>WNGD01000086.1_pt1 | contig 80343 bp, 75 predicted proteins | sample 5400671 | NCBI WGS metagenome assembly WNGD01 (sample SAMN13153369, study PRJNA577476) | soil metagenome | isolation source: 40 cm soil or saprolite under grassland replicate 2 | place: USA:California | collected 2016-06-15
CCCAGCGGGGTCACCTGACGCTGGCGCACAACGACAGCTCGCTGCGCACCATGCGCTGGCGCGCCGAGGTCAACAAGCTGGAGGGCATCGACTCCGAGGTGATCGGACCAGCCCGGATCAAGCAGCTGGTCCCCTTCATGGACGTCTCCGAGCAGGCCCGCTACCCGATCCTCGGCGCCCTGCACCACCCGCCCGGGGGGACCATCCGCCACGACGCGGTCAACTGGGGCTATGCCCGCGCCGCCGACCACGCCGGCGTGCAGATCCACCAGCAGACCGAGGTCCTCGGGATCGACGTCGCCGATGGGCGAGTCACCGGCGTGCGCACCAGCCGTGGCCCTGTCGCCGCCCCCGTGGTGGTCAACTGCACCGCCGGCTGGGCCTCCCTGATCTCGGCCATGGCCGGGGTCACCATGCCGATCATCACCCACCCGCTGCAGGCGGCCGTGACCGAGCCGGTCAAGGTCTTCCTGGAGACCGTGGTGGTGTCCGGCACGCTGCACGTCTACGTGAGCCAGACCGACCGGGGCGAGCTGGTCTTCGGCGCCTCGACCGACCCCTACCCCTCCTATGGGATGCGCGGCTCGCTGGAGTTCACCGAGGAGCTGGCCGGCCACGTCCTGGAGCTGATGCCGTCCATCGCCAAGCTGCGGGTGCTGCGCCAGTGGGCCGGGCTGTGCGACATGACCCCGGACTTCTCCCCCATCATGGGCATCACCCCGGTCGAGGGGTTCCTGGTCGACGTCGGCTGGGGCACCTACGGCTTCAAAGCCGGACCCGCCGCCGGCGAGTCCGTGGCCGAGCTGGTCGCCACCGGCAAGACCCCTGAGCTGATCGCCGCCTTCGACCTTGCCCGCTTCGCCGAAGGCCGCCTGGTGGGCGAGAAGGGCGCCGCCGCCGTTGGCCACTGACTTGAGCCATTGACGAATGAGGATTTGAGCAGGAGCTGAAGCAGCCGTGATCCTGATCCCCTGCCCCTGGTGCGGCCCACGGAACTCCGCCGAGTTCGCCTACGGCCACGAGCGCAAACCCCGGCCCGACCCTGGTTCAGCCAGCCAGGCCGAATGGCGCGCCTACCTCTACAACAAGCAGAACCCCGCCGGGTGGACCAGCGAGACTTGGTACCACCGCCACGGCTGCCGCAAGTTCCTGCGCGTCGAGCGCCACACCGTCAGCAACGAGATCCGCCGCTGCGAGCCGGCCGGGGGGAGCGCATGACCAGGCCGGAGCCGATGCGCCTGCCGGAGCGGCAGCACGGCGAGGTGATCGACCGGGGCAGGCCGCTGGCGTTCACCTGGAACGGCCAGCCGCGCCAGGGCTTCGCCGGCGACACCATCGTCTCGGCGCTGGCTGCCAGCGGCGAGCGGGTCTTCTCGCGCAGCTTCAAGTACCACCGGCCACGCGGCATCCTCTCCGGCGACTTCCTGGACCCGGGCTGCACCGTGCAGGTCGGCGACGAGCCCAACGTGCGCGGTGCCCACCGCCGCCTCGCCGCCGGCATGGCGGTCAGCTCGCAGAACACCTGGCCCTCCCTGGCCTTCGACGTCAAAGCCGCCAACCGCCTCGCCGGGCGCTTCCTTGGGGCCGGCTTCTACTACAAGACCTTCATGCAGCCGCGCCTCCTGTGGCCCGCCTACCAGAAGGTGCTGGCACGCTTCGCCAGCGGCGGCCGGGTCCGCGCCGGCGACCCGCACGGCAGCTATGACCAGCGCTACGCCCATCCCGATGTGGTGGTCGCCGGGGGCGGGCCGGCCGGCATGGCCGCCGCCGTCGCCGCCGCCCGCGACGGCGCCAGCGTGCTGCTGGTCGAGGAGGAGCACCAGCTCGGCGGGCACCTCCGCTGGGGCGGCGCCGCCCGCCTGGCGGTCCTCGACGAGCTGCGCCTGGCGGTCTCCGCCGAACCCGGCATCGAGGTGCTCACCAACGCCGTCGTCTGTGGCCGCTACGACGACAACTGGATCGCCGTGGTGCAGCGCGGCCTGCCGAGTGTGCTCGAACGGCTGGTCAAGGCCCGTGCCCGGGTGCTGGTGGTCGCCGCCGGCCTGGTCGAGCGGCCCTTCGTGTTCGAGGGCAACGACCTGCCGGGGGTGATGCTCGGGACCGCCGTGCGCCGCCTCATCAACCTCTACGCGGTCAAGCCGGGCCAGCGGGCGGTGGTGCTCAGCGCCAATCCCGAGGGTGACGACGCCGCCGCCGACCTGGAGGGCGCGGGAGTGGAGGTGGTCCGCGTGGTCGACGCCCGCATCGGTGACCGCACCGGCGACCGCAAGGGTGAGACCATCCGCCGCGCCGCCGGCCGGGGCGGTGGCGGCGTGCGCGCGGTGGAGCTGGGCAGCGGCACCCGGGTCGCCTGCGATCTGCTGGTCACCTCGGTCGGCTGGACCGCGCCGACCTCGCTGCTGAACATGGCCGGTGACCGCCCGGTGTACGTGCCAGAGGCGGCTCGCTTCGTGCCCGGCGACGGCCTCCCCGATAGTGTCCTGGCCACCGGCGGGCTCTGCGGCGACGGCACCCTCGATGAACTGCTGGAGCACGCCCGCGCAACCGGGCGCCTGGCCGCTGCCCGCGCCGGGCACGGCGACCGCCGCGGCCTGACCGTGCCGGAGCTGCGGCCCCGGCCGCACCCGGCGCTGTTCCGCGCGGCCACCCACGGGATGGTCGACTTCTCCGAGGACGTCTCCTCCAAGGACATCGTGGCGGCCGCCAGGGAGGGGTACGACTCGGTCGAGCTGGTGAAACGCTTCACCACGGTGACCATGGGGCCGTCGCAGGGCAAGCTGGAGACCGTCAACGCGGTCGCGGTGCTGGCCGAGGCGGTCGGCGCCACCATCGAGGAGGTCGGCACCACCGTGTGGCGGCCGCCGTTCGCACCGATCAGCCTCGGGGCGCTGGCTGGCCGCCCGCTGGACCCGGTGCGCTACTCCTCGATGCAGCCCTGGCACGAGGCCCACGGCGCCAAGCCGCTGGTCGCCGGGCAGTGGATCCGCCCCGACCACTACGGCGACCCCGCCGCCGAGGTCCGCAACGTCCGCGAAAACGTCGGCCTCATCGACGTCACCCCGCTCGGCAAGCTCGACCTGCGCGGCCCGGACGTGCCGAAGCTGCTGAACCTCCTCTACGTCAACAAGTGGTCGAAGCTCGAGGTCGGCTCGGTGCGCTACGGGGTGATGTGCGCCGAGGACGGCGTGGTGCTCGACGACGGCGTCACCGGCCGCCTCGACGAGGGCCGCTGGCTGATGACCACCACCTCGTCGGGCGCCGCGACGGTGTGGGAGTGGGTGGAAAGCTGGCTGCAGACCGAGCACCCGGACTGGCAGGTGCACGTCACCCCGGTCACCACCGCCTACGCCAGCATCAACGTGGCCGGGCCGAGGTCCCGCGAGCTGCTCCGTCGGGTCAGCGAGGGAGTGGACCTGTCCCCCGAGGCGTTCCCCTACATGCGGGTGCGCCTGGCGACCATCGCCGGGGTGGCGGGCTGCTTCATGTGGCGCATCGGCTTCACCGGCGAGCTGTCCTACGAGATCCACGTGCCCGCCGCCTACGGCCTGCACGTCTGGGAGACGCTGCTGGAGCGCGGCGCCGACCTGGGAGCGGCGCCGTTCGGGGTGGAGGCGCAGCGCATCATGCGCCTGGAGAAAGGCCACCTGATCGTCGGCCAGGACACCGACGGGCTCACCAAGGCGTTCAGCGCCGGCCTGGAATGGGCCGTGAAGCTGGACAAGGACGACTTCGCCGGCAAGCCGGAGCTGGTGTGGCAGCACGGCCTCAGCCTCAACGGCGACCTCCGCCTGGTCGGCCTGCAGCCGGTCGACGGCCAGCTGGTGCCGGCGGAGGCGAGCCTCATCGTCGAGGGCGACAAGCAGATCGCCGGGCGGATCACCTCCAGCCGCATGTCGCCGACGCTGGGCCGCTCGATCTGCCTGGGGCAGGTCGCGCCCCATCTGGCCGCGCCCGGCACGCAGGTCACCGTGCAACTGCCAGACGGGCGCCGCATCCCCGCCGCGGTGATGGAGCATCTCGCCCATTTCGACCCGGAGGGGGTGCGTCTGCGTGGCTAGTGGTGTTTCGCCCCTCGCCTCGGCCATCGCGCGGAGCCCGGTCGCCCAGCCGCCGCCGACCGCGATCGTTGCTGGCTGGGAGGTCCATGCCGGGCGCTCCAGCGCGCCATTGCGCCTGGTGGACTGCACGCCGCTGGCCAAGGTCCTGATCCGCGCCCGGCCGGGCAGCGCCGTCGCGGCCAGCCTCGGGGTCAGCTTCGGCCATGCCGCCCGCGACGGGACCGGTACGCTGGTGGTGGGCTCCGGGCCGGACGAGTGGTTGCTGCTGGCCACCCCCGGCCAGGAGGCCGAGGTCGCCGCGCGGGTCCGAGCCACTGCCACCGCCGCTGGCGACGACTCGCTGGTGAGCGTGGTCGAGGTGTTCAGCCACGGCCGGGCGCTGATCCGGGTGACAGGGCTGGCCGCGTCAAGACTGCTTGCCAAGCTTTGCGCGGTCGACTTCGCGGACCGGGTGACGCCGAATGGCAGCGCCTTCCGCACCGCCGTTGCCAAGGTCGCAACAGACGTCATCCGCGACGACATGAATGGGGAACGCTCGTACCTGCTGCACTGCGAGCGCTCCTCCGGGCAGTACCTGTTCGACGCGCTGCGCGACGCCGGCGCCGAGTTCGGCGCCGAGCGCGACGGCTTTGGTGGTAACGGTTTCACCGGAAGGGAGCTTTGACGATGTCCAGCATGGCCGGTCCGCTGTCCGACCTGGAGATCGCACGCCAGGCAACCCCCAAGCCCCTGTCAGAGATCGCCGCGCAGATGGGGCTCGGCGAGCACCTGCTGGAGCCCTACGGCGAGGGTGTCGCCAAGGTGAAGCTGGAGGCGATCGAGGCGCTGGCCGGGCGGTCGAAGGCCCGCTACGTGGTGGTCTCGGCGATCACCCCGACTCCCCTCGGCGAGGGCAAGACCACCACCACGGTCGGCCTCGGCCAAGCGTTCTCCCACCTCGGCAAGCGTGCCACCGTCGCGATCCGGCAGCCGTCGATGGGCCCGACCTTCGGCATCAAGGGCGGCGCGGCCGGCGGCGGCTACAGCCAGGTGGTGCCGATGGAGCTGCTGAACCTGCACCTGACCGGCGACATGCACGCGGTCACCGCCGCCCACAACCTTCTGGCCGCCATGATCGACAACCACATTTACCAGGGCGACCAGCTGGGCATCGTGCAGCACGACGTCACCTGGCGGCGGGTCCTGGACGTCAACGACCGGGCGCTGCGCAACATCGTCCTCGGCCTCGGCTCGCGCCTGGACGGGCAGCCCCGCCAGAGCGGCTTCGACATCACCGCTGCCTCCGAGGTGATGGCGGTACTCGCCCTTTCCACCTCGCTGCGGGACATGCGCGAGCGGCTTGGCCGGGTGGTGATCGGCTACAACCGCCATGGCGAGGCGATCACCGCCGAGCAGCTCAGGGCCGCCGGCGCTATGACCGTGGTGATGCGCGAGGCGATCAAGCCGAACCTGCTGCAGACCATGGAGAACACCCCGGTGCTGGTGCACGCCGGGCCCTTCGGCAACATCGCCCACGGCAACTCCTCGGTGGTCGCCGACCTGATCGGCATCCACGGCGGCGACTACCTGGTCACCGAGGCCGGCTTCGGCGCCGACATCGGCGCGGAGAAGTTCTTCAACATCAAGTGCCGCACCTCCGGCCTGGTGCCCGACGCGGCCGTGGTGGTGGCGACCATCCGCGCGCTCAAGGCCCATTCGGGCCGCCACCGCGTCGTCGCCGGCAAGCCGCTGCCGCCCGCCCTGCTGGACGAGAACCCCGACGAGGTCCACCTCGGCGGCGCCAACCTCCGCAAGCAGATCGAGAACATCCGCCTGCACGGCGTCACCCCCGTGGTGGCGATCAACGCCTTCCCCGGCGACCACCCCTCCGAGCACGAGGCGGTCCGCGAGATCGCCGCCTCCCTGGGGGTCCGCTCGGCGGTGTGCACCCACTGGGCCGACGGCGGCCGGGGCGCGGCCGCGCTGGCCGAGGCGGTTGCCGAGGCGGCCGAGGAGCCAAGTGAGTTCCGCTTCCTGTATGCCGACGAGGCCAGCCTGCGGGAGAAGATCGAGACCATCGCCACCTTGGTCTACGGCGCCGACGGCGTGGAGTACGACATGGCCGCTTCCCGCCAGCTCGAGACCTACGAGCGCAACGGCTTCGGCCACCTGCCGGTCTGCATCGCCAAGACGCACCTGTCGATCTCCTCCGACCCCACGCTGAAAGGTGCGCCGAGCGGCTGGGTGCTGCCGGTGCGGGAGGTCAGGGCCTCGGTGGGTGCTGGCTTTGTCTACCCCATCTGTGGTGATATGCGGACGATGCCCGGGCTCGGCCTGCACCCGGCCGCCGAGCGGATCGACATTGACCAGCACGGGGAGATCGTGGGGTTGTCATAATGATCCGATCCCATCCACCGACGGCATGGGAACCGCAGGACCACTCAGCGGGCGGGTACCTCGACGCACCGCTGTGCACCTTCCTCGACCAGATCGCGGCCAGAGAGCCGGCCCCGGGCGGCGGTGCGGCGGCGGCGATGGCCGTGGCCATGGCCGCGGCGCTGACCGCGATGGCCGCCCGCTTCGCCGCCACCCACCTCGACGCCGCCACCGACCTCTGCACCCACGCGGAGATGCTGCGCGCCCGCGTGGCTCCACTGGCGCAGGCAGACGCCAGCGCCTACCAGCAGGTCATCTCGCTCAAGCTCCTCCCTGGCAAACCAAACACCAAGGCCGCCAAGGCCCGCCACCTCGCCATCAGGAAAGCGCTGGACGCCGCCACCGAGATCCCCCTGCGCGTCGCCGAAGCCGGCGCGGACGTGGCCAAACTGGCCGCCGTCCTGGCCCGCGACGGCAACCCGAACCTGCGCGGCGACGCCGCCACCGCCGGCCAGCTCGCCGCCGCCGGAGCACGCGCCGCCGCCACGCTGGTCGCCATCAACGTCGGCGCCAACGACCAGCGCACCCTGCGCGCCTGCCGCTTAGCCGACACCGCCGGCCAGGCGGCAGCAGACACCCTGCTGGCCGGCGCCTAGAGCTGGGGGGGCGGCGCCCGCGGCGGAGCGGCGCCCCCTCGGCACTACTCCGGCGGCGTTCGCTACTTCGGGGTGCCGGTGCCGGAGCAGGCCGCGCCGGGCTCAGGGGTCTGGGGGCCCTGGCGGTATTTGGCGACGAACTCGCTGAGCTTGGGGTCGTTGGCGGAGCGGAGGCGCTCCTGGGTGCTCCAGGCAGAGGCGACCACGGGGGCGGGAAGGCCCGGGTAGGGGCTCACCAGGACATACGTCTGGGCGTGGGCGATGCTGACGAGACGCTGCACCTGATCGGCGGGAAGGTCCGGCCGGTAGGTGATCCAGACCGCACCGTGTTCCAGGGAGTGGACCGCGTTCTCGTTGTGGATGGGCTGGTCGTAGTAGCCGCAGGTCTGGGGGACCGGGTTGTGGTCGCCGCCGACCGGCGGGTTCTGCTTGTAGTGCACCGCCGTGGTGACGTGGTTGCGGCTGAGGGTCCCGAAGGTCTTCACCTTGTCATAGGGGAAGCTGTTGCTCTGCGCCTGGATCAGGAGCACCCCGCCGACCACTATGGCGATCAGCACGAGCGGGATGACCACCGCGTAGATCCGCTGCCGCTGGCGGCGCTTGCGCTCAGCGGCCTTCCGGCTGCTGGCGGACGGGCGCCGCTTGGCGGCCTGTTTGCCCGTTTGCTGCTTGCCGGCCTGCTGCTTGGGCGCTTGCTGCTTGCTCATCTGCGATCCTCGAAGCCCTCAGGGTGGCGGGGTCAATGCACGAAATCTGCCCACGAAACAGTTTCGCCGCCAAGCATACGTCCGTCCGCGCCGCTGCGTGGACCCCGGCTCCGGCTCCGGCGGGCCACCACGCGGGTGAAGCCTAGCGTGCGGCCGGCGTCGCGGGCGAGGACCTCGGCGAGCGGGGCGCGGCGCTCCCAGCGGAGCCAGTGCAGCCAGCCGTCCGGGACCATGTCGGCGAGATCAACCTCGACCAGGCCCGAGCGGGCCAAATGCCGCGCCCACCATCGAGGGCTGTGCAACCAGCGGTATTCGGGGTCCCCGCACGGCTGCAGCTGCGGCGGCACCACGCCGTCGACCTCGCCGCCCACGCCCGGCACGACGATGCCGAGCTGCCCGCCCAGCCGCAGAAGCCGGGCGAGGTCGCCGAGGTCGAGGTCGTCGGCGCCGAAATGGCGGTCGGCGCCCACGCTGACGCTGACGACCGCGTCGAAGAAGCCGTCCGGGAACGGCAGCGCCTGCGCCTCCAGCCGCATCGGGTATACCAGGGCGCCGAGGCCGGCGTCGCGGACCCGGCGCCAGTTGCCGGCCGGCTCGACCCGAGCGTCGCCAGCCCAAACCTGGACGCCGAACTCCCTGGCCAGGAAGACCGAGCTGGCCGCCCGGCCGCACCCGAGGTCGAGCACCCGCATCCCGCCGGTCAGGGCCATGGCCTGGCTCAGCGCCTCGGCCAACCGTTCCCGCAGCCAATCCGCGTTCCCGTCGTGCGGCTCTGGCTCCGGCTCCGGTTTCTGGGAGCTGGACGCCTTTTGGCCGCCGCGGGCCTGCGCCGCCAATTCGAGCAGCCGGGTGGCGAGCTGCGGGTTGTGCTCCAAGCCGAGAGCGGGCACAAACAGTGCAGCCAGGGTAATCGGGTCAGGCAGGCGCTGGTTCTGCTCCAGCCGGCAGATCTGCGCCTCGCTGTAGCCGACGGCGAGGCCCAGCTGCCGCTGCGTGAGACGGGCCCGCCGCCGCAGGAATTTCAGCATATCGCCGAAGGTGACGACGATATTGAGGGCGTCGACAACAGCCCTGACCTGCTCAGTCGCCAACCCGCATTCCCTTCACATGGACGCTTCGGTGCGACTCTCAGCGGGACTCTGTCAAGAAATGTCAACGAAGGCAAGCGGTCTTGCTATGCAATGCGCGAGCGACAACACATCACGCCAAGGGGTCGAAATGGAAATCGGAAAGCTCTCGCCCGCCGAGCGAATTATCGCGTTGTTTGGGCTGCTCCTGCTAATCGACTCGTTTATCCCCTGGTTCCATCGATGCCTCAACGTGGGCCTGCTCGGCGGCAGCATCTGCGGCTCGCACAGTGCCTGGGGCAACTTCCTGAGCTGGTTCGCCATCCTGATCGCCTTGGTCATGGTCGCCCAAATCCTGGTCACCAGATTCGGCTCGGTGCAGCTGCCCAGCCCCGGAACGCTCACCTGGGGCAAAGTCCACCTGATCGCCGGCGTCGTCGTGCTGGTGATGATCGTGCTGCAGTTCCTCATCGGCGACGACAGCCTGCACCGCTTCATCGGCGCCTACCTCGGCATCCTCTTCGCCCTCGGCCTCGCCTACGGCGCCCTGCAGCGCAGCCGCGAACCCGAGCCCGCCGCGACCTCGTAACCAAGCAGTGCTGGAGGGCGCCCCGGAGCACACACCCGATGCCCGCGGCGCCCTCCCTCATGTCTGCGGATCGCCCTCGTCCCCCGAGCGTCAGTGGTCGAGGACGGCCAGGTCGAGCTGGTGGAGGCGTGCGGGGTCGGCGATCACGTCAATCTCGGCAACCTTTGCCGGAAGTGATTCTCCCCTAGCGATAGGTTGGGTGGTTTTCGTCCCTGCTTGCTTTCAAGGGCGATTTCTATACTTCTCATGTGAGCCTGCTGCTCTCACTGCGAGAGGCAGTGCACGCCGTCATGCCATGGCGGTGGCACGGCCCGTGGAGGTGCAGCATGGAGGTGCAGCAAGCCACACCCCGGCCGCCTGGGTCGGCGGTCCCACGGCGGACCGTCCTGAAGGCGGGTGGCGTGATCGCGGCGGCCGCCGCCACGATGAACCTGCTCGACGCGGTCGCCTGGCGACCACTCCGCTCTGCGGCGGAGGCGGCGACCCTACCTGACATCCAGTTCGACATCGGCGCGTTCATCGCCCCAGCCCGGATGATCAACGGCGTGCAGTTCCAGTTCGGGCCCGTCTACACGACCTTCGCCACCGCCACGCTGTCCCGCCTGCCGACCAAGGCCGAGCAGGCTGCGCTGGCCAACGCCCTCAACACCATCGAGGCCGCCTACCCGTTCACCTCCAGCGGCGCGTTCACCTTCGTCTCCTACGGCTTGCCGTACTTCGGCAGGCTGCCGTCTGCGCTGGTGTCCGCCAACCTCCCGCGGCTCGCCTCGAACACCAGCCGCTTCGCGCTGGAGGAGGCGGTGCCGAGCCCGACCGACGTCCACCCGAACAACCCCGCCATCGTGAAGCGCAAGTTCAACGTCCCCCTGCGGATCGAGACCAGCGACCTGCTGTTCACCGTCCGCAGCGACAACCCCAGCACCATCACCGACATCCTCAACTGGCTCAGCGGCTCGAACCGCCTGGCTGGCCAGTCGACGCCGTCGCCGGGGCTGCCGCTGACGTTCACCTCGATGCGCGTGATGTTCCAGCAACCGGGGATGCCACGCCTGGTCGCGAGCAACAACGGGCTGCCGTTCATTGACGTGGTCAACGACCAGACACCCATGTGGATGGGCTTCGCCGACCAGCAGACCAGCGGTGGCGGCCCGGCGCCGATCGTCACCTTCCAGGGCAACGCCTCCGCGCACCTGACCACCGCCAGCGCCGGCAGTTACTTCGACAACGGCTCGATCCAGCATCTGTCCCATGTGATCCTGGACCTGGAGGCGTTCTACGCCCGTGCGGGCGAAGCAGGGTCCGACGAGGACGAGATCTACCTCGAGCGGGTGCAGTACATGCACCGGTCCAACCCGCCGCCCTCGCTTGGCAACTCCGGCAGCCCGTTCTCCAATGGGGGTGGGCCGTCCTTCCTGCCCAACGTCTTCCAAGGGGCGGGTGACGCCCAGCAGGCCGCCCAGGGCAGCGGCACGATCAATGCAGAGCACCGCATCGGGCACCTGGCGGCGCTACAGCGCTCCTCGAGGGCGGCGGACAGCACCCCGATCCACATCCGCATGGATGGTCCCGGCTTCGACAGCATGGACGTCCCGGCCAGCGTCCCGATCTCATGGGGCAGCCGGAACGTACCGAAGCTGCAGTTCACCGTGTTCGTGCCGACAGCCGACTTCTTCGCCACGATGCGTCGCAACCAGGCGTCGCTGGACCTGCGGGACCAGTTCGCCGTGGAAGACGTCGACAACGGACTGGAGCGGTTCCTCACCACCACCAGGCGGCAGAACTTCCTGGTACCACCGCGCCGCCACCGGGCCTTCCCCCTGCTCGAGTTGACGTAGGCCCCAGACGGGAGCGGCGCCGGCCTCACACCGGCGCCGCACCCACCTCCTCCATGTGCAGGGGAGGGGCCAGGAAGCGGATCAGATCATTCGATGAGCTCGAATCGTCCGGCGATCTGTTCGATGAGCGGCAGGTGCTCCTTCCACGTTGCGCTTCCCATACCAAGCACGAAGGCAGCGTTGCCGCGCACGGCGAAGTACTCCCGCGTCCGGTAGATGATCGTTCCCTCGCTGTTGCGGGTGACGAAGTCCAGGGCCATCCCCGGCTGTCCGGCGAAGGCGACGTCGGAGCGCGTGAAATCGCCGTAACCATGGGCTGCGAGCTTCTCTTGGGCCACGTCCGCGACCTGCCCCACGGTCAGCCCCTTGGCAGGGATCTTGAAGACGATCAGGCTCTGGCCGGGCCCCCCAGTGGCCCGCAGAATCTCCGGCCCGTTCGCCGGAACGGGAGGCAGCGCCTCCCAGCCGGCAGGCACATGCAGGACCGCCCCGTACGGCACGATCTTGAACGGCTGCCAGGCGGCATCGCTGACATCAGACATGCGGCGACCTTCCAGAGTCAGGCGTTGCTGGGTCGCCAGGGTGATACCGGCAATCGACCCCGATGCGAACCTCGCATTCTGCGCCCCGCCCGGTATCCGCAGGAGCGGCAACCAAACGGGCACCAAACCCCAGGAGATCACCGCGGTGAGCAGGCACCAGGACGAACCGGACGCCTCCGAGCGCGACCACCTTGTCGCCAGGCACGGCTACCTCGTCGAACGAGAGGCCGCCCGCTACCGCACCTGGCACATCGACCGGGCAGATCTGCGCCAAGCCGGCATCCTCGGGCTCCTGATCGCCGCGGCCCGCTTCGACCCAGAGCGCGCTGTGCCGTTCGCGGCGTACGCGCACACCTGGGTACGCAAGGAGATCCAGCGAGCCATCTCCCAACAGGAGTTCCCTGCCGTCGTGCCCGCCGACCTCATCGGCCGCACCGTCGCGCTGCGCCGCGCCCTCGACGAGAACACTGACAGCCTGAACCTGGCGGCTGCCGCGCTGGGCATCTCACCGACGACAGTCACAGCACTCCACTGGCAACTCCGCACCACAGCCACCGAGGATGACGAAGAACTGCCCGCACCCGGCTACACCCTCGCCGACCCCGAACACGCCGCCACGGCAAAGGACTTCACAGTGGCCGTTCGCGCGGCCTTGGCCCACATGGACCCACGCCAAGCCGAGGCGCTGGTCCTGCGCTATGGCTTGGACGACCAACCCGAACGGTCCTACCGCCAGATCGGCCGTCACCTCGGAGTCTCCGACCACACCGCCCGAAAGCTCGTCGAACGCGCGCAGACCGAACTGCGCCGCCTTGTCGCCTGAAGCAATTCCGCAGCCCCGGCGCTCGCCTCAGTCCGAACTCGCGAACCACCCCTTGGAATCAATCGTCTAGTGCCGCGTCAGGCAACGTTGGCCCGCTTCACGATTTCGCGGAGGCGCAAATGGCGCGCTGGGCGGACGCCGGTGGTCACGCGCCGGCCAGGTGCCCGGCCATGCGATCGAAGAACGATGACCAGCCTTGCCTGGAGCGCTCGTACTGCTCGGCCGACAGGTGCCCGCGCTGCTCGAACAGCATCTCGGTGCGGCCGTCGGCGAGGTCGGTGAGGACGACGATCACCAGCTCGTACTCGTCGTCGCCGGGCTGGTCGGAGATGGTGAAGACGAGGCGCTTGGGCGCGACCACCTCGCGGTAGGAGCCCTTCCAGTGGATCTCGTGGCGGCCGGGTCCGACGACCATCGTCGCCCGCCACGCGCCGCCCTGCCTGACGTCCAGCGAGACCGTGGACAGCGGCACCTCGGCCTCGCTGCCGCCGAACCAGTCAGCGAAGCGCTCGGGCTCGGTCCACTCCTTCCACACCTGGTCGCGTGGCGCGTCGAAGACGCGGACGATCGTGATGCCCCCCTCAGCCTCAGCCATCCGCGGGGTCCTTCCCGGTCGCGTGCAGGCGTGCCTCGAGGCGGTCGAAGCTGTGTTCCCAGAACCGGCGGTAGGGCTCGAGCCAGTCGGCGGCGTCCCTGAGCGCCACGCCCTGCAGCCGCGCGGGCCGGAGCTGCGCCGTGCGACCACGCGTGATCAGCCCGGCGCGCTCGAGCACCTTGAGGTGCTTGGAGACCGCCTGGACGCTGATCGTGAACGGCTCGGCCAGCTCGTTCACCGTGGCCTCGCCGTCGGCGAGGCGCCCGAGGATCGCGCGGCGCGTCGGGTCGGCGAGCGCCGCGAACGTTCTCGTGAGCTGGTCGACTGCCATGGCTCACCACCCGCCTAGTCAGCTATCTGGTTTAGCAACCGTCAGGTTGTATTATGCCACCGTCACGGGTCGGCCGGACGGCCGGCGCGCAGCAACCGAACGCGCAGCAACCGAAGGAGGGCCAGATGGCAAGGATCGTCGTCACCGAGTTCGTGTCGCTCGACGGCGTCGTGGAGGATCCGGGGGGGTCAGAGGACTTCAAGTATGGCGGGTGGAGCTTTGAGTTCGCGCGTGGAGCCGAGGGCGACCAGTTCAAGCTCGATGAGGCGCTCGGGGCGGAGGCGCTGCTGCTGGGCCGAGTGACCTACGAGGGGTTCGCCGCCGCCTGGCCGTCGAGGGAGGGCGAGTTCGCCGACAAGTTCAACAGCATGCCCAAATACGTCGTCTCCTCGACCCTCCGGGAGCCCGGGTGGAACAATTCGACGGTGCTGGACGGCGACGTCGTGGAGGAGGTCTCGAAGCTGCGACGGGCTCCGGGCGGGGACATCGTGGTCCACGGCAGCGCCCAGCTCGTGCAGACGCTCATCGAGCACGACCTGGTGGACGAGCTGCGCCTGATGGTCTTCCCGGTCATCCTCGGGACCGGCAAGCGCCTCTTCGGCGACACCAGCGACAGCAAGCGCCTGCGGCTCGCGGACTCCAGAGCCGTCGGCGACGGCGTCGCCATCCTCGTCTACGGGCGTGCGGACGAGGAGACGAAGGAGGCAGCCTCCAGCTAGCGCCTCGCCCGGCAACGTTCGCTCCGTTGGGGTGTGCGTCCTACGCCGAGCAAGAGTCGATGATCCGGCGGTATATCGCCTGGCGGAACCGCCATGCCGACGATTTGCGCCTCCGCGAAATCGTGAAGCGGGCCAACGTTGCCTGACACGGCGCTAGCAACGCCCCACACAGCATCAAGGATCGGCCCGCCTGCCTCTACCTGGCGGTCTTGGTGGCGGTGAAGGTGTCCACGATCACCACCCGTCCCCCAGGCCGCAGGACCCGATGGAGTTCCGCGAACGCCGTGCCAAGATCCCTTGCCCTTGCCACAGCGATGCGAGACGTGCGGGTGCGCCCGGAGCCAGGGAGCAAACTCGACCTGACTCCGGGGCTTTCCCCGCCTCGGGGCCGGCTGGGGGATGAGATGCCGGCCCCGAAGACGTGAGCTGCCAGCCATCGTCACGACCACGGCTCCCACGGCTCGTCGTGGTCGAGGAGGCGAAGCTGTTGCTTGACACTGACCGCCCAGTGGTTCAGCTCAGAGATGGCGTCAACGACCTCGACTGGTAGCGGTGCGTCGAGCTGGTAGGCGCCAAGACCAAGGACCGTGAGCAGCCGCGCCATGCCGGCTGCCGCCAGCATGTAGATGTCTACGTCCGGGCTCTGCCGCAGGGTGATAGCCACCTGCTCCAAGTGGTCGACCACGGCGAGAGCCTGCATCCGCCGGATGGCTCGGGCCGCATGGCTCGACACCACTTGCTGACGGAGCGTCGGCTGCCACCGGACGGGCAGGTTGGCCATGTGGTCGGTTCCCCTTGGGACGATTGGCGCGGTCACGATTACGCGTGGGCCAGTAGCCAATCCCTCAGGGCAAACCGGTTGAAGCGCACACCCTGGTCACGGCCTGGCAATGTTCTGGTAATCCCGTCCGGCCTGGTCCCGCTTGGCCAGTTTCGGTTAGAATGCGACCCCTGGTTCCGGCCACCGGAGGGCGCGCATGGTCGTCTTGGCACGTGAGGCGGTTCCCAACCCTCACCTGCGGCAGGCGCGGGAAGCCCGGAACCTCACGCAAGACGAAGTGGCTGACGGCCTCATCCAGCTCGGGGCCAAGGGCGTGACCGGGAACCTCGTCAGTAAGTGGGAGCGAGGCATCTGCCGTCCGAGCCGGTTCCACCAACGGCTGCTGTGCCGGTTCTTCAGCGCTACAGCCGACGAGCTGGGGTTCGGCGGAGAGGGCCGCAACGCCGTAGCTCGTGGCGCATCATCCGGCGGAGGGCTGCTCAGAACGGCGGCCTCAGCGGCAGTGGCGGCCGGGCGTAAGCGCACCACCGCTGATCCCCGGATGCTGGATGAGCTTGATCAGGACGTCGAACGCTTCGCGCTGGAATGCCTCGGCGTCCCACACGCCGAACTGTTTCCGCAGGCGTGGGACGACTGGCTTCAAGTCGAGCAGTATCTCGATGGCCGGCAGAGCCTGAAGGACCGGGAGCATCTGACCCTGCTCGGCGGGCAGCTCACCTACTTCCTTTCCCGCCTGTCGTTCAACATGAGCGACTACACCGCCGCCCGTCGGCACGGCGCGTTGGCGTGGCAGTACGCCGAGGACGTCGGGCAGCCGGTGCTGTGTGCCTCGGTGAAGACCTTGCAGGGCACGATTGCGTTCTACGCCGGCCAGTACGAACGGTCGCTCGACTGCTTGCAAGCCGCCGAACAGTACGCGACCCCCTACAGCCGCGCCCGGATCGCAGCCAACTCTGCCCGTGCCTACACGGCGCAGGGCAATCGCGCCGGAGCGAAGCAGGCCATTACTGTCATGGAGGCTCAAGCCATGGACCTGCCGGTCCAGCCGGGGGACTCGCCGTACACAACGGCGGCGGCGATGTCGGCCATGGCGAGCACGCTGGCGCGGCTGGGCGAAGGAGAGCGGGCCGAAGGCTACGCACGCAAGGCGGTCGCGCTGCACCACCTGCCAGCGAGGTTCTTTGAAGATTGGGGCAACGCTACGCTGAACCTCGCCACCTCCTTGGTGATCCGCAGACAGCCAGAACCAGATGAAGCCGCTCGGCTCTGCCTAGAGGTAGTGAGCGTACCTGAGGAGCAGCGCACAGAGACTGTTCGCAAGTGGGCGGCGGAGGTGCTCGGGCTGCTTGGCACATGGCGCTCCATGCCTGCGGTCAAGGAGTTCGCCGAACGGCTCCGGGAGTACCGGCCCCGGGCGGCCTGATCTTCCAGGCGGGGAGGCTGCTCTATGTATGGGGTAGCAGCTCTCCGACCAGTTGGACCTCACCCGTGATGGTGTCAAGGAGGCCAGCGCTCTCGACGTGTACCTTGATGATGGGGTCATCATGCAGCAGCTCGATGCCCCGGGCGAGCTGGCCAGCGCTCAGTTCCTGCGCCAGGGTGCAGTGCGGCACCCAGGCGTCAACCGAGTAGGTTCCCCAGGGTGCAACAAGGCTGCCGTCGAGGGCGGCATGCACCTGTTCATGGAGCTGCAAGAGTGCCCGGGTGGGGACGACGCTGAGGTACAGCACGCCGTTACGAGGGAAGACCGCCGGCGAGTGCAGGGTGATGTCCAGGTGAGCTACGGCTAAGCACCGCCCAACATCCAGGAGCCGTGCGGTCTCGATGCGCTGAGCGACGGCTAGGGTGACATGCGGCCGGTGCCGGCGATGTGTGCGCGTAGCCAGGCTTGGCAGACCGGCCGCTTCGAGCCGATCCCATAGCTCGTTGACCACCGCTTCGCTGGCGGGGTCGAAGAAGACTTCGAGCGCGTGAGCCATCGCCTTTGCCTACTCTGGATCGGGAGACCGCCAACTCAACGTCGATCCCCAGGTTGCTGCCCGAGCCCGTGTCGCTCCCCTATAGTCGCCATCGTTGGGTTTGATGGTACGCAAGCACGGAGCCGCCGCAGCTGGCTTGTCCCGGCGTGATCGCGGCGCTGTATGCCTGCGCGCGGATGAGGCTTACGCAAGCAAGTTGCGTAAGCAGTCCTTGTCGAATTAGCCCCAGATATAGCCCGGGACCAGCAAGAACGCGGTGGGTGACCTCACGGGAGGTGAATGGCGATGCGAAACAGTTGGCGCTCCTCGCCGAGTGCTCAGGCGCCGAGCACGTGCGCGATCTCGATGACGATATGGCCCTCCAGCGGCGACTGCTCAGGGTCAACCCGAAGGCGGAAGTTCGGCATCGCTGGCGAGGCGGGCTCGTGACTCGTTGTACGTGCGGATGATCCGGTGGCCGAGCCCTTCCAGGACGGCGCTCCTCGCGGGCCGCTATGAGCCCAACGACGGGTCCATGACGCTCGGCCGTGGGCCAGCAAACGCCCCGAAGGGCGGGATGTGGCATACCCTCCGCCCTCCGGGTGGCGCCCTCCATAACGGTGTGTTCTCCGGGAGATCGCAGATGGAGGAGGTTGCGCCCTACGCGAGCCTGCGCGATCAGGCGGTGGCCGTGCCAACCCGGGCCGGGGACGCCGTATCGCTGCACGGGCAGCTCTACCCTGCGGGCGGGGTGCGTCCGAAGCCGGGCCGGGGAGAACTGCGTGTCTGATATTCGTTCGCTTGGACCCGTCACCGAAGCGGACTTCACGCGGGTCGATGCCTATATCACGGCACGCCGGCAACCGTGGGAACACCACCTGGAGGAAGGGATGGCGGCGCTGACGGGCCGGCTCACGGCGGCCAGCTACATCCCCTCCACCGCCGAGCCACAGACCGACATGATCGGCCGTCCCGGCGCCCTCGGGGCACGGGAGGTGGCGATCTCGGGCCGCCTCAAGGACACCAGAGCCATCGTCGCCAAGATGCGCCGCTTCGGCGAGCCCCTTCGGGTCATGCTGGACATCTGGGGCTACCGGCTGGTGGTCGCCACCGACAACCAGCTTGACGACGTGGCTGGCCACTGCGCTGGGCTGTGGGAGGCGCCGTCACCGCACGAGCTGCTGCTTCGTCATGGGGAGTTGCAGTTCGAGTGGTGGCGCGACTACCGGCGACGCAACCACGCCGGCCTGTCGCCTGCCACGACTCCCCAGTACGACCAGGCGATCCACCTCAACCCCAAAGCCCCCTTCGGAATCGTCGAGATCCAGGTTATGACGCTGGACCTGTACATACGGGTTCACGGCGACCCGACCAGCGAGGACAGCCATGACCGCTTCGTCGCTCGCCGCCAGGCGCTGTTTCGCGGTAACGGGCGGTGACCGCGACCGCTGCGGTGATCCTTGCCAGCGGGCCGGGGACGCGGCTGGGGGACTTGGCGCCAGGATGCCCAAGACGATGCTGCCCGTAGCCGGTCGGCCCTACCTTGAGCATTGGTGACCTGGAGGTCGCGAGTCCACTAGCACCCCGGGGTTGAGGATGCCAGCGGGATCCAGGGCGGCCTTGGCGGCGCGCAGGGCGTGGGCGAAGGGGTCGGGGCGCTGGCGGTCATACCAGGGGCGGTGGTCGCGGCCGACGGCGTGATGGTGGGTGATAGTGCCGCCGCTGGCCAGAATCGCTTCGGCGGCGGCGGCCTTGATCTCTGCCCACTGGGTCAGTTCGCTGCCACGGCGGGCGGGGGCCAGGACGGTGAAGTAGGGCGCGGCGCCGTCGGGGTAGGCGTGGGTGAGCCGGCAGGTGACCGTTCCGCCGCCGCAGACCCGACCGAGCGCGTCACCGACAGCGGCGCGCACCCCGGCGACGAGCCCGTCGAGCCGGTCCCAGGTCACCGCGGTCTCGAAGGTTTCCGCCAGCACGCCGAGCAACACCAACGACTCGCGAAGGTAGGGGGCACGCAAGAAGGCCGCCCGCCACGCACCCGTGGCACCAGCACCCGGCACATCTGCCCGGTTTTGCACTTCCCCGGGGGCCGCCGCACCTCCTCCCCGGCGAACTCTAGCGTTCTGATGGGATTCCTGCATCTGGTTATCCACAGCCCCTGAGCTGGTCAGATGGCCGCCTAGCTGGGTGGCCAGCGCCAGCGCCACGGCCAGTTCGGCGTCGAGTGGCAGGTCCGGGGCGATGGCTTCGAAGCCGAGCAGGAGCACCGCTTCCCCGGTCGCGAGTGTGCCGGTTATGGCGGCCTCGGCGGCGTCGACCAGGCGGCAGTTGGCCGGGGCCAGGCCAGCCTGGACGATCGAGCGGACCGCCGCGGCGCCCGCCTCGAAGCTGGCGAAGGCGACGGTGGCGCGGGCGCGGCGGGCTGGGCGTGGCTGCACCCGCAGCCAGGCGGCGGTGATGACGCCGAGGATGCCCTCGCTGCCGAGGGCGAGGCGGTCGGGGCTTGGTCCGGCGCCGGAGGCGGGCAGGCGGCGGGACTCGCTGACGCCAACGGGGGTGAGCATGCGGATCGACTCGACCAGGTCGTCGATGTGGGTGGCGCCGGTGGCGAAGTGCCCGGCCGCGCGGGTCGCGAGCCAGCCGCCAACCGTGGCGCGCTGGAACGACTGCGGGTAGAAGCGCAGGGTGAGGCCGTGGGGCGCGAGCTGTTGCTCCAGCGCCGGGCCGGTGGTCCCGGCAAGGACCCGGGCGGCGCGGGCGACCGGGTCGACCTCGGTGACGCCGGCGAGCGCGGAGAGGTCGAGTGAGACCGCCCCGGCGAACCTGTCCTGGCTGCTGATGGCGGGCTCGACGCCGCCGACCACGCTCGTGCCGCCGCCGAACGGGACGAGGGCCACGCGCGCCGCCGCGCACCAGTCGAGCACGGCGGCCACCTCCGCCTCCGAGCGTGGCCGCAGCACCAGGTCGGGCGGGTGCTCGATCTGGCCGCGCAGGCCCCGCAGCAGGTCACGGTAGGAGCGGCCGAGCGCGTGGCGGGCACGGTCGAGCGGGTCGGCGGAAGCGCACGCCGCCAGCTGGCCGGGCGGCGTCACTCGCGGCGCGGGGAGCGGCGGGAGGGGCGCCGGGCGCTCCGGCGGCTGCAGCGGGAAGCCGAGCAGCGCCTGGAGCGCCGGGGCCATCGCCTCCAGCGCGTTCACCTGCGGTTCCTCGTCGGGCTCGCCCCAGCCCCACACCGCGTAGGTGGAGGTTGAGGCTGAGGTAGACGTCGAGGCTGATTTACCCATATTCGCTAGTGGCGCCGCCGACAACGGGTGCCCGGTCGACGCCGGCTCGAATGGCGATCACGTTGCAGAAACCTCCCAAGTGGCGAGGCGTCGACCGGGCGAACGTTTCGAGGCGCCACTAAGTAAAACGTTCCCGGTATGGTTACGTCCATGACTGCGGCGATGCTGGAGGGACACGGCGGCGCACTGGCGGTGGCGGTGGCGCGGCGCCATGGGGTCCGGGCGATGTTCACGCTCTCGGGCGCGCACGTGTTCCCGCTGTATGACGGGGCGGTCAAGGCTGACCCGCCCCTGCCGCTGATCGACGTGCGGCACGAGCAGACCGCGGTGTTCGCCGCCGAGGGCACCGCCAAGCTGACCCGCACTCCCGGGCTGGCGGTACTCACCGCCGGGCCGGGAGTCACCAACGGGATCAGTGCCGTCACCACGGCGCACTTCAACGGCTCGCCGGTGCTGATCCTTGGAGGGCGGGCGCCCACGGCGCGCTGGGGCAGCGGCGCCCTCCAGGAACTGGACCACCCGCCGCTGCTCGCGCCGGTGACCAAGCGCGCCGCCACCGTCACCAGCGTGGGCAGGCTGGCCGCCGAGGTCGACGCGGCGCTGCGCCTGGCGTGCAGCCCCCACCGCGGGCCGGTGTTCCTCGATATCCCCATGGACGAGCTGTTCTCCGTCGCCACCGCGCCGTTGCCGGAGCCCAGAGAGCAGCGGCCGCTGGAACCCGACCCGGAGGCGATCGCCGGCGTGGCCGGGCTGCTTGCCAGGGCGGAACGGCCCGTGCTGGTACTCGGCTCAGACGTCTGGGCGGGAGGCGCGGAGCAGGCGGCACGCCGGGCTGCGACCGCGCTCGGGCTCCCGGTGATCGCCAACGGCATGGGTCGCGGCGTGCTGGCGGCCGGCGACGGACTGCTGGTGACGCGCGCCCGCTCGCTCGCCTTCGGGACCGCCGACCTGGTACTGGTGGTCGGCGCCCCGCTGGACTTCCGCCTCGGCTACGGCAGCTTCGGCGGCCGGGACGGAGGCAGCCCGCCAGCCAAGGTGGTGCACGTCGTGGACGCGCCCAGCGAGCTGGCAGCCCATGTCGAGCTGGCCGGCGCGGTCAGCGGCGACCTGGGGCTGGCGCTCGACGGCCTTGTCGCCGCCTTCGAGACCGAGAGGGAGCGCGCGGGCGGGACGTGGCCCGAGTGGTTGCAGCGCCTGCGCGGCGCCGCCAAGGACGCCGAGGAGGGCGACCGTGCGCTGCTGGAGAGCGACGCGGAGCCGATCCACCCGGCGCGCGTCTACGGCGAGCTGCGCCGGGTGCTCGACGACGACGCGGTGGTCATCGGCGACGGCGGCGACTTCGTCTCCTTCGCGGGCCGCTTCCTGGAACCGGCCCAGCCTGGCTGCTGGCTCGACCCCGGCCCCTACGGCTGCCTCGGCACTGGGCTCGGCTACGCCATCGCGGCCCGCCTGGCCCGCCCGTCGAGCCAGGTGGTGCTGCTGCTTGGGGATGGCGCGGCGGGATTGTCGCTCATGGACGTTGACACCCTGGTCCGCCACCGCCTCCCGGTGGTGCTGGTCTGCGGCAACAACGGCATCTGGGGGCTGGAGAAGCATCCCATGCAGGCCATGTACGGCTACGACGTCGCCGCCGACCTGCAGCCCGCCTGCCGCTACGACCAGGTGGTCGCCGCGCTCGGCGGGGCTGGAGAGCTGGTCACCGCCCCCGCCGACCTGGGCCCGGCGCTGCGCCGTGCCTTCGCCGCCGGCGTTCCCTACCTGGTCAACGTCGCCACCGACCCGAAGATTGCCTATCCCCGCAGCACCACCGGGATCTGAAACGAAGGGCAACTGGGCCTGACCGCTTGACGCTGTGGGCCTGTCAAGGACACACTCGGCGCAGCAAATCGTGGAAACGCTCTCATCATTGGTGAGCGGTTCGTGGGACGGCACCTCTCGCTTGGGAGAACGTGTGGACGCTTCGGTAGTTCCCGATATCCCACCCCTGGCGATCGGCGGGCGGGTGACGCTCGAGGAGGTCGCCGAGCTGGCCGGGGTGTCGCGGGCGACCGCATCGCGGGTGATCAACGGCAGCCCACGGGTCTCTAATGATGCCCGCAGGTCGGTGGAGCGGGCGGCGTCGCAGCTCGGCTACGTGCCGAACCGAGCGGCGCGCAGCCTGGTGACGCGCCGCAGCGACTCGATCGGGCTGGTCATCCCGGAGCCGACCCCCTACCTGTTCGCCGACCCCTACTTCCCCCATCTGGTGCGCGGCGTCAACGAGGCGCTGGTCGAGCGGGACGTGCAGCTGGTGCTGTTCATGCCGCAGTCGCGCAAGGACGAGCACCGCCTGGAGACCTACCTGGCCGGCGGGCACGTGGACGGGGTGCTGCTGGTGTCGCTGCATGACGACGACCCGCTCCCCCAGCGGCTGGCCAAACGCGGCATCCCGGCGGTCCTCGGGGACCGCCGCTTCGAGGACGCGGACCTCTCCTACGTGGACGTGGACAACCGGCGTGGCGCCATGCAAGCGGTCGCTCACCTGGCTGAGCAGGGGCGCCGCCGCATCGCGCTGGTCGCCGGGCCGCATGACATGGTCGCCGGCCTGGACCGGCTGGCCGGCTACCGGCAGGCCCTGGTGGATGCTGGCCTCCCCCGCCTCCCGGCCCTGGAGGCGGCCGGGAACTTCACCTACGAGACCGGCATGGCGGCCATGAACACGCTGCTGGAGCGCTGCCCGGACCTGGACGCGGTGTTCGCCGCCTCCGATGCCATGGCGCTTGGGGCCATGACCGCCCTGCGCGGGCACGGCCGGCGCATCCCCGACGACGTCGCCGTGGTCGGCTTCGACGACCTGGAGTTCGCGCTCACCGCCGACCCGCCCCTATCCAGCGTGCGCCAGCCAATCGAGTCCCAGGGCCGCGAGATGGCCCGCCTGCTGCTGCGCATTATCGGCTCAGGCGACCGCACCCCGACCCGGGTGCTGCTTGGCACCGAGCTGATCGTCCGGGGCTCCAGCCGCCGCCCTTCGTAGCTGAGCGGCAGCCTCTTCGCAAAATTTCCTGGCAACGCAGAGGTGGACTCTTGACACGGAGGTGGACAACTTTCATTGTGAGAGCGCTCTCGCGGATGAGAGCGCTCTCACAGGAGCCCTCACCAGGAGGCCTCACGAGGACCCCTCACACGCCAGCCACACGCCAGCGATGACGCCAGCAATGACGCGACGACCACGACAGCAGCCCGGACCGAGCAAAGGAGCGCAGAGGTTGGCTATCGACCCGCCGGTTGAGAGGGAGGCAGGCATGCGCAATACCCCGAGGAAGGTGGGCACGCTTCTTGGCGTGTTCCTCGCCGTCGCCCTGTTGGCTACGGCATGTTCCAGCAAGAAAAGCACGACCGGCACCACCCTGGCCAGCAACCAGCCGGTCACGCTGCATGTCAACCTGTTCGGTACCTTCGGTTACAAGGAGGCCGGGCTCTTCGACGAGTACCACTCCCTGCACCCGAACATCACCATCGCCTACAACAGCGTTGAGCAGGAGCAGAACTACTACCAGGCACTACAGACCCACCTGTCCGCCGGCAGCGGGCTCGGCGACATCCAGGGCATCGAGGTTGGCCGCATCGCCGAGCAGGTCCAGACCCAGGGCGACAAGTGGGTCAACTTCAACGACTACGGCGGCGCCGACATCAAGAGCAACTTCTACCCGTGGAAGTGGCAGGAGGCGACCACCTCCGACGGCAAGACGATCGGGGTCGGCACCGACATCGGCCCGATGGCGTTGGCCTACAGGGTGGACCTGTTCAAGAAGGCCGGCCTGCCGACTGACCGGGCAGCCGTCGCCAAGCTGTGGCCGACCTGGCAGGACTACGTGAACGTCGGCAAGACCTTCGAGTCGAAGGCGCCCGCCGGCAGCGCGTTCATGGACAGCGCCTCCGGCATGTTCAACGCGATCGTCGGCGCCTCGCCGCAGCAGTTCTACGACCAGAGCGGCAACACCATCTACAACACCAACCCGCTGGTGAAAAACGCCTGGAACCTCTCCATGCAGGCGATCTCGAACAAGGAGACCGCCAAGCTCAAGCAGTTCGACACGCCCTGGAACCAGGCCTTCTCCAACGGCGCCTTCGCCACCATCGCCGCTCCTTCCTGGATGCTCGGCTACATCAAGGGCCAGGCTGGGACCAAGGGCACCGGCAAGTGGGACGTCACCACCGCGCCCGGCGGCACCGGCGACTGGGGCGGCTCCTACCTGGCGGTCCCGAAGGTCTCCAAGCACACCGCCGAGGCTGTCGCCCTGGCCAAGTGGCTGACCGCGCCAGAGCAGCAGGTCAAGCTGTTCGTCAAGCAGGGCAGCTTCCCGTCCAGCTCGGTGGCGGCCACCAACCCGCAGGTGTCCAGCGCCAAGAACGACTACTTCAACAACGCGCCGATCGGGCAGATCTTCGCTGACTCCGCCAAGAACCTGCCGGTCGCGGTGCTCGGTCCCAAAGACGGTGTCATCAAGGACACCTTCAGCACCGCCATCCAGCGGGTCGAGCAGCAGGGGATGAGCCCCGACGCCTCGTACAACAAGTTCCTGGCCGACATCAAGAACGCCCTCGGCGCCTGACCCTGACCTGACCGAACCTCGTTCACGACCAACACGTCCGTTCAGTACTTGCGCCGGTGGTGTCCCAGGCCCAGCCTTGGAGTCGGGGGATGCCACCGGCGGCAAGTACAACTGCTCTGGAACCGACCTCTGGACGACAAGGACCGGCGCCCATGGCCGTCTCCACTCCCACCTCGGTCACGGACAGCGGCAAGGAGACGCCGCTGGCTTCGGGGCCGGCGACGCGCTCCCGCCGCCAGGTGTGGCGCAGCCGGCTCTACCGGCTGGACGTCAAGGGTTCGCCCTACGCCTACATCGCGCCGTTCTTCATCCTGTTCCTCGCCTTCGGGCTCTTCCCGCTCATCTACACCGCCTATGTCTCGCTCCACCGGGTCGAGCTCGGCACCCCCGACAAGCAGCTCTGGGTGGGCCTGGCCAACTACACCCGGCTGTGGCACGACGAGTTCTTCTGGAACGCGCTGCGGAACACTTTCACGCTCGGTGTGCTCTCCACCGTGCCACAGCTGCTGATGGCGATGGGCCTGGCCCACATCCTGAACTACCGGCTGCGGGGCCGGACGCTGTGGCGGATCAGCGTGCTGACGCCCTACGTCACCTCTACCGCCGCCGCCGCGATCGTCTTCGCCGAGCTGTTCGGGCGCGACTACGGCTTCATCAACTGGGCGCTGAGCGCCCTCGGGGTGCACCACATCGACTGGGAGAACGGCAGGTGGAGCAGCCAGATCGCCATCTCGGCGATCGTGACCTGGCGCTGGACCGGCTACAACGCGCTGATCTATCTCGCCGCGATGCAGGCCATCCCAGGCGAGCTGTACGGGGCGGCGGCGGTCGACGGCGCCGGCCGCTGGCAGCTCTTCCGCCACATCACCATCCCCTCGATCCGGCCGGCGATCGTGTTCACCGTGGTCATCTCCACCATCGGCGCGACCCAGCTGTTCGGCGAGCCGCTGCTGTTCGGCGGCAACTACGGGCATCTCGGCGGATCGAGCCACCAGTACCAGACCCTCGGGCTCTACCTCTACGACATGGGCTGGTACAACTTCCACCTCGGCCGGGCTGCGGCGATCGCGTGGACGATGTTCCTGCTGATCGCCGTCCTGGTGCTCGCAAACATCCTGCTGACCCGCCGCATCCGGTCGTCGTCATGACGGTCGTCACGAGGATGGTGACCTGGTGAGCGTTACGACCATGCGGCCGCGCACCCTGCGCCCGGCGCCCCGGGGCCGGGGCCCCAGCCGCATCGGCTACCTGCAGGGCGGGCCGATCACGTACGTCATCCTCGCCTTCGTCGTGATCATCAGCGTGTTCCCGATCTACTGGACGATCGTGGCCGCCTCGACCTCGAACGCGGACATCGCACGCGTGCCGCCGCCGCTGCTGCCCGGCCCCAACCTGGTCTCCAACCTGCACAAGGCGCTCACCCAGGTGAACATGGGCAAGGCGCTGCTGAACTCGACCATCGTCTCCGGCACCATCGCGCTCGGCACGATGCTGTTCTGCACGCTCGCCGGCTTCGCTTTCGCGAAGCTCCGGTTCCGTGGCCGCAATGTGCTGCTGTTCATCACCATCGGCACCCTGATGGTGCCGCCGCAGCTCGGCATCATCCCGCTGTTCATACTGGTCGCGAAGCTGCACTGGGTGAACCAGCTGCAGTCGGTGATCCTGCCGACCCTGGTCAGCGCCTTCGGCGTCTACTTCATGCGCCAGTATCTGAGCGAGGCCCTGCCGATCGAGCTGCTGGAGGCGGGACGGGTGGACGGCGCCTCGACGTTGCGCATCTTCTGGCGCATCGTCCTGCCGATCGCGCGCCCGGCCATGGCCGTGCTCGGCCTGCTCACGTTCACGATGGCTTGGAACGACGTGTTCTGGCCGATCATCGTCCTCACCCAGGAGAACCCGACCGTACAGGTGGCCCTGCTCGGCCTCGGCCAAGGCTACGTCCCCGACCATTCCATCATCATGGCCGGCACGCTCATCGGGACGCTGCCCCTCTTCGCGGTCTTCATGCTGCTCGGCAGGCAAATCGTTGGAGGGATCATGCAGGGAGCGATTAAAGGATGACGGCCGCCAGGGAAGATCAAACCACCACGTCGACGCTGCTCACGGAGGCCCCGGCCGCGCCCGCGCCCACGGTCGGGGCCCAGATCGGGGCCCGGGCCGAGGCCGAGGCGGGCGCCGCGCTCGCCTTCCCGCCGAAGTTCATCTGGGGCGCCGGCACCGCCGCCTACCAGATCGAGGGCGCTGCCGCCGACGACGGCCGCGGTCCGTCGATCTGGGACACCTTCAGCCGCACACCCGGCCGGGTCCGCAACGGCGATACCGGCGACCGTGCGGTTGACCACTACCACCGCTACGAGCAGGACGTGGCGCTGATGGCCCAGCTCGGCCTGCGCGCCTACCGCTTCTCGGTGGCGTGGCCGCGCATCCAGCCGGACGGGCGTGGCCCGGTCAACCAGCGTGGCCTGGACTATTACCGGCGCCTGGTCGACTGCCTACTCGACCATGACGTCGAGCCGTGGATCACGCTGTATCACTGGGACCTGCCCCAGGCCCTGCAGGACCTGGGCGGCTGGCCGCAGCGCGAGGTCGCCGAGCGCTTCGCCGACTTCGCCCAGCTGGTCTACGGCGCGCTGCACGACCGGGTGCACACCTGGGCCACCATGAACGAGCCGTGGTGCTCGGCCTTCCTCGGCTATGGCTCGGGCCGGCTCGCGCCGGGGGTGCAGGATCCCCACCAGGCGCTGCGGGCCGCCCACCACCTGATGCTGGGCCACGGCCGGGCGATCACGGCGATGCGGGCCATCGACCCGGGCAACCACCTCGGCATTACCCTGGACTTCAATCCCGCTGTCCCTGCCTCCGGCGACCCGGCGGACGTGGACATGGCCCGGCAGGTCAACGGGCTGCGCAACCGCTTCTTTCTGGACGCGATCCTGCGCGGCGCCTATCCCGCCGATGTCCTGCGCGACCTGGAGCGGTTCACCGACCTGGCACACCTGCGCGACGGCGACCAAGCGGTCATCGGCATGCCGATCGACCTGCTCGGGGTCAACTACTACAACCGCGCGCTGGTCGCCGCCGGCCCGCCCGGCACCGGCACCGGCACCGAGGCTGGAGCGCCGATGCTGGAGTTCCCCGGCGCCGAGACGGCGGTGTTCGTGCCGCAGGAGGACCGTCCCCGCACCGCGCGGGGCTGGCCGGTTGACCCGGACGGCCTCTACGACCTGCTGCTGTGGCTGCACCGCGAGTACCCGCCGATGCCCCTGGCCGTGACCGAGAACGGCGCCGCCTTTGACGACTACGCCGACCCGGAAGGCCAGGTACACGACCCCGATCGCATCAGCTTCCTGGATGGCCACTTCCGTGCGGCGCAACGCGCCATCGCCGAAGGCGTCGACCTGCGCGGCTACTTCGTCTGGTCGCTGCTGGACAACTACGAGTGGGAAGAGGGCTACTCCAAGCGCTTCGGCCTGATCTACGTCGACTACCCCACCCAGCAGCGCGTCCTGAAGGACAGCGCCCACTGGTACCGCCAGGTGATCGCCCGCAACGGCCTCGACGGACAGCGGTAGCAGCGCGAGCATCGTTCGTGCCCGCCTGGCGGGTCTTGTCAAGACGCGTCCTGAGCGGGAGAATCGCCCGGATTGAGTAGCCCCTGTGGCATGGAGGGCCGGGCATGGATCAGCTGCTGGACGCCCACCAGACCGTCGACCTGACCAAGTTGTTAGGAGCCTTGGCCCGCCAGCACCGCCTCGCACGGGTGTACCGCGACGAAGCGAGCTACTGGGCCACCCAGGTCCGTCCCGACCTCGACGGCGACGACGCCGAGACGATCGCCTGGCTGCTCGGCGAGGTGGCCAGCGGCTACATCATCAGCGAGGCCGTACGCGAACAGGCGAAAGACTGGGCAGGCCGCCTGGAGCGGCTGGTCGGCGCCACCACCGCGTAAGCGCTGCCAAGACCTGGACCTAGAGACCGCGGAGCCCGTAGAGGACGCGCTCCAGCAGGGCCAGGTCGGGGCGGTCGCCAGGGGTGATGGGGCGGTGCACCACCACCAGCTGCTCCTCGGCCATGTCGGCGACCAGGACTTTGGCCACGCCGAGCGGCACGTCGATGCGGGCGGAGATCTCAGCGATCGAGAGCACGTCTTTGCACAGCCGCGCGATCGAGCGTCGCTCGAAGCTGAGCGTGTCCGCACGCGCTTCCCCCAGTGCGGTTGTTGAGACCAGCGCCTCCACCTCAAGCTCGGCACTGCCCGGGACATGGGTACGCCCGCCGGTCACGGCGTACGCGCGCAGCAGGCGGCTTGGGCCCCCAGGGCTCTCGGTGCTGCTCATCGTCAGCCTTTGTGTTGGTCAACGGGGAGGAGGGGCAGGGCGGCTCGGTCTCGTCTTCGTCTTCGTCTCAGTGGGGCGGCTAAGGCTCAGGGCGCTAGGACTCGGCCGGGCCACCGTCGTCGGCCCGTGATGGCTCCTCTGGAGCGGTATGGCTGGATCCCTCGGGCTCGCCGGCTGCGGCCGCGTCCAAGCGGCCGTGGAGCAGACCGGCGCGGTAGCTGGTGAGCAGGTTGCGGATGTCGTCGGGTGAACGGCTGCGCCCACCCACGCCGGGCGCGCTGGCCCGCCCCGGCGATGCCTGCTGCTGGGCTCCAGCTTCGGCGAGCCCTGGCGCCAGGTTCGCCCGCGGGGTCCGCCGCGGCAGCCCTGCCGGGCTGAGCTGCGGCTGCACTTGGGCAGGCTGCGGCTGAGACCGAGGCGGCGGCTGTGGCTGCTGCGGCTGCTGCGCGGACGGAGCCGGTCCTGCCCCTTGTCCCGGCCGTCCCGCTCCGGCGAAGCGGGGCTGGAAGCGCGGCGGTGGGGGTGGCGGCGCTGGTGGTGGTGGCGGCATGGCGGGATCCTGGTCCCGCTGGTACTGGAACCGAGGGGCCGGCTCAGGCTGGGGCTGGGGCTGGGGCGGTGGCTGAGGCTGGGACTGCGGGATGCGCCTCGGCATGGGGCGCGGGATCGGTCCGGTCACCGCCGCAGGATCGACCGCCGGGTCAAGGCCGGCCGCAGCCTCCGAGGCCGCAGCCGCTGCAGCCGCCGACCGCTCCGCCTCCTGGTCTGGGTCCGGTCCCGGTCTCGGAGCGGCTGCCGCTGCCGGTGGGTACGGCTCCTCATAGCCCTGAGGAGTTGGCGCTGGCGGCTCGGGCCGCACGGAGGCGCGGTACGGCGGCGGCGGCGCCGCTTCCGGCTCGGCCGGAGGCGGCTCGGCGGGCCCGCCGGCAGGACCAGGACCGCCGGCCGGGCCACCAGAGGCGGCCGGGTAGTACCCCCCGGCCGATGACGCCGGAGGCGGCGGCGAGAAGCCACCGGATGGGGGCGGCCCGGCCGAAGACCGTGGCGGGGTGGTCGGGAACAGGCGCGGACCAGGACCGGTGTTGGCCGAGGTCGCGGAGCGCGCGTCGCCCACGCTCATCTTGTGGGGGCGCAGCGGCAGGTGGGTGCTGACCAGGCCGCTCTCGAACCAGTCGGAGCGGGTCGCCTCGAAGATCGGGGAGTCGCCCCCGCGGACCGCCCCGGCCATCACCGGCGACGGCGGCGGCAGCTCGGCCAGGCCGAGGCCGTCGCGGTGCAGGTCCTGGGCGTCGCCGGGCAGCGTCCTGGCAAGGCCGGGCTGGATGAGCAGGTTCGGCGGGACCAGGATCAGCGCGGTCACCCCCCCGTACCAGGAGTGCCGCAGCTGCACCTTGATGCCGTTGCGCTGCGCCAGCCGGCCCACTACGAAGAAGCCGAGGATGCGCGACAGGGCGAAGTCGATCATCGGCGGGCTGGCCAGCCGCTCGTTGGCCTGCACCAGCTCCTCGTCGGTCATGCCGAGGCCGCGGTCCTCGATCTCGATCAGGTGGCCGTTGGGGGTCCCCTGCCCGGCGATCTTCACCGGCGTCTCGGGCGGCGAGAAGGTGGTGGCGTTCTCGACCAGCTCGGCCAGCAGGTGCACGACGTCGTTGACGGCGTGGCCGGCGATCTGGACCTCGTCGATGGTGAGCAGCTCGACCCGGGTGAAGTCCTCGACCTCGGAGATGGAGGCGCGGATGATGTCGGCGAGCGCGACCGGCTCGCTCCAGCGGCGCGCCACCTCGGCGCTGGAGAGCACGATCAGGTTCTCCGCGTTACGTCGCATGCGCGTGGCCAGGTGGTCGAGCTGGAACAGCTTGGCCAGCTCGTCAGGGTCGTCCTCGGCCCGCTCCATGTCCTCGATGAAGTTCAGCTGGCGGTCGATCAGGCTCTGGCTGCGGCGCGCCAGGTTGATGAACATGTCGCCGATCGACTTGCGCAGCGCGGCCTGCTCGGTCGCGGTCCGCACCGCGACGCTGTGCACCGAGTTGAACGCCTTGGCCACCCGGCCGATCTCGTCGGTGGAGTCGATGCCGACCGGCTCGATCTCGATGTCTCGCAGGGCGACGTTCTCGGTTTGGCTGAGGCGCTCGACCACGCCAGGCAGGTCCCTCTCGGCGACCTGGTTGGCGGCCCGCTCCAGCGTCCGCAGCGGCCTGGTCAGCGAGCGGGCCAGGATCAGCGACAGACCGATGGTCAGCGCCAGGATCAGCAGCATCGCGGTGATGGCGGTGGTGGCGCCGCCCTGCGCGTCAGTCTTGAGCCGGGCGCTCACCGCGCCCACGTCCGCGGCGAGGTTCTCCTGGACGGTCTCCAGCAGGTCGGTCTTGGCGCCCATCACCGAGAACCACTCCACCAGGGGCGCGTCCTCCTCTGACTGGCCCGGCGGCGGTGTCACATGCAGGAGACCTGGCGGCACGTTCGTGTTGTCGCCGAGCGCACCTATCGCCCTCGCCTTGGCCCTCGCGACGTCCGTGCCCTTGACGGTGCGGCCGTAGAAGGCGCGCTGCGCAGGGCTTGCCTGGGCGTTGAACTGGGTGAGCCAGACCGTCTCCGCGCCGTTCTGGGTGGTGAACGTGGCATACAAGCTTTGCGTCCACCGCTTGAGACGCAACGCCGCGTAGAGGACGCCCTGCTGCTGGGAGACGGCCTCCTTGAGCTGCCCGAGCGCGCTGAAGGCGGCGACGTTGTGGGTCAACTCGTTGTCGTTGGTCTGGCCGGCGATCTCGGTGTTGACCGCGAGGAAGGCGCCGATGAGGTTGGTGTAGTAACTGTTGACGTCGTTGATCAAGGGTGCCTTGGCCTGCTGGTTGTCGATCGCCCCGCGCTCGGTGTCGAGCTGGTTGAGCCTGGCCTGGGCCTGGCTCAGGTCGTCGCGCAGCGCCTTCGGGAACTGGGACAGGTTGACAGCGGCGATGTTGCCCTCGAAGGTCTGCTTCTGCTCGTTGACCAGCACGCGGTCGGCGAGCATCGTCCCGAAGGCCAGGCTGCGGTTGCTGGCGACGTAGCCGAGGGTGATGGCGCGCTCGCGCTGCAGCGCATCGACCACCTTGGTGAGGCTCGTGGCGAGGCCGGCGATCCGGTTGACGCCGTTGGCGTCGCTGCGGTTGCGTTGCGCGGTGACGACCTGCAGCGAGGCGAAGACCGTCAGGGCCACCAGGGGGAGGACCAGGAGTGCCACCAGCTTCGTCCTGATCTTCAAATTCCGGAGCATCGGCTACCCTTCGTCGAAATACAAGATCCCTAGACCTCCGGACGTCACGCGTTGACAGGGGGCGTAGACGGGAGAGGCTTCCAAAGCATTTAGACAGGTATGGGGCAGGTATGGAATCTAGTCGGCATATATGCGGAACTGCAAATGACGCGAACTCCGAATCATTCGGCTTCACCGCTAACGGCTCGAAGCTGTGGCAGCTGTCGTAGCAGCCAGAAGCCTCTCAATAGAAAAAACTCAGTGCTCGATCACGACAAAATAGTCACCTTTCCGGCATGTTTGACTTCTCCGGAGGATGGGGATATGGGTTATCTCCAGGCGAGTTCTGATTGCGCTGCCCATCCCCCGATCCAAAAGTGAGGTCGCCGCTCGTGGCCGACGGCACAGCATCCCCTGGGTTTGATCGCGGTTCCGGCGTTGCTACCGGGTCCGGGCGCCTCGACCGGCGGCGGTTCCTGCAGGCGGCGGGGCTTGCCGGGGCCGCGGCCGGCGTCGCCAGCGTCACCGGCGGCTGCGCCTCCAGCGGCGCCAAGCTCGCCGGCACGCCCATCCGGATCGGGGTGGTCTCCTCCCAGACGGGCTCGCTGGCGGGCTTTGGCGAGTCTGACGTCGTCGTGCTGGCCAACCTCCGCGACACCTTCAGGAACGGGCTCCAGGTTGGCGGCAAAGCCTACCCGGTCGAGATCCTGGTGCGGGACAACGGCTCCCAACCCGAGCGCGCCGGGCAGGTGGCGACCGAACTGATCAGCTCGAAGATCGACCTGCTGCTCACCGCCGGTGCGCCCGAGGTGGTCAACCCGGTCAGCGACGCAGCCGAGAAAACTGGCCAGCCCGCCCTGTCCACCAGCGCCCCGTGGGAGCCCTGGTTCTTCGGCCGCCAGCAGGACCCATCCAAGCCGCAGTCATTCAACTGGACCTACCACTTCTTCTGGGGCCTCGAGGACATCGTCCGGGTGTTCAGCAACATCTGGCAGCAGGTGCCGACCGACAACAAGGTGGTCGCCTCGCTGTTCGCGCAAAACGCCGACGGCGACGCCTGGGCCGACAAGCAAACCGGCCTGCCAGGGCTCCTTGGCGTCCGGGGCTACACCTTCGTCCAGGACCCCCGCCCGGCGGATGGCGCCAACAGCTACGTGGGGTTACTGCAGAAATTCGAGCGCGCGAACGCCCAGATCCTCACCGGCAACCCGCAGCCGCCGGACTTCGCGACCTTCTGGCAGCAGGCCAGCGTGAACCAGTTCCGGCCCCGGATCGCCACGGTCGGCAAAGCGCTGCTGTTCCCCGCTTTCATCGAGGTGCTGAAGCCCTCCCCGACGGGGCTCGCAACCGAGGTCTGGTGGCACCCCACCTGGCCGTTCAAGTCGTCGCTCACGGGCCAGACCAACGCGCAGTTCGCCGCGCAGTACATCAGCCAGACCCACCGCCAGTGGACCCAGCCGATCGGGCCGTTCCATGCCTTGTTCGAGGTCGCCACCAGCGTGCTGCAACGCGCCGGCCTTGGCGACCCGCAGGCGATGGTGGAGGCGATCCAGGCGACCAGCATCGACACGATCGTCGGGCGCCTCTCCTGGCCCGACAGCAAGAACAACAAGGACCTGGCGCCGCCAGCGAGAAAGAACGTGACCAAATCCCCGGTGGTCGGCGGCCAGTGGATCGCCACGCCCAGCGGCCAGTTCAAGTTCGATCTGACGCTGGTCGCAAATCCCGGCCACCCGGAGATCCCGGTGACCCGCAGGGTCCAGCCGCTGTCGCCATTGCAATGACCGGCTCACCGCAGCCACCGGCTTGCTTCGGTGCTGTTTGCGGGGGCTGGGGCATATTTTGACGTGCTCGCAGGAGGTTTGGTTACCTCCTGCCTACCCCCCACTCCCCCAATCATCGATGAGGTTGTGCTGTGGCTGACATTGATCGACGGCAGTTTCTGAAGGCGGCGGGCCTGGCCGGGATGGCGGCCGGCGTCTCGGGCGTGACTGGGGGGTGCTCCTCCGGGGCTGCAAAGCTCACCGGCAAACCGGTCCGGATCGGCGTGGTCTCCAACCAGACCGGCGCGCTGTCCGGCTTCGGCGAGGCCGACAGCGTGGTGATCGCCAACATCCGCAGCGCCCTCAAGGACGGCATCACGATCGGCGGCAAGTCCTTCCCGCTGCAGATCGAGCTCAAGGACACGGGCTCCCAACCCCAGCGCTCCGCCCAGGTGGCCTCCGACCTGATCAACTCGGGGGTCGACCTGCTGCTCGCGACCGGCGCCCCCGAGATCGTCAACCCGGCCTGTACGGCGGCCGAGAAGGCCGGCACGCCCTGCCTGTCCACCAATGCACCCTGGCAGGCATGGTTCTTCGGCCGTACCGACCAGGACCTCGCCAAACCGCACTCCTTCAACTGGACCTACCACCTCATGTGGGGGCTCGAAGACCTGATCGCCGCCTACCAGGGCATCTGGTCACAGGTGACCAACAACAAGGTGGTCGCCTCGCTGTTCACCCACGACCCCGACGGCGACGCCTGGGCCAACAAGGACACTGGCCTGCCTCCGATTATGGGAAAGATGGGCTACACCTTCGTCCAGGACCCCCGCCCGCAGGACGGCGCCAACGACTACTCCGCGCTGCTGCGTAACTTCGCCCACACGGACGCGCAGATCCTGACCGGGAACCCGGCACCCCCGGACTTCGCCACCTTCTGGCAGCAGGCCAACCAGACCAGCGATCCCTCGCTCCGGTTCCGGCCCCAGATCGCCACGGTCGGCAAGGCGCTGCTGTTCCCCGCCTTCCTCGAGGTGCTGAAGCCCTCGCCCGTGGGCCTGACCTCCGAGGTGACCTGGCATCCGACCTGGCCGACCAAGTCGTCGCTGACCGGGCTGAGCGCCGCCCAGTGGGCCGACGAGTACACCAGGCTCACCCACCGGCAGTGGACCCAGCCGATCGGCACCGTCCATGCCCTGTTCGAGGTCGCCATCAGCGCGCTGCAGCGCGCCGGTGTCGGCGACCCCCAGGCGATCGTCGACGCCGTCCAGCACACCAGCATGGACACGATCGTCGGGCACCTCTCCTGGGCCTCGAACCGCAAGACCAACGTGCCGGCAGTCCCGGCCGCAGCCAAGAACATCAGCAAGTTCCCGGTGGTCGGCGGCCAGTGGGTCGCCACGCCGGGCAAGCAGTTCCCCTTCGACCTGCTGATCGTCGCGAACCCCGGCCACCCGGAGATCCCGGTGGCCCGCAGGGTCCAGGCCCTGTCCCCGCTGCAGTGACAATCTCCTACGCGGCGCGGCCACTCCTCCAGGCATAGACGAGCATTTCCTGACGATAGCGTCATATTTGACTCCAAGGCAGCGAGGCAGTTATCTCGTTGCGCGCGTACCCGTCACGTCACCCGTCCAACGCGCTCGGCTAGACTCCTACGCCCCGGGAGGTGCCGCTCGTGGCTGCCAATCCTTCGCAGTCAGCTGTTCCTGTCATTCCCCCCAGTACACCCAGGACCGTTGGTCCCGCCGCGCGACTCGACCGGCGACGATTCCTCCAAGTCGCCGGTGTCGCCGGCGCCGCGGCCGGCCTCTCCAGCATCACCGCCGGCTGCGCCACCAGCACTACAACGGCCGGTACGAAGCCTGTCCGGATCGGGCTGGTGTCCAACCAGACCGGCGCGCTGTCCGGCTTCGGCGAGGCCGACAGCGTGGTGATCGCCAACATCCGCAGCGCCCTCAAGGACAGCATCGACATCAACGGCACCACCTACCCGCTGCAGATCCAGCTCCGCGATACCGGCTCCCAGCCCCAGCGCTCCGCCCAGGTGGCCTCCGACCTGATCGCCTCCGGGGTCGACCTGCTGCTCACCGCCGGCGCCCCCGAGATCGTCAACCCCGTCTCCAACGTCGCCGAGAAAGCCGGCACCCCCTGCCTGTCCACCAACGTCCCCTGGCAGGCGTGGTTCTTCGGCCGCCAGACTCCAGGCAAACCGCCACAGCAGTTCAACTGGACCTACCATTTCTTCTGGGGCCTCGAGGACGTCGAAGCGGCGTTCAGCGGCATCTGGTCGCAGGTGACCAACAACAAGGTCCTCGCCGCGGTGTTCAGCAAGGACCCCGACGGCGATGCCTGGGCCAACAAGGACACCGGCCTCCCGTTCGCTTTCGGGAAGCGGGGCTACACCTTCATCCAGGAGCCCCGCCCGGAAGACGGCGCCAACAGCTACAAGACGCTGATCCAGAAATTCAAGGACAGCGGCGCCCAGATCCTGACCGGGGTCATCTCGGCGCCGGACTTCGCGACCCTGTGGCGCGAGACCAACGACATGGGGTTCCGGCCGCCGATTGCCACCATCGGCAAGGCGCTGCTGTTCCCGGCCTATCTGGAGGTGCTCCAACCGTCGCCCGCCGGGCTCACTGGCACGGTCTCATGGCACCCGACCTGGCCATTCAAGTCCTCACTGACCGGGCTGACCTCCGCCCAGTGGGCGGCCGAGTACACCAGGCAGACCCACCGGCAGTGGACCCAGCCGATCGGGTCGGTCCACGCCCTGTTCGAGGTCGCCATCAGCGCGCTGCAGCGCGCCGGCGTCGGCGACCCCCAGGCGATCGTCGACGCCATCCAGCACACCAGCATGGACACGATCCTCGGCCACGTCTCCTGGGCCAAAGGCCACGACAAGCTCCTGCCGCCAATCGCCCAGAAGAATGTCTCCAAGACCCCGCTGAACGGCGGCCAGTGGATCAACACGTCGCCAGGCAGCCGGTTCCCGTTCGAGCAGGTGATCGTCGCCAACCCGAACCACCCGAACATCCCGGTCGCCCGCAGCGCCCAGGCCCTGGCGCCGCAGAGCAGCTAGGTCTAGGGCTCAGCCGCCGGCGCCGTTGCCGCCACCGCCGCCGTTCCCGTTGCCTCTCGCCTCGCCGACATAGAGGGCCAGCAGGCGCGGGTCGTCGCGGATGGCGGCCGGCTGCCCGGCGAGGGCCACGCGGCCTTTCTCCAGGACGTAGGCGCGGTCGGCCAGGGCCAGGCCGCGCTCGACGTTCTGCTCGATGACCAGCATGGACACCCCCTGCCGGTTGATCGCGGCGAGGGCCTCGTAGAGGCGGTCGACGACCACCGGGGCGAGGCCGAGGGAGATCTCGTCGAAGATCACGAACTCGGGGTCGGCCATCAGCGCCCTGCCGATCGCGAGCATCTGCTGCTCGCCGCCGGACAGCAGCCCGCCGGACAGGCGCCGCCGCTTGGCCAGGCCCGGGAACAGCTCGTAGACCCGGCCGAGGCGCCGCCGCCGCTCCGCCCGGTCGGGTGCGGTGCGCCCACCCAGCTCCAGGTTCTCGTCCACGGTCAGGTCGGCGAAGATGCGCCGCCCCTCCAGGCAGTGGGCGAGGCCGTGGCGCACGATCTGGTCGGGCCGGCGCCCGTCGATGCGCTCGCCGCGGTAGCTGATCGTGCCGGCCTCCAGCGGCACCATGCCGCTGACCGCCCGCGCGGTGGTGGTCTTGCCCGCGCCGTTGGCGCCGAGCAGGGTGACGATCTCCCCCCGCCGCACCTCCAGCGTCACCGCCTGCAGGGCCCGCACCGCCCCGTAGCGCACCGCGATCCCCTCCACCCCCAGCAGCGCGCCGTCCGCGCCGGTCCCGGGGGCTGTGGATAACCCCGACGCCGCACCCTCCAAACTTGTTACGCTGATTTCGGGGGGGGCCCCGGCGGAGGGGGCCGCAGGACTCGCAGGACCGGGCGCCTCAGGCATACCGGGCGCTGGAGCTGGTGCCTCCGCTGCCGCTGCCTCCGCCTTGCCGTTGTCGTGCTTGGCGCTGGTGCCGAGGTAGACGGCGGCGACCTGGGGGTCGCGCAGGACCTCGTCGCAGGTGCCCTCGACCAGCTTGCGGCCCCAGTCGAGCACGGCCACGCGGTGGCAGCACTCCTGGATCACCTCGACGACGTGCTCGATGATCAGGATCGCCTCGACCTCGTCCCGCAGCGAGCGGATCAGCCCGATCAGCTCGCCCAGCTCCGACTCGATCAGCCCAGCGCCGATCTCGTCGAGCAGCAGCAGGCGCGGCTTGAGCGCCAGCGCCCGGGCCAACTCCAGGCGCTTGAGGCGCAGCAGCGACAGCCGCCCCGCCAGCACACCGGCGACGTCGTCCAGCCCCGTGCGCTCCAGCACCGCGAATGCCGCCCCCCGGGCCTGGTGCAGGCTCGCCGCCTTCGCGGCGTAGACCTGGCCGAGCAGGAGGTTCTCCAGCACGGTCATGCGCGGGAACGGGTGCGGCACCTGGTGGGTGCGGCCGACGCCGAGCCGGGCGCGGGCCGGGGCGGGCAGCTTGGTGATGTCGTGGCCGTCCAGACTGATGTGCCCGGCGGAGGGGCGCAGCGCCCCGGCGAGCAGGGCGACCAGGGTGCTCTTGCCGGCGCCGTTGGGGCCGATCACCCCGAGCGTCTCGCCGGAGCGCACCTCCAGGTCAAGCCCATCGACGGCGGTCACCCCGCCGAAGCGCCGCGTCAGCCCGTCGGTCACCAGCAGCGTCACGGCGACCGCTCCTGACTCGGCACCGGGCGGGTGCGGAGGCCGCGGGCAGCGTTCCAGGCGCGCTGCAGGACCCCCCACAGGCCCTGGGGCGCGAAGCGGATCAGCACGATCAGGATCGCGCCGGTGATGATCAGGTGCAGCTCCGGCTGGCTGTTCAGCGCCTCGGCGAGCAGCACGGTGAAGACCGCGCCCAGCAGCGGCCCGCCGGTGGTGCCGATGCCGCCGATCAGCACCACGGTGACGATGTCCACCGTCCACTGCAGCCCGAAGGAGCCGTAGGGCTCGATCGCCGACAGCTTGCCGGCCTGCAGGCCGCCGGTCACGCCCATCAGGAACGCCGCCAGCGTGAAGGCGAACAGCTTGGTGCGGAACGAGTACAGCCCCATCTGGCGGGCCACGTCCTCATTGTCGCGCACGGCGCGCAGGGCGATCGCCAGGCGGGTGCGCAGCACCAGCAGCACCACCCCAGTGGCGAGCGCGGCCACCCCCAGCGACAGCCAGTACAGCGCGGCGGTGGTGGGCGCGGTGCCCTCCAGGAAGATGCCGATGGCGCCGCCGAGCCCGTTGTAGTTGATCATGAACAGCCGCAGCGCCTCGCTGAGCGCCAGCGTGCCGATGGTGAAGTAGAGGCCGCGCAGGCGGAACAGCGCCGGGGAAACAATCAAGGCGAACACCGCCGCGTCGATCCCGCCGAGGGCCATCCCCGGGACCAGCGGCATGCCGACGACGTTGGTGAGCTTCCCGGCGGTGTAGGCGCCGATGCCGATGAAGGCCGCCGACCCGAGCGACACCAGCCCGCCGTAGCCGGCCAGCAGGTTCCACGCCGTGCCCAGCGCCGCGTACTCGAAGACCCGGTAGGCGACCTGCTGGTCATAGTCGCTCAGGACCAGCGGGCCAAGCGCCAGCAGCCCGACCACCACCAGGAAGGCGGCGACCCGCCCGGCCGCCGCCCGGCCGCCCAGTGCGGCCGGTGACGGCCCTGCCGTGCCGGTGCCCGCTGGCGCCACGCCCTCCAGCGTCTTGGCCGTCCTTGCCGTCCTCGTCCGGAGAACCTTCACCGTTCTGCCCGTCCGAACAGGCCCTGCGGCCGCAGGGCGAGGAAGGCGAGGAACACCACCAGGCCGATGAAGTCGCGGTAGCCATCGCCGAACAGGGCGCCGCCGAGGCTCTCGATCACGCCGAGGCCGAGCCCGCCCACCAGCGTGCCGAGGACGCTGCCGAGCCCGCCGAGGACCACCACGGCGAACCCGGTGAGCAGGTAGGTTGTCCCAGTGGTCGGCGTGAACGAGAAGGCCAGGCCGACCAGCACCCCGCCAACGCCGGCGCAGGCGGCGCCCACCGCGTAGGTTCGCGCGTACACCCACCCCACGTTGACGCCCATAACCGCCGCAGCGACGGGGTCCTCGGCGGCAGCGCGCAGCTCGCGGCCAGCACCGGTGTATCGCACCAGCAGGTGCACCCCGCCAACCACCAGCAGCGCGATCCCGAACGAGATCGCGTAGATCTCCGGCACGTCGTAGCTGCCGAGGTGCAGCGGCGCGCTCGAGTAGGAGCGGCTGATCGCCTTGGTGTCGCCGCTGAACACGCGGATGAAGGCGTTCTGGGCGATCACCGAGAGGCCGAGGGTGGTCAGCAGCGGTGCCTCCGGGCCCTTGTCCAGCAGGGGCAGCAGCAGGCCCCGCAGGACCGGGTAGCTGGCCAGCGCCAGCGCCGGGGCGACCAGCAGCATGCCGAGCAGGGGATCGAGGTGCCAGGTGGCGAGCAGCTCGTAGCCGAGGTAGGCGCCGAGGATCACCAGCTCGCCGTGGACCAGGTTGATGAGCCGCATCACCCCGAGGATCAGCGAGAGCCCGAGCGCCGTCACCGCGAACAGCCCGCCGAGCAACACCCCGGAGATCAGGGCGGTGACGAGCGTATGGGCTGCTGGTAGGTGCACTCGGGCTCCCGCTTGCTTGCTGTGAAACTAGGGCGACGCGGCGGGGGCGTGGCCTAGGAGGCCGTGGCCGGGAACAGGAGGGTGCCGGTCTTGCGGTCGGTGGGCCAGACGATCTTGGTGGCGCCGTTCTGCCACTGCAGTTCCACCATGGGCAGCTTGGAGGTGTGCTTGGCGTCGAACTGGACCGGGCCGACCACGTAGGTCTTGTTGGTCTTGCTCAGGGCGTCGTTGACCTTGGCGGCGTCGGTGGAGCCGGCCGCCGAGATCGCGTCCAGCAGCACCTGCGTGGCGGTGTAGCTGTCGGCGATGTGCTGGCTGTAGGTCTGGCCGGTCTCCTTCTCGTAGGCCTGGCGCAGCTCGGACGCGCCCGGGTAGGGGAAGCTCGAGTCCCAGTAGCCGCCGACGAGGATCCCGTTGGCGAGGCCTTTGAGCGCCTGGGCGAACTGCACCGGCTCGCCGCCCTTCTCCGCGACGATCACCTTCGGGTGGTAGCCGGCGGAGGAGATCTGCTTGCGGATGGTTACCGCCTGCGGGGTCAGCGAGTCGATCAGCAGGACGTCGGCCCCGCTCGCCTTGGCGGCGTCGACGAAGCTGTTGAACTGGGTGTTGTCGACCGGGAAGGACTGGTTGACCGCGACGCTGTAGCCGTTGGCCTTGGCCATCGCCGGCCAGATCTGGCCGCCGACCACCAGCCCGTCAGGCCCGTTGTCGTGCAGGATCGCGACCTTCTTGTTGGTGCTGACGCCCGTGGCCTCAAGCGTCTTGAAGGGCGCCGCGGCCAGGTCGGGCTCGTCGAAGAACAGGTCCCAGACGTAGTTCCACTGCGGCTTGGCGGCCTTGAAGGCCTCCAGGGGCGCGCAGCCGGTGACCATCGGGACGCGGTTGCGGTCGGCCACGATCGCCCCGGCGATGACCAGCGCCGGGGTGCAGGAGCCGAGCATGGCGGTGACCTTGTTCTTGCTGATCAGCGTGTCGGTATTGGCGGAGACCTTGTTCGGGTCGGTGGCGTCGTCCAGGACTTTTAAGGTGACATGGCGCTTGCTGCCGCCGACCTGGAGGCCGCCGGCGGCGTTGACCTGGTCGACCGCGTGCTTGTACCCCCACTGCACGAAGCTGCCGAAGCCGGCGAGCGGGCCGGACAGGGGGAGCGACGCCCCGATGGTGATGTCACCACCGCTGCTCGTGGTCGAGCTGCTCTTCTTGCTGCAGCCGGCGGCGAACAGCAGGCATGCCGCGATGCCAAGCGCGACAATCGACGTCCCCCGTCGCGATCCACGCCGCCGCGATCCTCTAGCCATGACCTTTTCCTCCACGCCCCCACTCGATGATGGATGTTTCACCATGCAGCACAGATGTTCCGGCGGCGTAGGCTAGAAGTGCGGGCCAATTGTGTCAAGACAAGCGGATATTTCTCGATCGCTCACAATCAGCGATGATCATACTGGGCATACTGTTTCTCTGTCCGTCCCCGCTCCGGAGGAACTGACGTGGCCAAGGCCGACGTGCTCACCGCACCACCGACGCCAAGAACGCCAAGGGCGCCGGCACGCGCGGCTGGGCGCACCCTGCGCTGGCTCCGCCTGAGCGCACCGAGTCTGGTCGCCATCCTCGCCGTCCTGGCCATCTGGGAGGCGCTGGCCCGGACCGGCGTCATGCCCGCGCGCTGGTTCCCGCCCTCGTCCGCGGTGCTGTCGGAGTTGGCGCGACTGGCGGGCACCGCGGAGTTCTGGAACTCGGTCGGCAACACCCTGCGCGGCTGGGGCGCCGGGCTGCTGCTTGCCACCGCCATCGCCGTGCCGCTCGGCCTGCTGATCGGCTCGGTGCCGCTGCTGTACCGGGCGCTGCGGGTCCCGATCGAGTTCTTCCGCCCAATCCCCTCGGTGGCGCTCATCCCGCTGCTGGTGCTGGTCCTCGGGCTCGGCTTCCCCACCAAGGTGTTCCTGGCGACCTTCGCGGCGCTGTGGCCGCTGCTACTGCAGACGATCTACGGCGTCCAGGACGTCGAGCCGGTGCTGCGCGACACCATGCGCTCCTTCGGCCTCGGCCGGGTCCGCCAGCTGGTGCTCGTCACCCTCCCGAGCGCCGGTCCCTACATCGCCACCGGCCTGCGGCTGTCGTCCAGCATCGCGCTGATCCTGTCGGTCACCGCCGAGGTGACCATCGGCGCGCCCGGCCTCGGCAACGACGTCATCGCCGCGCAGAACGGCGGCAACAGCGAAGTCATGTATGCCCTGATCGTCACGGCCGGTGTGCTCGGCTGGCTGCTGAGCGAGGGCCTGCGCCGGGTCGAGCAGCGCTTGCTGGTGTGGCACCCCGCCTACCGGCCGGCCGACGCCGACGTCCAGGCCGAGACCGAGGGGGTGGCGGCCTGATGCTGGCACGGCGGCGCCCCCTCTACCTCTTGCTTGAGCTGGCCGTGCCGGTCCTGGCGATCGCCGCGTGGTGGTGGCTCTCGCGCGACAGCACCTCGGCCTTCTACCCGCCGTTGTCCCAGATCTTGCGGTCGTTCCGCCAGCGGTGGCTGTTCAGCCACTGGCCCACCGACGGGCTGCCAAGCCTTGGGCGCATGACGGCCGGCTACGCGCTGGCTATCGCCGGCGGGATCGCGCTCGGTGCGCTGCTCGGGCTGGTGCCGCTGCTCTCCAGGGCGCTGCACCCGCTGCTCGAGTTCGTGCGGGCGGTCCCGCCGCCGCTGCTGTTGCCAGTGGCGATCCTGATGTTTGGGATCGGCGACCGCATGAAGATCTTCGTGATCGCTATCGGCTCCGTCTGGCCGATCCTGCTCAACACCATCGACGGGGTGCGCGGGGTCGAGCCGACCATGCTGGAGATGGCGCGCTCCTATGGCTTTGGGCCTTTGCGGCGCTGGCGCGAGGTGATCATGCCCGCCGCGCTGCCGCAGATCTTCGCCGGCCTGCGCTCCGGGCTGTCGATCGCCCTCATCCTGATGGTGATCAGCGAGCTGCTGGCCAGCACCAACGGGATCGGCTTCCTGGTGGTGGACGCGCAGCGGACCTTCGCGTTCGCGGACATGTGGGCGGGCATCATCCTGCTCGGGCTGCTCGGCTACGTGCTCAACGCGCTGCTGCAACTGGTCGAGCACCGGGTGCTTGCCTGGCACCGCGGCTTCCGCGCCAGCCTGCTGGGCGAGCCCGCGACCCCCTCCAAGGCCTAAGGAGCACGCTTGATGTTGTCGGTGGAGAACCTCTCGAAGACCTACGGGCAGGGCGACAGCCGCGTGGTGGCCCTCGACGGCGTGGAGTTCGGCGCCAAGGCGGGCGAGTTCCTCTGCATCGTCGGCCCCTCCGGCTGCGGCAAGACCACCCTGCTCAAGTGCATGGCCGGCCTGCTCCCCCCTAGCGGCGGGCAGGTCCTGCTGCACGGCCAGCCGGTGCTGGGCCCGCCGCCGCAGATGGCCCTGGTCTTCCAGGACTACAGCCGCTCCCTGCTGCCCTGGCGCTCGGTCCAGGCCAACGTCGCCCTGCCACTGCGCGCCAAGCACATGCCCCGCGAGCAGCTGCAGACCCTGGTCGCCGAAGCCCTCAACAACGTCGGTCTGCAGGGCTTCGAGCGCCACTACCCCTGGCAACTCTCCGGCGGCATGCAGCAGCGCGTCGCCATCGCCCGCGCCCTCGCCTACCAGCCCGAGATCCTGCTGCTCGACGAACCCTTCGCCTCCGTCGACGCCCAGACCCGCGCCGACCTCGAAGACCTCCTCCTGTCGGTCTGGCGCCGCCTCGGCATCACCGCCCTGTTCGTCACCCACGACATCGACGAATCCGTCTACCTCGCCGACCGCGTCGTCATCCTCAGCTCCCCCCCCGCCACCAACGTCAAAGAAATCCTCGACGTCCCCCTCCCCCGCCCCCGCGACCAGATCACCACCAAAGAACTCCCCGACTTCATCCACCTCCGCGCCCAGGTCTACACCACCGTCAAACGCACCCCTGCCAGCCAGGCCACCTCCCCCTTGACGTAGCATAAAAGCTGCATATGCCTACGGATAGGTCTTCCAAGCAAGCCGTCCACGGGCGAAAATGGCTTCGATGACCGGCGGTCCAGAGGCGAGCCGTAGGAGTACGAGATGACCCGGGTCGCGATCGTCGATGACCATCCCATCGCTAGACGCGGCGTCGAGCAGATGCTCGCCGAGGATGGTCGGATGCAGGTGGTTGCCTCGGTGGCGTCGCCAGCCGAGCTGGCTGCGATCTTGACCGGCGGACGCAGCCCGGATGTGGTCATCCTCGATCTCTACCACGAGGCGGGGACGCCCTGTCTGGCCGCCGTCGCGCAGCTGGCCGAGAGGACCCGGGTGCTGGTCATGTCGGCTTCGGGTCGGCGCGAGGACGTGCTTGGCGCGGTGCGCGCCGGCGCGGCCGGGTTCGTGACCAAGCACGCGAGCCCTGAGATGTTTGTGGCAGCGGTCAAGACCGTGGCAGCCGGCGGCTTCGCGCTCTCTCCACAGCTGGCCGATATCTTGCAGGCTGAGCTTGGACAGGTGCACCGGCCAGTGGAAGCCGTCAGCCGACCACTGTCGATCCGCGAGGAAGAGACGCTCAGCCTGATCGCGCGCGGCTTCACGCATGCGCAGGTTGCCACCCGGATGGGCGTCAGCAAGGCCACGGTCGGCACCTATGTGGAGCGCATCCGGACCAAGCTGCAGGTGGGTAACAAGGCTGATCTGACCCGGGCGGCCCTCGACCGGCCGCGTCCGGCTGTGCAACCTTGACCGAGATGCCCGCTGCTCTGGATCTGGCCTCCAGCGGCAGGAGTTCGAGGTCCGCCGCTGCCAACAGCGAGCTGGTGCTGGTGATGGCCGGCATGGCCTACCGGGCATACGGGCTGACGCAGGTCATCGCCACGGTCTGGGTCGGCTGGAGCCACTTCCGGCGACTGCAACCAGTGCTATGGTTCGCCGCCGCTCTCGTGGTCGAGAGCCTCGTGGTGATCGGGGTCTGCCTGCGTGCCCGGCGGATCCCAGCGCCGCTGATCACGGTTGACGTCGCGTGGAACATCGCGGGGTTGTTCCTGGGCGCGACCCTGGCCTGGGTGCGGGAAGGTTCGAGCTGGGTCAACTTCATGTACCCGTACACGATCGTCAGCTCGGTCGCGGTGGGCCTCGCGTATCGCAGGTACAGCACGGTCCTCACCGTCACCTGCGCGCTTGGAGCCGCCTACGCAATCGCGGACGTCCTCGCCCACCACGACGCGGCGTTGGCTGCCATCCCCAACACGCTTGGATACTTCACCAACGTCACGGCGGCGTACCTGGTCGCCTGGTACCTGCGCCGGCTGGGCCGGCAGCTCGACGTGAACCAGAAGGTGGCGCTCGCGCGCGCGGAGGCGCTGGCCCGCGAACGGGAACGAACCCGGCACGCGCGCATGCTGCACGACCGGGCGCTGCAAACCTTGGAAACGCTGGGCAGCGGCGACTGGGTCAGCGACCGCCAGTTCCGCGATCACCTCGCTGCTGAGGCGCTATGGCTGCGCGGACTGGTCGAAGGCGGCGACGATGGCCCCAAGGACGACCTGCTGACAGGGCTGCGGCGGCTGGTCCAGGACAAGGCCAGAACCGGCCTGCACGTCGACCTCAATGCGGCGCAGTTGTGCGATACCGACGAGTGGCGTGAGCGGCTGGCGCCAGAGGCGGCAAGCGCGCTGGTCGATGCGGCCCAGGAGGCGCTGACCAATGTCGCCAAGCATGCCGGCGTCAGGCAGGCGCTGCTTCAGGTCAGCATGTCTGACAAGGAGCTGACCGTCTCGGTCCTCGACCACGGTTGCGGGTTTGATCCCGCCACCGCCCGCCAGGGGCTCGGCCTGGACGGCTCGCTCCGCAGCCGGATCCGTGAGGCGGGCGGTGTGGCAATCATCGACAGCAGCGTGGGAGGCGGGACCTACGTCGAGCTGACCGTCCCCCTGCGGCCCTGACGACGGTGGTGCGCACCGCCGCCGGAGTCGGCAAGCGGTGCGCACCAGACGCTCGAACAGTTGGTGCTAGCTGGTCGGATAGAAGACGACGGTGGTCTGGCCGGTCGCCTTGATCCAGCCGATGTAGCCCTTGGTGAAGTAGTTGACCCGATCGCCGTTGGTGCCGATCGCCTGCTCGTCGGAGACCGGCTGGCCAAGCGCCCCGCCAGGCCCGCCCATGTTCTGCACGTAGCGCTGGTAGATGCAGCCCTGCACCTCGTAGGCCGCACCAGCGGCGCTGTTCCAGTACAGCGCACTGCCGCTGCCCTGCCAGGACCCAACGGTGCAGCTGGTGCCGGCGAAGGTGTTGACCCGCCCGCCGGTCACGCCCTGCTCATCGCTGGTCAGCATGCCCAAGGTGCCGCCGGGGCCGCCCATGTGCTGCACATAGGTCTGGTAGATGCAGCCCTGGACCTCATAGGCAGCGCCGGCGGCGCTGTTCCAGAGAATGGTGCTGCCGCTGCCCTGGTAGGGGCCGGAGGTGCAGTTGGTCCCGGCGAAGGTGTTGGCCTTTCCGCCGGTGACGGTCAGTTCGTCGGAGGTCGGCTGGCCGAGGGTGCCGCCGGGCCCGCCCATGTGTTGCACGTAGGTTCGGTAGATGCAGCCCTGCACCTCGAAAGCAGCGCCGGCGGCGCTGTTCCAGTAGATCGCGCTGCCGCTGCCCTGGTACGGGCCGGAGGTGCAGTTGGTCCCGGCGAAGGTGTTGAACTTCCCCCCGGTCGCGCTCTGCTCGTCGGAGGTCGGCTGGCCGAGGACCCCGCCGGGACCGCTGAGGTGCTGGTTGTAGGTCCGGTAGATGCAGCCCTGGACTTCGTAGGCTTGGCGGGCGGCGCTGTTCCAGTAGATCGCGCTGCCGCTGCCCTGGTACGGGCCGGAGGTGCAGCTGGTCCCGGCGAAGGTGTTGAACTTCCCTCCGGTCGCGCTCTGCTCGTTGCTGGTGGGGAACCCGAGGGTGGTGGTCCAGTGCTTGGTGTAGGTCTGGTAGATGCAGCCCTGCACCTCATGGGCGCCGGTCGCCCCGGTCCAGAAGTAGGCGCTGCCGCTGCCCTGGTCGGGGCCGGAGGTGCAGCTGGTCCCGGCGAAATGGCTTTCCTTCCCGCCATTGAAGTTGCCCTCGTCACTGGTGGGGAAGCCAAGCGTGCCGCCAGGACCGCCCATCGTGGCCATGTAATCGTGATAGATGCAGCCCTGCACCTCATAGGCCGGGCCGTTGTAGAAGATCGCACTGCCGCTGGTGGCGCTGCCGCCGACGTTGATACCGCCGTCGCAAACTTGGCCGGCGAGATAGGAAACCTTCCCGCCGGCGATGTCCTGCTCGTCGGTGACGGGGAACCCGAAGGCAGCACCGCCGATGTCCATGTACTTGTTGTAGATGCAGCCCTGGACCTCATGCGCGCCGGTCCCCGGCGACCAGAAGATCGCACTGCCGCTGGGGAGGGCGCCACCGACGACCACGCCGCCTCCGCAGAGCAGCTTGGGGAAATATGAAACCCTGCCGCTGGCGGCGGCGGGGGTCGGCTGCTCGTCAGTGATCGGGAACCCGAGCTTGCCGCTTGGCCCGCCCATCGTGCTGGTATACGCTGCGTTGATTGCCCCCTGCACCGCGTTGGTCCCGGTGTCTGGGGAGTAGTAGAGGGCGCCGTTCTGGAAATTCTGCTGCTGGCCGCCGAAGACGGCGAACCAATTTGAGGTCGGGTCCTGCAGGCCGCCGTACACGCCGGTTACGCGGTCCCAGGCATCGAAGAAAAGCCCACCGCTCTGCACATTGACGACGGGATAGGCCGGCGGCGTGGGGATAGGGTGCGAGAGTTGGATGTAGGCCTCGCGCAGCGAGTGATAGACGGACACGTTGCTCGCCGGCGGAGTCCCGGTGCAATTGTCGCACGTCCACGCCGTCGCGTCCTGGTTTCGGCTGTCGTCGTAGAGGTAACCGCCGTGGTCATACTGGTTGCCTGGCAGGCCGGGCACATTGAAGTATTCGATCTTGTGAACCGCCGGGTACCCGATGCCGCCAGGCGGGACGTCGAGTGCCACGTCGGGCGGTACACCGAGCTTGAGGAAGCTGTCATGATAGTCGCCGAACAGCGTCCATTGCGTCGGTTCACCGGGACTGCCGATCGGTGCGAACGGCTCGAGCTTGAGCTCGTTGATCATGCGCGACGGCTCGCTGTTCGTGTCCGGCTGTATGGGCTGCATGTTGGTTCCCATCGTGCAGGCACCGCAGACGAAAAACGAGCCAGCCGGATCGATAATCCCGCCGTGCGGCGTCTCGAACGTGACGACTCCGGGCACGTAGAGGTACGGCGGGAATGTTGAATTCTGCTTCTGGACCTGGTCGAGCGCCCAGCGGGTGATCAGCCCGCCCATGCTGTGTGCGACGATGAACACGTTGCGGTTGTGGACGGTGTAGTTCGTGAAGATGTACCACGCAAGCTGGCAGGCGATGTTGCGCAGGTCCTGGTTGTTGGTTCCCTCGGTGTTGGAATTGAAGTAATAGCCGTCGCAGGCTCTCTGATGGTAATAGTAGCTCACGGGGGTCAAGGGGGCCTTGCTGTCGAACTGGACATCGCAATGATTCTGGATAATGCCCGATTCGTCGGTGCCTTTCCAGTCTCCGGTGTAGTAGCCGACGGTCTTGCGCGCCCCGGTCCACCCGAGCTCGTTGAAGGTCGCCTCGGCGTTGTTCCAGGTCCTGACGCAGCCACCCGCATTGGTGTCGGGGCTGCCGTTGGCGGCGCCGCCGTTGATGCCATGGATGAACAGGACGTCGTCCGAAGTCGGCGTGTAGTAGGTGATGGCCGCCCTGGCTGGCGGTGTGGGCCCGGCCAGGAGCCAGCCAAACAGGGTGGCAATAACCACCAGGTATGCCGTGATGCTCCGCCGAACGCGTGGTCGGGGTATGCAGAGGGGTCGCATCCGTTCCTACTTCCTTCCTTGCCGCCGACCAGGCCTGCTGCCTGCCTTGCTGGCAGTGTGCGGCGGCGCCTGGGGCGGTCATGTCGGCAAAAACCCGCCGCTGCGGTGTGGACCGAACGCACCACAGCCCCGCTGCTCCCTCCCTACGGGAGCAGCGAAATGGTCCGGTAGCTGGCAGCCGACCAGGCGGGCCAGCCGGGGATCGGGGTGAGGGTCACGGTGATCCGCGCCTGGCCGGCGGTCACCGACGCCGGGATCGTGTACTCGTCGTCCAGCCAGCGGTGGTAGGGGTTGCCGAGGGGTTGCAGCCACTGCCCCAGGTCGGTCCCGTTGACGGTGATCTCGGCGCGCTGGTAGGCGGCGTTCTGGTCGCTGGTGCGTCGCAGGACCACGCCGGCGTTGCCCGGGTCGACGGCCATGGTGAAGTTGACCGCGGCGGTGGTTGCCCTGGTCGTGCGGGTGAGCGTCACCTGAGTGGCGTCGTTGCCCTCATAGCTGGCTGACAACGAGGTGACGGCGCCGGGGCTGGCCGAGGCGTAGGCGTGGGCCTGCTCGCTGGCCAGGTTCCCGACGGTCAGGCTGTCGCTCTGGGCGGCGACCGCGCTGTGCTGCCCGTACCAGAAGGTCGTGGAGGCGTAGGTCGCCGCCACGTCGTCGACGTCGCCGTGCTCGATGCCGAAGGCGATCGAGGAGCTGAACGGGATGGCGTCGGCGATGAGCAGCCGGTAGGCGCCGGTGCAGTCGGTGCTGGCCGGGCAGTCTCCGGCGGCCGACTCGTGGGAGGTGTTGCCGGTCAGCGGGTTGGTGAACGGCCCGTACCGGAAGTACCAGCCGCCCTCGTAGAAGTCCTCGGTGCCGGTGCCGTGGAGCTGCGGGCTGGCCGAGCCGTCGACGTAGGCCCGCTCGTCGCCTTCCAGGTACCGGCGGCCGGTGGGTCCGGCCATGCCGTGCACCACGCCGACGACCTTGCCGTGTCCGGTGGCCTGCAGGAACGTCCAGTCCTGCCCGGCGCTGGTAGCGCCCGCGCGGGAGGTGGCATGGAAGTAGCCGGCGGCACCGCCGCTCAGGTCGGTCTGCCAGTGCGGGTCCGCAGCGGTCGTCAGCGCGATCTCCCCCGAAAGCGGCAGTCCCGACCCGTTGTACAGGGCGACCGACACCCCGCTGCCATAGGGCATCGGCCACCACGAGGACAGCCAGCCGCCGGGGCGGATGTCGATGGAGGTCAGCAGCGACCGGGTGTCGAACGCCCCCTCGGCCGCGCCGAAGAACTGCCCCAGCGGCGCGTCCACAGTCTGGGTGCCGTCGAAGGTGATGCGGATCCGGGCGCTGGACAGTGCCTGGTCGCTGTTGGGGTAGGCGAAGCTCCGCGTCCCGCTCCAGGTCTGGCCGGTGATGGCATACCCGTGCGCGGACTCGCTGCTGGCGTTGCCGACGTCGAGCGTGTCGGTGCGCTCCAGCCCATCCGGCATGTGGCTGTCGGCCCAGTAGGTGAACTCGTTGAAGTCCTTGGCTGAGGACACGAAGCTGTTGGTCACGGTGAGCTTCGACTTGCCGGCGCTCACCGAAGCGGGGATCTCAACCGACTCGTCGGCCCACGCTCCGACCGGCTGGGTGGGATTGGCCGCCCAGTTCCCGATCGGGGTGCCGTCGACGCTGACCGCGGCCATCTGCTGGCCGATTTCCGGGTCGATGCGGCGGGTCAGCCGCACGCCGCTGTTGTTGGGGTCGATGGCGATGGTGAAGCGGCTGCTGCCAGCGGCGCCGAAGGCGCGCCCGTCGTCGCTGACCGGGCCGGGCAGCGGGTAGCTGAAGCTACGGGTCCCCGACCAGGTCTGGCTGCTGATGGTGTAGTGGTGGGCGGCCTCGGCCGCGCCGTGCAGCGGCCCGAGGTCGACGGTGTCGGCCGCCTGCCAAACGCCGCCGACCTGCTGCGAGACGGTGTAGGTGAACTCGTTGAAGTCAAGCGCCGAGGACACGAACTGGTTGGTGACGCTGACCTGCGACTTGCCTGCGGTCGCCGCAGCGGGCACGCTGACGGTCTGGTCGGCCCACAGGCCCCCCGTCGTCGCTGACACCGGCGCCCACTGCCCGACCTGCACGCCGTTGACCAGCAGGTTGGCTTGCTGATTGCCGATGCTCGGGTCGTACCTACGAGTGATCTGCACGCCAGTGTTGGCCGGATTCAACGACACGGTGAACGAACTCGACCCACCCGACCCGAAGGCGCGGCCGTCGTCGGTCAGCGGGGTCGTCGTCGGATGGGTCAGATGCGGGATGCGCAGCCGCAGGCCGGTCACCTGTCCCGCCCCGCTGACCTGTGCGACCGTGGCGGACTGGCCGGGCATGACCTGGTAGCTGCCGTGTTGCGTCACCGCCCCCGCCAGCGCCGGCTTCGGGTCCTTGGTGCCGGACTCCTGCAAGGTGGTCAGCACGTCCTGGGCTGCGGTCCCGGCGCTGAAGGTGCTCACCCCGGAAGCGTCGGGGAAGGTCCGGTAGGTGACGTGGTAGTAGTCGGGGTCAGCGGTGGTGCTGATCCGCATCGACTGGCGGAACGGCATCGGCACACTGATCAGGAACCCACCCGAGCTCTGCGTATCGGTGGCGACCAGCGGATAGACGAACGGCGCTCCGATGCCGCCGGTGACGATACTGGCCAGCGGCGCGTTCAATACCGTCTGCCCGTCGAGGACGATCTTCAGGTTGCCGGCGCCGGTCACGTTGCCGGTCGACCAGATGGAGTCGACCTCGCCAGGTCCCTGGTGCTCGGCAAGCACGGCGCCGTCGGCCGCGGTGAGCAGGACGTGGTTGTTGTCGGCGTTGCCGCCGGTGCGATCGAAGCTGGACTGCTGCCACGTCGACACGCCAGTCGTCAGGTAGGGCAACTGATCGAGCAGCCGGTAGCTGTCCCAGCCCACAGTCCCCTTGGAGGCCGTCGCCGCAACCGCCGCACTCGGAGCGGTCGCCACCGCGGCAACGACCGCGACCACCAGAATCCAGGCGCGTACCGGTGATTTCTTCAAGGCCACCTCCATGGCGAGCATCCGCTGCCCCGCAGCAATGGCAGCACGACCGCTGCCCTGCCGTCTGTCGTTCGAGCTGTGGTGTATTCGACCGACAGCACTTGACCGCGAGCAGAGGTGGATTACGCGGGAACGTGGTTGGCGGGGGAGGCCTGGGGCGTAATCCCCGACTTCATCCAGCTCCGCGCTCAGGTCTACATCACCGAATAACGCACCCCGTCAGGTCAGCGCACCGCGACCTGACCTCGTCTACGGCAGGCTGCCCTGCGGAACCGCCCAGAGGGTCGGCTGTCCAGTGACGTCAGCGAGCAGCTCGTAGTCGGCGTCGTAATGGAGCACGCAGACGCGATGCCGTTCGGCGATTGCGGCAATGATCAAATCGGGAAGCGACACCGCGCGAAGCTGCCCGCGCGCAGCGAGCGCCTCCTGGACCTCCAAGGCGCGCCGGACGTCGACGTCCTCGGTCGGCAGCCATTCGTACGCTGCGCGGCGGTCAGCCTTGATCGTCCGGTAGTCGGCCTTGTCACGCGCGCTGTAGAGCATCTCCAACTCGATGATTCCGCAGGTGGCAACCAGCCCGTGCTCGATGAGCGGAGCGAGGGCCAGGCGCATCGGAGGGCGCTCCCACCGGGCGAGGGCACTCTTGTCGACCAGATAGCGGGCTACCGCCATGCCTGCCTCATGACCTCAGGGTCGCCGAGGTCGGTGTACACCCCACGATCAAGGCGCTCGATCTCCCGGCGGCGTGCGCTGGCTGCCACTGCCTCCGCCAGCGCACGGTTGATGGTCTCCTTCTTGGTCGAGGTCCCCAATGCCTCCTGCGCCTGGGCAAGCAACGCCTCATCAATATCGACCAGCGTCTTGGCCACAATGCCCTCCCTCAACGATATATACAAACAACCCTCAGAAGGATATCTCATCTGTACACCGGGAACGCCGTCGGGCCCCGGGGTATCCCAGGGCCCGACGGGCTACAGGCTGGATGCTGAATCGGTCAGCTGTTGGTGACGACCAGCTTGGAGATGTCGGGTTCGGAGGTGATGTAGCCGTACTTGAGGGCGTGGTCGGCGGTCCACTTGACCAGAGCCGCCTGGGGGTCGGTGCTCCACTCGGGGAGGACCAGCTTGGCGGCGGCATCCGGCTTGATCTGCGTCCAGGTCGGCACGAGCTGGCGGACCTCGTCGGGGTGCGCCTGGGTGTACACGAGCGCCTTGTTGATCGCCCGCTGGAACTTGGCAACCGTGTCGGCGTGCTGGGACCTGTAGGACTGGGTGACGAAGTACGACGCCACCGGGAAGTGTTGGGGCAGCTTCATGTAAGTCTGGACGAGCAGCTTGGTGCCGTTGTTGGCGGCCTTGTTGGCGCTGACGAACGGCTCCACCACCCAGGCGGCGTCGATTTGCTTGCGGGTCAGCGCCGTGCCCATGTTGGGGAAGGGCACCTCGGTGTAGGTGATCTTGTTCCAGTTCACACCGAAGGTCTCGAGGGCGGCGTTCACGGTGAGCGAGCCGACGTTGTTACGACCGTTCACGGCGATCGTCTTGCCTTCGAGGTCCTTGGGCGTCTTGATCGAGCCGTCGTCGCGCACGAGCAGACCGGCGTAGTCACCTTTGCCCGCGTTCACACCGGCGGCGATGATCTGCAGCGGAATGCCCTTGGAGGCCGCGGTCACGATCGAGGTGTCGTTCGAGAAGCCAATCTGGATATCGCCGGAGACGGCCCCGGAGACCACCACCGCACCCGTCTGGATGAGCTTGGGGGTGACGTTCAGGCCCTCGTCTTTGAAGAACCCGTGCTTGAGACCGACGTAGACGGGGGCGATGTCGACGACGGGGACGAGACCCACGGTGAGGTTCGTCAGCCCGCCTGATGACCCGCCGCTGTTGTTGCTCTTGCCGCCGCCGCACGCGGCCACGAGCACGGCGATGACGGCGACCACCACGCCGCGCCGTAGGACTGCTCCACGCATGCCTTCCTCCTGCTCCTTCCGAACGGACGAGGAATGACCTTGCCCGTGACCTCCGTCAGCCGAAGTGTCACCCGCTAACGATTGCACGGATTATGCCCACAAACGAGGCAGATTCGTATAGGGGCGACCTTCAGCCAATCACGAAACGGCCGCCGGATCCAACCAGCGGCGAATGGCCTGCCCAGCGGCCTCGACAACAGTGTCGTTGCCGGGGTCGTCGCTGGCCCAGGCGACATGGCCGTCCGGGCGGATCAGCAGCGCCCGGACCTTGGCCCACTCCGGCTCCGGCCGCTCCTCCGCGAGCCGCCCAGCGGCGACCTCCAGGCGGCCGGACCGCTCCCCGGCCGCTGGCAGGCCGAGGTCGCCGCCGGTGAGGTCGAGCAGGACGAACCGCGCGCCGCGCAGCAGGCCGAACAGGCTCGGCACCGGCGCGCCCTCCAGTGTCGCCCCCTCCAGGTCCAGATCGGGCACGCGGCGCCCCGTCAGCGGATGGTCCGCGTCGCCGCCCGGGTAGACGATGTCGAGCGCGGCGAGGCGGATGGAAAGCTCCCGGGTGAGGGAGGGGTGGGTGGCGAGCAGCTCGTTGAAGCGCGCCCGCAGCGCCCGGCCCTCGCGGGTGACGTTGGCGACCAGCGCGTACTGAGCCAAGGTGTCCTCCACCACGCGCTCGCCGACCGGGTGGCGCTCGGCCTGGTAGGTGTCGAGGATCTCCTCGGGCGCCCAGCCGTTGACCACCGCCCCGAGCTTCCAGCCGAGGTTGGTGGCGTCCTGCAGGCCGAGGTTGAGGCCCTGGCCGCCCATGGGCGTGTGGATATGCGCGGCGTCGCCGGCCAGCAGCACGCGCCCGTTGCGGTAGGACAACGCCTGCATAGTGGCGTTGCCGACCCGTGACAGCCAGATCGGGGTGCGCATGCCGTAGTCGGTGCCGGTCACCCGCCGCACGCTGTCGCGGAACTCGGCGAAGGTCGGCGGCTGGTCCTTGGAGACATCCAGCAGCGCGTGGTCGATGCTGGCCATACGGAAGCGGCCTTCCCCCAGCGACACCAGATAGAACGACCCGTTGGGCCGGTTGAGGGTCAGCGCCCTCGCCTCCGGCGGCCTGGTTGCCTCGACGTCGCCGACCAGGGTGGTCTGGGTGGTCGGGGTGCCGGCGAACTCGATCCCCGCCGACTTGCGCACCACGCTGGCGCCGCCGTCACAGCCGACCACGTAGCGCGCCCGGAAGGTGGCCGAGCCGTAGGGGGTCTCGGCGTCCACGGCCACGCCGCGCTCGTCCTGGGTGACGCCGACGACGGTGTGCTGGCGCAGCACCGGCACGCCGCGAGCGGCCAAGTGCTCCTCCAGCAGCACCTCGGTCCGCACCTGGGGCAGGAACAGCGTGAAGGGGTAGCGGGTCTGGGGTTGGAGGACGCTGAAGTCGAGCCGGTTGTCGAGCAGCGCGAAATGCGACGAGGGGACCGGCAGGCCCTCCTTGAGCAGCGGATCGACCAGCCCGCGCATGGCGAACTGTTCGAGGGTGCGTGGGTAGACGGTCAGCGCCTTGGAGTACGGCAGCCGCTGGGCGAGCTGCTCAAGGACCACGACCTCGATCCCAGCGGTGCTCAGCTCGGCCGCGAGCCACAGGCCCACCGGGCCGCCACCCACAATCACCACGCCGGCCATGCGGCCACCCTCCACACCCTTGGCATCCTCGCGCATATTCATGTGTCCCCATTTATGCGCTTTATGCTGCCGTGTCAAACTGCGGCGGCGGCCCGGTCGAGGCAGGAGTAGTCCACCGCCGCCTCCCCCACCCCGTCGGAGGGCCCCGGCGGGAGCTGCCCGGTGGCGCGCAGCGCCGCCACCGCCGCCGCCAGCGCTCCGGGGGTCACCCGCAGGCCGGCGGGGAGCACCTGCTTGGCGGCCAGCTCCTCGCAGGCCCGCAGGGCGAGGCGCCGTGGCAGCGAGGACCTGGCCGCCGCGATGGTGGCGGCCCCCTCGACGTTGCCGTAGAACCACCGGGTCGCCTCCAGCAGCGCGGCCAGCAGCGCGGTGACCAGGTCCTGATTGGCCGCCAAATAGCTCTGATGGGCACAGAGCGTACTGAAGGCGAACTCCGGCACATAGGCGTCGGCGTCGCCGAGGTTGCTGAAGCCGGCCTCCTCGGCCAGGTAGTTGTAGGGCAGGAGCTGCAAAGCCGCATCGATGGACCCGTCCTGCAGGGCACGCCAGCGCGCCATGTGGTTGCCTTCCAGGGCGAAGTCGTAGTCGCGCGGGTAGGTCAGCCCCTCGGCTGCCAGCATCGCCTCAACCAGGTGCTTGGTGCCCTCCTTGAGCGAAGAGGTGCCGATGCGCCCGCCGCGCAGGTCCGCCATCGAGTGGTGGCGCGGCAGCGCGATCAGCGACAGCGGCGGCTTGTTGGCCACACCCGCCACCACCCGCAGGGGGCCGCCCGCCAGGGCATCGGCAATGGTCCCCTCCGGCGCGGTATTGGCCACGTCAACGGTGCGGTCACGCAGCGCGGCAGTGGTCCTTTCGGTGGAGCCGAGGATCACGTTGGTCACGCCGAGGCCATGGCGTCCCAGAATGCCCTCGTGCTCGGCCACCCACAGTGCGACGCCGACATAGGCCGGCGCGACATGGCCGATGACGATCTCCCGCACAGGCAATCCTCCGAGGGGGTGGCGTGACAAGCGTTGACAAGCCGGGGAGGGCCCTGCAATCGTTCATGCTCGCGCGAAGATCCACGATACAAGCAGGTTGTTCCGCATTCCAGAACTATCTAGAGAAAAAATCGGGAGGAGCGGCATGACCCAGCCGGGCGGAGCAAGCAGCGGCCCAGCACCGGTGATGAGCCGGGAAGAGTGGCGGATGCACCCTGCGGGACGCACCGGCCTCGAGTTCTACGACCTGAGCCATACCTTCGGCCCGAACGCGCCCCTGTGGCCGTACTTCGAGGACGTGAAGATCGAGCGGGTCCACTACCACGCCAAGTCCGGGGTGCTGTCGCAGCGCATCACCACGGTGATGCACTGCACCACCCACCTGGACGCGCCCGCGCACGTGGTCGAGGGGACCCCCTACACCGACGAGGTCCCGCTGGAGCAGTTCTTCGGCACCGGCGTGGTGGTGTCGATCCCCAAGAAGCAGTGGGAGGTCATCACCCCGGAGGACCTGGAGGCGGCCCGCCCGGAGATCCGCCCCGGCGACTTCGTGATCATCAACACCGGCTGGCACCATTACTACGCCGACAACCGCAAGTACTTCATCTACTCCCCCGGCCTCTACAAGGAGGCGGGGATCTGGCTGCGGGAGCGTGGCGTCAAGGCGGTCGGCGTGGACCAGCAGGCGCTCGACCACCCGCTCGCGACCGCGATCGGCTGGCACCCGGAGGCGCCGAGCGCCCCGCTCGCTCCCTGGGCCCTGGACGAGTACAAGCAGTACACCGGCCGCGACGCCCGCGACGATTTCCCCGAGTGGGAGCCGTGCCACCGCCAGCTCCTCGGCAACGGCATCGTTGGCTTCGAGAACGTCGGCGGCGAACTGGACAAAGTCACCGGCAAGCGCTGCACCTTCGCCGCCTTCCCGATCAAATGGCAATACGGGGATGGATCGATCGTGCGGATCGTTGCCATGATCGACCCGAGCGGCGAGTACCGGATCGAGCGCGGAGGAGAGTAGCTCATGGAAGTGGTCCGCCTTTCGGAGGCCAAGTCCTACCAGGCGCCCAAGCACTTCGACGTGTGCGCGCTGCGGCTGCAGGGATATGAGGCTAGCGGCACGGAGAACTTCTCGGTGGGGGTCTCCTACTACCTGCCCGGTGGCAGGGCGGAGATGGACGCCACCGCAATCGAGAAGGTCTACGTGGTGCTTGACGGCGAGATCACGGTGACCACCGAGGACGGCACCTGGACGCTGGGGCCGCTGGACTCCTGCCGGCTGGCGCCGAACGAGGCCCGCGCGGTCTCCAACCGCAGCAACCGCCCGGCCACCATGCTGGTGATCCTGCCGTACCCGCCCAACAGCTCATGATAGAGCGAGAGACCTCCCAGACGGCAGGGCTGGCGGGAGCGGCGGACCTGCCGGCCCTGCCCGCCGCTGTGCGCCAGCCGCTGTCGCTGTTCGACGTGCACGGCCGCTCCGCGCTGGTCAGCGGCGCGACCGGCGCCTTCGGGCGGGTCGCGGCCCTGGCGCTGGCCGCCGCCGGCGCGCGGCTCACCCTGGCGGCCGGCAACGCCGCCAAGCTGGAGGCGGTCGGCGCCGAGGTCAAGGAGCTCGGCGGCGAGGCCGTGCTGGTCAACCGCCGCGCCGACGAGCTGGCCGACGCGCAGGCGATGGTCGCGGCGGCTGTGGAGGCGCACGGGCGGCTCGACCACGTCGTCGCGGCGGCCGGGCTCAACAAGGTCGGCCTGATCACCGAGCAGGACCCGGCCGACTGGGACGAGGTCCAGCGCGCCAACGTGCGCGGCTCCTGGCTGCTCTGCAAGGCGGCCGGCGAGCGCCTGATCGAGCAGGGCGAGGGCGGCAAGGTGGTGCTGCTCTCCTCCACCCGTGGCAGGCTCGGCCTGCCGAGCGGCTACAGCGCCTACTGCCCCTCCAAGGCAGCCGTCGACCTGCTCACCAAGACGCTCGCCTGCGAGTGGGGCCGCCACCGCATCAACGTCAACGCGATCGCCCCGACCGTGTTCCGCTCCGACCTGACCGCGTGGATGTATGCGGAGGAGGGCGCGGGCCGGGCGACCCGCGAGGCCATGCTGTCGCGCATCCCGCTCGGCCGTCTCGGCGAGCCCGAGGACTTCGTCGGCGCGCTGCTGTTCCTGCTGTCGCCCGCGTCGGACTTCTGCACCGGCCACGTCCTGTACGTGGACGGCGGCTACACCGCGGGATAGGGGCCAGCGATGACCGCAGCGGCAGCGGAGCCGACAGTTGAGCGGGTCGCGGTGATCGGCGCCGGGCTGATGGGCCACGGCATCACCCAGGTCTTCGCTGGCGCCGGCTACCAGGTCGGCGTGTACGACCCGGTCCCAGCGGCGCTCGCCGCCGTGCCCGAGCGGGTCCGCGCCAACCTGGCGACCACCGGCCAGGCTGAGGGCGGCGAGGCCGAGGCGCTGCTCGGCCGCATCGCCCTCCACCCGGATCTGGCAAGCGCGGTTGCCGGCGCCGGCTATGTGACCGAGGCGGCCCCCGAGGACCTCGCCCTCAAGCAGGAGCTGTTCGAGCAACTCGACGCGCTCACCCCACCAGAGGTGATCCTGGCCACCAACACCTCGGTGATGTCGGTCGGCGAGATCGGCGCCCGCGCCAAGCGGCGCGAGCGGGTAGTCGGCACCCACTGGTGGAACCCCCCGTACCTGATCCCCCTGGTGGAGGTCACCCAGGCCGAGACGACCTCGCTGGAGACGGTGGAGCGGACCATGCGCCTGCTCGCCGCCGCCGGCAAGACCCCGGTGCACGTCCGCAAGGACGTCCCCGGGTTCGTCGGCAACCGCCTGCAGCACGCCCTGTGGCGCGAGGCTATCGCGATCGTCGCCGCCGGCATCTGCGACGCGGAGACGGTCGACACCGTGGTCAAGAGCAGCTTCGGCCGCCGCCTCGCGGTCCTCGGCCCGCTGGAGAACGCCGACCTGGTCGGCCTCGACCTGACCCTGGCGATCCACGAGTACGTGCTGCCCCACATCGACCACACCCCCGGCCCCTCCCCCCTGCTCCGCGACAAGGTCGCCAAGGGCGAGCTGGGCATGAAGTCCGGCCAGGGCCTCCGCCCCTGGCCCCCCGGCGAAGCGGACGCCGTCCGCGAGCACCTGCTCCGCTACCTCACCAACACGGCCGAACCGTGATCACGCTTGCCCCCATCCCGGTGCCGCTGCGCTGGGAGCCGCCGCCACAGCGCTGGAGCGTCGAGGACCGAGGCGACGCTGGACCGGCGCTGGTAGTCACGGCCCGGCCGCGGACCGACCTGTTCGTCGATCCGGGAGGAGGGCCTCCGGCGTTGAACGCGCCCCGGCTGCTCGGCGACCCAGCGGGCGACTTCCAGCTGAGCGCCCGGGTCACGGTTGGGTTCGCGGCCGCCTTCGACGCTGGGGTGCTGCTGCTGTGGGCGCACGAGGGTGCCTGGGCCAAGCTGTGCTTCGAGTCCTCGCCGCAGGGCGAGCCGATGGTGGTGTCGGTGGTGACGCGGGGCGTCTCGGACGACTGCAACTCGGTCGAGGTCGACGGCAACCAGGTCTGGCTGCGGGTCGCGCGGCTGGGACGGGCGTTCGCCTTCCACGCCTCGACCGACGGCACCACCTGGCGCTTCGTCCGCTATTTCACCCTCGCCCCCGACGCGGACGCCACCACGGTGGCCGTCGGCTTCGAGGCCCAGTCGCCGACCGGCGAAGGCTGCACCGCCACCTTCGACACTATCCGCTACACGGCGGAGCGCCTCAGCGATCTCCGCGACGGCGCCTGAGGACGGTCAGATCGGTCGCGCGGCGCGGCGGCCATGCCCGACCATCTCCGGACCTATCCCGGGGACCCGGGAGGCTGCAAGTCGTCGATTGAGCCGGTTATGACCACGCGGTCGGCCTCGATCGAGCGGACTCGCTCCCAGGGAACGTAGCGGGCACTGCGGAGCAGGTAGGTGATGAGCGCCTTCACTGGCCAGGGGCCGTTGACTTCGCGGCGGTCATAGCCGAGGCGGACGCCGAAGGTGCGGGTGCTGCCGACGACCAGCCCGGCGACCCGGAAGGCCGCGCCGAAGCTGCCCACGACCGGGCCGTCCTGCACCAGGCGGACGTCCTGGACGCGGCCAGGGGAACGGCCATGCTCATCGAGGACCTCGGCGTGGAGCAGCTCACTCAGGCGCATGGTCACCGCCAGGGATCCGCCGGATGACGTAGTCGCGCACCAGCGACTCGACCCGGTCGGTGTCCAACTCGGCCCGCTGGGCGCTCAGACGCACTGCGCTGTCGATGCGCTTGACCAGGCCGAAAGAGATCCGGCCCGGGGTCTCCTCCGGATGGCGCAGACGCGCGGCGACAACCTCGACCAGGTGCCCCAGCCGGCCAGCGAGGCGTCCGGCGAGCGCGCCCGGGCCGGCCAGGATCGCGGTCACTACCGGCGGCCCCCCGCCCTCCGGGAAGGTCAGCTCCAGGTCGTCGACCTTGCCGGCCAGCATGCCGTCCGCGTCGATGAGCTGCCGGTCGAGCAGCATCAGCCCCGCGTCGATCATTCGCCCGCCGGCCACTGCTACTGCCCCGCCTTGGTGATGATCATCAGGGGTGGTGCGGCGAGCATGATCACGACCAGGATCACCAGCAGCACCGAGCCGATCGCGTTGGAAATCCGGGAGTTGACCTTGGAGCCCATGTAGTCGGGATCGTTGGCGACCACCAGGATGGGGAAGTAGGTGAGCGGCAGCGCCGCCGCCGAGAGCACCAGCATGTACTCGGTCAGCTTGATCGGGTCGATCGTGGTCAGGATGAGCAGGGCCCCCGTCACGACGGAGACCAGCATGACCAGATGGAAGCGCGCCGCCTGCGCCGGTTTCACGTACTTGCCCCACTGCCAGCCGAAGTACTGCGCGATGGTATAGCCGCATGACAGCCCGGTCTCCAGCGCCGCGCCGAAGGTGGCAGCGAAGAAGGCGAAGATGGTGAAGGCCAGGCCGACCTTGCCAAGGACCAGCACGACCGGCAGCGCCACCTGGGACAGGTGGGTCGGGTCGATGCCGCGCGGCTGCAGGAACAGGGTGGCCGCGACCATCACCGCCAGCGCCAGCGCCCCGCCGAGTGGGAAGCCGAGGTAGACGTTCATGCGGTTGACGATCAGATCGGTGGTGCTCCAGCCCTCCTCCACCGCCCCAGAGGAGAAGAAGAACACCTCGTAGGGGGTCATCGCCGAGCCGAGCAGCGCGATCGCGAAGTAGAAGTAGGTCGGCCGCCCCTCGCCCATGGGGACCGCCGGGTGGGTAGCGCCATGCAGCAGGGCCGACCAGTCCGGGTGGGCGTGCCACACCGCCACGACGACCACCAGCAGGGTCAGCCCGGCCAGGCCGAAGAGGTTCTCCATCACCTGGAACCGCATGCGCCACAGCACCAGCCACACCAGCAGCGCGGCGGGCGGCACCCACAACAGATAATTGATGCCGGTGAGCAGTTCGACCGCGAGTGCGACGCCGCCGATCTCCGCTGCCAAGGTCAACAGCGTCACAAAGAACGAGGCGAACAGGTTGGCCAGGGCGACGCGGGCGCCGAGCCGCTCGCGGACCAGATCGAAGACAGGGCGATGCGACACGGTGGCGACTCGGCCGGCCATCTCCGCGTAGATGACGATGCCGATCACCCCGACCACCAGCACCCAGGCGAGCGCCAGGCCGAACCGGGCGCCGGTAGCGGTGGCGGCGACCAGGTCGCCGATGTCCACGAAGCCGCCGACGGCGGTCAGGATGCCGAGCGCGACCTCTAGGAGCTTCTTCACCAGGGCGCCCTCACTGATGCGCCCGCGCGAACTCGTCCAGCTTGCGGGAGACCCCAGCAAGCGGCGCGGCCAGGCGGGGCATCGCGCCGAAGTCGCCGCGGCGGGCGGCCGTGCGCAGCGCGGCGATGGTCGTGGCGGCCGCGTCCAGCAGGTCGTCCAGCTCGGCTTGGAGCTGGTCGGAGCGCCCGTCGGGCGGCTGGATGGCGTCGAAGGTGCTCTGGATCGAGCTGGCCTCGTCGCCAGTCTCGGTCAGCACCTGCGACAGGTATCGGCCGAACGCCTTGTGGCCGGTGGCGGCCTGGACTACCAGCCGGGCGTTCTCGACCGCCGATGCCTCCTCTTTGGCAGTGCGTGCGGCCTTGGACTCATACACGCCGAAGGAGCGAACGGGCCCGGTGCAACCCGCCAGCACGACCGCGATCAGCAGCAGCAGCGCCGGCACGACCGGCAGCAGTGGCTTGCGCATGGGCCCCGGGTGCCCGGCGAGCAGCCCAAGGAAACCGGCCAGGCCAACAATGCGGGGGCGCCCAGGCGGGCGCCCCCGCGATGGTCAGGAACCGCTACTTCCGGGCGCAGGGGTTGCTGGAGAGCACCTGGCGGAAGTCGTTGGTCCGGTGGATCGGGGTGAACCCCGGCCCTGGGTAGTCCAGGAACAGCAGCGGGCCGAACTCCGTGGTGGAGGTACCGCCGAAGGTGTTCTTGGTCCCGGGGATGTGGGTCCCGCCGAGCTGCCAGAAGCAGCCCACCGACTTGTCGTTCCTGGTGGTGAAGATCGGGTAGAAGTTGGAGCCCGGCGGCGGGTTGACGCAGTTGGCTCCGGTGGTCCGGTTGCAGGCGCCGCCGAAGTCCGCCGCCTCGATGCGCGGCAGGTCCGCCTCGAACGCCACCCTGCTGTAGTTCTTCCCACCGCTGAACGTCGGGCTGGAGAACAGCACCGAACGCGGGTGCAGGCGGGCGTCGGTGCCAGCGTTGGTGGAGGTGCCTGGCCAGCCGGGCTGGTAGGACACCCCGTCGAAGTCGTTGTCGGTGCCGGTGCAGCCGCCGATCTGGACCCGCAGCGACTCCGAGGCCGCGTGGCAGCCGACGTCGTCACCGTCGGCCCCGCCGGGGTCGCTGGCGCCGGCCGCGCAGGTCCCGTCGGGGTTGACCGTGGTGCAGTACTCGAAGTGGCCGATCTCGTCGGCGAACGCCACGTTGTAGGAGTGCGCCGCCCAGGGGACCCGGGTGTGCTCGCTGGCGGTCGAGTACATCGGCCGGAAGGCGTAGGGGGTCTCCGTGCAGGTGGTCGCGGCGGGGTCGTAGTTGATCTGCGCGAAGCCATTGCCGACGCTGGCGGTCATCGACCCGGACTGATGGCTGGACAGGTCCTTGAGGCTGGCCTGCAGACCCGCCGGCGAGTCGTGGACCGACACGTCGATCTGGTCGCCGGCGTTCATGAACAGGTCCTTGGCCGGGTCCGGGGTGAAGGACGCGAGCGTCAGGCCCAGCGGGTCCGCCGGCGCGTGCGGGCTGCCGCTGCGGGAGATGAAGGAGAAGTTGGCCGGCTCGATGCCCACCTTGGCCAGGCAGTCGGCGTTGTTGGGGACGTTGGTGTTCTGATTGTTGTTGAAGCTGAAGATCGCCATGGCCGCGCACCACTTGGTGGCGTCACAACTGATGGCCGTCGAGAACGGCGCCCACCCGGGTGGGTAGAACTGCACCTCGAGGAAGGCGGTGCCAGGGTGGCGGCCGATGTAGTCCGGCTTGGTGGGGTCGGCGCCGTCGAAGATGTTGCTGTCGCTGTCGGGGGTGCAGGGGGCGTTGGTGAACTCCGGTGCCGACTGGTTGTCGCACAGCGCCATGCCGAACCAGAAGGCGATGCGGTTCTGGAAGTTGAAGGTCCCCGCCGTGCCGCTCTGGTTGGGCAGGGTCGGGGGGTCCTTCGGGATGACCAGCCGGTAGGCCGAGTTGTTCCCCGCGCCCGGCGAGTTGGCGTAGAACAGCGTCGAGGGCTCGTCGTGGCCGGTGTAATGGCCCTCGTAGCCGATGGCGTCGGCGGTCTCCGCACAGATCGGGTCGCCTTCGTTGCACAGGAGCCGCCTCGCCGCATCGCTGGATGAGGAGGCTGCGGAGCGAAGCTTGGTGGTGGTCCTCGCCATGGCCGGTGTCGCGAGCGCGGCGACCAACACGGCTGCGGCGAGCGCTGCAAGCGATCGTCTCATTGGACTCTCCTGGACGTCGTCCCTGGTCCCTGGCCGCTGAACGGAGCGACCTGCCGCAAGCTGCACCCTGCGGGGGACCCTACGGCGAGAACTGCATGCCGTTTCACCCCCTTCAGGACGACTGTGTCCGTTCTCCCGGATCATCAGAAATCACGAGATGGCGTAGGAGAGATACCAGATTCGCAGCTTTTACGGAAGATCCTAGATCAGTAGAACCGTGCGATTCCAGTCAACTGATCTTGCCGCCGGCTCAGCCGGCGAGGCGCTGGAGGTCCTGCAGGCTGCGACCGCTGACCAGCAGCGCGGCGCGCTCCCGCTCGGAGAGCCCGCCCCAGACGCCGTAGCGCTCCTGGCTGGCAAGCGCGTGCGCCAGGCACGGCCGGCGCACCGGGCAGGCGGCGCACACCGCCTTGGCGGCGCGCTCGCGGCGGCGTTTGGTGGCGCCACGCTCCCCATCCGGCGCGTAGAACAGCTCGCTCTCCATCCCGCGACAGGCCGCCAGTTCCCGCCAGTGCCAGTACTCCGCCGGGCTCACCGCGCCGTACCTCCTCGTGTGCTACTACGAGTTGTAGAACTTCTACAGGCAGTAGAATACGCCCATGACTAACCGTGGCAAACACCCTCGGGTCCCGGTGGCCCGGCTTGGCGAGCTGGAGCGCGCCGTCATGGACGCGCTCTGGGACCTGCCCGCGCCCACCCAAGGCCAGGGCCAGCGGGGCGAGAGCGCAACGGCGACCGCCAGGCAGGTGGCGGAGCGGCTCACCGCATCACGCTCGCTCGCCTACACCACGGTGCTCACCGTGCTCGCCCGGCTGGAGCGCAAGGGGCTGGTGCGCCACCTGCGCGAGGGCCGCACCCACTCCTACGCGCCGGTCGCCAGCCGCGAGGGCTACGCCGCCGAGCTGATGCTGGAGGCGCTCGGCGCCGCTGGCGACCGCAGCCGGGGCGCAGTGCTGGCCCGCTTCGGCGACGCGGTCGCCAGCCTCCCCGAGGCCGAGGCACTGCGCCAGGCCCTCCTGGAAAACCAGCGGGAGGAGGACCCCTCCGATGGCTCCCCTTAGCATCACCGCGCTCGGCCTGGCGGGGCTCGCAGCCGTGCTGGCAGTCCCGGTGCCAACGCTGCTCGCCAGGGCGGACTGGCCGCGCGGCAACCCCCGGGCCGCGCTGGTGCTGTGGCAGGCGATCGGCCTGGCCGGCGGGCTGGCCGCCATCGGCGCCGGCCTCGCTGTCGCGGTCGCACCGCTCGCCGAGCACCTGCTGCCAGGACTCTGGACGCTCGGCCTCCAAACGCTCGCCGGCCACCCGCTGGCCGGGCTCGGCCCCCTCAACCTGCTCGGCCTTGCCTGGGCGGCCGCTATGGAGCTGCTCCTGCTCGGCGTGCTCGCCCGGCAGGCGCTCGCCACCCTGCGTGCGCGGGTGCGCCACCGCCGCCTGGTCGATCTGGTCACGGGGCCGTGCGCCTGCCCGGGTGCGGCTGACGCGCGGGTGGTGGCGACCACCACCCCGCTCGCCTACTGCCTCCCAGGTCTGCGACCCCGGCTGGTGCTGAGCGCCGGCACCCTCGCGCTGCTCGATCCATGCCAGCTCGCCGCCGTGATCGAGCATGAGCGCGCCCACCTCCGCGCCCGCCACGACCTGGTGATCCTGCCGTTCTTGGCGCTGCGCGCCACGCTCCCCTGGGTCCCCTGGCTGCGCCGCGCCCACGAGGCCGCCCACGACGCGGTCACCACCCTGGTCGAGATGCTCGCCGACGACTGCGCCTGCCGCCGCCACGAACGCCGCGTCCTCGCCACCGCCCTGGTCCGCGTCGCCACCGCCACCACCCCCACCGCCGCCCTCGCCGCCTCCGCCACCACCCCCACCGAAGGCGCCACCCTGGCCCGCGTCCGCCGCCTCCTCGACCCACCTCACCCCGTGCCGGCCTGGGTCCCCCCCGCCGCCTACCTCCTCGCCGCCGCCCTGCTCCTGGTCCCCACCCTCCTGCTGGCTCTGCCACTGGCCGCTTGAGCATCCCTTTGTGCGTAGCGATCTCGTTGATGTGCCTACCTTGTGTAGGACACCGATTTGATCTCCAGCGAACTAGCGCTGCTGGAGATCACGAGGGCACTTCTCCGTGGCGGTGCGGACCCCACCCGGGTGCCCTACTACGTGGGCCAAGCCTTGCGGGGCGTCTATGTGGTCGGCCTTTCGAGCACCGTTCTGGACCGGGCTCGGTCCTATCAGGTGGCGAAGCTCGGCTCGCTTGGCGCGATTCACCTCGCCACAGCCGACCCGTTCCGCGGCGAGCTGACCGGCTTCCTCACCTACGACAGCGAACTCGCGTCCGCGGCGAACGGCCTCGGCTTTCCAGTCGTAACACCCACATAGACCAGTCATCAGTCGGCCCAGCATGGCCAGCTCGCCGCCGCCCTCCTCCTGGTCTCGGCAGTCCTGTGCTGCTGCCCGAATGGATCCCGGACATGGTGGGCCGTTCGGGCTGCGGGTGGCCGGGGCGTAGCCGGGAAGCCGGCCGTCAGCTTCGGTAGGCTTCGCGGCATGACAAGTGAACCAACAGAGCAAGCACAACGAGCGCGGCGCCCGGGACACCTGCCGCCGGCACTGCTGGCTGCCGCCGGCGACCGCGTCCATGGCGCCGGCGAGATCGCCGCGCAGGCGATCGAGGGGCTTCTGGAGGCGGCGGCAAGCGGCGATCCGGAGCTGCTGGAGGCCGGGGCAGCGGCGCTGCTCGCTGGGCAGCCGGCGATGGCGCCGGTCTGGCATGTCGCCATGGCCGCACGGCAGCCTGACCCCGTCGAAGCCCTGGTTGCCCTGCGGCGGCGGCTCAGCGAGGAGACCGAGGCGGCCGCCCGGGCTGCGGTGGCGTGGCTGCGGGCGCACGCCACCGGGCCGGTTCAGACCGTGTCGGAGAGTTCGCTGGTCGGGCTGACGCTGCGGCGGCTGCCACAAGCAGAACCCGGCGGGGCGCCGGATGGCGGACCCGCCGGGCATGGGCTCGTCAGGTATGGGCTCGCCGGCCTCGTCGGCGCGGATGCGATCGGTCCGGCGGCGCTGCTCAACGCGACCGGCACCGCGGCGCTGGCGGCGGCCTACCCGACCATCGTGGTGGCGACCTCGATCAAGCTGGTACCCGCCGGGGTGTTCGAGCGCTTGGCCGCGCCCGGGTTCGAGCGGATACCGCTGGAGCGGTTCTCCGCGGTGGTGCTCGGGGCGGAGGTGCTCGACCCGGCGGAGGCCGGCCGCAGGGCGGCGGCGATCGGGTAATAGGCGGCTGCAGCGCGGTTACGCGGCAACGGAGATGGAGAGGGCGCTAGCGAGCTGGGGACAGTCGCAGGGATCCTCGACCTCGGCCTGCATGGCCGGGTCGGGATCGGGATCGGAGAAGGTGACGGGGCGCGAGACCGGAGTTGCCGGGGGCGGAGTGGCGCCCAGGCCGGGAACGACGCGGTAGTGCAAGAGGACCACGACGCGACCCCCTTTCTTGATAGATCCGGGTTCTTGATAGATCCGGGCGGTTGACTTGCGATCATGATAGCGGTAAACATCTGAGACATCAACTATCGATCCATCAGTTGCCGATGGCTCAGGTAACGGCTACCATGTGGCGTCGGCCGGTCGTTGCTCCCTATTTGACCGTGCCCATGGACAGTGAGGTTCGATGACCGCCCACGCGAGGAACAAGAGCAAGCAGCAGCTCGCCGCCGAGGTGATGGCCTCGGTCATCCGCCTCAACAAGGAACGGCTGCGCGAGAGCTCGGAGCGGCTGCGCCGCTACGACCTGACCACCCAGCAGGTCTGGCTGCTTGCCGAACTGCCTGATCGCGAGGGCGTCCCGATCGGCTCCCTGGCCGAGGTGCTGCACTGTCACGGCTCCAACGTTACCGGCATGGTCGACCGCCTGGAAGCCCGGGGCCTGGTCGTCCGCCAGCCCTCCAGCACCGATCGCCGGGTCAAGTTCGTCGCCCTCACCCCCGCCGGCAGCGCCCTGCGCGACAAGGTCATCGAGCTCGCCCGCCAGCCAGTCCGCGCCCTGCTCGACCAGCTCAGCGACGACCAGCTCGACACCCTCAGCGAGCTGCTCGCCAAGGCCTGCGCGGGCCTCGCCCCCCTCGCCCGCCCCCACCCTCCCACGGCGCAGCCGGCTCACGCGCCGCGCGAGGCCTGAGCTCGCGATCACCAGCACCTCGTAGCGTCGGGAGCTCCGCAGCGAGGATTTGGCGGCGCTGCCGACAGCGCCGCCATTTGCTTGGTTTAGGTTCTAATATTCCGGGCAAATGACCACAGAGTCGATGGATCTCCTATTTCCGGTGCCTGGCTGTCCCGAGGGCTGTTCCCCAGGGTGGCGACGACGAAGGAGAACGCAATGGCGCGCCGACGGTTCGTCCTCCATCTATCCCTCATCCTTGCGATGGTGATGGCCGCTGCCGTGGCCACGGCCGGGCCAGGGCTGGCGGCCACCGCTGCCGCAGGCTCGCTGCAGCCGCTGAGCCCGACGCTGTCGACCAGCGACCGGCTGGACGACCGGCGCTTTGTGGCGGCGGGCGACCGCGCCTACGAGGTCGGCACCGAGGCGGGCCGCTATCCGGCCATGGGGTTCCATACCCGTGGCGAGATGGGTGGGATCTGGACCGCGCCGCTGAAGCTGCTCGACGGGCTGTGGTTCGGGATCAACGGCAGCTGGGTCGGCCCGGCGACGACGTTCACCAGCGGCTATGGCTACGTGCGCATGGCGTTGCCCGGCCCGGCGGGGGTCGGGATCACCCGCACCGACTTCGCGCCGGAGGGGCGGCGAGCGGTGGTGGTCGGCCTGACCTTCGACAACAGCAGCGGGGCCAGGAAGCTGAGCCTGGCGCTGGACGCCCACTCGGAGCTGATGTCGGCCTATCCGTGGGGCGGGACCACGCCTGACCAGAGCGCCTTCAACCTGCCCGACCAGGTTGCCGTCGACGGCGGCCGGCTGGTCTTCCGCGAGCAGGGCACGCCGCCGGTCGCCAATGCCAGCGCCCACGACTGGGCCGCGCTGGTCGGCAGCTCCCTTACCCCGAGCGGATCCAGCACCGGCAGCGACTTCCGCGGGCCGCAGGACCCGCCGGTGATCTGCCCGGTCAGCTCGGAGCCGGACAAGACCCGCTGCGACGACACCGCCTACGGCAAGGGCGCCGGCGGCCAGCTCACCTACGCGCTCGACCTGGCGCCGCACTCCAGCAAGACGGTCTGGTTTACAGTCGCCGGCTCCGATCACGGCCTAGCCGACGCCAGCGCCCAGTTCGCGGCGGCCAGCGCCGACCCGGCCGGCGAGCTGGCCGCCAAGGCGGCAAGCCGGCTCGCCCTCGCCAAGCAGACCCAGCTGACCCTCCCCGGCGACCCGCTGCTGGCGCAGGGGGTCGAGTGGGGCAAGCAGAATCTCGCCGACCTGACCCAGGAGGCGCAGGACCTGGCGATCCGCCCGACCGAGGCCGGGACCGTCTACCCGGCGCCGGTGGGGCACGTGGCGAAGATCCGCTTTGAGGGCGCGGGCTTCCCGGACTACCCGTGGTTGTTTGCCACCGACGGCGAGTACAGCGCTTTCGCGCTGGCGGCGGCGGGCCAGTTCGACCTGATCAAGGACCACCTGCGAGCCTTGCGGGACGTGAGCCTGATCGCCAACCACGGCAGTGGCAAGGTGGTCCACGAGGTGGTCACCGACGGCTCGGTCTACTTCGGCCTCAACGACGAGCCCGGCGACACCGACGAGACCGCCAAGTTCCCCGGCGTGGTCGCGCTGGTGTGGCGCTGGACCGGCGACAACGCCTTCCGCGACGAGATGTACCCGTTCGCCAAGGCGAACCTCCAGTACCTGCTCACCCAGGTGGACGCCGATCACGACCTGTGGCCGGAGGGCTCCGGCAACGTGGAGGCGCCCGGCCTCGGCCAGGAGAAGCTCGACGTCACCGTCTACACCATCCGCGGGCTCTACGACCTGGCCGACATGGCCGCGAGCAAGAACGACAACGCCACGCGGGCCTGGGCGCTCTCCAAAGCCAACTCGATGACCCGCCGCTTCGAGCAGACCTGGTACATGCCGAGCATCCCGCAGCACGCCGACTCGCTCAACGACCCTGGTGACGTCCAGACCCAGCAGCGCTGGTGGATCGGCGTCACCCCGATGGAGGTGGAGCTGTACCAGGGCACCACCCCGGTGCCGGGCCTGACCACCACCGCCCACGGCGACGCCGCCCTGACGCTGCGCGAGACCTCCTGCTACACCGGCACTTTCGGCCTGTTCGTCCAGGGCGCCGCGGGCTGCGACCCGGCGCCGCCGCCGGCCAGCCCCAACCGCATCACTTTCAGCCTCAACACCGCCATCCAGGCGGTCGGCGAGGGCAACTACGGCCGCCTCGGCCCAGACCAGCAGCAGCGCTACACCACCGACAACCGCGAGCTGATGCTCCCCAACCCCGACGAGCAGCCCGGCGCCCTGCCCGAGATCGCCCCGTCGCCGGACTTCACCCGCAACATCGACCGGCCCTTCAACGAACGCTCCATGGTCATGCAGGCCTGGGGCAACTACGGCACCCTCTGGCCGGTCGTGCACCAGCAGCTCGGCGTCCGCCCCGACCTCGGCATGGGCCTCCTTGAGGTCGTCCCACAGGTCCCCAGCGGCCAGACGACCATTTCTGGCAGCAACATCCTGGTCGGCAAAGGCGCCGTCAGCGTCACCGCCACCCACTCCGCCACCACCTGGACGACCGACGTGACCGCGAGCGCCGCAGTCGGCGCCAAACTCACCATCGGCCACACCCTCCCACCCGGCACCACCGTCACCGCCGTCACCTTGAACGGCACCCCAGTCTCCGCCACCACCCGCACCACCAACCGCGGTGAAGAAATCCTGGTCCCCGCCACCATCGGCACCACCCAACACCTGGTCATCACCACCACATGACCTGAGCGATCCTCCGCAACACCCCTGGCTGTCTTATAGACTCCGGGGGTGTTGCGCTATTCTGAAACAGATAGGATATCTGCCCGATATGTTTTAGTCGGAGAGCGCCGTGCCCATGAAGGTCCGTGACGTCATCAAGCTGCTGGAGGCTGATGGCTGGGCACTGGATCATCAGACGGGCAGTCATCGGCAATTCCGGCATCCCGTCAAGCCTGGTACCGTGACAGTCGCGGGCAAGCCGGGAACCGACCTGCCACCGGGAACGCTCGCCAACATTTTGCGCCAGGCTGGGCTGAGGAGACCGGGAGCATGAGCGAAGGCGGCTACGGCTACGCGGTCATCATCGAACGCGGTGCGACCAGCTACGGGGCGTACGCGCCGGAACTGCCCGGAGTCGGGGTGGTAGGCGAAAGCATCGAAGAGGTCGAGCGGCTGATCCGCGAGGCGATCACGCTGCATCTACGATCGCTGCGCGAGCATGGCGAGCCTATCCCCGAGCCATCGGCTGTCGCCGCCACGGTGATCCCAGCAACGGTATGAGCCAGGCGCTGGTGCGCCGATCGACCGAGTGGCCGTTGCCGGATGGTTCTCATACGCTTCTTGTGGACCACCCGCCTGGACCCCCCACCAGGTGGGTTGAAGGACATCGGAGAGAAGGACACACGTGTGAGCGATCAGCCGGTGATGACCGGGGCTGAGCGGATGCTGGCCACCTGCCGGCTCCAGGCGGTGGACAGGACCCCGGTGTGGTTCATGCGCCAGGCCGGGCGGTGCCTTGCCGGATACCGTGAGCTGCGGGAACAGTACGACATCCTGACCCTGACCCGGACCCCCGAGCTGTGCGCCGAGGTCACCACCATGCCGGTCGACGAGCTGGGCGTGGACGGCGCGGTGCTGTATGCGGACATCATGCTGCCGCTGTACGGGATGGGCGTGCCGTTCTCGATCGACCCTGGCATCGGGCCGATCGTGCACCAGCCGGTCCGCGACGAGGCCGCCGTCGCCGCCCTGCGCGTGGTCGAGGCCGAAGAGGGCACCCCGGAGCTGTTCCAGACCATCCAACTGCTGCGCAAGTCCCTGGACGGCCGCGCCGCCCTGATCGGCTTCGCCGGGGCGCCCTACACCCTGGCGTCCTACCTGATCGAGGGACGCCCGACCAAAGACCACGCCCACGCCAAGGGCATGATGTACGGCCGCCCGGAGCTGTGGCAGCGGCTGATGCTGACGCTCGCGGAGGTGACCATCCGCTACCTGCGCGCGCAGATCGATGCGGGCGTCCAGGTGGTGCAGCTGTTCGACTCGTGGATGGGCGATCTCGGTGCCCGCGAGTACGAGGCCTACGTGCTCCCCTACACCCGGCGCATCTTCGCCGGGCTGCGCGACACGGGCGTGCCCACGATCCACTTCGGCACCGGCACCGTCGGGCTGCTGGAGCAGATGGCCGGTGCCGGCAGCGACCTGGTGAGCGTCGACTGGCGCGTGCCGCTCGACCAGGCCTGGCAACGGATCGGCTTCGACAAGGGCATCCAGGGCAACCTCGATCCGGCCATGCTGCTCGCCCCCTGGGAGGTGGTGCAGCGGGAGGGGCGCCGGGTGCTCGCCGAGGCGGCCAACCGCCCCGGCCACATCTTCAACCTCGGCCACGGCGTCCTGCCGGACAGTCCTGCCGACCACCTGCGGCGGCTGGTCGACCTGGTCCACGAGGAGAGCGCCAGGAACACCACTGCGGAGGTGACAGCGTGAGCGCGAGCGGGCCGCTTGGCGTGCTGCTGATGACCTATGGGTCGGCCGGCAACGCCAGCGAGGTGGAGGGCTACCTGCGCAGCGTGCGCGGCGGGAAAGCGCCGGACCCGGAGCTGGTGGCGGAGTTCACACGCCGCTACGAGGTGGTCGGCTGGTCGCCGCTGATCCGCATCACCCACGCGCAGGCCGCCGCGCTGCAGCAGCGCCTCAACGCCGACGCCGGCGCCGAGCGGTACCTGGTCGAAGCCGCCATGCTCCACTCCGAGCCGCGGGTCGGCCAAGTGGTTGACCGCCTGGTCGAGGCTGGGGCCGCGCGGCTGCTCGGGGTGGTGCTGTCGCCGCAGTACTCGCCGATCATCATGGGTGGCTACGGGCGCGCGCTGCAGGCCGCTGCGGCCGCCGCCGGCGTCGACCCGGGCGCTGACCCGGACCGGGTGCGGGTCGCCGGCGCCTGGCACGACCTGCCGGCATTCCTCGACGCGCTGGCCGAGCGGGTGCGCCAGGCGCTTGCCCGCCTGCCGGACGACGTCCCGGTCATCTTCACCGCCCACAGCCTGCCCAAACGGGTAGTCGACCAGGAGCCGGGCTACATCGACCAGCTCAAGGAGACCGCCGAGGCGCTCGCCAAACGCGCCGGGCTAGACAGCGAACGGTGGCAGTGGGCCTACCAGAGCGCCGGCCACACCCCCGAGGAGTGGCTCAAGCCGGATCTGAAGGACCTCCTGCCGGGGCTGCGCACCGCCGGGCACCAGGACGTGCTGGTGGCGCCGGTGCAGTTCCTGGCCGACCACCTGGAGATCCTCTACGACCTGGACGTGGCGGCCAGGGAAGAGGCGGAGGCCGCCGGGATCGGCTACAACCGCATCGAGCTGCTCAACACCGACCCGGCGTTCATCCGCTCGCTGGCCGAGGTGGTCCGCCGCGAGGAGCAGGCCGAGGCTACTGCGGCGCGGTGACAGGGCCGCCGCCTGCCAGCGGCTCGGGCGGCGCGACAGTCGTCGCCGCGGTGCTGGTCGCGGCGGTGCTGCACGCAACCTGGAACGCGCTCGCCAAGAGCTTCAGCGACCGGCTGGCCGCCTTCACGCTGATGGGGCTGGCCTCGGTTGGCTGCACGGCGCCAGCGCTGCAGTTCGTCCCGGCACCGGCCCGGGCGGCCTGGCCGGCGCTGGGGGTGTCGGCGCTGCTGCACACCGGCTACAACCTGCTGCTGCTCGCCTCCTACCGCCTGGGGGAGTTCAACCAGGTCTACCCGCTGGCACGCGGCACCGGGCCGCTGCTGGTGGCGGCGGTGGCGGCCGGGGCGCTGCACGAGCATCTCGGCGCCGCGCAGCTCGCTGGGGTGCTGGCGGTCAGCGGCGGCATCATCGCCCTCAGTGCGGGGCCGGCGCGGCGGGTCCGCAGCCATGTCCCCGCGGCCTCCGCCCGGCCGGCGGTCCTCGCCGCGCTCGCGACCGGGGTGATGATCGCCTCCTACACCGTGGTCGACGGGGTCGGCGTGCGCCACTCGGGCACTGCGATCGGCTACACCGCCTGGCTGTTCGCCCTGGAGGGCTGGGCCAGCCGCTGTACGCGCTGGCGCTGCGGCGGGGTGGGCTGGGGCGCTCGCTGCAAGGGCACTGGCTGCTCGGCGGGCTCTGCGGGGTGCTGTCGGTCACCGCCTACGGCCTGGTGATCTGGGCGCAGACACGCGGCGCGCTGGCGGCGGTGGCCGCGCTGCGGGAAAGCAGCGTCGTGGTCGCCGCCGCCATCGGCGCGCTGGTCTTCCACGAACGTTTCGGCCGCCGCCGCATCTTCGCCAGCGTCGCCATCGCCACCGGCGTCGTCCTGCTCAACTTCCACTGAACCACGGCTACGCCTCGGTCTCCCCGTCGCGCTTGAGCTTCTGCGGCTCAGCTTCGGCTTCAGCTTCGGCTTTCTCGGCTTCAGTCTTGGCCTCGGCCTCGGTGGCGGCGTGGGCCTGCTCCTCGCCGGGGAGCTCGAAGCGACCGGAGGTGTCGGTCAGGTCCAGCTCCGGGAGCTCCAGCGGCGGTGGCTCGTGGTAGGCCGCCGCCGGCCTGGTGGAGGCGGCGCCGGAGGACGTGGACGGCGCGGTGCTCCGCCCCCGGCCGAGGGTGCCGAGGAGCGTCGCGAGGCCCAGCACGACCAGCAGCCCCGGCCACAGCCAGTGGAAGCCGCCGAGCGCGTCGAACCGCCCCGCCAGGAACACCAGGCCGAGCCCGGTGAACACGACGCCAGCGATCATGGCGATCGGATCGAAGTCATGGCGCTCCATCGCTCACCTCTGCGTGGTAGTCGTGGGAGTCGTGGTCGGTTTGGTGGTGGTCGGTTCGGAGGTTGGCGGTTCGGTGGTCTCCGGGGCAGGCGCCACCGGCCCCGTGCCCCTGATCTCGGGGACGTCGGCGCCCACCGGGAGGCGGCGCACGTCGATCTCGCCGGTCCCAAGGCGCAGGTCGAGCCAGAGCGGGCTGGTCGCATCGGGCGGGTCGGCCAGGCTGCTCTCCAACCGGAGCCCGTTCTCGACGTGGCCGAGGAGGTTGGTCCCGCCGGCGTTGACCCGGGTGCTGATCGCCACTGCCTGGCCCTCCGGCACTAGGACGAGCAATTGCCCAGCGCCGAGGGAAACCCTGACCTGCGGGAACGGGGTACGGAAGTGAACCTGGCGCAGGTCGAGCACCAACTGTCCGCCGCCAAGACGGTAGGACGGCTCAACTTCGGCCACGCTGGCCGGCTGCCAGAGCCGCGTCCCGACGCCGCTGCGCCAGGGCCGGTCATCGCCCGGCGGGTCGAGCAGGCTCGCCGCCACCATCACCGGCACTAGCAGCACCCCGAGCAGGATCAGCCATCCGGCGCGGCCCCGGAAGGCCGAGACGATCAGCCCGATCCCAAGCACCACCAGGAACAAGGCGATCCCCCCGGCGGGCGTGAGGCTGAACCAGCGGAGGTCGCTGAGCACCACCGCCACGCCGGTGACCACCAGCCCGGCCGCGACCGTGACCCATCCAAGCACCGAGCGCTGGCGCTCACGCTGGCGCGGCTGGCGCGGGTGCGGCGCTGGCGCCGAGGGCGGCGGTAGCGGTGGCAGCGGCGGGTAACCCGGCGGGTACCCCCGCTCAGTCAGTGGAACCGTCGCCGTCGCCGTACCCCCCCAGGCCGGGCCCGGGCCCGGGGCCGGGGAGGTCCCGCGATCCGTCGCCACCGGTGCGACGCCCGGGTCTGCGTGTGGCGGCATGTCCGGTGCCGGAGGTGCCGCAGCCGCAGGATCCGCCCCCGTGGACGGCACCGATCGGGTTTCCTGCCGGAACAGGTAGACCCCGAGCGCGATCAGCGCCACCGCCCAAAAGAACTCTGGCCGCGAGAACTGGCCAGCGATGAGCCCAACCCCGATGAGCAGGAGGGCAATCGCCGCGACGGCCCTCCAGCCACCCAGCCGCTCCAGCGCGGACGGCAGGCCAGCAGGTGCCCCGGTCGATGCGGCCAGGTCTGCCGGGCCGGCCTCGGGGAGGAACAGCCAGAGGAGCAGGTACAGCAGCACGCCAGTCCCGGCCCCGATGATGAGCAGGATGAAGCCGATCCGCACCACCGCCACGTCGATGCCGAGGTAGTCGGCAATGCCGCTGGCCACGCCACCGATGATCTGGTTGTCGGTGCGCCGGACCAGGCGCCGCTGCGGCGCCGGACCGGGCGGGTACTGGTAGCCGTACCCATAGCCCGCTCCCGGCGGTGGCGGCGCCTGTGGCGGCGGCGGCGCGCCTGAACTTGGACCTGGACCTGGGTCGGGGCCGGGGCCGGGACCGGCGGGTTCCTGCGGCCCGGTGCCCTCTCCGCTGCCCGGGTGCCCTGTCATGGTTCCTCCTCTTTCCAGTGAAACGCCGGAGGGTGCTCGGCGGTTTCCTGGCGGTTGCTCGCGGCGTTCTTTCGGCAGCCTGCACCCGATCCAGGGCCGCCACCATCGGGGAGATCCCCAGGAAAACCCTGAACTCTGTGCTGGAGGTTCAGGGAGGTGCCCCATAGCCTCGACCTGGGCCTCGTGCCACCATGTGGCTATGTCAACCCGCAGGCAGCCGCGCGGATGGGCGATCCCAGAGGGCTGGATGTTCCCCCGCAGCCGGCGCAACCGGCTGTTCACCGGCGTGGCCGGTGGCCTCGGCGAGCGGCTCGGCGTGGAGCCCGCGCTGATGCGCATCGCCTTCGTGGTGCTGGCGATCGCCGGAGGGGCAGGACTCGCCCTGTACCTGGGCGCGCTCGCCCTCTCCTACGAAGACGACCCGTCGGCCAGGCCATCACGGCCTGCTCCCGCCCCGCGGCCGCCGGCCATGCGGTCCACGCTCGCCCTGGTGCTGGTGGTGGTCGGCAGCCTGCTGCTCGCCCGCACGATCGGCTTGTGGTTCGGCGACAAGACCATGTGGGCGGTAACCCTCGCGGCGCTCGGCACGGCGGTGATCTGGGCGCGGGGCGAGGACGAGGAGCGGACCGGCCCGGGCGGGCGGCTGCCCGCCAACGCCAATCCTCTGGAGGCGGTGCTCGCCGGCAGCCGGGCCGCGCTGCCCCGGGTGGCCCTCGGCGGCCTGCTGGTCGCCGCGGGCATGGGCTACGTCCTGGTAACCGGCGGGGTGCTGGGCACCCTCAGCAATGCGCTGCCCGCGATCGCGGTGACGGCCGCCGGGCTCACGCTCATCTTCGGCCCCTGGACCATGCAGCTCGCGCGCCAACTCGGCGAGGAGCGCCGCAGCCGCATCCGCTCCGAGGAACGCGCCGAGGTCGCCGCCCACCTGCACGACTCGGTCCTGCACACGCTGGCGCTGATCCAGCGCGCCGACGCGCCGCTGGAGGTCGTCACCCTGGCCCGCCGCCAGGAGCGGGAGCTGCGCACCTGGCTCTACGGCCAGGACCCGCAGGCGCCCGTCGCCGCCGGCCGGCGCCAGCGGCTCAGCGCGGCGGTCGAGGCGCTCGCCTCCAAGATCGAGGAGCTGTACACGATCAAGGCCGACGCGGTCGTGGTCGGCGACGAACCACTGGACGAGCGCTCCCGCGCAGTGCTGCTCGCCTGCCAGGAGGCGGCCGTCAACGCCGCCAAGCATTCGGGCGCGCCGCTGGTCAGCGTCTATGTCGAAGCCGAGCCGGAGGCGCTCACCGCCTACGTGCGCGACCAGGGCAAGGGCTTCGACCCGGAATCCATTCCGCCCGATCGGCACGGCATCGCCGACTCGATCCGCGGGCGCATCCAGCGCCAGGGCGGCACCGTCACCATCGCCAGCGAGCCCGGCGCCGGCACCGAGGTAACCATGACCATCCCAAGGCCCAGGGAGGGACGATGAGCGAGGCCGGGCTGGGTCAGCGTGGCGCCGGGCCGGTCCGGGTGTTCCTGGTCGATGACCACCAGTTCTTCCTGTCCGGGCTGCGGGCCGAGCTGGGCGCGCAGTTCGCCATCGTCGGCGCCGCCGCCGACGCCGACAGTGCCATCGAGGGCATCCGCCGCACCCAGCCCGACGTGGTCCTGCTCGACGTGCACCTGCCTGGAGGCGGCGGCCGCGCGGTCCTGGAGGCGGTGCGCCAGAGCCACCCGGAGATCCGCTTCCTGGCCCTGTCGGTCTCCGACGCCGCCGACGACGTCATCGGCGTGATCCGTGCGGGAGCGCGCGGCTACGTCACCAAATCGATCTCGCCGCCCGAGCTGGCCAGCGCGATCCGCCGGGTCCACGGCGGCGACGCGGTCTTCTCACCGCGCCTGGCCGGCTTCGTGCTCGACGCCTTCCACGGCGAGCTGACCACCCCCCTCGACCCCGAGCTGGACCTCCTCACCGCCCGCGAACGCGAGGTCCTGCGCCACATCGCCCGCGGCTTCACCTACAAGGAAGTCGCCCGCCGCCTGCACCTCTCGGTCAAAACCGTCGAGACCCACGTCTCCTCGGTGCTCCGCAAGCTCCAGCTCTCCAGCCGCCACGAGCTGACCCGCTGGGCCTCCGACCGCCGCCTGGTCTGAACCGATCAGGCCCTGCCGCTGACTCAGCGACAGGGTGGCAGGGTGGTGGTGGTCTCCGCCGTCGTCGTGGTGCTCGACCCGGGCGGCAGGGTCGTGGTCGTCGTGGTCGTGGTGGTGCTCGGCGCGACGGTGGTGGTCGGAGCCGTGGTCGTGGTCGGAGCCGTGGTCGTGGTCGGAGCCGTGGTGGTGGTGCTGGCGCACGGCGCCGTCGTGGTTGTCTGGCGGCGGTGCCGCGTCGTGGTGGTGGTGGCGGTCGTGGTGGTCGGGCCCATGGTC
>WNGD01000129.1_pt1 | contig 78699 bp, 70 predicted proteins | sample 5400671 | NCBI WGS metagenome assembly WNGD01 (sample SAMN13153369, study PRJNA577476) | soil metagenome | isolation source: 40 cm soil or saprolite under grassland replicate 2 | place: USA:California | collected 2016-06-15
CGGTGTCGACGTAGTGCCCGGGCCCGGACTTCAATGAGGTGTAGTCGGTGCCCTGGACGACCACCATGTCCAGCGCGATCCGGGGGATCCTGATCACCGCGTAGGCGCTTCCCGGGATGACCGGCGATCCGGGTCGCGGGGCCTCGGACGGCGGTCGCGGGTCCGCGATCTGTCCTTCGATCGCCGGTCGCAGCGCATCCTGCGCCCGTTGGGTCTGCAGGCCCGTTCCCCACAGGAGCCATCCGACGTATCCGGCGAAGAACGCCGCCCCCATGAGGCACAGCAGCCCGAACCACCGGACGGGTGTTCGCCAGTCTAGACGGCGACGCGGGGGAACGTCCGTGACCACGGCGCTCACGGCATGAACGCTACCGCGAGCCATGCGGTCCAACATCGGCCGGACGTCGCCGGTTGGTGCGCGCCGTCGCCAGCAGCGAGCCGGGCGAGGGCAAGACGCCCGTTCGCGATCGCTTCGCGGAAGCCATCACGCTCCCACATCCGGATGGGATGACCCCGAGCGTGCGGTTCTCGCAGGCTTAGAGATCCAACGGATCGCGATGCATCACACCCGAACCCTCGCCGGGGGGGGCCGCGATCGGTCCCCTCGGTGTGCGGGTGTGCGTTCGGAGCGCCGAACAGCGCCAGGATGCCGTCGCCCGCCAGGTCTTTGACGGTTCCCCCGTACTGCTCCACGATCTCGCAGAAGTGGCGGACCGCTCCGCCGACGACCTCGACGACGTCTTCCGGGTCGAGTTCTGCCCCGAGTTGAGTCGAACCCGCCACGTCGGCGAACAGGGCCGTGACGGCGCGCCGCCCGGCGGCGATCGGTGCTTCTCGTCCCACCCCGGGAGCGTAGCGGCCTGCGATGCTGCTTCGCCGGCGCGGAAGGTTCGGTCGGGGTGGCCACCTAGACTGTCCGTCATACATGTCTTTGCCGATGTCCCCGCTGCTCGAGCCGCTCAACGACATCCAGCGTGAGGCGGTCCTGCACACGGAAGGCCCCGTCCTGATCGTCGCCGGCGCGGGCAGCGGCAAGACCCGAGCGCTCACCCATCGGATCGCCTACCTGATCCGTGAGCACGGCGTGAGCCCGTACCAGATCCTCGCCATCACGTTCACGAACAAGGCAGCGCGGGAGATGGCCGAACGGGTCGAGCGGCTCGTGGGCTCGGGCGTGGCCCGGAGCATGTGGATCCTGACGTTCCACGCGACGTGTGCCCGGATCCTTCGCCGCGAGCACACACACCTGGGCGTGCCTTCGAGCTTCACGATCTACGACGACGGCGACACCGAACGGCTGATCGCAGGCATCCTGAAGGAGCTCGACGTCGATCCGAAGCGATTCTCCCCGAAGGCGATGGCCGCGGCGATCTCCAAAGCGAAGGACCGCGTGATCGCACCCGACACGTTCGCGCAGATGGCATCGAACTTCTACGAGGAGATCGTGGCGAAGGTGTACGTGGCGTACGAGGCGCGCAAGCATGACGCCGGCGCGCTGGACTTCGACGACTTGATCAGCGAGACGGTTCGACTCTTCCGCGATCACCCCGACGTGCTCCGTCACTACCAGGAGCGGTTCCGGTACATCCTCGTGGACGAGTATCAGGACACGTCGAGGGCCCAATACGAGCTGGTCAACCAGCTGGCCAACCTGTACCGGAACGTGTGCGTCGTGGGCGACGCCGATCAGGGCGTCTACTCGTGGCGAGGCGCGACGATCCAGAACATCCTCGACTTCGAACGGGACTATCCGGACGCCCAGGTCTTCCTGATGGAGCAGAACTACCGCTCCACCGGCAACATCCTCGCGGTCGCGAACGCGCTGATCGAACACAACACGCAGCGCAAGCCGAAGACCTTGTGGACGGACTCGGCGGCGGGGGAGCTGGTGGTGACCTTCCGAGCGAACGACGAGCACGAGGAGGCGCTGTTCGTCGCCTCGGAGATCCAGCGGCTCCGCGACGAGGAAGGGCATCGCTACCGGGACGTGGCCGTCTTCTACCGGACCAACGCCCAATCCCGAGTGATCGAGGACATCTTCATGCGCGTCGGGATGCCCTACCGCGTGTTCGGCGGCGTCCGATTCTTCCAGCGACGCGAGGTCAAGGACGTGCTCGGCTACCTCCGGCTCCTGCTCAATCCCCAGGACGTGATCAGCTTCCGTCGCGTCGTCAACATGCCGAAGAGGGGGATCGGCGACCAGACGATGGCGGCGATCGAGGCGTTCGCGCGCGATGAGGAGATCGACGTGATCGAAGCCTGCCGGCGTGTCGATGAGATCTCGATGCTGAACGCGCGGGCGAAAGGCGCGGTCGCGGGATTCAACCAGGTGATGATCGCGCTCGAGGGACATCTGGCCGACGGTGCCACTGCCGCGAGGATGGTCGAGCTCGCGGCACAGGAGTCCGGGTACGTCGCCGAGCTTGAAGGGGAGCGGACGATCGAGGCCCAAGGGCGGATCGAGAACATCCAGGAGCTCTCGGGCGCTGCGATGGAGACCGCGGCGCGCGACCCCGAGGGCGGTCTCGCCGGCTTCCTGGAGCAGGTGTCGCTGGTGGGGGAACAGGACGAGTACGAGGAGGAGGACTCGAGCGTCACGCTCATGACGTTGCACATCGCGAAAGGCCTCGAGTTCCCGGTCGTGTTCGTCGTGGGCATGGAGGACGGGATCTTCCCGCACTTCCGTTCGATGACCGACCAGGCGGAGCTCGAGGAGGAGCGGAGGCTGGCGTACGTAGGGATCACACGCGCGCAGGAGCGCTTGTACCTCACGCACGCGTGGAGCCGGACCCTGTTCGGACAGACGAGCTACAACCCACCCTCGCGCTTCCTGGGGGAGATCCCCGAGCACCTCGTGGAAGCGAAGGAATCTGAGACGCGCCTCCAACAGCGCTCCCGGTCGCGATACGGTCGGCAGGAGCGGAACGGCGGGACGGGTGGCGGGTACACCGTCGTCGGACTCCCGGGGCGGAGCGGCGAGGTCGCGGTCGAGCGCGGGTGGAAGGCACCCTCGGTGCCGCCGATCCCCCAGCGCGAGACGCCGGCGGTCAGGGAAGGCGACACGGTGATGCACGAGCGTTGGGGGGAGGGCGTGATCGTCCAGATGACCGGCTCCGGGGAAGATGCCGAAGCCACGATCCGTTTCGCCGAGGTCGGGGAGAAGCGCGTCCTGCTCGCCTACGCCCCACTGACGAAGGTGGGATAGGAGGAGCACGATGGCGGGCATGCAGCCGCAGGACGTCTTCCGCCTCACGTCTGCGGGCGACCCTCGCGTGTCGCCGGATGGGGCGACCGTCGCATACGTCGTCGCGTGGGTGGATGAGGAGAACCGAGAACCACGGAGCGCCATCTGGGAGGTGCGGGTCGATGGGTCGACCGAGCCACGTCGTCTCACGTTCGGGCCGAAGCGTGACGCGACACCTCGGTGGTCCCCCGACGGGCACTGGCTCGCGTTCACCTCGGTGCGAGACGGCGACGTCGCGCAGCTCTACGTCTCGCCGGTCGGTGCCCCCGGCGAGGCACGCCGCCTGACCGATCTCAAGGAAGACGTGCAGGCGCCCGTGTGGGCGCCCGACGGGTCGCGCATCGCGTTCACGGCGCGCGACCACGATCCGGACGATGACGTCGGCCAGCCCGCGAGCCGGCCGCCGAGACGGATCAGTCGGCTCCAGTACCGTCTGGACAAGGAGGGGTGGACGGCACGGCGCACGCACCATGTATGGACCGTCGGCATGCAGGAAGGCGCCGGACCGGAGCAGCTCACCTCGGGTGATTTCGAGGATCTGGATCCAACGTGGGCACCCGACGGTTCCCGGATCGCCTTCGTGTCGGCGCGCCACGAAGACTGGGACATCACGACGACGTCAGATGTTTACGTCGTCCCCTCGACGGGGGGCGAACCGGAACGGCTGACCGCGACGGACGGCGCCTACGCCCGACCTTCGTGGTCGCCCGAGGGGAGTCGGATCGCCGCGTTCTTCGTGCCCGGGGAGTTCGATGAGCCGCGGCACGCCAGGGTGGCCGTGCTCGACGCCGCCGGGGGCGAGCGCTCGGTGCTCACCGAGACCCTCGACCGGAACTGCTTGCCGTACCCACCCGTCCGCGAACCGCTCTGGGACGACGACGAGCTGATCTTCGCGATCGAAGACGCCGGCAGGGTGCCGCTGTACCGGGTGTCCGTGGACGGCTCGTCGCAGCCGCGACCCCTCCTCGAACCGGATGGGTGGGTCACGGGCTTCGACCTCGTCTCCGGCACGCTCGTGCATTGCGTCACGACCCCGATCTTTCCTCCGGAGGTCTTCGCCGGTGAACGGCGGCTGACGGACGCATCGGCTTCCTTCCGGACCGATCTCGCGCTGTCGGAGCCGGAGCCCTTCGTCGCGAGCGCGCCCGACGGGGCGCTGATCGACGCCTGGGTGATGCGACCCGTCGACTTCGATGAGGAGCTGTCCTATCCCACCGTGCTCAACATCCACGGGGGACCGTTCACGCAATACGGGCAGCGATTCTTCGACGAGTTCCAGGTCGAGGCGGGCGCAGGATGCGTCGTCGTCTACGCGAACCCGCGCGGATCCTCGGGCTACGCGGAGGGATGGGGACGAGCGATCCGTGGACCGGTCGAGGGCGGCCCCGGGTGGGGATCGGTCGACTACGACGACCTGATGGCGGTCGTCGACGAAGCCGTGAAGCGGTACCCCTTCATCGACCCCGATCGGCTCGCGGTGATGGGAGGGTCCTACGGCGGCTACATGACGTCGTGGATCATCGGGCACACGGATCGGTTCCGCTGCGCCATCTCGGAGCGGGCGGTGAACGACATGGCCTCGGAGGACGGCACCTCCGACCTCGCCGGGTTCCTCCGAGGCTTCGTCGGAGCCGCCGCGTGGGAAGAGCCGGGGGCGTACGCGCGGATCTCACCCCTTTCGTACGCGGCGGAGATGACCACCCCCCTGCTGATCCTGCACTCCGAGGAGGATCTGCGCTGTCCGATCAACCAGGGTGAGCAGCTGTTCACGGTGCTTCGGAGCATGCGGCGCGACGTGGAGCTCGTTCGGTTCCCCGCGGAGAGTCACGAGCTCACGCGGTCGGGGAGCCCGACCCATCGCGTCCAGCGCTTCGAGATCGTGCTGGAGTTCCTGGACCGTCACCTGCGGGACGGCGCCTCAGCGCGAGAGGCGCCGTAAGACGTTCTCGGTTATCTGTTCGACCGTGCCGTCACCCAGCCCGTAGGCCCAGTCCGTCACCCCCGCGTTGACGACCGTCCCGCCGCCCGGCGTGGTGAAGGCACCGAGGACCGCGTGGTTGTGCTCCAGGCGATAGGCGCTCGTTTCCCACCCGTCGCCGAACACCGCGGCAGCCGCGTGCTCCAACTCCCCGGGTTCGTTCGCGTACCGCGCTGGCTGTTCGTCGCGTTTCCACAGTCGAGCCGGCGCGGTCGCGAGCACCTCGAGGGTCTCGGGAGCGCCGTCCGCGTGCGTCGGGACCGGTAGCCCGTCCTCGCCCATCGTCAGCTCGCAGCCGTCGACCTCGTACGCCACGATCGAATCGGCGAGGCCGAGCGCGTCTCCGTACCGGAGCCGCGTCCCTTCGAAGATCCAATGGGTGGACCGGGCGATGGTGTAGGCGCCAGAAGCGCGTGGGACGCCGAGTCCGTAGCGCGAGTACCCGCCGCGCGTGAAGGTCAACCCGATCGACGAAGTCTCGGGCCGTCCGATGCGCCGGTCCGACCACAGGCCGGTCAGGGACCGCTCCTCGGCCGTCCCGAGCACCGGGTCCTCATCCGCTCGGTATTTGAAGGATGTCATCGAGCGGCGCTCGGCATCGAGGCGGATCTGCCAGCAACAGGTGTTCCCCCCGAAGATCGCGGCGTTCCCCCCGGCGGCGGTGAACGCATCGAGCCGGTCGCGCATCCCCCACGACCAGTACTCATCATGCCCCACCGACACGAAGAGCCGGCGTCCGTCCAGGAGGTTGGGATCAGCGTCCAGGTCTGCAGACATCGCGAGATCGACGTCGAACCCGTGCCGCTCGGCCCAGTGCAGGAACGGCCGCTCCCAGTTCCACCATCCGGCGCCTCCGCTCCAGACCGAGAGTCCGAGCCGCTCCGCCCACTCGAAGAACCAGAGTCCCTCCCGGTCCGGCAGCGGCTGCATCTTCCGGCGATGCGGTTCCGGCTTCACGAGGAAGCCCGGGGCCATGGGCCGTTCGAATGACACCTTCGTTCCGCCCCTGTAGAGCGACCCGCCTCCCCAGTCGTTGTACGCGTCCCACGTCGTGGTGGAGAGCACCAGGAGGATCGGCGCCGGTTGCCGCGGCCGCGATCGGACCACGAAGAACGCGTCGGCGCGCTCATCGCCTGACGTCAGGGTCACGGCGTAGTACCCGGATCGCCAGCGTTCGCCGACCTGGACCTCGAGCGCGGCGGGCCACTTGCAGCCCATCGAGCTCGCATCCTCAGGCACGGCATGATGGCCGGCTGCTCCTCGGCCGGACCACACCTCGTCGCGGTTCGCGCCGTCGCGCGCGACCTCGAGGTCGAACCCGCTATGGTCGGTGGACGCGTGGATCGCGACGGTCTCCCCGGGCTCGACCGACCTCGGCCAGCAGTACGCCTCGAGCATCGCCGGAGACTAGCGGAAGGTGACTAGCGGAAGAGCGTGAAGTAGCCGGCGACCAGGATCACCACGCCGACGAAGATCGGAGCGATCACCCACGCGAACCCGAGCCGGCCTCGGTAGGGACCGAGCGTCCCGACCTTGGTGGTCGGCTTCAATCCGGGCGGCCGGATCGTGATCCTCTTGCGTGCCATCGATCTCGAGTCTACGAGACCACCGTCGGTCGGCCGCGCGACACGCGACCTTCGGCCCCTTGACACAGCAGCGCCGGGCTGGCGTGATGGTTCCAGACACAGCAGGGAGGGGAAAACGATGCGGGACCATCGTTCGACGCGTCTACTCGCAGCCGCGGCGCTTGCCTCGTTGGTGATCGTCACATCGCTGGTTGGGACGAGCGCTTCGGCGCACAAGGTCCCGCAGTGGGTCAAGCACGTGCAGCATTGGAACGGCGGCATCTCCAACGGTGTGCGTGAGCGCGCGGCGCAGGCGGCGGGGGCCATCGTGATCCCACAGACACTCTCCCGGCCGGCCTTGAAGATCGGATCCGCGGCGCTCGACAACGTCCAGATGAACGGTGACAGCGTCCCTCCGCTTCCCCAGGACGAGCCGTCGATCGCCGAGAGCCTCGACGATCCGATGAACGCCGTGGCGGCAGCCAACGACTACACCGGTGACGGGTTCTGGATCGGGTCCACGACCGACGGCGGGCAGACCTGGGCGAGCCAGTGGAAGGATCCGAAGTTCAGCTTCGACGGCGGGCGGTGCTTCGCGTCGGACCCCTCCGTGGCGTACAGCCTCCGCGACCACGCGTTCTACCTCTCCACCCTTTGCTACTTCTCCACGACGCCGGCATCGGAGATCCAGGTTTGGAGATCGATCGACGGCGGAGCCACCTGGAGCTCGTCGCAACAGCCGGCGCTGGTGGTTACGAACCACGCGGCCGACGGGTCGATCGATGCCTCCGTGTTCTACGACAAGGAATTGATGGCGATCGACAACACGCCTTCGAGCGCCCATTTCGGTCGCATCTACGTCACCTACACGAAGTTCCACATGACGGGCGGCTCGTTCGCCCGGAGCGACTACTGCCCGGTCCAGGCGGCGTACACGGACTCGATCCCGGCGGCGGATCCGGCCGTCTCGGTATGGGGGCACACCGCGATCGTGCCGGATGCTCCTGGAGCCAAGGGGACGGGGTCGTCCGCGAACCAGTTCTCCACGCCGCTCGTGGACGATCATGGGGCGCTCGACGTCGCGTTCGTGCAGGAGGACTGCAACACGAGCATCGACCACGCGTTGTACTTCACCCGCTCGACCACCGGCGGCGCGTCGTTCGGCGGCGTCGTTCGCGTCGATCAACCCGGGTGGTTCACCGACAACCCGAACGCGAACGACAACCTCCCCGGCAAGGGGCACGTGCGCTTCCCGAACACGCCGTCGCTCGCCTACGACGCCACGCGGGGCCGTCTCGCGCTGATCTATCAGAACAACGCGAACCGAACGGTCTCGGGTGCCGACATCTCGCTGCAATCGTCCGACGACCTCGGCGCCACCTGGAGCGCTCCGACGCCGATCAGCATCACGCCAAGCGGCAAGGCAGCTCCCCGCGATCAGTTCTTCCCGGCGATCGGGGTGGACCCCGACGGCATGTGGTTCGCGATCTGGCAGGACACGCGTCTGGACCCCGCGAACCATCTGATCTCGACGTTCCAAGGCGAGTCGTCCGACGGCGGACAGACCTGGACCAACCATCTGATCTCGACGGCGTCGTTCGATCCACGGAAGTCGTTCTTCACGTGCGGGTGCTTCATCGGCGACTACAACCAGATCGCGGTCTCGTCCGAGGTGGTGTTGCCGGCATGGACCGACGGGAGGGACTCGCCACCGAAGCCTGCCGGCGATTCGAACGTCTGGACGAACGTGGAGCTCAGGACCTAAGCGTTCGCTGACGACGAGGGAGAGACGCCTTCGGTCGGGGACGTGGTTCGACGGCGCAGCCTGAGCGCTTCGTTACACTCGGGCGCGATGGCTGAGAAGTACCGCATCGTCGTCGCGAAGCCCGGTCTGGACGGCCACGACCGGGGTGCGAAGATCGTGGCCCGGGCGCTCCGGGATGCGGGGTTCGAGGTGATCTACACCGGGCTGCACCAAACCCCGGAGCAGATCGTGGAGACCGCGATCCAGGAGGACGCCGACGCGGTCGGGTTGTCGCTGCATTCGGGTGCGCACATGACGCTGTTCCCGAAGGTCGTCCGGCTGCTGCGGGAGCGCGGGGCCGAAGACATCCTGGTCTTCGGCGGCGGGATCGTGCCGGACGCCGACATCACGAAGCTCGAGGCAGAAGGCGTCGAGCGGATCTTCACGCCAGGCGCCACCACGACCGAGATCGTCGAGTGGCTCCGCGGGCGGCTCGAACGGGCGCCGGCGGGCTGATCCGGAGACCGGATGGATCTCTACGAGCACATGGGCAAGGACCTCTTCCGCGCCCAGGGCATCCCGACGCCGGCCGGCCGCGTCTGTCGCACCCCGCAGGATGCGGCAGAGGCGGCCCGAACGTTCGGCGGCTCGGCGGTCGTCAAGGTCCAGGTGCAGGTCGGCGGTCGCGGCAAGGCTGGCGGCGTCGAGCTCTGCCGGTCACCAGAGGCCGCGGCGAAGGCCGCTGAGCGGATGCTTCGCGACGGGTTCAAAGGCAACCAGGTCGACCGCGTGCTCGCCGAGGAGCTGCTTCCGATCGCCGAGGAGTTCTACACGTCGATCCTGCTCGATCGGAGCACAGGCGGATACCTGGCGATGATGACCGCCGAAGGCGGCGTGGATATCGAGATCCTCGCCCGCGATCGCCCGGAGGCGATCCGCCGGGTCCAGATCGATCCGCTGCTCGGCCTCCGCTCCTATCACATCCGGAAGCTCGTGGGAACGCTGCCCGCCACCGCGCGCGAGGGCGCGGCCGAGGTGGTGCGGAAGCTGTTCGATGTGATGTGGGAGCGCGATGCGACGCTCGTGGAGGTCAACCCGCTCGTGCTCCTGCGCGACGGCCGCGTCGTCGCCCTCGACGCGAAGGTCACGATCGACGACAACGCGCTGCCGCGTCACCCCGACCTCGCCGCGCTCGAACAGGAGTTCCCGATCGATCCCGTCGAGAAGCGCGCGAAAGATGCGGGTCTGCAATACGTCAAGCTCGACGGTCAGGTCGGCATCATCGGCAACGGCGCGGGGCTGGTGATGTCGACGCTCGACGTGGTGGCACGTGCGGGCGCCAGGGCCGCCAACTTCCTGGACATCGGCGGCGGGGCGAGCGCCGACACGATGGCGACGTCGCTCGAGGTGATCCTGTCCGATCCGGCCGTGCGCTGCGTCTTCGTCAACATCTTCGGCGGCATCACGCGATGCGACGTCGTCGCGAACGGTGTGCTCGAGGCGTTGACGCGCGTCGACGCCACGGTCCCGATCGTGCTCCGCCTCGACGGGACGAACGCCAACCAAGGCCGGAGGATCATCGACGAGGCGAGGCACCCCATGATCGTTCCGGTCCAGACGATGGACGAAGCTGCCGCCGAGGCCGCGCGGCTGTCGCGTGAGGCCGCGTGAGCGTTCTCGTCGGTGCCAACACGAAGCTGCTGGTCCAGGGGATGACCGGCAAGGAAGGCACGTTCCACACGCTCCGGAACCGCGCGTACGGAACCGACGTCGTCGCCGGGGTGACGCCGGGCAAGGGCGGGCAGGACGTCGAGGGGATCCCCGTCTTCGACACGGTCGCCGAGGCGGTCGACGCGACCGGCGCGAACACGTCCATGATCTTCGTCGGACCGCGCTTCGCAGCGGACGCGATCCTGGAGGCGGCCGACGCGGGGATCGGTCTCGTCGCGTGCATCACCGAGGGCGTCGCTGCCCGCGACATGGCCGAGGTGCACGCGTACCTCCGCGGGACCGCGACGACCTTGGTTGGCCCGAACTGCCCCGGCGTGATCAGCCCCGGGCTCGGGAACGTCGGCATCATCCCCGGCGAGGTCTGCGCGCCCGGACGCGTCGGGTTCGTGAGCCGCTCGGGAACGCTCGTGTATCAGATCGTCCACGAGCTTACTTCGAGGGGGATCGGCCAGTCCACGTGCATCGGGATGGGCGGGGACCCGGTGCACGGGATCGGGTTCGTCGAGTCCCTCACGTTGTTCGAGGGAGACCCCGGGACCGATCTGATGATCATGACGGGCGAGATCGGTGGCGACGACGAGGAACGCGCCGCCTCCCACATCGCCGAACACGTCGCCAAGCCGGTCGTCGCGTACATCGCGGGGTTCGAAGCGCCGATCGGGAAGCGGATGGGCCACGCCGGCGCTATCGTCACCGGCTCGACCGGGACGGCGGCCGCGAAGGCCGAGGCGCTCGAGGCGGTCGGCGTGCAGGTGGCTCGGACCCCTTCGGGGGTCGCCCGGCTGGTTGCGGACCGGCTCGCCGGATGAGCGCCGGCTTCCCGGCCGGAGACGTGATCTCCCCCGGCACGCGCGCGGCCGCGTCGCTGCTCTCGGGGATACGTCGTGGTGCGCTCTCGGTCTTCCTGCCGGTGTTCGTCGCGGGGCAGGCGATCGCATGGCTCACGTACGCCGTGAGCGGCTGGTACCGACCCTGGTCCTGGTTCAAGATCGGGTTCGCGGAGACGCTCGCGAGCGTGCGCGTGACCTTCACCGGCTCGTCGAGCGGGGTCCCTTCCGTCGGCTTCTTCGGCGAACTGCGCTTACCGGCAACCCTTGCCGTCGCTCTCGGCGGTCTCACCGTCGCCGTGGTCATGCTCGCCTTCCGAGCGGGCCGCGAGCAGGCCGGGGGGCTGGAGGATCGGCCGCTCGCCGCCGCGATCGCCGGCGCCTCCCCTGGCATCGGCTTCGCCGTCCCGATGGCGCTGGTCGCGCCGTTCGTGACGCTGGGGTTCCCGCAGTTCGGGATCGACCATCTCCGGCCGGTGCTGTGGCAGGCGCTCGTGCTGCCCCTTGCGGTCTGCGGCTCGTGTGGAGCGATCGGTGGTCTCGCAGCCGCACGTGAGGCGATCGAGGCACGCGGGCGCTGGGGCGCCCGGTCGCTCGCCGCGACGCGCGGGGGTCTCACCGGCTTCTGTTGGGGTCTCGCGCTCGCGTTCGCCGGGTTCCTGATGCTCGCCGTGCTGCAACCGGGAGCGACCGGCGCCTACGCGCGGTTCGTCGGTCGTTCGGGTGGGAGCGGCGCGGCCCTGCTCGTGCAACATGCGCTCCTGCTGCCGAACCAGTCCACGATGATCCTCGCCACGTCGATGGGGGTCCCGACGACCCTGGACGTCGGTGCCACGACGGTCGCGCGGCTCACCCTGTCGGGGATCCGCACGAACGGGAACATCGGTGCGGGGTTGGCCGCGCTCGTCGGTGCCCCGTCGACGACCGCCGCGTTCCCAGCCTGGTACTTGCTGTTCCTCGCGAGCCCGGCTCTAGCGTCGTTGATCGGCGGGCGGACGGCCGGGCGCGCCGCGAAGGGGCGTCCGGAGGCCGCCCTTCGCGGTGCGCTCGCAGGCGTGGTGTACGCGGTTCTATTCGGTGTCGCGTCGTGGGCGGCCGCGATCGCCGGCGCCTCCCCTGGCATCGGCTTCGCCGTCCCGATGGCGCTGGTCGCGCCGTTCGTGACGCTGGGGTTCATCGGTCCGCGGGAAGCGCTCGACCGGAGTGCTCGGGTTCTGCCGGTCCCAGATCCCGAAGAACGTGCGGCCGTAGCCCAACAGGTAGCGGGTGCCGGTGTGCGTGTATTGGACCACCGCGCTGTCGCTCGGGTCGGGCTGGGTCTGCGGCGTGGTCGGCGACGCTCCTTGCGGCCCGCCCATCGCACCCGTGCCGGCCGTTTCGGGGACGGCGACGTGGTTCGGCTCCTGCGCGACGAAGCGCAGCCATGCCTGACGCCAGCCATCGTCGGTGCGCGGGAACCGCTCGGTCGGGGCGCTCGGGTCCTGGCGATCCCAGATACCGAAGAAGCCTTCGCCATAGCCGAGCACGTATCGATATCCGGAGTGCGTGTACTTCTGCGCCGCCCCCGACGGAACCCCGGACCCCGTGGACGGCTCGGGCGTGGGTGTGGGCTCCCCGCCACCCCAAGGGGTTGGCTGCGACGCAGCGGACGTGGTCGATCTCGCCCCGCTCGATGCCGACATGTCCGAGGCCGACATATCCGAGGCCGACATGTCCGAGGCCGACATGTCCGAGGCCGATATGTCCGAGGCCTGCGTGGCCGGATCGGGCTTCTGCGCCATGGCTTCCGCGCGTGGAGCGGTCAGATCGCTGAAGCAATACCGGCATTTGATCGCCTCGTCCTGGATCTCCTCCGCGCAGTAGGGGCACTTCTTCACTGCGATCCTCCAGCTCTCGGCGGTCCTAGATCGCTCAGCTTACCGTCTCCGCTTGTTGGCCACGCTCGGCGGTAGCATGGCCGCCTCCATGAGCGAGCGGATCGCCGTCCTGGTCTCTGGATCGGGCACCAACCTGCAGGCGCTCATGGACGATCCGGTCATCAGGCCCCGTCTCGCGTTGGTGCTGTCGGACCGTCCGGGCATCCGGGCGCTGGATCGGGCCGAGGCTGCCTGGATCCCCACGACGGTCCTCGAGCCGGTCTCCTTCCCCGATCGGGAGAGCTTCGATCAGGCGGTCCTGGATCTCTTCCTCGACCGAGCGATCGACGTGTTGGTTAGCGCGGGGTATCTCCGGGTGCTCGGCAAACGGGTGCTCGATGTCTACGAGGGCCGGTGGCTCAACGTGCATCCCGCGCTGCTCCCAGCCTTCCCGGGCATGCACGGCGTCCGGGACGCTCTCGCCTACGGTGTCCATCTGACGGGAGTCACCGTTCATCTCGTCGACGAAGGGACGGACGCCGGTCCCATCGTGCTGCAGGAGGCCGTCGAGATCCGGCCGGACGATGACTGGGACTCCCTCGAACCTCGGATCCACGAGGTCGAGCACCGGCTGTTGCCGCGGGCCGTCCGCGCGATGATCGACGGACGGCTGAGGGTGGACGGCAGGCGCGTCCGCATCGTCGGGGAGGAGTCGTGAGCGACGTTCGGGCGATCCGTCGGGCGCTGCTCGCGGTCTACGACAAGATGGGGATCGTCGAGCTCGCGCAGGGGCTGCGCGGGCTCGACGTCGAGTTGGTCTCGAGCGGGGGAACGGCCGCGGCGCTCCGCGCCGCGGGCGTCGACGTGACCGAGGTCGCGGAGGTGACGGGGACGCCCGAGATGCTCGGCGGCCGCGTGAAGACGCTCCACCCGAAGATCCATGCGGGGCTGCTGGCCGATCGTCGCAACGAGGAGCACGTAGCGCAGCTCCGAGAGCGCGGGATCGATCCCTTCGACCTCGTCGTCGTGAACCTGTACCCCTTCCGGGAGACCGTCGCGAGCGGCGCGATGCTCGACGACGTGATCGAGAAGATCGATATCGGCGGCCCGGCGATGATCCGTGCCGGGGCGAAGAACTTCGAGTCTGTCGGGGTCGTGGTGCGTCCGGACCGCTACGGATCGGTCCTCGACGAGATCGCGCGAGCGGGTGGCCTCACCCGCGCCAGCCGATCCGCGCTCGCCGCCGAGGCCTTCGCCCATACGGCCGCGTACGACGTGGCGATCGCGCGGTGGTTCGCGGAGCGGGACGCGCACGACGGCGGTCTGCCTTCGTTCGCGGGTCTCTCGCTGGCGAAGGTCTCCGATCTCCGCTACGGCGAGAACCCGCATCAGCGCGGTGCCCTCTATGAGGAGGTCGGTGGCCCCGGTGTGCTCGGCGGTGCCGAGGTCCTGCAAGGGAAAGAGATGTCGTTCAACAACTGGCTGGACACGTGGGCAGCCTACGACCTCGCGATCGCGCTTCCCGAGCGTTCGGGCGTGATCGTCAAGCACAACAACCCCTGTGGCGCAGCAGCACGGGAGACGTGCGCGGCCTCGTACGCGGCAGCGTTCGAGTGCGACAGCGTGAGCGCCTTCGGCGGGATCGTGGCGTTCCACGCCATGTGCGATGGGCCGGCCGCCGATGCCATGCGGGACGTCTTCACGGAGGTCGTCGTCGCGCCTGGTTACTCCGATGACGCGCTCGCCGTGTTCGCCGGCCGGCCGAACCTGCGGGTGGTGCGTGCTCCGCTCGAACGGACGACGAGCCTCGACATCCGCACGATCCCCGGGGGGGCGCTCGTCGAGGACGTCGACGTGATGGGGGAGTCGCGGTCGGACTTCGAGGTCGCGTCGTCGCGGGAGCCCTCGGCACGGGAATGGGAGGACCTGTTGCTGGCTTGGACGATCGCGTGGCGCGTGAAGTCGAACACGATCGTGTTCGTGCGGGACCGAGCGACGGTGGGGATCGGCGCCGGGCAGATGTCGCGCGTCGACTCGTCCTGGATCGCCGCGCGGAAGGCCGGAGACCGCGCGAAGGGCGCCGTCCTCGCGTCGGACGCGTTCTTCCCGTTCCCCGACGCGCTCGAGGTCGCCGCCGACGCGGGGTGCACGGCCGTGATCCACCCGGGAGGGTCGAAGGGGGACGAGGAGGTCCTCAAGACGGCGGAGGCGCGTGGCATGTCGGTCGTCCTCACGGGGACGCGGCACTTCCGACACTGACCGCGTCCATCCGCCTCCCGTATCGCGGCCGGTAGGATTCCCGGGTGACCGCCAGGATCCTCGACGGCAGGGCCACCTCCGCACAGATCCGCTCGGAGGTCGCGGAGCGGGTCCAGGCGTTGGCGGACAAGGGCATCATCCCGGGCCTGGCGGCGGTCCTCGTCGGCGACGACCAGGCCTCACGGATCTACGTGGGACAGAAGCACAAGGCATGCGCCGACGTCGGGATCCGGTCCGAGCAGGTCGATCTCCCCGCGTACGTCACGGAGCACGAGCTGCTCGCCACCATCCGCAGGCTGAACCGCGACCCGGAGATCCACGGCATCATCGTCCAGCTTCCGCTTCCGAACCATCTCCCGGAACTCGACATCCAGCGGGCGATCCTGCCCGAGAAGGACGTCGACGGCCTGCACCCGTGGAACATCGGCATGATGGTGCGACGAGGCCCGGGCTTCCTCCCCGCCACACCGTACGGGATCGTCGAGCTCCTGCTCCGGTGCGACGTTCCCCTCGAAGGCGCCGAGGTCACGATCGTCGGGTACGGCGAGCTGGTAGGGGCGCCGCTGTCGGTGATGCTCACGCAGAACTCGGTCCGGGGCAACGCGACCGTGACGTCCACACACATCCGAACCCGAGACCTTCCGGCCCACACGCTCCGCGCGGACATCCTCGTCGCGGCCGCCGGCGTGCCGCAACTGATCGGCGCAGACATGGTCAGGCCGGGAGCCACCGTCGTCGACGTCGGGGTGCACCGCACCGATCACGGACTGGTCGGTGACGTTCGGTTCGATGAGGTGGCGGAGATCGCCGGGGCCATCAGCCCGGTGCCCGGAGGCGTGGGTCCGATGACCGTCGCGATGCTCCTGGTCAACACGGTCCAGGCCGCCGAGGCGCAGGCCTACGGGCGACCGTGACGCGTCCCCCCGGACGGCTCGCGGCGCTGCTCGCTCGCGGGGGCTTCGCGGTCACGGGCGAGATCGTTCCCCCGAAGGGAGCATCGGGTGACCCCGTTTCCGACCATGCGCGGGGTCTCGTCGGGTACGTCGACGCGGTCAACCTCACCGACAACCCGGTTGCGAGCGCGCACATGTCGCCGCTCGCGGGGGTCCGCTTCGTTGCGGACGCGGGGATCGAGCCGACGGTGCAACTCACGGCTCGCGATCGGAACCGCTTGGGACTCACGGCTGATCTGCTCGGCGCGTGGGCGCTCGGCGCGCGGAACGTGTTCTGCCTTTCCGGTGACCCTGTCCACGTGGGGGATCATCCGGACGCGGTCGTGGTCGGCGACCTGACCGTGAGCGACGTCATCGCCCTCGCGCGCCGGATGCGGGACGATGGAACGACGCTCTCGAACACGGAGCTCACCGACCCTCCCCGGTACCTGATCGGTGTCGCCGACGTACCTTTCGCCGACCCGTACGACCCGTCCAAGCTGGAATCGAAGCTCGACGCCGGCGCGGATTTCGTCACCACCCAGATCGTCTACGATGCCGATCGGCTGGTCGCTTGGGCAGACGCGATGCGTTCCCGCGGGCTCTTCGAGCGCGCGAAGGTGATCATCGGGGTCACGCCGCTCCGGAGCGCCAAGCAGGCGCGATTCATGGATGAGAAGCTCCCCGGCGTGCGCGTCCCGCCGCCGACGATCGCCGCGCTCGAGGCAGCCGGTGAGGACGCGGGTGTCGTCGGGATGAACCTCACGGTTGCGCTCGTCGAGGCGATCGAGACGATCCCCGACATCGCCGGGATCCACGTGATGGCGATGGGTCACGACGCGGTGACGCGTGATCTGATCGAGCGAACGGGACTGTTCCCCCGACCGACCATCTAGCGCCGGCTCAACAGTTCTGCGCGTTCACGCACACCTGGATCGAACGGCCGAACCGATCGTCGACCTGCCGGACCGACGTCGTGATCACCGCGACGAAGATGATGCCGACGACGATCCCCGCGATCCCGAGCACGAGTCCGGCCACGGCCATCGATCGGTTGGGTGCTCCCTGGCTCGCGCGGCTCATGCCGATCCCGCCGAAGACGATCGCGAGGATCGCGAGGACCCACGCGATCACGATGGTGAAGAACAGGACCAACGACAGGATCCCGAGGACGAGCGAGGCCGTCGCGAGACCGTTCGTGGGAGCGACGTGCTCGCCGGGCACGGGCATGCCGGCGGGTGGCGGGGGAGGGGCGGGCGAGTCGGTCATCGCTCGTCGAGCGGGACGTATGTACGATCCCGCGGTCCGACGTATTCGGAGCCGGGGCGGATGATGCGGTTGTTCGCGTACTGCTCTCGCACGTGCGCGGTCCAGCCGGCCATCCTGGCGAGGGCGAAGATGGGCGTCATCAGGTCCGTCGGGATCCCGAGCATGTGGTAGACACCTGCCGCGTACAGATCGACGTTCGGGTAGAGGCCCCTCTGTTCGAACGTCGTCTCTTCGAGCGCGGAGAAGATCTCGTACCACTTCGGTTGCTTCCGCCGCTCACCCAGGTCCTTGCAGAGCTGCTTCAACACGGTCGCCCGCGGGTCCATCGTCTTGTACACCGCGTGTCCGAACCCGAAGATCTTCTCCTTCCGCGCCAGGCGGTCGCGGACGTACGCCTCGGCGTTCTCCGGCTTGCCGACCTCTTCGGCCATCTTCTGTGCCTCTTCGTTCGCACCGCCGTGGAGCGGCCCCTTGAGCGCCCCGATCGCACCCGTCATCGCCGAGAACGTGTCAGACAACGTGGAGGCGATGATCCTCGCGGTGAACGTTGACGCGTTCATCGTGTGGTCTGCGTAGAGGACGAACGTGGTGTCCAAGGCATCGGCGTCCTCGGGATCGGGTTCCTGGCCGTGCAGCATCCAGAGGAAGTTGGCGGCGTGCGAGAGCCCGGGATCCGGTGGGATCACCTCGCGCCCCGTCCGGACCCGGTCGAAGGTCGCGATCAGCGACGGCGTCTCGGCGATCAAGCGCATCGCCTTGCGGTACTCGGCCTCTGGGGATTCGTCCCAGCCGTCCGGATCGAACGCGGAGGAGGCGGACACCGAGGTCCGGAGCATCGACATCGGCGAGGTGTTCTGGGCAAGGGTCGGCATCATCCTGGCGAGGAACGGGTGGAGCTCGCGCTCCCGGACCAAGAACCGGTTCAGCTTCTCCAGCTCTGCCCTCCCCGGCAGTTCGAGGTTGTGGAGGAGGTAGACCACCTCTTCGAAGCTCGCGTTGTGGGCGAGGTCGCCGATCTCGTACCCGACGTACCACAAACGGCCGGCCGTCCCGTCGATATCGGAGATGCTCGTCTGCGCGGCGATGACCTCGCGCAGCCCCTTATCGCTCATGTCGCTCAGGATAGTCGGGTCGGGTGCCGTCGGCCGCTACCCTGACCGACCATGGCGATCCGCGTGACCGTGCTGCCGGGAGACGGGATCGGCCCCGACGTCGTCGGCGCCGCCCGTCGGACGATCGAGGCGACCGGCGTCCCGATCGAGTGGGATCGCCGGGAGATGGGGGCCGGCGTCTTCGCTCGAACCGGCGACGCCTTGCCGAGGGCCACGCTCGCGTCGATCACCAGCAACCGCGTGGCCCTTAAGGGTCCCGTCGAGACCCCGCCGGCGTCCGGGATGAGGAGCCTGAACCTCGCGCTCCGCCGGACGCTGGACCTGTACGCGAACGTCCGGCCGTGCCGGCTGTACGCGGGGGTCCCCTCGCTCTACGACGCGGTCGACGTGGTGGTCGTTCGGGAGAACACCGAGGGCATGTACACCGGCATCGAGCTCGAGATGGGGACCCCCGCGGCCGAGGAGCTGATCCGTTTCGTCACCTCGACCACGGGGGTGGTCGTTCCGTCGGACAGCGGCATCTCGGTCAAGGAGATCACGGAGCACGGCAGCGAGCGGATCGCGAGGTTCGCCTTCGGCTATGCGCGTGCGAACGCGCGCGCCAAGGTCACCGCGAGCCACAAGGCCAACATCATGAAGTTCTCCGACGGGCTCTTCCTGGAGGTCGTCCGCCGTGTCGCGCGCGAGTACCCGGAGATCGAGTTCGAGGACCGGATCATCGATGCGCTCTGCATGCAGCTGGTCCAAACACCGGAGCGGTTCGACGTGCTGGTGCTCCCGAACATGTACGGCGACCTCGTCGCCGAGCTCTGCGCCGGGGTGATCGGTGGCGCCGCCGTCGCGCCCGGTGGGCATTTCGGTGGGTCGGATGGACGCGAGCTGGCGGTGTTCGAAGCGACCCATGGGACGGCGCCGAGGCTCGCCGGCGTGAACCGTGCGAACCCGGTGGGGGCGACGCTCTCGGGGGCGATGATGCTTCGGCACCTAGGAGAAGCGGTCGCCGCGGACGCGATCGAGGCCGCCGTCGCCGAGGTGCTGCGGGACGGGACCAACGTGACCCGGGATCTTCGAGCCTCGGACGACGATCGCCCGACCGTGGGCACGGCGGAGATGACCGACGCCGTGATCGCTCGCCTGTAGCTCGTCGCGGGTTCGCCGTTACCATGGCCCTCACCATCGGGGCGAGGAGCGAGCGCGTGAAGATCACCGTCGTCGGCAGTGGCTTCGTCGGGCAGACGACAGCGATGCGGTTGGTCGAGAAGAGGCTCGGCGAGGTCTGTCTGATCGACATCATCGAAGGCAAGCCCCAGGGGTTGGCGTTGGACCTCAAGGAGGCGTCGCCGATCGAGGGCTATCCACCGCTGATCACCGGCACGAACGACTACGCGGACACGGCCGGCTCGGACATCGTCGTGATCACGGCCGGGTTCCCCCGACAGCCCGGCATGAGCCGCATGGACCTGCTCGGGAAGAACGCGACCATCATGACCGACGTGATCGCGAGCGTCGTGCCGGGTTCGCCGAGCGCGATCCTGATCGTCGTGTCGAACCCCTTGGATGAGATGACCTTCCTCGCGGCGGAGAAGAGTGGCTTCCCGAAGGAGCGCGTCGTCGGGATGGCCGGCGTCCTCGACTCGGCGCGCCTCCGCTTCTTCATCGCCGAAGAGCTCGACGTCTCGCCCACGGAGGTCCAAGCGATGACCTTGGGCTCGCACGGCGACTCGATGGTCGCGCTGCCGCGGCATGCCACGGTGAAGGGGCGGCCGCTGCCCGAGCTCGTCGACGAGCAGACGCTCGATCGTCTGTTCCAGCGCACGCGCGACGGCGGCGCCGAGGTCGTGGCGCTGCTGAAGTCCGGCTCCGCGTACTTCGCCCCCAGCGCGTCGGTCGTGTCCATGGTCGACGCGATCGTGAACGACACGAAGGCGACGCTCCCGGTGTGCGCCTGGGCGACGGGGCAGTACGGGATCTCCGAGATCTACGTGGGCGTCCCGGCGCGGCTGGGGCGAGCCGGCGTCGAGGAGATCGTCGAGCTCGACCTCAACGAGGATGAGCTCGCGAAGCTTCGGACGGCTGCCGACGGCATCCGCGCGAAGTGCGCGGACCTCGCGGCGCTCTAGGTCGCCAGATCCGTGCGCGTTCCCTGGCGGAAACCGTACGATCGCGTGGATGTGGCGGTTCGTGAACCTCACCCGCGCCCATACGAGGAACTTCTTCACGAACTGGTCGACGTACGACGCGCCGGTGAGCACGAAGCTCCGGCTCACGGCGAAGAACCGCCTGAAGGCCGCGCGGACCGGGTGCTGCGGGAACCACGGCCAGCCGGGCTGCTGACAGCTCCCCCGCGGATCCCGGTCGGGGTCCCGATGATCGCCACCGACAGTAGGAAGCGGCGCTAGGCGACGTCGGCGCTGGCCACCTCGTTCGCGAGCTCCTCACCCATCTCGAGCGTGCTCGCACGGCCGCCAAGATCCGCGGTCCGAACGCGGCCGCGGCCGAGCACCTCGTCGACGGCTCGGTCGACGGCATCCGCGGCTCGGAGCTCCCCCAGGTGGCGGAGCATCATCGAGCCGGAGAGGATCATCGCGATGGGGTTGGCGATGCCTTTGCCGGCGATGTCCGGCGCACTGCCGTGGACCGGTTCGAAGACGGCGTACTCCCATCCGATGTTCGCGCCCGGGATCAGGCCCAACCCTCCCACCAGACCCGCGCAGAGGTCGCTCAGGATGTCTCCGTACAGGTTCGGCAGGAGTAACACGTCGAAGTCCTGCGGCGAGCGAACCAGCCGTGCGGAGAGCGTGTCGATGTGCACGTCCTCCCAGACGACGTCCGGGTAGTGTGCGGCGTCCATTCGCGCGGTCTCGAGGAAGATGCCGTCGGAGTACCGCATCACGTTCGCCTTGTGGCCGACCGTCACCTTCCGTCTCCGGTTGGCTCGGACGTATTCGAACGCGAAGCGGACGATCCGCCTGGCCCCGGAGACGCTGATGGGCTTCAAGGTGATCCCCGCGTCCTCGGGGATCTCGAAGCCACCGAGATCGTGGAGCTCCCCCCTGAGGGCCATCGCTTCGGGCGTGCCTCGAGCGAATTCGATCCCCCGATAGAGGTCCTCCGTGTTCTCGCGGACGACCACCAGGTCGACGTCGTGGTGCCTCGTCTGCACGCCGGGGAGCGATCGGGCCGGCCGGACGGCGGCGAACAGGTCGAGTCCCTGCCGGAGCGCCACGTTGACGCTGCGATATCCCTCACCGACCGGGGTGGTGATCGGGCCCTTGATCGCAGTCCGGCACTCCCGGATCGCCTCGAGCGTGGTCTCGGGAAGGAGGGCCCCATGGCTCTCGAGTGCCGCACCGCCGGCCGGTCGTTCCTCCCATGCGAGGTCGACCCCCGTGGCATCGAGCACCAGCCGGGTCGCGGTCGCAACCTCCGGGCCGATCCCGTCGCCGGGGATCAGGACCACCCTGTGCGTCATCGGAGGGGACGCTACCCGATGAACCAGGTCCAGGAGCCGCCCGTAGTAGTACGTCGTTCCTCTTGGAGAAAGGGGCTGCTGACATGCGTCGTGGCTTCATCGCGGTTGCTTCGCTGGCCGTGCTCCTTCTGACGATCACACCGCCGGCCGGGTAGGGCGTCGGCCGCCGTCACGTTCCAAGCCGCAGGCGTGCATCGCTACCACTACAAGATCCATCCGTTCATGCACGGGAAGATCCGCGTCCCGATCAAGGTGTCGCCCGCTGACGGGGGCACGGGCACCGTGTTCACGAACACGCTGTCGGCTGCGTCACGAGCGGGCTACTCGTTCGAAGAAGGTCGGTACCATCGGCATCTGGAACACCTGGAAGACCTGGAAGACCGGGGTCACCTCGCTCGGCGTCACCTCGCTCAGAAGCGCTCGAACAGGATCGCCCGCTTCACCTCTTGGATCGCCTTCGTGACCTCGATGCCGCGCGGACACGCGTCGGTGCAGTTGAAGGTGGTCCGGCAGCGGAAGACCCCGGTCTTCTCGGAGAGGATCTTCATCCGTTCGCGCCCGGCCTCGTCACGGGAATCGAAGATGAACCGGTGGGCGTTCACGATCGCGGCAGGCCCGACGTAGCCCTCGTCTCCCCAGAACACCGGGCACGACGTCGTGCACGCCGCGCAGAGGATGCATCTGGTCGTGTCGTCGTACCGGTGGCGATCCTCCGGCGACTGCCGCCGCTCCTTCTCCGGTTCGCCCGAGTCGTTGATCAGATAGGGGAGGATCGACCGATAGCCGTCCATGAACGGCTCCATGTCGACGATCAGGTCCTTCAGCACCGACAGGCCGCGGATCGGCTCGATCGTGACCCTCGGTGAGACATCTTGGGCCAACACCTTGCACGCGAGCTGGTTCCGACCGTTGATCAACATCGCGTCGGACCCGCAGATCCCGTGGGCGCACGACCGGCGGAAGCTCAAGGTCCCGTCGTGATGCCATTTGATCTGGTGCAGCACCTCGACGAGGCGTTCGAGCGGGTCGCAGCGGACCGTCCATTCGTCCCACCACGAGTCCTCCGAGACCTCCGGGTTGAATCGACGCACGCGGACCGTGAGCGGGATCGTGTCCACGGGCGGACGCTCCCGGTCGGACGCGTCGAGGACGTCCGCGGCGGTCACCATCAGTACTTGCGCTCCATCGGGACGTACGGGCCCATCTTCACGGGCTTGTACTCGATGCGGATCGACCCGTCGGGCTCGCGGTAGGCGAGGGTGTGCTTGAGCCAGTTGGCGTCATCGCGGAGCGGGTGGTCCTCGCGGTAGTGGGCCCCGCGGCTCTCGGTCCGCTCGAGCGCGCCGGCAACGAGCGCGTCGGCGCAGTCGAGCAGGTAGCCGAGCTCGACCGTCTCCATCAGATCGGTGTTGTAGCGCGCTCCCTTGTCGGTGATCGCGACCCGCTCGTAGCGCTCGCGAAGGCTCGCGAGGATCTGCTGCATCTTCGCGAGGCTCTCGTCGGATCGAACGACGAAGGCGAGGTCGAACATGTTGTCCTGGAGCTCCTTGCGGATCTCGCCCGCGTTGTCACCGGTGGTGCGGCCCAAGATGCCATCGAGCAGCTCGAGGGTCGGCTGCTCGGGACGTTCCGACGGGGTGGCTAGATCGGCCTCATGGACGTACCTCGCCGCGTCGTCCCCCGCCCGGCGGCCGAACACCACGAGATCGAGCAGGGAGTTGGTGCCCAGCCGGTTGGCGCCGTGGACGGAGACGCACGCGCACTCGCCCACCGCGTAGAGGCCGGGGACGACGTCCTCGTTCGCGCCTACCACCACCCGACCGTCCGTGTCAGTGGGGATCCCTCCCATCGCGTAATGCGCGGTCGGTTGGATCGGGACCGGCTCCCTCATCGGCTCCACCTTGAGGTAGATCCTGGCGAACTCGGTGATGTCGGGCAGCTTCTCCTCGATCACCTTGGGATCCAGGTGGGAGATGTCCAGGTACACCTGATCGCCGGCGGGACCGGCGCCGCGGCCCTCCTTGATCTCCTGGTAGATCGCCCGCGACACCATGTCACGAGGCGCAAGGTCCTTGATCGTGGGGGCATACCGTTCCATGAACCGCTCGCCCTCGCTGTTCAGCACGATGCCCCCCTCCCCCCGTGCGGCTTCGGACAGGAGGACGCCCAGTCGGGCGAGGCCGGTTGGATGGAACTGGAACATCTCCATGTCCTCGAGGGGGACCCCTCGTCGCCACACGACGGCCGGCCCGTCGCCGGTGAGGGCGTGCGCGTTCGAGGTGACGCGGAACATGCGTCCGTACCCGCCCGTCGCGAACACCACCGCCTTCGCGCGGAACACGTGGAGCTCTCCCGTCCCGAGCTCGTAGGCGACGATGCCCACGGTCATGCCGGCGCCGTCGCGGAGCAGGTCCAGGCAGTAGAACTCGTTGAAGAAGCGGACGTCGCGCTTGACGCACTGCTGGTAGAGCGTCTGCAGGATCATGTGCCCCGTTCGGTCCGCCGCGTAGCACGCCCGTTTGACCGGGGCCTCACCATGGTTTCGCGTGTGTCCCCCGAACCGCCGCTGGTCGATGCGCCCGTCGGGTGTGCGGTTGAAGGGCAGGCCCCAGCGCTCCAGTTGGTAGATCGCCTCGATGGCCTCCTCGGTCATCAGTCGAGCCGCGGGTTGATCGACGAGGTAGTCGCCGCCCTTCACGGTGTCGAACGCGTGCCACTCGGGCGAGTCCTCCTCCACGTTGCCGAGCGCGGCGCAGACCCCGCCTTGCGCGGCGCCGGTGTGCGAACGGGTCGGATACAGCTTGGAGATCACCGCGGTCCTGCACCGCTCGGAGAGCTCGATCGCCGCGCGCAGCCCCCCCCCGCCGCCGCCGACGACGAGCGCATCGTAGGTATGCGTCGTGGTCATCCGACGGGTCCCCACCTGGTGGGATCGAACGTCACGACGATGACGGTGCCGAGCACCATGAGCGTGAATCCGATCACGTAGTACGCCATGGTGAGGGCGAACCGCCACCCGGGCGGGCGCACGTAATCGAGCGTGATCGAGCGCAGTCCGTTGATCCCGTGCAGCAGGGCGAGCATCAGCAACATCCAATCCCACGTCCGCCAGAACGGGCTCTGCCAACGGACGGCGACGAAGCCGAAGTTGATCCGGTCCACCCCGCCGGCGGGCAGATGCATGATCAGCGTGTGTCCGACGGCGAGGACCAACAGCAGGAGGCCGCTGATCCGCATGAACACCCACGTCCAGAGCTCGAAGCCGCCGATCGGCCGTCCACGTCCGAGCGCGGCCTCGCGCGCGTCGGGGGGAGCGGCGCGGCGCGGGGACGTGGTGGTCGCCATGGTCACCTCCGTGCGAGGTCCCACGCCTGGCCCAGCATGATCCAGGCGGTCGGGATCAACGTCAGGATGAACACGACCGTGAAAGCGATCGAGATCGGCCGGATCCGCGACACGAGCCGGGGGAAGAAGTCGATCAGCGTGATCTTGAGGCCGTTCAGCGAGTGGTAGAGGACCGCGACGACCAGACCCAACTCCAAGAGACGGACGATGGGGTTGTCGTACGCCGCCGTGATGCGGTTGTACGCCTCCGGGCCCCAGCCCACGGCAGCCGTGTCGACGACGTGTGCGAACAGGAACAGGATGACCGCGACGCCGGTGATGCGATGCAAGATCCACGACCATTGGCCCTCGTGGCCCCGGTAGATCGAGCCGTAGTCGCTCTTGGACTTCCTCGATCGGATCGCCACGTCGCGGTCGCTCCTCGTTCGCCCAGGGACGTTCCCTTCCAGGCTATCGCGTCACCGACGACGGTCGTTGGCCGGGCGGTCCAGCGAGCCCGGCGGAGTCTACTCCGAAGCGCCCGTGGGCGGACCCTGCGTCATGAGCGCACGAGTGATGTCGATGTCCCTACCGGACGCGCGATACCGCGCCGTTCGACGTGCGAGGTTCCTTCGGCTCGGCGCGATGAGCCACAGGAGGAACTCACCGAGGACGACGCCGAGCAGGTACAACGGTCGCGTCCCGGTGACGAGGAACAGCGTGATGCCGAACAGTGCCGGGGTCATCGCGAAGCCCAACCGAAGGAAGTAGATGACCGTGAAGCCCGTCGCCGCCATCGGTTCGTCGGTCGCGAGATCCATGCGTCTCTCGGTCGACACGATCTCGAAGAGACCGAGGCCCGTCGCGCCGATCACGACGATCCATGGCCATACCGGCGTCGCGTCGGTGGTTCCGCCGGGGGTCACGAACGAGAAGGCAACGACGAACGACACCAACGACGCGGCCATCGAGAGATGGGTCGTCCGCATGGCGATCAGGCCTCGTCTCCGGGTCCTGCTTCCACGCATCGACCAGAGATCGACGAAGGGGATCAGATGGCGCGGCAACGCCTTGACGGCAGGAAGCCAGCCAGGATCCTCCACCGCAGTCACGAGACCCGGATCGCGACGAGAACCCCTTCCCGGGTGGGAACGATCGTCGAGATGCATCGTTCGTCCTCGGCGATCAGGCGATTGTGCTCCCGGATCGCCGCCGGGCCCTCACCCTCGTCGAACACGGTTCCGGCTCCGTATCCGAGCGTGTTGTCGCAGAGGTAGAGGCCGCCGGGGCGGATCCGCTCCGACGCCGCACGCCAGGCGGCCGGGTATCCGGTCTTGTCGATGTCGCAGAAGACGACATCGAAGGGGCCGTCGAGCAGCGACAGCTGCTCGACGGCATCGCCCACGTGATACGTGACGCGCTCGCCGAGGCCGGCGCGAGCGAGGAAGCTCGCGCCGGCCTCGGCGTTCGCCGGATCGCCGTCCGTGCAATGCACCTCGCCGCCGGGCCCGACGGCTCGTGCGAACCAGTAGGCCGAGTACCCGAACCCGGACCCGAGCTCCATCACCCGGCGCGCACCGACCGACCGAGCCAGCACCTCCAGCGTGACCCCGACGTTCCGCCCCACGATCGGGAAGCTGCGTCGGACGGCCTCGGCCTCCATCTCCAACAGCACCGGCTCGTCGAAGCGTCGGAGCCGCTCGGCCATGTACGCCTCGATCCGGGGATCCACGATGTCCATGATCTTCACGCTACCCGACCGGGCGGGTGGGATAGGCTCCCGCCGATGTCGGAGACGAACGGCTCGGGTGAACCGGCATGAGCGACGAGCGCCGCGTCACGGATTCGGGGATCGAGCTCCGGGCTCTGTACGAGCCGATGGATCTCGATGGGTGGGACCCGGCCGACCGGCTCGGCGATCCCGGCGCGTTCCCGTTCACGCGCGGGCCCTACCCCTCGATGTACCGCGGCCGTCTGTGGACGATGCGCCAGTACGCCGGCCTGGGCGCCGCCGAGGACACGAACCGCCGGTTCCGGTACCTGCTCGAGCACGGACAGACGGGCCTGTCGGTCGCGTTCGACCTGCCGACCCAGATGGGGCTCGACTCGGACCACCCCCGCGCTGAGGGCGAGGTCGGCAGGACCGGGGTCGCCATCGATTCGGTCGAGGACATGGAGCGGCTCTTCGACGGGATCCCGCTCGGCCTTGTGTCGACGTCGATGACGATCAACGCCACCGCGCCGATCCTGCTGCTGCTGTACGAGCTCGTCGCGGAGGAACAGGGCGTCCCCGCCGCGGAGCTTGCCGGGACCGTCCAGAACGACCTCCTGAAGGAGTACGCGGCACGCGGCACGTACATCTATCCACCCGGACCCTCGATGCGCCTGATCACCGACCTGTTCTCCTATTGCAACGAGCGGATCCCCCGGTGGAACACGATCTCGATCAGCGGGTACCACATGCGCGAGGCCGGTGCGACGGCCGCACAGGAGATCGCGTTCACGCTCGCGGACGGGATCGCATATGTGCAGGCGGCGCTCGACGCCGGGCTGAGCGTCGACGAATTCGCGCCGCGCCTGTCGTTCTTCTTCGCGTGCCACATGAACTTCTTCGAGGAGGTTGCGAAGTTCCGCGCCGCGCGCCGTTCGTGGGCCCGGATCATGCGGGACCGCTTCGGTGCGACGGACGAGCGTTCGATGACGCTCCGGTTCCACACGCAGACCGGGGGGGCGACGCTCACGGCCCAACAGCCCGAGAACAACATCGTGCGGACGGCGCTCGAGGCGTTGTCCGCGGTGCTCGGCGGTACGCAATCGCTGCACACGAACGCCTTCGACGAAGCGTTGGCGCTCCCGACCGAGCGCTCGGCAACGATCGCCCTCCGGACGCAGCAGGTGATCGGGTACGAGACCGGGATCTCGGAGGTGGCGGATCCCCTCGGCGGGTCGTACTTCGTCGAATCGCTCACCGACGACCTCGAGCGGGCGGCGGCCGAGTACCTCGAGAAGGTCGACGCGATGGGCGGGGCGGTCGCGGCCATCGAGGCGGGCTTCTACCAGGACGAGATCCACGAGGCGGCGTTCCGCATCCAGCGATCGATCGAGCGAGGTGAGCGCGTCGTGGTCGGACTCAACCGGTTCCAGGTCGATGAGACGACCTCGCCCGAGCTGCAAGGGATCGGAGAAGACGAGGTCGCGCGTCAGGTCGAGCGCCTGCGCGCGCTCCGAGACTCTCGCGATGCCGCCGCCGTCCGGGCGACCCTCGCGAGCGTGGCACGGGCGGCGCGCGGGACGGGCAACCTCCTGCCGCCGATGAAGGAAGCCCTCCGCGCCCGATCCACACTGGGTGAGGTCTCCGACGCCCTGCGGGACGTGTTCGGCGAGTACCGCCCCGGATGACCGCGCGCCGCGTCGGTCCTCAGGTGAGGTCGACGGTCGCGTGGATCGCGGCGATGAGACCAGCGATGACGAGCACGATCGCGAGGAACCGCGTCCGGGGCCACACCACGGCGCCGAGACCGAGGCAGGCGAGGCCGACGAGGAGCTCGATCACGCTCGTCACGGTGGCCACGGCGCGGCAAGGCTAGCCGGTACGCTGTGCCGCCATGGACGTTGCGATCGTGGGCGGAACCGGCGCGGAGGGGTTCGGGCTCGCGCTGCGACTGGCGACCGCTGGGCACCACGTGACGATCGGCTCGCGGGTCGCAGAGAAGGCCGCCGCGAGCGCCGGCGAAGCCAAGGGGCTGCTGGGCACCACGGCACCCGTGGATGGAGACGCGAACGCCGGATCGGTCGTCGGCAAGGCCGTCGTGTTCGTCACGGTTCCGTTCGCAGGCCAGGCCGTGGTCTACGACGCGATCAAGGATGCCCTCGCGGAGGGAACGGTGGTGTGCGACTGCACGAGCCCGCTGATGACGGCAGTCGGCGGCCGAGCCAGCCACGTCCTGCGGCCGTGGCACGGCTCGGCCGCCGAGTTCGCGAAGACCCTCCTGCCCAAGGGCACGCGATTGGTCGCCGCCTTCCATACGATCGCGGCCGACGCCCTGCGGCACCTGGACGAGGAGGTCGACTCGGACGCGCTCGTGATGGGGGACGATCCCGACGCCAAGTCGATCGTCGGCTCGGTGATCGCGGACATCCCCGGGATGCGTTGGGTGGATTGCGGCGGTCTGCAGATGGCCAGGATCGCCGAGGGTCTCACGCCGCTCCTGATCTCGATCAACGGGCGATACAAGGTTCGCGACTCCGGGTTCCGCCTCACCGGTCGGGATGCGTGGGGCGACCCGCGGGGATGAGTTGTCCCGGATCCCCGGTACGGATCGACGATTGTTCGCTGTGGGTGGTCGAGCGGGGACCGGATGATGGGCTTCCGCTGATCGTCCTGCACGGCGGGCCGGGGCTCGATCATCACGAGTTCGGCGACTATCTGGATCCGATCTGCGACGCCGGGATCCGGCTGCTGCTCGTCGACCAGCGTGCGCAAGGCAGATCGGAGCCAACCCCGCCGGGCACCTGGACGCTGGAACGGATGGCCCAGGACGTGATCATGCTCGCGCTGGCGCTGAAGCTCCCCCGCTACGCGGTGCTCGGCCATTCCTTCGGAGCGTTCGTGGCACTGCAGAACGCGGTCGACTATCCGGGCCAGGCCGTCGCGACGGTCGTGAGCGGGGGGGTGACATCCGTCCGGGATCTCGAAGGGGTCGCCGATGCGCTCGGGTCGTTCGAGCCGGCCGAGCTGCGCGAGCAGGTCGCGTCGTCGTGGGAGCGTGAGTCCATCGTGACGACGCCGGACGATGTCGAGCGGCTGCTCCACGACCAGATGCCGTTCCACTTCCGGCACCCGAACGACCCGCGGATCGCCGGATACGAGCGGCGGTCGGCCGGGGCGGTCTATGCGCCCGACGTTCTCCGCCACTTCGCGACCGCCGACGACGGCGGGATCGAGCTCGAGGCCAGGCTCGTGGACGTCACGCAGCCGGTGCTCGTGCTTGCGGGACGTCACGATCGCGCCTGCCCGGCCGAGGCTTCCGAGCGGATGGCCCGGCTGCTTCCGCACGCAGAGCTCCACGTGTTCGAAGACAGCGCCCACATGACGTTCGTCGAGGAGCCGGAGCGGTACCTGGACGTCCTCGGTGGGTTCCTGGCTCGCTCACGGTGACGGAGCCTCTGCCCGGGCCCGGGGACCTCCGACAGCCGCGCGGAGCGTTCGGGCTCCGTCCGGGCGGCGGATCGAAGCGCCGACCCCGCCGATGCCGAGCGCTAGTCGATCACCGCGAGCAGAGCGCCGAGCTCGACGACCTGGCCCGCTCGGATCGGGAGATCGGTGATCTCGCCCTCCCGGGTCGACGCGATGTGGTTCTCCATCTTCATCGCTTCGAGGATGCACGCGACGTCGCCGGCCTGGATCGATTGGCCCTTCTCGACGAGGACCTTGACGATCGTTCCTTGCATCGGCGCGCGGATCTCGCCGTGCACGTGCTCGCCGTGATGCGCCTCGTGCGAGGAGGGAGCCTTGGGTGCCGCCACGCGGCGTTCGTCGAAGATGCGGATCGGCACCCGGCGTCCGTCGACCTCCACGAGGATGTCGCGCGCCCGGGTCGAGCGCGGCTGGGGAACGGCAGGCTCGAGGTCGGCCTGCGCGGGGAGATGCGCGTCGACCAGGGCGCGTTCGAGCCACGTGGTCGTGTGCGTGGAGGTCCTGAAGGCCTTCGACTCCAGGATCCATCGGTGGACGGGGATCGTGGTCGGCACCCCGTCGACGACGAACTCGTCGAGGGCGCGAAGCATGCGGTGGCGCGCTTGCTCGCGATCGATGCCGCTCACGACGAGTTTCGCGAACAAGGAATCGTAGTCTCCTGGGATGTCGCGCCCGGCGGCGACGCCGCTGTCCACGCGAACGAACGGCCCGCTCGGCTCCACGTATCGAACGATCCGTCCCGGTCCGGGAAGGAAGTTCCGCCCGGGATCCTCGGCGTTGATGCGGCATTCGATCGCGTGGCCGTTGGGTGCGACCCGCAGGCTTGCGAGCGAGCCACCAAGCGCGACCTGGATCTGGAGGGCGACCACATCGAGGCCCGTCACCATCTCGGTGACGGTGTGCTCGACCTGGATCCGCGTGTTCATCTCCAGGAAGTAGAAGGAGCCGTCCTCGTCGAGGATGCACTCGACCGTTCCGGCGTTGACATACCCGGCCTCCTTCGCGAGCGAGATCGCAGCCTCGGCGAACCGCTCGCGAAGTCCTTCATCGAAGAGCGGCGACGGCGTTTCCTCGATCAATTTCTGGTGACGTCGCTGGACGGAGCAATCGCGCTCCCCGAGGAACGCGACGTTCCCCTTCGCATCGGCCACGATCTGCGCTTCGACGTGCCTCGCGTGGTCGACGTAGCGCTCCAAGAAGACCTCGGAGCGCCCGAAGTACGACTTCGCCTCGCGGGCCGCACGGTTGAGTGACTCCTCGAGCCGATCGGCGTCACGAACGACGTGCATGCCCTTGCCGCCGCCCCCGAACGCAGCTTTGACGAGCAACGGGAAGCCGACGCGAGGAGCCTCCTTCCTCGCCAGCGCGACGTCGACCGGCTCCCTCGTCCCCGGAACGATGGGGACGCCCGCTGCATCGGCGATCCGTCGCGCCGCAGCCTTGTCCCCCATCCGCTCGATCGCGGCGGCGGGCGGACCGACGAAGGTGAATCCGGCCTCGTCGACGGCCTTGGCGAAATGCGCCCGCTCGGCGAGGAACCCGTACCCCGGGTGGATCAGCGTCGAGCGCGACTTCTGGGCCGCCTCGAGGACGGCCCCGATCGAGAGGTACGAGTCGGTGGCGAGGGACGGGCCGATCCGGTAGGACTGGTCGGCCATCTCGACATGGAGCGCGTCTCGGTCGGCATCGGAATAGACGGCGACGGTCGGGATCCCCATCTCGCGGCACGTCCGCATGATGCGAACCGCGATCTCGCCTCGGTTCGCAACCAGCAGCTTGGGTCGTTTCGTCGGGGTCTTCGTCACTCGCGTATCGTTCTCTCCTGCGGCCTCATCCCCGACCTCCTCGCAAGGAGCCTGACGTGCTGACCCGTGACGACCTCGTGGAGGTCCTCGCTGCCATCACCGTTACGGCTCCCGTGCGGTCGGACGAGGTTACTCGGTCGACGAACGGTACCGCGGTGGAGTTGGCGGAGGCCGGCGAGCCCGAATGGACCTTGGTCGCATCGGCGCATCAGACCGAGGGCAAGGGCCGCCTCGGTCGTTCCTGGACGGACCTCGCCGGCGGCAGCCTGCTCTTCTCGTTCGTGCTTCGTCCCGATCTCGCTCCGGCCCGGACCGGATTGCTGTCCCTGCTGGCGGGCGCCGCGATGGCGAACGCGATCCGCACCACGACGGGCCGCCGCGTCACCTGCAAGTGGCCGAACGATCTGGTCCTCCACGACGCCAAGGTGGGCGGGGTCCTGCTGGAGTCGAGCGTCGTCGACTCGGCGGTGCGCTACGTGGTCGTCGGGATGGGCGTGAACCTCGAGCCGCCGCACGATGTCCCGGGCGCCGGGGGCATCGGCGGCGCGGTCGGGCAACGAGACCTGCTGCGCGCGTTCTTCACGCGGTTCGCCGCGGTGTACACGCCTGCGGACCGCGAGCTCCCGCAACGGGTCCGCAGCGCGTGGCTCTCGTTGTCGTCGACGGTCGGACAGGTCGTGCGAGCGCGGACCGTCGATGGACGCGAGGTGACGGGGCGAGCCGTGGGCATCGACGACTTCGGCAGCCTGCTCCTTTCCACCGACACGGGCGAAGCTCGGGTCGCGTTCGGCGAGGTCGAACATCTCGGAACGGGCTGATGCGCTGCGGTTGTCGAGCCTGGGCACTGGGGGTACGGTCCCGCCATGCCGTTCCCGAGACGATTGCTGATCCCCGACGAACGGCTCGTCCTCGATCTCCGGCCGCATCCGATCGCGCTCGTCATGCCCGCCTTGATCACGATCGTCGGGTTCGTGGCCGCGACCTGGTTGAGCGCCAAGACGGACGTCGCCGACTGGCTCTGGTGGGTGTTGTTCCTCGTCGGCATCGTGCTGTACCCGTTACCGAGGCTCGTCGCGTGGCTGACCTCGAACTTCGCGGTGACGAGCGACCGGGTGATCCACCGGAAGGGGTTCATCGCCAAGCGCTCGATGGAGATCCCGCTGGAGGCGATCAACGACGTCCGCTTCGAACAAGGGATCTTGGACAGGATGGTCGGCGCGGGGACCCTGGTGATCTCGTCGGCATCGGAGTTCGGTCGCAACAGCTTCGACAACATCCGCCACCCCGAGGAGGTCCAGAAGGTCATCTACGAGCAGGGCGAGTCCAACAAGAAGCGGATGTACCAAGGCTCGCCCGGCGGCTCGGCGTCCGGGCCCCCTCAGCCTGCGGCCCCGTCGACGACGACCGAGCTCGAACGGCTGGCGAAGCTCCGCGCCGACGGCGTGTTGTCCGAGGAGGAGTTCCAAGCGCAGAAGGCGAAGATCCTCGGACGGGGATAGTCCGTCCGCGGCGCCCGCTACCATCGCGGCGATGATCGGTTCGGTCGACCACAACGATCACTGGACGCGGGACCTGGACGCCGCCATCGCCTTCTCCACCGACGTCGTCGGGCTTTTCGTGGTTCGTCGCGAGGGCGATGGATGGGTCGAACTCGACGCGGGTTCCATCCGGTTCGCGCTGCTTGCGGCGGACGACGGCACGCAAGCCTCGGGCACCATCGTGTTCCGGGTGGACGACCTCGAGGCGGCCTGCTGGACCCTGGAGGGGCGCGGGGCGACCTTCGACGCTCATGTGGGCGAGGTCGGGGGGTACGCTCGGTTCGCGACGTTCCGCGACCCCGACGGGAACGCCGTCCAGATCATCGAGCAGACGACGGGGCCATGAGCGCGGACGTCTGTCCGCGGTGCGCGGAGCCGCTACCTGCGGGGGCGAACTTCTGTCCCAACTGTGGGGCGCCCGTCTCCATCCCGGCGGCGGCAGAGCGACGGATCGTCACCGTGGTGTTCGTGGACCTGGCCGGTTCGACCCAGCTGGCGTCGCGACTCGATGCCGAACGGTTCCGCGAGGTCCTCGCCGCGTACCACGGGATGGTTGCCGAGGAGATCGCGTGGGTGGGTGGTGTCGCCGAAGGATTCATCGGGGATGCCGTCCTGGGCGTCTTCGGCATCCCGGTGGCGCGCGACGACGACGCGGTGCGCGCGATCCGTGCCGCGTGGTCGGTGCGCGACCGGGCCGAACGACTCGGCGCGCAGCTCGACCTCCCCTTCCCGATGCAGGTCCGGATCGGCGTCAACACCGGCCCGGTGGCGGTCGGCACGGCGACCGATCGCAACATCGTGATCGGCGCGGAGGTCAACACGGGAGCACGCCTGCAACAGGCGGCCGACCCTGGTGAGATCCTGGCCGGGCCCACGACCGTTCAGCTCGCCCGAGGACTCGTGGAGTTCGGCGACGAGCGCGAGATCCGAGCGAAGGGATTCGAAGACGACCTCGTCGCGAGGCCCGTCCTGGGACTCCGCGCTCGTCCGAAGACCGACCGCTCACGGATCCCACTGATCGACCGCCGACGGGAACTGGGACTGCTGACCGACATCTTCGAACGGTCGGCCAGCCGGAAACGCGCCCACCTCGTCACGCTCCTGGGCGAGCCCGGCATCGGCAAGAGCCGGCTCGCCGACGAGTTCGTCGCCGGTCTTCCGGAAGGAACGACGGTCCTCGCCGGCCGCTCGAGCCCCTTCGAGGAGGAGGTCACGTTCTGGCCCCTCGCGCAGATGGTTTATCACCAGATCGGCGAGGATCGTGGCGCACCCGAGGAACGGATCGTGGATCGGCTCCGGGGGATGACGAGCGCGTGGGTCCCGGCGGACGAGTCGGATCGAGTCGTGCGTCGCCTCGGTCTGACCCTGGGGTTCGGCGAGGCGGGAAGCGAGGAGAACCGCTACCACGTCGCGGAGGTGCGGGGCGGACTGCTGACGCTGCTCACGGGCATCGCGTCGGAGGGTCCGGTCGTGCTCGTCTTCGAAGACCTGGAGCGATCGGATCCGCCGCTCCTCGATCTCATCGAGCAGCTCGTCAAGGGGGCTCGTCGTCTCCCGCTCATGGTGGTGTGCGTCGCCCGCTGGGAGTTCCTCGAGCAGCGTCCGAACTGGGCCGGCGGGCTTGCCGATGCGGCGACGCTCTGGGTTGAGCCGCTCGCGGAGGACCACGCCGTGCGCCTGGCGATGGAGGCCGGAGACGTCGAGCGCGAGACCGCCGAGCGGGTGGCCCACCATGCCGGCGGCAACCCCTTCTTCATCATCGAGATCACCGGGATGATGAGACGCGAGGAACGCGACCTCCCGCCGCGCGGCGCGGCACCCAGCGCCCGGCTCCTCCCCGCCACCGTCCAGGCGGTGATCGCGGCCCGGATCGACCACCTCTCACCCGGCGGTCGGAACCTCGTGAGGCGCGCGTCGGTCTTCCCGCGCGGACGGTTCGACGAGACGGAGCTGTCCATGCTGGTCCACCCGGAGGCAGCCCTCCTCGAAGAGGCGGCCGAAGAGGAGCTCCTCGTCCGCGATCCTGCGCAACCCGGGGTGTGGACGTTCCGGAGCGACGTGCTGCGCGACGTCGCCTACGAGTCGCTCGCGAAGCGCGAGCGCCTGCGCCTGCACGTCGTCGTCGCCGATGCCTTGTCGGCTCCGGAGACCGCCGACCGGTACCCGCGGGCCATCGCCTTCCACCTGGAGCAAGCCGCCCGCGCGGCTTCGGATCTTGACCCCGGCGAGCGCACCATCGCCGACCGCGCCGTGGACGCCCTCGCCCATGCCGGGGACCTTGCGCGCCGCCGGATCGAATCTCGCACCGCCGCCGATCTGTATGTGCGAGCCCTGGCGCTCGCGGGACCGGAAGATCGTTGGGACGGACGGGAGGCATGGGTCGTCTCCATGCTCGGCGAGACGCTCTACTGGCTCGGCGAGTTCGACGAAGCCGAGGCCCGGTTCCGGAAGGCGCTCGCCCTGGCCGATGGCGATGACCGCGTGACGGCCCACTCCGCTCGGTTCCTCGCCGACATCACGACTACGATCCGCGGGGACGATCACCTGGCGGGGGCCCTGTTCGAGCGGTCGATCGAGGCGGCTCGTCGCGTGGGGGATACCCGGCCGCTCGCCCGCTCGTTGCTGATGGCAGCTTGGGTGCCGTACCGCCAGAACCGGCTCGACGAGGCGGAGACGCTGTTCCGCGAGGCGCTCGAGATCGCGCGATCGGACCCCAACGCCGACCCGTGGGCCGAGGTGCAGGCGCTGGTCGGGATCGCAAGCGTCATCTCGGCTCGGGGGAGTGAGGACGACGCGATCACGGTCGGTCGGGAGGCACTCCTGGTGGGTGAGCGGGCCGAGCAACCGTTCACGATCGCCGTCGCTCACCAGCTCATGGCCGCGTCGCTGGGGCGAGCAGGGAGATTGGACGAGGCCTCGGAGCATGCCGACACGTCGGTGGAGGCGTTCCGCGAGCTGGGGGCCCGATGGGAGCTCGCCAGCGCGCTCGGCGACCGCGGCGTGATCGGTCGCCTGGCAGGGCGGCTCGATGACGCCGTGGTCGATCTTCGGGAGGCGTTGGGATCGTGCAGGGAACTGAAGGATCGCGCGTTGGTCACGCCGATCGCGGCAGAGCTCGCACGGACGCTGGGGCGCACCGGCGACGTCGCGGCAGCGCGGGCGGTCCTCGACGATCCGTTCTCCCGGATCGCCGAGGGGGAGCCCGGAGCCGGCACGTCGCTGTTACTGGCGGAGGCGGCGCTCGCGCTCACCGAGGGCGACAAGGAGGTTGCGCTCGCCAAGTCCGTGGCCGCCCTGGACCGCGTGTCGTCGGACCCGATCGTCCCGAACCCGCACGCTGCCGTCATCTGGTGGACGGGATCGCTGTTCGGAGCTGAGACGGTCGGCGGGGAAGAAGCGCTCGACCGCGCACGAGATACCCTGGAGCGCAACGGATGGCGGCAAGCCCTGGGCGAGCCCGAACTCGTCGACTCGGCCTGAACCCTCGGAACGGGTGGTTGAAACGTGCGGGCTGGGGAGGCAGGCTCTCGGAACGCTTCGGTCTCAGCCTTCACCGGCCGATACGGTAAGGGTCCGCATGTCGAGAGGTCAGGCAACCTTCCCCGTCGGGCTGCGCGTGCTCGCGGCCACCTGTGCGCTTCTGGCGCTCTGTTGGTACGCGCCCGGCGCGAGCGCGAACCCGCCGACCAGCCCGCAAGACGTGCACCATGCCGAGCAGGCGTATCGGTCGGCCGTGGTGAGGGTCCGGGCGATCAGGGATCAGGTGGCGGCCATCCAAGCACGCCTCCAGACGGCGATCGCGGCCGTCGAGAAGCAGGAGCAGCTCCTGGAGCAGATCACCGCCGATCTAAATGAGACGCGGCGACGGATCGCGGACGCGCAAGCGAGGTACGAGGCGATCCTGGTGCAGCTGAACGATCGTGCGGTGCAAGCGTTCATGTCGGGGCCCGCCTCGAACCTGGATTGGATCTTGGGCGCGACCTCGCTGGTGGACCTGTCGGACCGGGTGGAGTTCGTAGACGCCGTCAGCCAGTCCGACGCCGATCTGGCTGCACAGGTCGATTATCTGCACCAGCAACTCCTGTTCGACGAAGCCCGGCTGGAGGATCTCCAGGCGCAGCGACGGGTCAAGGTCGCACACGCGAAGGCGATCCAGGACCAGATCGCGGCCGATCTCCAACAGCAGGAGGATCTGCAGGCGCAGGCCGCCCAGATCGCGGAGCAGTACTTCCAGAAGTACCGGTCGGTGAAGAAGCAGCGGGCCCAGGAGATCCAAGCGGCGGCACAGGCGGCCGCAGCGAGCACCAGCCACCATGATCCGGTTCCGTTGCCGGCGCAGTATCGGCACATCCTGAAGATCTGCCCGGTCCAGAAACCCGTGTACTTCAGCGACGGCTTCGGGGCACCCCGGTACACGGGGCACTACCACCTGCACGCCGGGGTGGACATCGTGACCGCGAAGGGACAGGAGATCTACGCGCCCTTCAATGGCGTTGCGCGCACCTCGTACAACACCCTCGGCGGCAACGCCGTGTACGTGACCGGGCAGGACGGCTACGTCTACAACGCCCACGTCGATCACTACTCCGACAAGTCCAACGGTCCGGTGAAGACCGGCGACGTGATCGGGTACGTCGGCGACACCGGCGATGCGATCGGCACTCCTCACGACCACTTCGAGTTCCATCCGTTCTTCCCCGTCCCCGCCGACTGGCCCGTCAGCTACTACGGCTACCGGGTCATCGGGACCGCGATCAACCCGTATCCGTTGCTCGTCGCCGCTTGCGGCTAGGTCCGCCCGAGCGGCCGGCCGCAGCGGCGCCATCGTGGGGGTTGGGCGTCTCGCGCGTCTGACCGACCGGGTTGAGGAATATCCTCCGGGACGTGATCAGGAGGATCGCACGCGTACGGGTCGCGACGGGTGTGTGATGGGTCGCGGTCCCGGCCTGATCGGCCACGCCGGCTTCCCGGGCCCAGCACCGTTCATCGCGACGGGACTCTTCTTCGTCGCGACCGGCGCATCGTACGGCGCGTATCTGCTGTTCACGCATCCCTCGGGTCCCCTCCGTCGGGCGACGTCGATCGGCCTCGGCGCAGTTGCGCTCGGGTGCTTCGGCATCGCGACCACCCTTCCCCTCTTCCTCGGTGCTCGCCCATCCCTGGGCAGGCCGTCGACGACGGCGCGGCTCGAGATCCTCTCGCCTCGCCCAGGAGACGTGATCCGAGGCGATCCGGCGTCGATCGCCGTGGAGCTGCGACTTGAGGGGGGACGGTCGTTCCCACGACGTCTCTTCGCCTGGTGCCGAACGAGGGGCACATCCATCTGTACCTCGACGGATCGCTGGTGTCGATGACGAGCGGCCTCGAGGCGCACGTCACCGCCTCACCGGGACAGCACGAGCTGCGGGCCGAGTTCGTGGCGGTCGACCATGGGCCGTTCCAACCGCGAGTCCAGGCCGAGGTGACGTTCTCGGTCCACGGGTGAACGAGGGGCGCGCGGTCGCACCCAGGATCGCCGGCTTGAGATCAGGTGGTCGGTGCGGGCGCGATCGTCAGCCGCCACGTGGATTCATAGCTCCTGCCGTCGTGGGCCGTGGCGACGATGTCCACGACGTAGTTCCCAGCGTTGAGCGTGGTGTTGGCGGCCACATGTCCGGCACTGAAGCGCTTGATGGGGGGCCGCATCGGTTCGCCTCCGTCCGGCGTGATGACGATGACCACCTCATGGAGCGGGAGCTCCTTGCCGTCGGGGGCGAAGGCGGTGGCGTGCACGGGGTTGGGCCCGGCGGTCGCGGGATCCACGAAGGACTGCAACGAGACACCATCCGGGAACGTCGTCGTCGTCGTCACCGGCGCCCCGGGGATCGCGACGGTCGAGGTCGAGCCCTCCGAGGCCGTTACCAGGGTGAGGGGCACTTCGACGGTGGTCGCCCCGGTGCGCACGATCACGGTGACGCGCCACGTCCCCTCCACGGAGACCGCCGTGCCTTGCCCGACCCAGGCCCCGTCCGCGCCCCGCGTCAGACGGACCTGTGTGGCCGGAAGGTCGGGACGCGTGACCGACAGGAATCGCAAGGTCACGGCGTCGGCCGCCACCGGCGAGCCGGTGTCGTAATCGGCGACCTCCGCCCGGAACGCGTTGGGGCCGGCGGAGCCGGGGGTCAACGTGAGCGTGACCCTGGTGGTGGTGGCGAAGTCGGTGCCGGTCGCCGACCCACCGATCTGCGCCGTCGCCGCAGTTCGTGAGGACGCGGCCGAAGCCGGCGGACTCAAGCCCGTCAGCGTGCCGGTGAGGACGAGAACGCCGAGCGCAACCACGGCCTCCGCCGCGACGAACCGACGCAGCGGACGCGGATCCTCAGCCAGGATCACCACGTTGCGCAGCCGGTTGGTGGCGCCGAGCCCGATCAGGACGAACGCGACGGCGACCTTCACGAGCAGGGTCACGCCGTACGCCGCGCGCAGTCCATCCAGCACGTTGGACCATCCGCCGAGCTCGCTGAGCGCGCGGAGGGCGCCGGTGACCGCGACCACGCCAACCGCGCCGAGCGCGAGGTTCGAGAACCGATGGGTCTCCCGCATGGGGGGCCCACCCGCGTCGAGCCGTTCGCGGAGCAGCATGAGGAGGAGGACGAGCCCACCGATCCACAGACCCGCCGCCAGGAAGTGCAGCCATTGGTACGCCTGCTGGAGGAGTGAGTCGGAGGCCGCCGCAGCGTGGCCGCTGGAGGCGCGGATCGCCATCGCCACCCCGGCGGCCGCGCCCGAGCCCCAGAGCGCGATGCGCCAACGCTCCCGCGCGGCGGCGAGCACGGCGAAGGCCGCCGCCGCGAGGGTCGCGACGACCAACCACAGATAGGGGCGACCGGTCGCCGTCCGCACCAGGTCGTTCATCGGGACGCCGACCGTCCGCTGCTCGGCGACGAGCATCCCGGCCGCGCCGGCGAACGCGAGGAGCGCGCTCGCGAGCCCCACGATCCGCAGCGAACGAGGACCTCCGCCGAACAGACCGAGCCCGACGACGGCGACCGCGACCAGCAGCATCAACCCGGCGTACAGCGCCGTCTTCGCCACGACCGTCAGGGGTGTCGGGCCCGAGGAGGCAGCGGGGGGGGCCGCTCCGGGTGTGACCGCACCCTTCACGGCACCCACCCCGAAGGCGAACGCGCCCGCCGTTACATGGCCGTCCTCGGTCGAAACGACGCGCCAGCTCACCGTGTAGACGCCCTCGGGCATATCGGCCGGCATCGAGACCGAGAGGGTGCGGGGTGGCTGGAGGGTCGGGGGACCGACCGCCAACTTCGTGCCACCGGCATCCAGCACCAGGACCGTTGACAACCTCGGGTCCGGTCCTTCGGTGAAGGTCATCCGAACCGAGGTGGGCGCGTTCGGGAGGACCGCACCATTGGCCGGGTCCGACGACGCCAGGAGCGCGTGCGCCGACGCTGTGCCCGCACCGCCAACCACGATCACACTGGCGATCCCGAGCGCCGCGAACAACCGTTTCATCATCCGCTTACCCTCACGAATCCGACGGATGCCGTAACAGGGGGGGAGAAGGGCAGATGATCGGCTGCGACGAACTCGGCGGTGAGCGTGTGAGGTCCTGGCGCGGCCCCGCTGAGATCGAGCACCTGCGTCGTCCCGAAGGTCATCGACTCGAGGGCGCCGTCGAGGAGCAGATGGATGTGCCCGGTGTCGGGAGCGATCGAGGTGGTCGTCGCTTGCACGATCGTGCCCCCCTTCAGATCCAGGACGACGTTCATCTCCGAGCCGCTCACCTGCTCGTGCTCACGGGGCCGCTGGAACGAGATCGTCGCCGTGGAGGACGGTCGGGTGGTCGCCGTGGTCGGCGTCTTGGGGCCAAGCAGGGCCCGAGGAACGAACGCCGACGTCACCACGAGGATCCCGGCGACGCCGAGCAACCCGTAGGCGCCGGCCAGGGGGACGCGAGGAAAGCCGTTGCCATGCAGCCTGGTCCATCCGATCCACCCTGTCCAGATCGCCGCGAACAGCATGACGATCGCGAGGGACTCGTCGGTGCCGCCCGCGTGCGCGATCATCCCTGGCTCACGTCCCGCGTCGTGCCTTCCGAGCAGTGACGAAGCCCGCGGCGCCAACCACGATCCCGATCAGACCGACGACCACGCCGACGACGGCGATCGTCTTCGCGGAGTCGGCGCCCGTTCTCGCCGATGCCGCCACGGCGGTCGCGTCGGAGAGGCGCGCCGCATCCTGCTGGATCCGAGCCGCAAGCTCATCGTTCGACGGCACGTTCACTGCCGGGAAGGCCGCCTCGGCGGGATCTTGCACCTCGTCGAAGGTCTTCGGGCCGGACGTGAGCGACTCGTCGATCTTCGTGCCGTGGACGCTCCCGGAGAAGCGGAACGTATACGGACCGGGCTGGGATGGGATGAACCACGCTCGGTAGTCACCGGGGATCCCGTCCCCGCCCACCTCGAAGTTGGGCTCGAGCGGCAGCTGCGTCTGCTGACCGCCGAAGGAGACCTGCACCTTCAAGGAGTCCCCGAGGTCGACGACCGGGCGGCCCTTGCTGGTGAGGATCAACTGAACGCTGTTGGGCTGACCCACGTAGGCGGGTTCGGTCCCGAACCCGATCTCCATGTGGATCGAACCCACCTGGCGTTGTGCGTGCGCGAACGCCGCGGGGGCGCCGGCGAGGAGGGTCACGGCGGCGAGCGCACAGACGACGCCGAGCATGCTGATGGAACGACGCATGGGCAAGCTCCTTCGATGGATGGCCGGAACCGCCCCGGGTCAGGGGCGCAGACGCCTATCGAGGAGGTCCACGTCCGCCGAGGACTATCCGGTCGGTCACGACCGGGACCCCGACGGGGAGGGGGAGCAGCAACCCGAAGTCGAACGCCGGCGTCGGCGCGGGGAACCCGAGCAGGTCGGCCGCCGCGTCGGCCGCGCCGAGCACGAGTTCGATGACGGCGGCGACCAGGATGCCGACCGCGAGCTGCGCGACCGCTCCGACCGGCAGCACGTGGGTCAGGTCATGCAGAGGGGCGCGCACGACGATCCGCTCGGCGACCTCGATCGCGGTGAACGTCAGGAACTGGAAGCAGACGACGCGCGACGCGAGTCCACGGAACGCCATCTCGCTTCCCTCGCGTCCACGACCCAGCCGTCCGAGGAACGCCGTGGCGAGCCCGATCACGGCCGATGCGAGCGCGGCGTGGACCGCGACCGGCAGGTACCCGTGTCCGGTCGCGGCGAGGAGCTGCGACCTGGTCTGGGCGATCGGAGCGAGGGTTGCGTACGTGAGGGCGTGGCCGACGAGGACGCCGATGAACGCGATCGACCACACGATGCTGCGAGGGACCGGCGGCCGCGACATCGCCCCTAGACTACGTGCTCCCGGAGTCGGACAGGAGCAGGTCGTGAGGGCGGGGGACGTCAAGCGGATCGCCGTGGTGGGTTTCGGACTCATGGGCTCCGGGATCGCCGAGGTTGTCGCTCGCGTTGGGATCGACGTCACCGTGCTCGAGCCCACCGAGGAGCTCCTGGCGCGCGGACGGGAGCGGGTCGAGGCCTCCACCGGCCGGGCGGTCGAACGAGGCAAGCTCGAACCCGAGGAGCGCGACGCGGTCGTCGGGCGGATCCGTGGGACGACCGATGTCGCGGCGCTCGCCGATGTCGAGCTGGTCATCGAGGCTGCGACGGAGGATCGGGATGCGAAGCTCGCGATCTTCCGCGAGCTCGATCGCGTCGTCGACCCGGAGGCGCCGCTGGCCTCGAACACGTCGTCGATCCCGATCGCCACGCTCGCCTCGGCGACGTCACGCCCCGAGAAGGTCGTCGGCCTCCACTTCTTCAACCCCCCGCCGGTGATGGACCTGATCGAGGTCACACCCTCGTTCCTGACGGACGCGGACACCGTCTCGTTCGCGCGAGCGTTCGGCGAGCGACTCGGCAAGACGACGGTGGTCGCGAAGGATGAGGCCGGGTTCATCGTGAACCGTCTCCTGATCCCGTACGTGTGCGCGGCGATCCGGTTGCTCGACGAGGGCTTCGCGAGCCGTGAGGACATCGACGCGTCGATCGAGCTCGGGTTGCACCATCCGATGGGACCGCTCAGGCTGGCGGACCTGATCGGGCTCGACACGGTCCTGCAGATCGCCGACGTGCTCTTCGAGGAGTTCCGGGAGCCGGTCTACGCCCCGCCGCCGAGGCTGCGACGGATGGTCTCGGCCGGCCGGCTGGGCAGGAAGTCGGGCGCAGGCTTCTACGACTACGGATGACCCGCGCTCCCGGCGCTTCGGTCGGGCGGTTTCGTCGCTTCCACGCACGGGCATCCCTGCGGCCCGACGGTCGCCGCGTGCCTCGTTCCGGGCGCGAGGTCCGAGGCGCGGAGCACCCCTCCAGCCTGAACGCAGCCGCCGCGTCGTCGCCCCTCACGTCGCCGGGCGTCATCCGAGCTCGCATCTCAGAGCGTGATCCCGAGCACGGCGCGAGCCCGATCGAGGTCGTCGTTCGGCACGAGCAGGGCGCCGGTCGACGGCGATGGATCGCCGTCGACCGCCGCGGTCTCGACGCGGACGTCGATCCCCGCGTCGCGGAGTCGCTCGAGCTGTGTCGCCATCCCTGCGAGCACACCGGAAGCCACCTGCACGAACCGGTCGTCGTCGCCGGGCACGTCGGCGGCATCGGCCGCAACGACCGCGTCGACCAAGCTGGGGTCGCCCGTGTATCCGACCAACACGGCCTGCGCCGCCGCCAGGTTCGTGTCGTGGATCAGGATCTCGACGCCTCCGTCGTCCGTCCGCTCGCCCAGCCGGCTCCCGATCCGTTCCGCTTCGAGGGCCTCGAGCAGACCGGAAGCATCCTCTTCGACCATGACGACGAGGATCAACCGCTTCGGTGGGCGTTCCTCGCGGTCGAACAGATCGGCGGCCGGCTCGATCCCGACCGGGTCGTCGGTGTCCGAGCGGTGCGTGAAGGTCACGCCCGTGCCGTGGCCGCGATCGGTGGCACCCGCGGGGGTCGGGCCGGGCTCGAGCAGTCCGCCGCAGTCGGTGCAGATCGTGTAGCCGGCTCGGTACTCGGCCCCACAGTCGGGACAGTGAACGGCGTCGGTCATCCGATCGATGTCAACGGACGTCGCCGCGGCCGTTCATCGGCGGCACGCCCTTGCGCGCGAATTCGACCCACTGCCCGTGCCAGGGCTCGCGTGCGAACCGGCGCACCTGGAGCGCCCCGTACCCGGTCGCCTCGATCCGACCCTGCAGGACCCACGGTGCCGGCTTCGGATCGTCCTCGACGAAGTACCGCTCGAGCGCCATCAGGGCCGCGCGTTCCTCCTCCGGGGACAACCCGTCCGGAAGGTCGAACCTCCGTCCGTCGTCGGTCTCGAACACGATGCCTCTTCCTACAGCGGGATGTTCCCGTGCTTGCGGGCGGGAACGGACTCGCGCTTCGTGGAGAGCATGCGAAGCGCCCTGATCAGCCGGGGTCTCGTCTCCGCGGGCTCGATCACGTCGTCGACGAAGCCGCGCTCGGCGGCCGCATACGGCGTCGAGAACTTGTCGCGGTACTCGCGGATCAGCTCGGCGCGCTTCTGCCCGGGGTCGACGGCCCGCTCGATCTCCCTCTTGAATACGATGTTGACGGCTCCCTCGGCCCCCATCACGGCGATCTCGGCCGTCGGCCACGCGAACGAGACATCGGCGCGCAGGTGTTTGGAGTTCATAACCAGGTAGGCACCGCCGTACGCCTTGCGCGTGATCACCGTCATCCGCGGCACCGTCGCCTCGGCGAACGCGTACAGCAGCTTCGCTCCGTGCCGGATGATGCCGTTGTACTCCTGTTGCGTCCCCGGCAGGAATCCCGGGACGTCGACGAAGGTCAGGATCGGGACGTTGAACGCGTCGCAGAACCGGACGAATCGCGACGCCTTCTCGCTGGCGTCGATGTCCAGCGTTCCGGCTCGAACCTTCGGTTGGTTGGCGACCACGCCGACGCTCCGGCCGTCCAGCCGCGCGAACCCGATCACGATGCTGTCGGCCCACAGCGGGAAGACCTCGAGGAAGTCCCCGTCGTCGACCACGTACCGGATCACCTCGTGCATGTCGTACGGCTCTTGCGCGCGATCGGGAACGAGATGCGTCAGCGCCTCCGCTCGCCGCTCGGGATCGTCGGTGCTCGCGTACCCGGGTGGATCCTCGAGGTTGTTCGATGGGAGGAACGACAGCAGGTAACGCACGCGCTGCAGGACGTCCTCATCGTCCTCGCCGACGAAGGAGGCGACGCCGGATTCGGTCGCGTGCGTCATGGCGCCGCCGAGCGCCTCCATCGTCACGTCCTCGCCGGTCACCGTCTTGATCACGTCCGGACCGGTGATGAACATGTGCGACGTCTCCTTCACCATGAAAGTGAAGTCGGTGATCGCGGGCGAGTAGACGGCACCGCCGGCACACGGCCCCATGATCACGCTGATCTGTGGGATCACGCCGGACGCTCGGACGTTGCGTTCGAAGATATAGCCGTACCCTGCGAGGCTCGCGGCACCCTCCTGGATCCGCGCTCCGCCCGAGTCGTTGATCTGGATGAACGGGGCGCCCGTCTGCAAGGCAAGGTCCATCACCTTGCACACCTTCTGCGCGTGTACCTCGCCCATCGACCCGCCGAACACGGTGAAGTCCTGCGACGCCACGAACACCTTGCGGCCGTCGACCGTGCCGTAGCCCGTGATCGCACCGTCTCCCGCCGGCCGGCGTTTCTCCATCCCGAAATCGTGTGAACGATGGACCGCGAACGGATCGGTCTCCACGAAGGACCCGACGTCCATCAAGATGTCGAGCCGCTCGCGTGCGGTCAGCTTGCCCTTGTCGTGTTGTCGTTGGGCCGCGTCGCGCCCGCCAGGCTGGAGAGCGGACCGGCGGCGCTTGCGGAGCTCGTCGATCCGGTCCTCGATCGTCCGATCGACGGGGGATGCCGCTCCCTTCTCGGTCTTCGCCATGGACGGAGTCTAGCCACGCGTTCGTTAGCAGTCCTTCACGGGCCACCCTGCGCTCCTCCAGCCCCCAAGCATATGCACCATCCGGATGGTCACTATGGAGTTCGAACGACCGGATAGGGCGGAGGAGGACAGCATCCAGCTCGCTTGGGTGTACCGATCGAACCGCCACGGCCAGTAGGCCGCTGCATGCTGGTAGAGGCCGAGGTACTTCCCCTTCGGCGAGCTCGCCGATGGGACGAGTCCGCTCTCGCGGCGCGCGATACAGATCGCGCGCGTCGTGCCGCCCGTGACGGGACCGTAGGCGCCCACGGCGCAACGGATCAAGCGCTTGGAGTAGTTCCGGACCGCCTCTCCGTCCCTGCGGGGGAGCTGGCACGGGTGGTTCGGGTGCCGTCCCGCTGCCGCCGTCGATGGGACGAGCATCGGGGCCGAGGCCGCGAGAACCGCAACCAGCAGGACCGTGCGCACTCGTCGCTGCACGGATGCGGACCCTAGCAGGGGAGTTGCAGGACGCCGTGGTCCTGTTGACTCCCCGAACACCCCTCAGCGAGCGTCCGGTCGTTTGGTGTGCGCCGGGAGCCGGGCGTCCCGGATATGTCGGTAACCACCCCTAGCATGCTCGCATGCAACTGACGGACCCACAGCGTCGGACCCTGCAGCTGCTGATCGGAACAGGCGATCGCCCCATGTTCCCAGCGGATCTCGCCCAACGGCTCCGTGATCGGATCGAAGCGCCCGCACGCAGCCTCGACCTTCCCGAGACGCTGTGGCTCGGGAAAGAGAAACTCAACGATCTCGGCCGATGCGAGGGCGCCTTCTCCTCGAAGATCGCCGGCGAGGCGCCGCCGTTCGAGCACGGACGGGCGAGCGCCACCGGTGTCCTGCAACACCGGGCGATCGAGGTGGTCGTCGGCGCACGCGATCCGATCGACCCCCACACCGCGGCGGAGCTCTCCGTCAGACGCACCGTGGAGAAGGAGGAGCGCTTCGCGGACTACTGGGCCGGGCTGCAGCCTTCCGACCGCGACGACATCCAGATGGAGGTCGTTCGTCGCACGATCCTGTTCGAAGGTTCGTTCCCGCCGCTCCGAGAGCTCCGTCGCGAGCTCACGCCCGCGACGGAGCTCTCGGTGCGCGCCGAGCTGCTCGGCGGAGCGCTCGTCGTTTCGGGCAAGCTCGATCTGCTCCTCGGGGCTCCGGACCGGCTGGAGCCCATGCGCGCGACCCGGATCGCGATCGACTTGAAGACGGGCGGCGCCTATCCGCAGTACGCCGAGGACAACCGGCTGTACGCGCTCGTCCTCGCGCTGCGTTTCGGCGTCCCACCGTTCCGGGTGGCGTCGTTCTTCCTCGAAGGCGGGACCTGGCAGGCAGAAGACGTCGATGAAGGCACGTTGTTCCATGCGGCCGATCGTGTCGTCGAGGCCGCACGGTCCGCGGCCGCGATCCACAACGGCCGGGAACCAGCGCTGACGGCGGGTCCGTGGTGCGGCTGGTGTCCTCGCCTCCACGTGTGCCCTGCGGCCGACCCCGATGTCCGCTCGACCGCACCCGAGTCGTCGCGGGTGGCGCTGCTCGCGACCGAGCCGTGAACGGGCATCGCGTCACCGTCGGCACGACGTCGTCATCCGTTGTCGGGTCCGCTGGCCGTCGCTAGGGTTCGGCATCTTGGCTGGGGGTTGGCTTCGAGCGAAGGGTTCCGTCGCATGGTGAAGGACGTATACGACATCGGTGAGCTCCCGCCGCTCGGCGAGGTCCCGCCGCGCATGCACGCGATGCTCGTTCGACCGGACCGGTTCGGTGATCCGAGCGAGGCGATCCGGGATGAGGTGATCGACGTCCCCCTGCTCGCGCCGCACGACGTCCTGGTCGCCACGATGGCCGCAGGGGTCAACTTCAACAACGTGTGGGCCGCTCGGGGGGTCCCGATCGACGTCACCAAGGGCCAAGCGCGATGGGATGAGCCTACCGAGTTCCACATCGTCGGCTCGGATGCGAGCGGCGTCGTCTACGCCGTCGGCTCGGACGTGCGCGACGTCGCCGTTGGTGATGAGGTCGTCGTTCATCCGGGACAGTGGGACGTCGACGACGCGTGGGTCATGTCGGGCAGGGACCCCGGGCTCGCGCCCAGCTTCCGTGTGTGGGGCTACGACACCTGCTGGGGATCCATGGCGCAGTTCACGAAGGTGCAGGAGCATCAGTGCCTGCCGAAGGCCGGTCATCTGACGTGGGAAGAAGCCGCGGCCCCGACGCTCACGGGCGGCACCGCCTACCGGATGCTGTTTGGTTGGCCGCCCCACGCGGTGCAACCTGGCGACCTCGTCCTCGTGTGGGGTGGATCGGGCGGGTTGGGATCGCTGGCGATCCAGCTCGTCGCCAACGCCGGGGGCCGGGCGATCGCGGTCGTCAGCTCGCAGGAGAAGGCCGAGTACTGCCGGTCGCTCGGTGCGGTCGGTTCCGTCAACCGCAAGGATTTCAGCCATTGGGGCGTCCCCCCCCGATGGGACGCTCCCGAGTGGAAAGACTGGCTGGATGGTGCGAAGTCGTTCGGGAAGGCGATCTGGGATGCGGCGGGCGAGAGGACGAATCCGCGGATCGTCTTCGAGCATCCCGGCGAGGACACGATCCCGACGTCGAACTTCGTGTGTGACCGTGGCGGGATGATCGTGATCTGTGCGGGGACTTCCGGTTTCGACACCCTGATCGACGTCCGCTATCTCTGGTACCTGCAGAAGCGCTACCAGGGTTCCCACCTGATGAACACCCAACAGGCGGCCGCGTTCAACGACCTCGTGCGGGACGGAAAGATCCGGTCGACCCTCGGCGCGGCCTTCCCCTACGACGAGATCCCCCGCGCCCACCGGTTGATGGAGGAAGGCGGGCTCCCGGAGGGGAACGTCAGCTGCCTCGTGAACGCCCCGCAGACGGGCCTCACGACCCTTCGCTGACCGCTCGTCAAGGATCCTGGCGGTCGGGATCGGCTCAGCGGGTCTGAACGAGCTCGACGAGGACGCCGCCCATCGACCTCGGATGGATGAAGGCGATCAGTGTGTTCCGCGAGCCCGGCCTGGGCACGCGGTCCACGAGCCGCGCGCCCTGGGAACGCAGGTGCTCCAAGGCGGTAGCGATGTCGCGGACCCGATAGGCCACGTGGTGGAGCCCGGGGCCACGTGTCGCGAGCGCCCGTCCCACCGGCGAGTCAGGTCCGATGGCCCCGAGCAGCTGGATGAACGAGGATCCGACCGGGAACAGCACCTCGTCGACACCCTGGTCTTCGACCCGTTCCCGATGGACGGGTTCGACCCCCAGCGACGCGCGATAGTGCTCGACCGCCTCCTCGAGGTCAGCGACCGCGATCCCCACATGGTCGATGTCCACGAGATGGATGGTCACGATGCCCTCATCACCGATCGTCCCCCCTCACGGAGGAGACCCTATCCGTCTTCCCTCGCGGTCGGGATGGCCGGCATCCGGTCCCTCTCCGCCGCGTCCCATGGTCCCGACATCCGGTCCCCCAAGCGAGCCGAAGGTCCGATGGCCGGGTGAGGCCATCCGATGTACGGTGGATCGGCCGGAACCTTCCAACGACGAGGAGCAGCGCTCGTGAACGACAGGACGCCAGCCAGCCCCGCCGCACTCCTCGAAGGTTCCCACCTCCTGCAGCAAGGGACCGCCGACGTGTTCCGTCATCGTGAGCGGAGCCGCCTGAAGAAGGTGCTCCGCGCCATCACGGTGGTCTTCCTGCTCGATGCGTTCCTCTACTACTGGTACTCCACGGGGCATCGGATCGGGCTGCCGTCGTTCGGGCCCGAGTTCATCTACTTCCTGCCGGTCATCGGCATCTTCGTCGCGATCGCCTTCATGGCGCTGATGCCTTTCATGTTCGGTCGCTCCCCGCACCTCACCGTGTACCCCGAGCAGGTGGAGATCGGACTCACCGAGATCAAGGGTCTCGACACGCAGGTCGACGAGGTGATCAGGACCCTCGACGTGTTCCTGGGATACGCCACGTTCCGTGACGAGCTCGGTGGGACACCTCGGCGAGGCATCCTCTTCGAGGGACCACCCGGAACCGGCAAGACGTTCCTGGCCAAGGCGATGGCCAAGCAGGCGGGTGTGCCGTTCATGTTCATCCCCGCCCCGTCGTTCGTCTCCATGTGGCAGGGGATGACGGCGTGGCGGATCCGCGCGTTCTTCAAGAAGCTCCGGAAGGCGGCGCGCAAGGAAGGGGGCGCGATCGGCTTCATCGAGGAGATCGATGCGGTGGCGATGTCGCGCGGCGAGGTGTCCTCCGCCACTCCCGCGCCGGGCGACCTGGCACGCACGACCTCGGCGTTCTTCGGTTCCGGCGAGGGGAGCATGGTGAACGAGCTGCTGATCCAGCTCCAGTCCTTCGACACCCCGCCGTGGCGAGATCGGGTGCGCGGCAAGTTGATCGCCTGGGTCAACGGGTACCTCCCTCCGAATCGCCAGCTGCACGCGATCAAGCCCGAGTACCACAACATCCTGTTGATCGCGGCGACGAACCGCGGCGACTCGCTCGATCCGGCGTTGCTGCGGCCGGGTCGGTTCGACCGCCGTCTCTACTTCGACCTCCCGACCAAGCAGGAGCGTCGCGACCTGATCGATTTCTTCCTGGCTCGCAAATCGCACCACGAGGGGTTGGACGATGATGCCGACCGCGAGCGGATCGCGCACGAAACCTTCGGATACACCCCGGTCATGATCGAGCACCTGTTCGACGAAGCCCTGCTGGTGGCGCTTCGCGAGGGACGCAAGCGGATGAACTTCGAGGACGTCATGGAGGCGAAGTTCACGGAGGAGATCGGCACCAAGCAAGTGACCACCTACACGGAGACCGATCGGGAGGCCGTCGCCACCCACGAGGCGGGGCACGCCACCGTTGCCTACCTGGTCGGTGTCGGTCGGCGTCTCGAGGTGCTCTCGATCATCAAGCGCCGGGGCGCGCTGGGGTTGCTCGCGCACAGCGACGAGGAGGAGCGGTTCACGCGGACGAAGACCGAGCTCGAGGCCGGCATCGCGATCGCGCTCGGAGGGCTCGCCGCGGAGGAGATGTGCTTCGGTGAGTCGGGGACGGGTCCGGGCGCCGACCTCGCGGCGGCCACATCGCTCGCGGCGCAGATGGTCGGTTCCTTCGGGATGGCCGGATCCCTGATCAGCTACGAGGCGGTCGCCGACGGACCGCTCTCCCGCTCGAACCTCGTGGGAAAGGTCCTCGGCAACCCCGAGACGAAACAACGTGTCGAGGACATCCTCGACGGCCAGCGCGAACGCGTGCGCGAGGTGCTCGCGGAGAACCGCGACGTCCATGAGGCGCTCCGCGACGCCCTGATGGAACACGACGAGCTCGTCCGGGACGAGATCCTCGAGGTCATCGACAAGGCGCTCGCGAACCGCCCCTGACCTCCATCCACGGCCGCACCCGTACACTCGTTCCATGACCCGCTCGTTCGTCGTCGCCGGCGCGCGGACGCCCATCGGCAAGTTCCGCGGCGGTCTCGCGCCGCTCCGCGCGGTCGACCTTGGCGCGATCGCGGTCCGGTCCGCGCTCGAGCGGGCCGGCATGGAACCAGACCAGCCCGAGTACACGATCATGGGGCACGTCATCCAAGCCGGGCAGGGTCAGATCACGGCACGGCAGGCCGCGATCGCCGCCGGGATGCCGAAGGAGACCCCCGCGATCACGATCAACAAGGTGTGCCTGTCCGGCACCTCGGCCGTCGCCATGGCTGATCAGATGATCCGTGCGGGCGAGCTCGAGATCGCCGTCGCGGGCGGGATGGAATCGATGACGAATGCCCCGTACCTCGCGCCCACCGCCCGTGAGGGCTCGCGGCTCGGCGACGCTCCGCTGATCGACGCCATGATCCATGACGGTCTGTGGTGCGCGTTCGATGATCGTCACATGGGCGCCGGGACCGACGCGATGAACGACGAGTACGGCGTCACGCGGGCGATGCAGGATGCTTGGGCCGCCCGCTCCCACGCGCGCGCCGCCGCCGCCTGGGATGAGGGACGGATGGCGGAAGAGGTCGTTGCCGTCGCCGTGCCGCGACGGGGGGAGGCCGTGGAGGTCGCCCGGGACGAAGGGATCCGACCGGACACCACGCTCGAGGCGCTCGCAGGCCTGCCGCCCGCGTTCTCGCCGGCGGGGACCGTGACCGCCGGGAACGCATCGCAGATCAGCGACGGCGCGTGCGCCGTCGTGGTCGCCTCGGACGCGGCGATCGACCGGCTCGGCCTCGACCCGCTCGCCGAGATCGTCTCCTACGGGATGTCGGCCGACCGGTACGCCTCGCTCCACACGGTTCCGGCGCTCGCGATGGAGAAGGCGCTCAAGAAGGCGGGCCGATCCACGGCAGATCTCGAGCTCGTCGAGATCAACGAGGCGTTCGCGGGGGTCGCATCGCACGCGGCCCGGCTGCTCGAGCTCGATGAGGCGATCGTCAACGTCAACGGAGGAGCGGTCGCGTTGGGTCATCCGATCGGTGCGAGCGGCGCGCGGATCGTGTTGACGCTCGCGCTCGAGATGCGCCGGCGGGGGGCTGCCCTGGGCGGCGCCGCCATCTGTGGCGGCGGCGGGCAGGGCGACGCCCTCGTCCTGCGTCGCGTCTGAGTCGGCGAGTCCCCCTCAGCTGTCGGTCTGGAGCTCGGCCAGCCGACGGAGCTCTGCGGCCAGCTGCTGGTGCGCGGCCTCGGCCTCCCACGGCTCGTCCTGCGGCTGCCCTTCGGCGTCATCGACGAGGATCTTGACGTCGGGCGTGGTCGCGCCATCCGTCGGTGCCTCGCCATCGGGGAGGAAGACCCGGAACGCCGACCCTCCGCCATCGCGGCTCTCGGCCTTCACGGTGCCACCCTGGACCTCGGCGAGCCGCCGGACGACAGGGGAGATGGAGGCGTCAGAAGACGGCTCCGGATCCTCGACCGAGAGCATCGCGCCCCCCTCGACGTGCTGGAGCCGAACGACGATCGTCTTGCCACCTTGGGTGCGTTCGCTCGAGGCACGGAGGAGGCCGTTCAGGATCTGCTCCGTTCGGAGCGGGTCGATGCGCACCTTGGTTGGCTCCGCAACGACCCGGATGTCGTGGTCGGAGTCGGCCTGGGCCTCCTCGACGACCCTGTTCACCAGGGACTCCATGTCGGTGCGCCGGATGGTGAGCTTGATCGACCCTGCGGCCAACCGCTCGGCATCGGAGATGTCGGCGACGAGGTTGTCCAGCCGGCGGGCGTGGGCGGTGAGCTGCTTGATCAGCTGTGCCTGGTCCTTCTGATCCTTCTTGTGCTTGAGCAGCTGCGTGATGCCGTTGATCTTCGCGACCGACTTCTTGGCATCGAGCGAGAGCTCCTTCATGAACGGCGTCGTGCCCCGGCGGTCCTCAAGGGGCACCTCGATGACGGCATCCTGTTCGTCGCGTGCGACGGCGTCGGCCGTCTCCTGCTCGCGCGTCTCGCGGAGCGCGTCCGACATCTGGTGCATCCGAAGGTCGCCTTCGATGACCTCCAGGCGGTTGCGGGCCGTGATCAGATCCGTCTCCAGCTCCTTCACGCGATCCTCGGCCGCGATCAGCTTCTCGGTCTGACCGGCGAGGCGCTCCTGCGTCACCTGGAGCAGCTGGTCGATCTGCGCACGTCCCTGGTCGTCGGCGAGTTCGAGCTGCCGCCTCGCTTCGAAGTCCTGGAGCCGACGGTTGAGCTCCGCGTTCTCCGCGGCAGCGTCCTCGAGCTGACGCACGAGCTTCTCGGCCCGCGCTTGCTGGGACGCCCGATCGCGATCGGTCTTCATCGTGACGTCTTCGGTTTCGGCGTTCCGGAGCCGCTCGGCTTCGAGCTCGGTGCGCATCTGCTCGATCGTCTCGTCCGCCCGCGTCAGATCCTCCTGCAACGCGGTGAAGGAGCGGCGCATGTCGTCGGCCTCCTTGCGCGCCTGGCCGATCGTCGCCGTGCGCTCCTTGACCTCGGACGCGTGACCCTTGAGTTCCCCGCGGATCCGCGCGATCTCGTTGTGCGCTTCCAGGAGCTGTTGCTCGCGGCTCGCGGCCTCAGCCCGGGCTGCCGTGACCTCGTCGCGAGCGGCCTGCAGGTCGTTCACGGCTCCGCGTGCCGCCGTCTCGGCGTCGGTGATCCGTCCGTGCAGCTCGGTCTCGCGCTGCTCCAGCTGTCCCTGGTAGGACGCCTCGATCTCCTCGAGCTGGCGCTGGAACTCCTCGCGGGTGGCTCGGACCTTCTCCTCGAGCTCCGCCTCGCGCTCGACCAGGTCGGCACGATGGGAGGCTCGCCCGCTCTCGAGCTCTGCCTTGGCCCCGCGGAGCTCGTCCTCGAGCATGGCCGCTCGCTGCTCCTCGTTGCGGAGCGCGCGCAGCTCGGTGTGCGCATCGCCGAGCTCACGCTGGGCGGTCGCGAGCTGGGATCCCACACTCGTCAGGGCGTCTCGCAGCTGCAGCATCTCCACGTTCACCGCGTCGAGCTCCTCCTGGCTGCGAGACGCTGCCCCGGTCGACGCGCGCGTCGAGGCGAGTTCGCGCCTCGTGGCGTCCAGCTGTTCCTTCGTCACATCGAGCTCGGCGTTCAAACCGATCGCTTCCAGTTCGGCCTCACGCAGACGCAGATCCTGCTCGTCATCGTCCACGACGCGCAGCGCCTCTTGGATCGTCTCCTGGAGCTGCGTGGCCAGACGTTCCCGCTCCTGCGTGACCGTCCGCAGCTGCAGCTCCAGTTCGTTGACCTGCCCCTCCGCTCGCAGGGCGCGCTCCTCGATCCGTGGGTCCACGGTCGCGGGGGACCGCGTCTCGCGGGCGAGCTGTTGGAACGACTGGAGCTCTTCCAGCGTCTTGCGGTATTGGTCCTGCAGCAGGACGAGCCGTCCCTCCGCGGCGCGGGCTCGTTCCTCGGCGCGCCGTCTCGCCTCGCCTTCCTCCCTGAGCCCGGGATGGGGAGCGGCCGCCCGCACCGGTTGGGGGATCACGACCGGACGGGGGTTCTCAACCGCCCGACCGTCCGCCGTGTCGCTGACCACCGCGAGGAGCCGGGCTACGCCGAAGACGGCGACGCCGAGCAGGACGAGCAGCGCGAACAGGAACAGCGCGTTCGTCCGCCAGGGGCCCGCCGCGCTCGCGATCGGTGCGTCGGGGTGGGTGAGCTCGACGACGGCCGGGCCGCCGACGCCGGAGCGGAACCGCAGCGGGAGCTTGACCGACAGCGTGCCGTCGAACTCGCTCGTGAGGGGGACGCCGCGCAACGCCTCCTTGATCGAATCCTTCTCGCCGGGGAGCTGCGTACCGATCCTGCTCGCCGCCGTCGAATACAGGATCGTGCCCTCGGGTGAGTACAGGGTGACCGAGTCGAAGTCGCTGGGATCGAGGACGATCGCCTGGATCTGGGTGCTGAGCTGACCGGCGCGCGCTGCGGACGCCGGGCCGTTCAGGTCGGCGGGGGTGAAAGCGAGGGTGAGCGAGCTGTCGGTGATCGTCTGCGCCTGGTGGACGATCTGGTCCTGCGCCGAGTGACGCGCGTGCACGCCCATCAGGAGCGACCCGATGATGCCGAGCACCAGGAGCGCCCCGAGCGCCGCGAGCAGCGTCCGCGCGATCCTCCCGTACCCCTTCAACGAAGCGATCATCCCGTCCCCTCACTGCCACCCGTCGTGTCGCACCGCTCGATCGAACTGGTCTCCGAAGGTGGTTATCGGCAGGGTTCCCTGCGAGGTTCAGTGGCAGATCGGTGTAGGGCTATCGGCCGACATGAGAGGAAGGTCCTAGGCCGGGACGGCGCCCGACACCACGCGCGTCTCGCCCGTGCGGACGTCCTTGTCGAGCACGATCAGGTCCTCCAGGAGCTGACGCATCTGTTCGACGTGGGAGACGACGACGACGAGGCGATCGACGTCGCCCGCCACGAGACGGCCGATCCCGTCCATCGCCCGGTCGAGGTGTTCGGCATCGAGGCTCCCGAACCCCTCGTCGAGGAGGAAGCTGTCGAGGCGACCACCGCCCCGCGCCACCATCTCGGCGAGGGCGAGGGCCAGCGCGAGGGACGCGAGGAAGGTCTCGCCGCCCGAGAGCGAGTCCGCCGTCCGGTCGGCGGCCCCGGCGTTCATGTCCAGCACGTGGAAAGCGTCGTCGTCGCTGAATCGATACGCACCGTTCGTCAGCTCCTCGAGGTGCACGCTGCCGAGATCCGCGAGCGCGGCTCGCTCCTCCTCGAGGAGGTACGCGAGGAACCGTGACGGCTGGAGATCGGCCGCCAGTCGCCGTGCGATGTCCCGGACCCCGGTCGCGTCGACCAGGCGAGCCTCCAGGTCGGCCCCCGCCGCCAGGGTCTCCTCGATCGCTCGAACGCGTTCGGCCGATGCGGCGGCGGCAGCCGCCGCATCGGCGACCACCCGGGCGACGTCGACGTTCGGCGGCAGGTCGAACGCCGCGAGCTCGGCGGCGACGGCCTCCGTCGCCGCGTATGCCTCGGCCGCCGCGCGGTTGCCTGCCTCGGCCGCCTCGGTGAGGCGCTCGACGAGCGCCTCGCCGAGCTCGACGTACGAGCTGCGGACGTCGGCCGCAGCGGTGCCCATCGGACGGGCCTGGCCCAACAGCCCCCAGGCCGACGCCAGCTCGTTCGCGAGGGTCGCGAGCCCACGACTCGCCTCGTCGCAACGGGCGCGGCACGTCTCGAGCGTCGCGCGGGCGGCATCGGCTGCCACCGATGCCGCCCGCACCTCCGTCTCGGCAAACTCGAGCTCCTGCTGGCGTTCGTCCAACAGCGTCCGCGGGTCCCCGTCCCCGAGCCGGTCGACGAGCTCGCTCTGCGTGGTGGCGAGCGCGGCCTCGGCGTCCCGTGCGACGTCCCGGTGCGCGGTGAGCTGGATCGCGAGTGCGTCAGCACGTTCGGCGCCTGCGGCCGCCTGTTCGAGGGCGATGGCCGCTCCCGCGGCCGCCTGCTCCTTGGTGGTGCGCGCCTTGGTCTCGACCGCCCGGGCTCTCGCGAGGGCGCGGCCCGCCGCCGCCACCCTGGGGGCCGCGCCGGCGCGCGGGACTCCCTCGACGATACGGTCGCAGACGGGGCACGGCTCGCCGGCGGTCAGCTCGCGTCGGAGCTCGTGTGCCATCTCCGCGTGTTGGGACGCGTGCAGTGCCGCATCCGCCTCGCCGCGCGCGGCCTCGGCCGCGTCGAGCGCGCTGGCCGCTGCGGTCAGCGCCGCGGCCTTCGTCCTCGCCGCTCGCTCGAGGTTCGCCGCGGCGGCACGAGCCGTCTTCGCCTCCTGTTGGACGCTCCCCACCGCGGCGATCGCCTGCTCGACGGCCCTCGCTTGGTGATCGAGTTTCTCGACCAATGCCGCGAAGGCCTGGAAGGCGGCGCGGCCGCCGACCCGTTCCGAGATCGCTTCGAGCTGGGCCTGGGCGACCTTCCGTGCCTCCTCGGCCGTCGCCACCTCTTCCCGGGCGCCGTGGACGGCATCGGCAGCCGCCGCAGCGTCCTCTGCTACCTCCTCGAGCCGCTCGGCCGACGGAAGCGCCGCCGCCGTCGCCTGGAGCTGGGTGGTGCGCGCCGTCGCCTCGACCGCGTCGCGACGCGCGGCGTCGCGCGCCCGGGTGAGGGCGTCGAGCCGCCCACGCGCGGCGTCGAGATCGGCGTGGCGCGCCGAGGACACGGCCGCCTCCGCGCGCGCCTCGTCCAAGCGTGCCCGCGCCTCCTCGAGCCGGGAGCTCTCCCGCGCGAGCGCGTCCAGCTCGAGCTCTGCCGCGCGAGCCCGGTCCTTCGCCCCCGCGAGCGCGGCATCGAACCGTTCGTAACCGAACACGCCTTTGAGCACCGCGTTGCGATCGGTCGGGGTCGCCTTCAGGAACTCTGCGAACCGGTTCTGTGCGAGCAGCACCGACCGGCAGAACGTGTCGAAGGTCATCCCCAGCAGCCGCTCGACGCGCTGGCGGACGGGTCGCTCTTGCAGCACCGTCTCGAGCACCTCGGCGTCGTCCGCATCCTTCGCGAGGCGTTCGAGCCGGTGCTGGCTCTGCCCCCTCCGACGCAGCGCACGCTGCGCCCGCCAGACCTGCCCGTCCACCTCGAACACCAGCTCCACGTGGCAACCATCCTCGAGCTGATGGATCAGCGACCGCGTGTCGCGCTCGAACGACGGCGTCTTGCCGTACAGGGCGAAGACCACGGCGTCGAGGACCGTCGACTTGCCGGCGCCGATCGGCCCCACCACGCCGACCAGCCTGCGGCCCCGGAGATCGAATGTCGTGCGGCCTCTGTAGGAGCGGAACCCCTGCACGGTGAGCTCACGCGGGCGCATCGGCGCCCTCCTCGAGGATCTCGCGGAGGAGCCCGAGCAGTGCCGGCGGCGGTTCCTCGCCGGTGTCCCGCCGGTAGTAGTCGGCGTACTGCTCGTCGTCGGTCGGCCGCTGGTCAGCGACGGAGCGAGCGCGGGGTTCTCCGGTCGGCCGATACGGCCGGACGTTGACCAGGAAGGGGAAGCTGTCCGCGGCGCGACGACCGAGGTCCGTGTCGGTGCCCCCGACGCGCACGGTGAGGTCCAAGTAGACGTCACGGAGCTCCTCGGCGCGCGCGTCGAGCTCATCCCACGTCCCCTCGGCGCGAACGAGCGGCCGACCGGACGCGAGTGGGATGGACGAGACCGTGGCGAGACGCCCGGGTTCCGCGTCGACGATCACGACCCGCTTGGTCTCGCCCGCCTCGCCGAAATCGAGCGGAAGGAGCGAGCCCGCGTACTGCCCGGGCACCGGCGAACCCGGGATCGCCTGCGGTGCGTGGATGTGGCCGAGCGCGACGTACTGCGGTCCCGGCGGGATCGCCTGTGCGGACGCGACATACGCGCCGCCGACGTGCAGCTCGCGTTCGGAGCCGCCTACCTTCACGCCGCCGACCATGAAATGCGCCACGAGCAAGGGGACGAGGTCCGTTCCCGCTCGCGCGACGAGTGCCGTGTCGAACGCCGTGCACAGGGCGGCGATGCGCTCGGCGTACTGGCCGTACCACTCGCCGGCGTCGCGCATGAAGTCCACCACGCGACCCTCGCGCAGGAAGGGGAGACAGCCGATGAGTGCGGGAACGCCGAGCTGTTCGGGTCCGAGGACGCCGCCGTCCTCGGGCCGCCGGATCGACCCGATGAGGTGGACCCCCCGGCCCCGGTCACGCACGAGGGGGGCGAGTGCCTCGAACAGCTCCGGGGAATCGTGATTGCCGGCCACCGCGACGACGGGCCGGCCCTCCGCGAGCCGGAGCAGGCCGCCCAGTCCGAGCGCGAGCGCATCGACCGGGGGGATCGGGCGGTCGAAGACGTCGCCGGCGACGAGCACGAGGTCGACCTCGTGCTCGGTCGCGATCCGGTCGACCTCCTCGAGCGCGGCCGCCGTCTCGGCGGCACGATCGTGCCGCCCGAGACGGCGGCCGACGTGCCAATCGGCGGTATGCAGGATCCGCATCAGTTCGGGGGACGTCGCGGCGGAGACGCGACGGCGCGGGAGCGGGCCACCCTCCTCACGTCAGCCCGGCGAACGGATCGTCACCGGCGTCCGCCACCTCCTCCTTCCTCGTCGCCCATGGCGGGAAGGGGAACGTCACGACGAGCGGAACCGGGATGGCGGGCTGGCTGACGACCATGGTCCCGGGCTTCAGGAGCCGAGCCCGGGCCCGCGTGGACGGAAGCATCCACCCGTACTCGGCGCGCTCGGCCTCGGCCGAATCGAGGCGCCCCGTCACGCGGATCGCGGCGTTCTCCAGGAGCTCGGGAGCGACGCGGCTGGCCGTCTGCTGCGCGCCGACGAGCAACACCCCGAGGGAGCGGCCGCGCTGGGCGATGTCGATGAGCATGTCCTTGAGCGGCCCGGTGCCCTCGCGCGGGGCGTACTTGTTGAGCTCGTCCAGAACGATCACCGACATGGGAAGTCGCTGTCCCGTGTCCTCCTTCTCGTTGAAGGTCTCGCGCAGGAGCGCACCGACGACGAAACGCTGGGCCTGTTCGTGCAGCGACTGGATGGCGACGACGGTGACGTTGGCCGCACCCCGGTCGATCCGTCGATCGGCGTCCGCTCGGACGAGGTGCCCGAGACGGGCCGACGCCGCATGGAGCCGGCGGAGGAAGGCCGCGACCGTCCCGGGCATCACCCGTGCCGTCCACGCGGGGTCGGCCTCCGAGCCGTCGTCCGGCTCGAGATGGATCTCGAGCGCGCGCACCAGGGTCGGGAGATCCGAGATCACCACGTCGGCCTGCGCAGCCGGGATGCGGTCGTTCCGCGACCATGCGTGACCGTCGGGTGCCTGAGCAGGGTCCCGCAGCGCCACTGCTCCCGGCATGCCGTCGACACCAACGGCCCACCGTTTGAGCTGGAGCTGCACGCGCTCACGGATGAACGGGATCTGGTTCTTCGCATCGCTCGCGTCGGTGAAGCAGAACTCCAGCAGGTCCTGGTCGATGAACGCGCGCGGGGTCCAGGAGAAGACCTCCACACCCTCGAAACGACCACCGGTATCGGGGACGACGACGTCGCCGCTCTGGCGTCGCGGCGGCGCCCAGAAGTGGACGCTCGGGAACGGAGCGGGGTCGACGCCCAGCGCCGACCACGCATCCCGGGCGCCGTCGTGCGCGTCGAACAACCGGTTGGGCCGATCGAGCCAGAGCAGATCCTCACCCTTGACGTTGAACACGAGGACGCGGAGGCTCGCGGCCCCGGAGCCCACGACATCGGGACTCGAGGTCAGCATGCGCAGGAAGAACAGGGCGAAGGAGGTCTTGGTGGCCACGCCCGAGATCCCGCTGATGGACATGTGGCCGCCCTTGCGGCCATCGAAGAAGTCGAGGTCCACATGGACGGGGGCGCCGTCGCGGCCGAGCCCGATCGGCAGCGGCCGCTCCATCTCGTCGGCGTACAACGCCTTGCGGCGTTCCTCGCCCGTCGCTCGCGCGACCTCCTCGCCTGGGTCCGCCGACACCCACACCTCAGGATCGACCCGCGTGACGGCGACCCGAGCCGTTCGGACCTTGGCCGCCGGCATGATGCCGAGCTCCGCGATCCGGTGCGTGTCCGATTCGTACTGTGCACCCTCGTACACCGCCTCGGCTTCGGTGATGACCCCGTAGGTCCGGACCTCCCCGACCTTCGGCACCTCGGTGCGGACGACGATCAGGTCGTCGAGTTGGAGGTACTCCTCTTCCTCCAGGACGACGCGGAACTCCGCCGTCGTCGTGTGCTCGGATCCGAGCACACGACCGACGCGATCGAGGCTCACGAGGCGACCCGTTCGTGCACGGCCTCGCGCAGGGCGCGGTAGACGAGCCCGGGTTCCCCCATGCGGTGGCGGAGCTGCCGCTCGAGGGCCGCGATCGGCACGAGGTTTTGCGGCGCGCGGGGGTCGAGATGGGGCTCGGAGGCGACGAGCGGCAACACCGCGGCCGTCCGGTCGGCCAGGCGGATCACCTCGCCCGTCGGGAGCTGTCCGCTGGCTTCGCACCGGACGATCCCGGACCACGCGTGCCCGCCACGCACGAGCGCCAACCGCACGTACCACGAATACCGTCGGTACTCGGAGATCGTGAACAAGGGGGTCCGCTGCCCGGGTCCGAGCGCGGCGACGACGGCGTTGCGCTCGGGCGGGAGGTACGTCACACGGTGGCTCTTGATCGACCCCACCGCGGGCACGGGGGCCAGCTCGTTCAGCGGTCCGTCGGCGACCACGAAGCGATCCGCCGCCAACGAGCTGGCCACGTGGCCCTCGTCCATCCGCATCTTCGTGTGCAGCGTCCTCACCAGGCCGGCGGGGTCCGTGTCCGGCGTCGTCGTCGTGGCGTAGGGCGGGTCGAGCGCCACGACGGGGAAGATCTCGGGCCTCCCGCCCGCGAGCACCGCCCATCGGCCGATCCGCTCGTGCGCGATCCACGAGCGGCGCGCCTCCCGGTCCCACACCGCCGCGCCGACCGCGAACGTGCCACAGATCCCGGGGACCGGACCGGACGGATCGTCCAGCGTGAGCCGCGCGTCGACGCGCCGGACGCCGTCGACGAAGGCGATCCGAGGAGCCCCGTCGTCGACGCCGTCGCGGGGGGCCCAGTCCTCGGTTTCGACCGACGTGTCGACCGACCCCTCGGCCGGTGCCAGCGCCTCGTCGGGATCCAACGGAGCGCCGTACTCGGGCGACCAACCCTCGACGAAGATACGCGCCATGCGGCGGATACTACCCACGGCCACCGACGCCTCCGATCATGAGGGCGTCGTCCTCTCCGATGACGTGGCCCACGTCCCGCCCCCGGCGTAGGTGAGCACGGTCGTCCGCATGGCACTCGGACAGCAATGGGGGTCTCCATGGGCGTAGACGGCCTGCATCACCACGAGGCCGTCGGGAGCCGTCGACGGGTCGATCCGCGTGTCGCAGACGTCCCGATCGAACACCCGCCCGCCGCTCGCGATGTCGATCGCGAAGTAGGTCCCGCAGCCGCCGGAGCCGCCCGTCTCGGCGAACACCAGGGCGTCGTCCGATCCGTCGCCCGTGACGTCGGCGATCACCGTCGTGAGACCCAAGATCGGGTCTCGGTCGGCGGGGAACGCCACCGCGTCGACCGGTCGCCACGGCGAGCTCGGATCTCCCTCGTGCAGCCACACCGCGACGCCTCGGTCGGACCGGAACGGATCGGGCCCTGGACGTTGCCAGGCGACCACGATCGCGTCGCCCGCGGACGTGCGCGCGTACCACGTACCGGTGACCTCGTTCCCCATCGGGACGAGATCACCGGCAGGCACGTCGCCGGCGGGCAGATCCTCGGGGTATGCCGTGGGCAGTCCACGGGGGAGCGACGCAACCGCGGACGGGACCGAGGGCGGGAGGGTGCCGGTCGCTCCATGACACGCGATGAGGCAAACGATGGATGCGGCGGACGCCCATCGGCGACGGTCGATCACGGACCGATGGTGTCAGACGTTCCCGCGAGAACGTGGAAGAGGAGCGAGAGCGTCGGACACACGGCCAGTGCAGCTCCCGCCGAGGAAGGTGCCGGGTGGTACTTCGAAGGGGGTTCCCGCCACGGCAGGAGCCGCGCTCAAACGTTTCTCCCTGTATCAAACCCATCCCGATGAACGTGGAGGGTCGACCCGCCCGGCTGGCTCCGCGAGCGGCGCGCCTCGTTTGGGAGGATGAAGACCGAACTGCGGACGGCCGGCGACCAGGTGCCGGCGACCAGGTGCCGGCGACCAGGTGCCGCCGACCAAAGCCGCCGAGTGCCCCGCGGCCGTGGGAAGGAGCCGACGACGCGATCGACATCGGACCTCGACGGGGCTCGTTCATCCCTCGCGCTGGATTCGGGCGTGGTGGACATCTATCGGCTCGCCTGGCTGTCCGAGCAGGGGATCGGCGCCGCTCCGGGGCTCCCGCACACCCTGAAGATCCTCCTCGAGGACCTGCTTCGGCGCGCCGGGACCCGGGACGTCGCCGACGCCGACGTCGCGGCGCTCGCCGCCTGGCCCGCGCCCGCGCTCGCGATCGCGTTCATGCCCGGGCGCGTCCTGATGCAGGACTTCACCGGCGTGCCGGCGGTCGTCGATCTGGCGGCGATGCGGAGCGCCGTCGCGCGCGCAGGGGCCGATCCGGCGCGCGTGAACCCGCACGTTCCGGTCGACCTGATCATCGACCACTCCGTCCAGGTCGATCTGTTCCGGTCCCGTGACGCGTACGAGGCCAACATCGACTGGGAGTACCGCCGCAACGCCGAACGGTACGCCCTGCTCCGGTGGGCGCAAGAGGCCTTCGCCAACGTCCGGGTGGTCCCGCCGGGCGCCGGCATCTGCCACCAGGTGAACCTAGAGCATCTCGGCCGGGTGGTCGCAACCGGAGACGGGCTCGCGTTCCCCGACACGCTCGTCGGAACGGATTCCCACACGACGATGGTCAACGGGCTCGGCGTGCTCGGTTGGGGCGTGGGCGGCATCGAGGCCGAGGCCGCGGTGCTCGGCCAGCCGATCTTCCTGCCGCAACCGATCGTGTTGGGGGTCCGCGTCGTGGGCGCGCTTCCTGCCGGCACCACGGCCACCGATCTCGTCCTGTCGCTGACGCAGATGCTTCGGGCGCACGGCGTGGTCGGGGCGTTCGTCGAGTTCTTCGGCGACGGATTGTCGTCGCTCTCCGTCGCGGATCGGGCGACCTTGTCGAACATGTGTCCCGAATACGGGGCCACCGCTGCATACTTCCCGGTCGATCAGGAGACCCTTCGCTACCTGACCTTCACCGGTCGGGGGGACCTCGTCGATCTCGTCGAGCGCTATACCAAGGAGCAGGGGCTGTTCCGCGTCGATGGGGGTCCGGAGCCGCGGTTCTCCGAGATCGTGGAGCTGGATCTGGCGGCGGTGGAGCCGTCGGTCGCCGGTCCGAAGCGTCCGCAGGACCGTGTGCCGCTCCCCGAGGTCTGGGGGTCGTTCCTGGCTGCCTTCCGGGACCGCGAAGAGCCCGACCCCGGCCCGAGCGACCTCGGGAGGTTCGAGGCGGAGGGCGGGAACGTCGACGTCGAGGTGGATACGGAGGCGACGATCGAACCCGGCGCGGAGACACCGATGCCGGTCGACGGCGACGTCGTGAAGCACGGCTCCGTCGTGATCGCCGCGATCACCTCGTGCACGAACACGTCCAACCCGTCGGTGATGCTCGCCGCGGGTCTCCTCGCGAAGAAAGCGGTCGAGGCGGGGCTCCGGACCAGATCATGGGTCAAGACGTCGCTGGCTCCGGGCTCGCGGGTCGTCACCGACTACCTCGACCGCGCCGGTCTCACGCCCGCTCTCGAGCAGCTCGGGTTCGCGCTCGTCGGGTACGGCTGCACGACGTGCATCGGGAACTCCGGCCCGCTGCCTGAAAGCGTGGCCGCGGCGGTGGACGAAGGAGACCTGAACGTCGTCGCCGTGCTCTCGGGCAACCGGAACTTCGAGGGGAGGATCCACCCCCAAGTGCGGGCGAGCTACCTGGCGTCGCCTCCGCTCTGCGTCGCGTACGCGCTGGCAGGTTCTGTCAAGGTGGATCTCACGAGCGAACCGCTCGGCCAAGGTGCCGACGGCCCCGTGTTCCTCCGGGACATCTGGCCGACGCCTGCCGAGGTCGTTTCCTCCATGGCGGCGGCGATCACGGAGGACCAGTTCGTGCGCGAGTACGCGCACATCTGGGACGGGGACGCGCGGTGGACGTCGTTGCCGACCCCGACGGGACCCGTGTACGCGTGGGATCCGGCCTCGACGTACGTGCAGGAGCCGCCGTTCTTCGGCGGCGACGCGGCACGACCGATCGAGGACCTCGAGGGGGCGCGGGTCCTCGTGCGAGTCGGCGACTCGATCACGACCGATCACATCTCACCGGCCGGCTCGATCAAGGCGGATTCGCCGGCGGGCCGCTACCTCCAGGAGCACGGGGTCTCGCCGGGTGAGTTCAATTCGTACGGGGCCCGGCGCGGGAACCACGAGGTGATGATGCGCGGGACGTTCGCGAACATCCGGCTCCGCAACGAGCTTGCACCCGGAACCGAGGGCTCGTGGACCACGCATCTGCCGAGCGGGGAGGTGCTCTCGATCTTCGACGCCGCCGAGCGGTACCGGGCCGAGGGTGTTCCGCTGGCGGTCTTGGCGGGGAGGGAGTACGGCAGCGGATCGAGCCGCGATTGGGCGGCGAAGGGACCCGCGCTCCTCGGCGTGCGATTCGTGATCGCGGAGAGCTACGAGCGCATCCATCGGTCGAACCTGGTCGGGATGGGGGTGCTCCCGCTGCAGTACCTCGCGGGCTCGTCCGCGGCTTCGCTCGGTCTGGATGGACACGAGACCTATACGGTCCGCGGGCTGACAGGCGGGATCGTCCCCCGGCAGGAGGTTGTCGTCGAGGCGGTGGCGGAGGACGGGCGGATGACCTCGTTCCCCGCGACGCTTCGCGTCGACGGCGCCGCCGAGGTCGACTACCTCCTCGCCGGCGGCGTCCTCAACCTGGTCTTGGCGGAGATGCTCCGGGCGTAGGGTCGCCCGCGGGATTCACGACAGCGTGGCGGTGTACCGCGGCCGGGTCGTCGGTGCTGACGGGCAGGACGTGCGTTCGACGGTGATCGCCATCACGTCGCTCGTGCTCACGTCGGCGTCGGTGTACGCGGCAAGCTCCCCGTTCGTGGGCGAGGCGCACCCGGCGGACACCGGTGTGGTGCCGGTGATCATCCAGATCTCGTACGTCTTGCCCGCGCCGGGCGATGGGAGACCCTCTCCCCAGATCAGCGCGCCCGGCTGCCCCGGCTGGTAGGCCATCGCGAGCGCGCCGGCGCCGCCCTGGAACCGACGGACCTGCTGCGCGGCTCGCACGCCGACGATCGGCTGGGTCCGCGGTCGGAGCGTCGCGACCCCCGCGACGACGACGATGAGCACGGCGGCGACCGCGACGAGCGCTGCGCGCCGTCGCGGTCGCCGCGTCCTCGCCGCGCGCATGCCTCGCGCACGCTCGAGCACGTGGTCCGCGACCGCGTCGCGGATGGGAACGGGATCGAGCGCGAACCCGAGCAGACCCGCCGCCTCCTCGAACCCGGCTTCGAGCCGCCGACACTCCTCGCAGTCGCCGTGCGCGATCATCGCGGCGTGCAGGGTGGCGTCGTCGTCGGGTTCCAGCCCGCCGAGCGCGCGGACGGCGAGCAGCTCTTCGATCAATCCGTGGTCGCGCGTGCTCATCGCTCGAGCTCATCAACCATCGAGCGCATCCTTCGCATGCCGAGCAACGCGCGGGACTTGACGGTGCCGAGCGGAGCGCCGGTCCGTGCGGCGACCTGCGACTGCGACAGGCCCTCGAAGTACATGAGCTCCAACACCTCGCGCTGATCGTCCGGAAGGGAGCGGAGGGCCGTTCGCACGGCATCTCGCTCGGCCGGTGCGGCGACCGCCTCGACCACGGCATCGGTCGGATCGTCGGTCTCCTCCCGGATCCCCCCGACCATCTCGTCGGAGCGCCGTCGCTGTGCTTCCTCTCGACGGACCGCGTCGACGGCGCGGTGATGGACCATGGTCATCAACCAGGCCTTCACCGAGCCCCGTCGCTCGTCGAAGATGCCCGGGGTCCGCCAGAGCGTCAGGAAGGCTTCCTGCACGATCTCCTCCGCCAGCTGGGTCTGCCGAACCACACGAACGGCGAGCGCCATCGCGGAGGGGGCGTAGGTGGCGAACAGGCTGCGGAAGGCCTCCTCGTCTCCTCCTTCGATCCGCCGAACGAGCCGGCGGTCGCGCGCGGCGGAGAGATCCTCAACCATCCCCGACGCGACGATCTCGATCTGCATCGCGGCGGTGACCTGCGCGGGCGTCGCTCCTCCACGTGAGCTCCGCACCGTATCCGCCGCGGAGGGCCGACCGGATGACCACCACCTTCACCTCGCGGTCATACCTCGTCGGCGCCACCGAACCGCCGGATCGCAGCTTCGAGCAGATCGGCGAGGTGCAGGCCGACCGGTGCGGATCCGCGGAGGCTTGGGAGCGTGGTCGCCTCGTCGTCGACGCCCTGCCGGCCCTCGATCACCGGAACGCGGTGACGGCGAACCCATCCTGGCGGGCGAGCGCGGCCACCCGCGTCGTCGCGCAGACCCACCGCGAGCAGGGTCACGGGTCCCGTCAGCATCCCTTCGTTCCCTCTCCCGGTGGTCGTTACGGAAAGCAGCGCGGCGCATCATCGCACATGGGTATGGCCGATCACGCCGGCGCGGGCGCGGCGACCGCCACAACCTCACCACGGGAACGACACACGTCGGCGGTCGCCCCACCCTCGGCCCCGGCTACGCTGGAAGGCACATGGTCGATCGTGCGCCCTCACGGGCCGGGCGGATCACGCGTCTCCTCGTCGTTGTCTCAGCGTCGGTCGCGTTGCTGTCCGGCTTCGTCGGCAGCGCGGTCGCCGTGCGGTGGGTACAACTGCGGGGGGTCGGGACCGAGCCGAACTTCCATCGGGCGGCCCCGGCAGGGTCGCCGGCGCCTCCGGCAGGCAAGTGCTCGGAACATCCGTGCGATTACCTCCTGCTCGGCTCGGACTCGCGGGCGGGGCTGCCCATCGACGAGCAGCATCAGTTCGGTACGAACCACGACATCGGCGGCTCGATCCGGACCGACACGATCATGCTCGTCCACACCGACCCAGCCCTCCAGAAGGCGATCGTGCTCTCGTTCCCTCGCGACCTCTGGGTCGACATCCCCGGGCACGGTTCCGACAAGATCAACGCGGCGTTCGAGGGGGGTCTGCACGGTGGAGGCCCGCAGCTCATGGCGGAGACGATCGCGAACCTGACCGGGTTGCCGATCGACCACTATCTCTACGTTGACCTGGCCGGGTTCCAGAACATCGTCCAGACCCTCGGCGGGGTGGACCTGTGCATCCCGCAGTACGACGTGAACACGCCCGGCTGGCTGATGCAGCACACCGGCTCGGGCGGTGAGACGAAGATCTACTATGGGGAGACCGGCCACATCGCCGATCCGAACACGGGATTGAACGTCGTGCCGGGCTGCCAGCACCTCGACGGCTTCCAGGCTCTCGCGTACGTCCGGACGAGAAGCCTCCCGTGCGACGCGATCCCGGACTTCTCGCGGATCGGACGACAGCAGCAGTTCCTGCGGGCGGTGATCAACCAGATGCTCCGGCCGACGGAGCTGGCGAAGGCGCCGACGCTCGTGCAACCGGTGCTCGCGAACCTCCATCGCGATCAGGGGTTCCTTCCGGGTGACCTCGTGTATCTCGTCGGGCAGCTCCGTGGTCTGACGACGGGCGCCGTCGAGTTCCGCACGGTCCCCGGCGTGGCGGCGATGGAGGGCACGAAGTCGGTCGTGCTGATGGACCCCGTCGCCCGCCAGATCTTCGGCGCGATCCGCGACGGCAAGCAGCTCGGTACGATCGGGACGCAACTGGTCAACACGCCGCCGTCTGAGGCCAACACGAAGGTCGAGGTGATCGATCGTCGCTCCGGCGGAGCCGCCGAGAGCGTCGAGGGAGTCCTCGCGGACGCGGGGTTCGACGTTTCGCCCGGCGTCGTGCGAGGCACGGGACCGGCCGGCGTGCGAGGGTCCGCGATCGTCTTCGCTCCCGGGAAGGACGCGTACGCCCGCGTCGTCAGCGGGTACTTCCCGAACCTCCCCGTGATCGAGTCCGCGAAGGTGGGCGCGGCCCCCGTCTCGGTGGTGATCACCTCGACGTACCGGCCCGCATCGAGCGGGAGCCCATCACCACCGGCGTCCTCGAACAACTGCCCCAGCTCCGGGTAGCTCCCTCCCAGGTGTCGGCGCTCGACGTCGGCTAGCCTTCGCCCGTGCGTGTCGTGGTCGACGCGAGGTCTGCCGTCGATCCTCGTCGGACGGGGGTCGGCCACTACGCCCGAGCGCTGCTCCGGTACGTGCCACCGGTCGATCCCGAGGCACGATTCGTTGCCTGGTACCTCGACGTTCGTGGGATCGGGACGCGCTCCCGCCGCTTCGAGGGTTGGGCTCGCAACCTGTCCGAGCGGGCGACGCGGCTGCCGACGCGGTTGTACGGCCCGGTCAGCCTCCGAACGGGGTTCCCCAAGATCGAGTGGCTCGTCGGCGCGTCTGACGTCGTCCTGGCGCCCAACTTCATCCCGCCGCCGACATCCGCCTCGTGCGTCGTGGTCGTCGTGCACGATCTGGCGTTCGAGGTGATGCCGGAGACCGCCCCACGGAACGACGCGCGCTGGCGGCGAGCCTTCCAGCGCTCGCTCGAGCGCGCCGCCGCCGTGATCGTCCCGAGCGACGCGGCGCGCAACGACCTCGAGCGGTTCTACGGGACCGATGCTCAGCGGGTTCACGTGATCCACCACGGCACCGACACCGAGGCCTTCTCCCCAGCGATCCCGCCCCAGGTCGAGGAGGTCCGGCATCGGTTCGGGATCGAAGGTCCCTACATCATCTTCCTGGGAGGCCTGGAACCGCGGAAGAACCTCGAGTCGCTGGTTCGGGCATTCGGGTTGGTCGAGGACCGGCGCTCTTGGTTGGTGTTGGCCGGCGGGGCGGTGTGGTGGGCACCCGACTACACCGATCGGATCGACCGCGCGATCGCCGAGCTCCCGCCCGACGTCCGCGCTCGGATCGTCCGGACGGGCTACCTGTCCGACGCCGACCGACGGGCGCTCCTGTCGGGCGCCGAGCTGCTGGCCTATCCCTCTCGCTACGAGGGGTTCGGCTTCCCCATCCTCGAGGCGTTCGCGGTCAACGTTCCCGTGCTGACATCCAACCGCTCGTCGATGCCGGAGGTCGCCGGCAACGCCGCGCTCCTGATCGATCCCGACGAGCCTGCCTCGATCGCGAAGGGTCTCGACGAGCTGCTCGGCGACGACGACCTCCGGAACGTTCTGCGAGCATCCGGGATGGCGCGGGTCGCGTCCTTCACGTGGGAGCGGTGTGCTCGGCAGACGTCGACGGTGCTGAAACAGGCATACGGATCGGTCGGCGGATAGCCGGGGAAACGACGTCCTACCGAAGACCTTCCGTGAGCTCCCGATAGAGAACGGAGAGTCGGTGACGGAGGGCCGGGGCGGCGCGATCGTACGTCGCTCCCGCGCGGGTTCGGGCTTGGCCGCCGCCATCCTCGGACGATCTTCGATCCGTCCGTCCCACGAGGGGGAGGCCCGGCCCGACCCGGCTGCGCCAGTACCGCTCGACCAGTTCGTCCCGCGTCACGCGGTTCTCCGCCGTCGGCTCGGGAGCGTCGAACGATGTCCCGAACCGTCGATTGATCCGATCCACCAGGGCGCCGAAGTCGTCGATGACCTCTTCGGATCTGCCCACGACGACCCGGTCACGGTAGGGAAGGATGGGTTCGTAGAACCGGTGGTAGCCGCGCATCGCCTGCGACACCGTGAGGTCGGGCTTGATCAGCACCATCCCGATCACGGCTTCCTTGGGCGGCCGGATCAACAGAAGCACGGGCACGCCGGCCTTGGCACCGGCGATCACGTTCGCCGGTGCATGGGTGTGGTGCGCGATCGTGATCGGCTCGGACTGAGCGGCCAGGAGCGACGCGAACGCCAACGAATTCCCCGACCGCGGATACCCCTCGATCACGACGTCGGTCGTCGTGGTGAACGCCACCCCGTGGCCGCGCGCGCGGGCGGCTGGAAGCGCGAGCCCCGGATAGCGGGACGTCATCGTCATCACCTCGTAGGCGGTCCGGTTCGCGATCGTGCGAGCGGATGGGATGCTCACCGGGGTCCGTCGTGCGCGGTTGATGCGCGGCGACCCGAGATGGCCTCGTACACGGACGCGGCACGTTGCCGTCCACGCGTCAGCCGAGGCTCTCTGAATCGCTCCCGCAGTACGTCCTTGAGCTGCTCCCGCTCGGCCGAAGGCCGCGCGACGATCCGTTCCAACTCGGCGTTCGTCGCGGTCCTCCCCTGGTACTCGCCGGATATCCGGGCGAAGCAGCGCTCGACGTTCTCTGGCGTGTGTCGGAACTCGTCGAAGTCGGAGCCGAACCGCTCGTTCACCTCTCGGAGGACGATGCCGAAGTCGCTCGTCACGTCCTCGAACGAGCCGACGACGAAGCGGTGACGGTAGCGGAGCAAGGGCGCGTAGAAGCGCACGTATCCCCGCAGCGCCTGGCGCATGGACACGTCGGGGTGGCGGATGACGAAGGAGAGGATCGTCGGCTCGGGCTCGCGGACGAGGACGAGCGCCGGGATCCGTCGACGAGCCGCTGCGATCACCTGGGCGGGAGCATGGACGTGACATGCCACCTGCACCTGCCTCGTCTGTGCCATCTCGAACGCCACCACCGCGAAGGTCATCCCGCTCCGTGGGAACGCTTCGATCACGAACTCGGTCTCGTCGCCGACCGGGATCCCGTGGCGACGGCGCGCGATGGGCAGCGCCACACCGGGGTACTTGGCCACCACCGTCTTCGCCTCGAACAGCGCTCGTCGGGCTACGAGCAACGGCGGAGACGGGCCTTCCCTCCTCGCTGGCGAGGGGCGCTGGACGTCCTTCACGGCCGGGAAGAGACGAATGCGTCGCGGAGGCGCTCGGCCCGTTCGCGAAGCGAGCCGAGGCTCGCCGCCCGGTAGTCCGCGCTGAGCTCCTCCTTCAGACCCTCACGGACCTTCGAGGGCCGTCCCACCTTCCGTTCGAACGGGATACCGCCCGGCGGAAGTCGGGTTGCCCAGTCCGCGTCGATCGCTTCGAAGGCCGAGCGTACGTTGTCATCGGTATGGTTGAACTCGAGGAATCGGGTCCCGAACATCTCGTTCACCTTGGCGATCACCGCCCCGAAGTCTGAGGTCACCTCGCGGAACGGGCCGATGACGACCCGGTCACGGTAGGGGAGCAACGCGGTGTAGAAGCGGAGGTAGCCCCGCAACGCTTGTCGGACCGAGATGTATCCCTTCGCGATCACGAACTCCAACACCGCGTCTTCCGGTTCGCGGACGAGGACGATCGCGGCGACCCGCGCCCGCACCGCCGCGATCACCTGAGCCGGGGCGTGGAGGTGGTGGGCGATCCTGACCGGCCTGTCCTGCGCCACGCGGAAGGCGTGGACGGCGAAACTGTTCGCCGAGCGTGGGAATCCCTCGATGACGATGTCCACGCCTGGATCGAACGGCTCGCCGTGTCCACGGAGCCGTGCAACAGGAAGCGCGAGCGTCGGCGATCGCGCCACGACGGTCTTTCCCTCATACAGCAGACGGTTCGCAGCGTTCCGGACCGCGGGCATCGCGGGGAACCCTAGCCGTGGCCATCAGCGGCAACAACAGCGACCGGTCGCGAACGAGCTCAGGCTTGCTCCAAGGCCAGCCGATACGCAGCCACCAGTCGCCGGGCCGTCTCGGTCGGGGTCAGTGCTCGTGTGCGCTCGCGACCGGCTGCGATCAAGTGCGTGCGCAGCGCGCCGTCGTCGAGCAGCCGCAGCATCGCGTCCGTCCACCCTGCGACATCGTCGGGATCGACCAAGAGCCCGGCGTCGCCGACGACCTCGGGGAGCGCGGTCGCGGACGACGCGATGACCGGACAGCCGACCGCCATCGCCTCGGCGAGCGGCAGACCGTATCCCTCGTACCGCGAGGGATACACGAGCCCGACGGCGCCTGTGAGCAGTCGATCGAGCTCTCCATCGGAGATCCTTCCCAACCGGCGCACACGGTCGCCGAGGCCGAGCCGATGGATCGACGATTCGACCTCGGTCTCGTCGTTGCCCGGGACTGCTGTCAGCACCAGCCGAACGTCCGGGTCGTCGCCGGCGACGCCGGCGAAGGCTTCCAGCAGGACCGCATGATTCTTGTGCCTATCGGTGACCGCGGGATAGACGAAGTACCGGCCCGCCACCGGTGGCGGGCCGGAGGGGTCCGGGTGGTCGGGTCTCGGGAACACCGGTGCGCTGACGACGACGACGCGGGAGGGATCGACCCCGAAGCGATCGAGCACCTGCTGCCGAACGTGATCCGAGGGCGTCATCACGACGGCGGCCGCGCGGGCCGACGCCGGCACCCGGGCGCGGAGGTAGGAAGCACGCGACCGGCTGAGGACCTGTGCCCCGGCCATCGAGCGCAGATCGTGGATCGTGAGCGCGCTCGGCCGGGTGCGGAACCATGGGATCACGTCGTTCGGGTGGTGGACGAGCTGGATGTCCTTGCGCGACGCCTTGCGGGCGAGCCACGTCGACTCCATCCCGATCCGGAGTGCGCGGGAACCGCCATCGATCGGCGCTACCACCGTCGGGTATCGAGCAGTGAGCTCACCATGGGCAGCCGAGAATCGGCGGTTGCAGAAGATCGTGACGTCGACGTCGTCGTGCGCCTCGTCGGCCAGCGCCCGGAGGAGTCCGATCGCGTACCGCTCGGCGCCTCCGGCCGCACCCGGCAGGAGCCAGAGGAGATTCATCCCGACGCGGACACCGCTCACCGCGATGCCTCGACCGCTTCCGCGTACACCTCGACCGCTAGCTCGGCCGACCGTTCCCACGTGAAGGTGGACGCGCGCGCCCTCGCCGCCGCGCCGAGCGCGGCGGCGAGGGCGCGATCGTCGAGCAGCCGCTGCAACGCTTCGGCGATCGCGTCGACGTCGAGCGGATCCACCAGGAGGGCGGCGTCGCCGGCGACCTCCTCGGTCGCCGTCCCGGCCGAGGTCACGACGGCGGCGCCGTTGGCCATCGCCTCGAGCACCGGCAGCCCGAACCCTTCCGCCAAACTCGGATACACGACCGCCGCCGCCTGCGCGTAGAGAACGTCGAGCTCATCCCGCGGCAGGTAGCCGAGGGTTCTGGCGCGACCGCGCAATCCGTCGAGCGCGACGTCGACGTCTTCCCTCCACCCCTTCGGGCCGACCAGGATCAACTCCGTCTCGGCAGCGTCGAGCTCGCGGAACGCTTCGATCACGCGATGCAGGTTCTTCCGCGGCTCGACCGTCCCGACGAACAGCACGAAGGGGCGCTCGAGCCGGTATCGCCGGCGCACCCGTTCGTTGAACTCGGGTTGAGGCGTTTGGAGGCGGACGCCCAGCGGTACCACCCGGAGCCGCTCGGCTCCGATGCCGGCGTCCTCACACGCCGCCTTCGTGGCGAGGGACGGGCACATCACGAGGCGAGCGTGGCGGCGCGTGAGCTCCAACCCCCTCAGGAGCACCCGGCGCGAGTGCCACGTGTAGTGGTGGGGGTACGCGAGGAACGCGAGATCGTGGACGGTCGTGACGAGCGGCGCCTTCGACGGGGGGACGACATAGCCCGCGTCGTGCACGACGTCGACGCGACCCGTCGCGCGCTCGACGGTCGGCGTTCGGAGCCATTGCCATGACTCATAGAGGACGAGGCGGGGGAGTGGGAACCGACGGATCGGCACGGGGGGAACGAGCCCGGCGGCGGGCTGCCGGCGGTGCCACGCCGCGACGCCCACGAGGTCCAACCCGTCGCGGGCCGTCAACGCCCGCAGCAGCTCGACGGTCGCGACCGCGATCCCGCCGGGCACGACATGCCAGGATTGTTCGACAGTAACGCCGACGCGTATCCCGGATGTGCTAGCGGGCATGATCGCATGCGTCTTTTGGCCGGATCACGGTTGGTACTCTAGCGAGCGCCGCCGGGACCACTTCCTCCGCGGCGCACGTCTGGTCGAACTAGGAGCTCCGGTGCGCGTCTCCTTCGTCAACCTCTTCTATCCGCCCGACGTCGCCGCGTCGGGCTCCTTCGTCACGTCCGTGGCGGAGCACCGGGCCGCGAGAGGCGATGAGGTGACGGTGATCTGTGGCAGCGGCGCGTACCTGGGGCGGACGCCGACACGCTCGTTGGCGTCCGCCGCGAAGACGGGGGCTGCGGCGGAAGGTCCCCGCGTCATCCGGGTGTGGACCCCGGGGCTGGGGAAGGCGAGCGCCGCACATCGACTCGCCGACTACCTCTCGTTCCTGGCCGGTGCCGTGATGCGGCTGGTCGTTTCGCCGCGACAGGATGTCGTCGTCGCGCTCACCAGCCCCCCGTACGCGCTGGTCCCCGCCGTCGTCCATCGGCTGGTGCACCCCCGCACGCGGGTCGTCTACTGGTCGCACGACGTGTACCCCGACGCCGCCGAGGAGTTCGGCACGATCCGTGCCGGCGGCGGCGTGTCGCGCGTGCTGCGGTCGATCCAGCGCTGGCTGCTCCGGAAGACCGACCACGTGATCGCTCTCGACGACGCCATGCTCCGACGCACCCTCGCGTACGCGCACGACGGCCTCCCGGCGGGCTCGGTGATCCCGAACTGGGAGCCGATGTCGCTGTTCCCGCGCGGAGAGCGTCCAGCGCCGTGGCACGGCTACGAAGCGCCGGAGCTCGCAGGGCGCTTCGTCGTCCTCTACCTCGGCAACCTCGGCTACGGGCACCCGACGACCACGATCACGGGTGCTGCCGAGGACCTGGCGAACGACGGCGACGTGACCTTCCTGTTCGTCGGCGGGGGCGTTCGGTATCCGGAGCTCGCCGAGGAGGCGGGGCGTCGCGGTTTGGATGACGTGGTGTTACGCGGCTACGTTCCCAAGGACGTGACGCCGAGCGTTCTCGCGGGCGCCGGGTGCGCGTTGATCTCGCTCGACGACGGATCCCGGGGGATCATGAGCCCGTGCAAGCTTCACGGGGCGCTCGCGAGCGGGCTTCCCGTCGTCTATGTGGGCCCCGTCGGAACGAACGTCGACGAGGCGATCCTGCGGTACGACTGCGGTTTCTCCCTCCGCCACGGTGATGTCGACGGCCTGGCCGACGCCGTCCGTCGGCTCCGCGATGATGCCGGGCTGGCGGCAGGGCTGTCGCGGAACGCGCGGCGTGCGTTCGAAGACGCGTACTGCGACGAGCGGACGCTCCCGCTGTTCGACGAGCTCTTCGAGCGTGTGCGCGAGCCGCGGCCGCTCTCGTCGGCGAGGACGACTCCGGGCTGAGCCTGATGGCTCGTGGAGAACCTAGGGAGTTCGATGGCGGGTAACGGGGCGGAGCGGATGCCCGAACGACCCTTGCTAGACTCGCGCTGACCTGCGCGTTCCTCCTGCCACCGGTCGAGGAGCATCCTGATCGCGACCGCAGCCCGAACCACGGAACGGACGTCCGAGCCGCCCCGCCTGCGGCTGCGGCAGCGTCTGCGCGAGCTATGGGACTACCGGGAGGTTCTGCTCAACCTCGTCCGCAAGGAGCTCAAGGTCAAGTACATCGGTTCGGTGCTCGGGGCCGTGTGGTCGCTCCTCAACCCGGTCGTGTTCCTCGCGGTCTTCACCTTCGTCGCGAAGGTGCTTGGGGCCTCCGTCGACGATTACCCGGTCTTCCTGCTGAGCGGGCTGCTCGCGTGGAACCTCTTCTCCGTCTCGCTCAGCACCGGAGCGCAATCCGTCGTCGCGAACGCCAATCTGGTGAAGAAGGTGTACTTCCCGCGCGAGATCCTTCCGCTCGCGACCGTCGGTGTCGCGCTCGTGGACTTCGTGCTCCAGTCGATGGTGTACTTCGCGTTCCTCGTCGTGATCCGGTACGGGTTCGTCCTCGGCTCGATCTGGCTCTATCCGTTGGCCTTCGTCGCGCTCCTGCTGCTCACGGTGGCCGTGACGTTCTGGGTCTCGTCGATGAACGTCCGCTACCGCGATCTGCAACACCTGATAGGGCTGGCGTTGCTTGTGTGGTTCTGGCTGACGCCGATCGTGTATGCAGCCGGAAAGACGCACCAGAAGATCGTCACCGGGCTGAGTCACGGGGAGCTCTTCTGGCGGATCTATCTGCTCAACCCCGCGGCATGGATCGTCTTCGGCTTCCAGCGAGCGCTGTACCACTCACCCGACGCGAACACGGCCCTTGCCCCGTTCACCGCGCAACAGCTGGGAGTCGGACTCTGCGTCGTGATCGTGATCCTGCTGGTCCTGCTCTACGCGACGTGGCGGATCTTCTTCGGGCTGTCCGGCGATTTCGCGGAGGAGCTGTGAGATGAGCATCGCGATCGAGATCGCCGATGTCTCGAAGCGCTTCCGCATGTATCGGGAGAAGCCAAGTTCGTTGAAGCAGCGCATCCTGTCCGGGCGCGTCCGTGCGGAAGATTTCTGGGCGCTCCGAGACGTGTCCTTCGATGTGGCCGAAGGCGAGTTCTTCGCGTTGATCGGGCAGAACGGTTCGGGGAAGAGCACCCTGCTGAAGGTCATCGCGGGGATCCTGCGACCGAGCGAGGGGGTCGTGCGGCAGCGGGGTCGCATCGCCGGTCTGCTGGAGCTCGGCGCCGGGTTCCATCCAGAGCTGACGGGCAGAGAGAACGTGTACCTGAATGCGGCGTTCCTCGGCCTTTCCCACCGCAAGACGGACGCCGTGTATGACGACATCGTGGAGTTCGCCGAGCTCCGCGAGTTCATGGACACGGCGGTGAAGTTCTACTCCTCGGGGA
>WNGD01000514.1_pt1 | contig 78597 bp, 84 predicted proteins | sample 5400671 | NCBI WGS metagenome assembly WNGD01 (sample SAMN13153369, study PRJNA577476) | soil metagenome | isolation source: 40 cm soil or saprolite under grassland replicate 2 | place: USA:California | collected 2016-06-15
GATCCAGACCGAACTCGGGCTCGAGCAGGTCGCGTCCGCGCGCCTGCTGCCGGTGGCGGACGCGGCGCAGAACGGGAAGGTTGAGGGGGACCCGAAGGCCGTCCAGAAGGCCGCCTCGAGGTAGTGCCCACCGTCACCGCGCTGCGCGACGACCGGCGCGGTCGCGTCGCCGTCGAGCTCGACGGGGTCCCCTGGCGGTTGCTTCCGCTCGACGTGGTCGCCCGCGCCGGGATCGCGGAGGGTCGAGTGCTCGACCGGCCGGCGTTGCGCCTGCTCCGCCGGGAGCTGCGGCGGGCTGAGGCGCTGCGGGTCGCCACGCGCGCGCTGCGAGCGCGGGACCTGTCGACCCGCCGGCTGGGGGACCGGTTGGCGCGCGCGGCGGTGGCCCCCGCCGCCGCGGCGGAGTCGGTGGCGGCATTGACCCGGGCCGGGCTCGTCGACGACGCGCGCCTTGCGCGGACCCGGGCCGAGGCGCTGGCGGAACGAGGTTACGGCGATGCGGCGATCCGGCACCGCCTCGCGCAGGAAGGCCTGCCGGAGGAGCTCGCGACGGAGGCCGTCGCCGGCCTGGCCGGCGAGGCGGAGCGGGCTTCCCGGCTGGTCGAGCGCCGGGGAAGCGGCATCCGCACCGCCCGGTACCTGACTGGGCGAGGGTTCGGGGATGAAGCCGTCGAGGCCGCGCTCGGAGCGAGGTTTGGACAGGACGTCTGAGCAGCGATAGGATGAGAGGTGCTCATCCGATGATTTGCCTGCATAGCGACGTTTTCCGAATCGCGACCGTAGTTCTGAAATCCGTGTCAACCACCGACCAGCGCGACAGCGAAAGGTTCCTGACAGCGGCGACCTAGCAACCCGCTGCTCGAGCCGCGCTGTCGGCTCGCTTCACCGATTCGGGACATCCCGTGCCGGCCGACCGCCGGGGAAGGCGCCGCGGTAACGCCGCGGACAACCGAGCCAGGAGCTGTCCATGCTGGTCGCCATCGGGATACTGATCGGCCTCATTCTCGGAGGGATCGGGGTAGGGGTCGCAATCGGCGTGCTCGGCAAGTCGCGCCTCGGCGGGGCCGCGCAGCAGCGGAAGCTGTTGATCGAGGACGCCCGCCGTCAGGCCGACACGCTGCGGCGCGAGGCGCAGATCAGCGCACGCGAAGAGGCGGTTCAGCTGCGGGCGGAGATCGACCAGGAGGTTGTCGAGCACCGTGCGCGGATCGTCAAGGTCGAGGAGCGTGTCTTGGCGAAGGAGGAGGAGATCGATCGCAAGCTGACCGAGCTCGCGCGGCGTGAACAAGGCCTGTCCGACCGGGAGACGCATCTGCGGCAGCTTCAGGACGAGCACAAGGAGACCCGTGAGCAGCAGCTTGCAGAGCTCGAGCGCATCTCCGGCATGACGGTCAACGAGGCGAAGGTGACGCTGCTCGAGCGGTCGGAGGATCTCGTCCGCCACGATCTCGCGCGCCGGGTTCGCCAGCTCGAGGAGGAAGCGCGCACGGAAGCGAAGCGGCGTGCCCGCAACCTCGTCGCCGATGCTCTACAACGCGTCGCCGCGAGCCACGCTGCCGAGACGACGGTGTCCGTGGTCGAGCTGCCGTCAGATGACATGAAGGGGCGCATCATCGGCCGCGAGGGCCGCAACATCCGCGCGCTCGAGCACCTGACCGGCGTCGACTTCATCATCGACGACACGCCGCAGGCGGTGGTGCTGTCCTCGTTCGACGGCATCCGGCGCGAGGTTGCGAAGCTGACGCTCTCGAAGCTGATCGAGGACGGCCGCATTCATCCCGCGCGGATCGAGGACACGTACTACCAGTCCAAGGCGGAGATCGAGGACCACATCGCGCAGGCCGGGGAGCAGGCCGTGTTCGAGGCGAACTGCGGGGAGTTCCACGAAGAGCTGGTCAAGATCCTCGGCCGTCTGCGCTACCGCACGAGCTACGGGCAGAACGTCCTCAAGCACACGCTCGAGGTCGTGCACCTCGCCGGCATCATGGCGTCCGAGATAGGCGCGAGCGTGAAGGTGACGAAGCGCGCCGCGCTCCTGCACGACCTCGGCAAGGCGATGACGCACGAGGTCGAGGGGTCGCACGCGTCGATCTCTGCGCAGCTGGCGCGACGCTATGGCGAGTCTCAGCACGTCGTTCACGCGATCGAGGCGCACCACTACGAGGTCGAGCCGCAGACCGTCGAGGCCGTGCTGCTGATCGCCGCCGATGCGATCTCGGCGTCGCGGCCAGGCGCGCGTGGCGAGAGCCTCGAGCACTACATCAAACGGCTGGCTGCACTCGAGGAGCTGGCGGCGCAGAAGCCCGGCGTGGACAAGGTCTACGCGCTGCAGGCGGGGCGGGAGATCCGCGTCATCGTCCGGCCGGGAGACGTCGACGACGACGGCGCCATCCTGCTCTCACACGAGATCGCGCGGGAGATCGAGGACCAGCTCGAGTATCCCGGCCAGGTGAAGGTGACCGTGATCCGTGAGAGCCGCGCGATCGACGTGGCCCGGAACGTCACGAACGGCGGCGCACGCATCGAGGAAGTGCCGGTGCCGGAGCCGGAGCCGGAGCCGCACGTGCAGCCCGACGCTGCCGCTTAAGTGCGTCTGGCGAGCGCCGCCGCCGCTCCGAGGCCGATGAACACGACGCCCGAGCCGTAGCGCAGCGCACGCCGGCGACGGCGCAACAGGCCGCCGACGGTTCCCGCCGCGAGCGCGTAGAGCGAGTCGCTGATCAGGCCCAGCCCGACGAAGAAGAGGCCCAGCACGAGCACCTGCGACCACACGCCGCCGAGGTCCGGGTCGACGAACTGCGGCAAGAAAGCGAGGAAGAAGAGGGCGGTCTTCGGGTTCAGGACGTTGACGACGATGCCGCGGGCAAACGCGCGGCGCAGGGACTCGCGCTGTCGCCCGGGCTCGACGACCTCGTCGCGCGCCAGCAGCCTGCGGACGCCGAGATAGACGAGGTACGCGGCGCCGGCGTACTTGACGGCGCTGAACGCAACCGCCGAGGCGACCACCAGCGCCGACAGGCCGACCGTGGCCGCCGCCACGTGGACGAGCGTGCCGAGATGGATCCCGGCGACCGAGGCGAGGCCGACCCGCCGGCCCTGCTCGGCCCCCTGGACGACCACGTAGAGCACCGCTGGGCCCGGCACGAGCAGCAGCGCCACGGCGGTCAGGCTGAAGAGCCAGAGCGTGGTGGAGTGCGGAAAGACCACGGGTACCATTCTGGCCCGTGCGGCGGTACCACGTCACAACGTTCGGCTGCCAGATGAACGCTCATGACAGCGAGCGGATCAAGGGCATGCTCGAGGAGCTGGGGCTCGGCGAAGCGCCGTCGCAGGACGAGGCGGACATCCTCGTCTTCAACACGTGCACGATCCGCGAGAAGCCCGACACGAAGTTCGCGGCCCATCTGGCGCAGGCGGCGGCGCTGAAGCAGCACGATCCGGCCAAGGTGATCGCCGTCGGCGGGTGTTACGCCGAGGCCCAGCGAGAGCGTCTTTTCGAGCTCTACCCCTACGTCGACGTGGCCTTCGGGCCGGGCTCGATTCCGCACCTCGGCGAGTGGTTGGGCGCGGGCGGGTTCGGCGTCGAGCGCGGGCGGTTCGGCCTCGACGAGCGCAGCTTTGCCGGTGAGCTGCCGATGCACCGTGAGCGCGCGTTCCAGGCCTGGGTGCAGATCTCGATGGGCTGCAACTCGAAGTGCGCGTACTGCATCGTCCCGGCCGTGCGCGGCCGCGAGGTCAGCCGGCGTCCCGGGGACGTGATCGCCGAGCTGACGGGGCTCGCCCGTGAAGGCGTGCGCGAGGTCACGCTCCTGGGTCAGAACGTCAACTCCTGGGGGCGCGATCTCGCTCCCCAGCTCCGCACCGAGTTCGGCGAGTTGCTGCGCGCCTGCGACGCGGTCGAGGGGATCGAGCGGATCCGTTTCACCAGCCCGCACCCGAAGGATTTCCGCCAGCCGGTGATCGAGGCGATGGCCGAATGCGGCGCGGTCTGCGAGCACGCGCATCTGCCCCTGCAGTCCGGCTCGACGCGCATCCTGAAGGCGATGCGCCGGACCTACAGCCGCGACCGCTACCTGCGCCTCGTCGAGGAGTTGCGCGATGCGATTCCCGACCTCGCGCTCACGACCGACCTGATCGTCGGCTTCCCCGGCGAGACCGAGGATGAGTTCGGAGAAACGATGGAGGCGGTCCGGGAGGTCGGCTTCGACAGTGCCTTCACGTTTGTCTACTCCCCGCGTGCAGGCACGGAGGCAGCGGCAATGCCGGACCAGGTTCCCGACGAGGTCAAGCGCGACCGCATCGAACGGCTGATCGAGGTCGTCCAGCAGGTCGCCGCCACGCGCAACGCCGAGCGCGTCGGCGGCGTAGAGGAGGTCCTGGTCGAAGGCACGAGTCGCACCGACCCCTTGCTCCTCCGCGGCCGGACGCGTCGCAACACCACCGTCAACTTCGCGGGCACCGCCGTTCCGGGCGAGCTCGTCGACGTGCGCATCGAGGACGCGACGTCGACGACGCTGCGCGGCGTGCAGGCCGTTCCCGTCGCCGCCTGATGCGCATCCTCGTCACCGGCTCGAGCGGCCAGATCGGCACGAATCTCGCCCTGCGGCTGCAGCGGGACGGACACGAGGTCTTCGGCGTCGACAAGCGCCTGAACACCTGGACGGACGAGTTCCGCTACCTGCTGCAGGATCTGTCCGGCCACTACCCGTCGTTTCCCGGCGGGATCGGCGGCGTCGAGTATCCGGAGGTGGATCTCGTGGTGCACCTCGCCGCGCACGCGAAGGTGCACCAGCTCGTCCGGCAGCCGCACCGCGCGCTCGAGAACGCGGTGATGACGTTCAACGTGCTCGAGTATTGCCGGCAGGGGAAGCTGCCGATCGTCTTCTCCTCGAGTCGCGAGGTCTACGGCGACGTCCATCGCTTCGCGGAGGAAGAGGCCAGCGAGGCGAGCGCCGACTTCGCGTACACCGAGTCGACGTATTCGGCGTCCAAAATCGCGGGCGAGGCGCTGATCTACTCGTACGCGCGCTGCTACGGCCTGCGCTACCTCGTGTTTCGGTTCTCGAACGTGTACGGGCGTTACGACAACGACCTCGCGCGGATGGTGCGCGTGCTGCCACTCTTCATCCATACGATGCTCCGCGACGAGCCGGTGACCGTGTTCGGGCCGGAGAAGACGCTCGACTTCACCTATGTCGACGACTGCATCGGCGGCATCGCCGGGGGCGTCGAGGCGCTGGCCGAGGGCCGGGTCGTGAACGAGACGATCAATCTCGCGTACGGCGAGGGCAACACGCTCACGCATGCGGCCGAGCTGATCGCAGCCGAGCTGGGAGTCGAGCCGAAGATCGCTGTGGCCCCGTCGCTGCTCGGGGAGGTGACCCATTACGTGGCCGACCTGACCAAGGCGCGGCAGCTGCTCGGCTACGAGCCGCGTGTACCGCTCGAGGAAGGGATCCCGCGCGCCGTCGCCTGGTTCAAGGAGCATCGCGTCGAGCATCCCGAGGAGGACGGCCCGCTGCCCGCCGACGCGCTCTTCCCGCAGGATGCCGAGATTGGCTGGAAGCCGAGCTCCTCGATCCCCGCTTCCTAGCGACCTGGTCCTCGCGATCTTCGGCCCGACCGCGTCGGGCAAGACGGCCGTCGCAGAAGCGGTCGCCGCGCGTGCCGGCGGCGAGGTGGTGTCCGCCGACTCGATGCAGGCCTACCGCGGCCTGCCGATCCTCACCGCGCAACCGGAACGGCCGACACGGCTCGTCCGGATCTGGCCGCTCGTGCACGAGGGCTCGGTCGCAGAGTACGCACAGCTGGCACACGTGGAAATCGACCGTCTCCTGGCCGAGGCGAGGACGCCCGTCGTCGCGGGCGGCACCGGGCTCTATCTGCGCGCAGCTCTGGTCGACCTCGCGTTGCCCCCGGCGCCGACGCACGAGCTGCGGTCCGAGTGGGAGCGCGTGTACGACCGGCTCGGCGCCGCGCGGGCGCACCGCGTGCTCGGCGAACGCGATCCGGAGGCGGCCGCACGACTCCACCCGAACGACCGCCGCCGCGTCGTCCGCGCACTCGAGCTGACCGAGCTCGGCTCGTCCTTGCGGCCGCAGACCGACCGACTCTGGACCGCCGAGCCGAGGCACCGGACACTGATCTTCGGCCTCGACGTCCCGCGCGACCTGCTCGCGGAGCGGATCGCCCAACGCGCTCGCCAGATGTTCGACGCGGGCGTCGTCGAAGAAGTTCGTGCCGCGTTGGCGTCGCCGATCTCGTCGACCGCGGTCCACGCGCTCGGCCTGCGCGACGTCGCAGAGCTGCAGCGTGACGATGCGCTCGACGCACTGATCACGCGTACCCGCCGGTACGCCGCGTATCAGCGCAAATGGATGCGGCGGATTCCCGGCCTTGTTAGCGTCAACGCGGACCGGCCGTCGGACGAGGTTGCGGATGAAATTGTCGAAGTGGCAAGCGCTCGGCAACGATTACCTGCTGGTCGAGCAGGCTGAGCTCGCCGAGCCGTTGACCCCGGACCGCGTCCGGCGACTGTGCGACTACCACTACGGGGTCGGTTCCGACGGTTTGCTCGAGGTGCTGTCGGTCGACGGCAGCCAAGCTGCCGTGAAGATCTGGAATCCGGACGGCTCGACGGCGGAGCTGTCCGGCAACGGGGCGCGCATCGTCGCGGCGTGGTTGTCAAACGCGGCGCGCTCGCCCCGCGTCGCGCTCCGGATCGGCGCGCGCGACGTCGAAGCGCTGGTCGGCGACGACGGCCTCGTCCGGCTTGACGTCGGACACGTCGACGTGGGGGAGCCGGAGGTGCTCGATCTCGGCGACGAGCGGGTCGAGTTCACGCCGGTGTCGGTCGGCAACCCGCATGCCGTCGTGCGCCGCGAGCCCGAGCGCGGCGAGCTGCTCCGGCTCGGGCCGCGCATCGAACGGCACTCGCGCTTTCCGGAACGCACGAACGTCCAGCTCGTCCGGGTCGACGGGCCCAATGACGTCACGATCGGCGTCTGGGAGCGCGGCGCGGGGGAGACCCTCTCGTCCGGCACGAGTGCGGTTGCCGCCGCTGCAGCGGCCGCTGCGAACGGCTGGTCCGAGAGTCCCGTCAACGTGCACCTGCCCGGCGGAGACCTGCTCGTGGAGCTGGACGGCGAACGGGCGACGCTAACCGGCCCGGCGGTCGAGATCTGCCGCGTCGAGCTCGTCTGACGGCAGCCCCCATGGGGGTGCGCGAGCGCCCCTAGCGGCACGCTATCGAGGTCCGGCGCGCGTGTCTGTGCCGGTTTCGTGCCGAGAGTCAGGCGCCGAGTCCGTGCTCGCGCAGCGCCTCGTTGAGGCTGACCTTCAAATCGGTCGTCTCGCTCCGCCAGCCGACGATCAGCGCACACGCCAGGTGATAGGTGCCCGCGGGGAACGCCTTCGGCCGCGTTCCCGGGACGACAATCGCACGGGGCGGCACGAAGCCGCGATGCTCGACGGGCGCGCTGCCGGTGACGTCGATCACCGGCACAGACGCGGTCAAGGAGACGTTCGGCCCCAGTACCGCGCCGGCGCCGATGCGCACGCCCTCCGTGAGGATGGAACGCGACCCGACGAAGGCGCCGTCCTCGACGATCACCGGCGTCGCCCCCGGCGGCTCGAGCACTCCGCCGATGCCGACCCCGCCCGCGAGGTGAACGTCGGCGCCGATCTGCGCACCCGAGCCGACCGTCGCCCAGGTGTCGACCATCGTGCGCGGCCCTACCCACGCACCGATATTGACGTAGCTCGGCATCATCACGACGCCGGGCGAGAGATAGGCGCCATATCGCGCGACCGCCGGAGGCACGACCCGGACGCCCAGCTGCTCGTAGTTCCGCTTGAGCGGAATCTTGTCGTGGTATTCGAACGGCCCGACCTCCTGTGGTTCCATCTCGCGCAAACGGAAGTACTCGAGGATCGCGGCCTGCGCCTCACCGTTGACGCGCCAGCCACCATCGACGGGCTCCGCGACCCGAAGCTCGCCCCGGTCGAGCGCGGCGATCAATTCGTTGACACGCTCCGCGTTCACAGCACCTGCTCGAGGATCTCGGCGGCGCGCCGGCACTCGGCCTCCGTCGGGACGAGGGCGATTCGCCAGTACCCCTCGCCGGCGGGACCGAAGAACGTCCCCGGCGAAACGATCAACCCGTGCTCCAGCAGCCGGGACGCGAACTCTTCTGACGACTCGGCTCCGGGTACCTCCAGCCAGAGAAACATCGTCGCCCCGCCGCCCGGGACGCGCACACCCCTGCGCGCCAGTGTCGGCAGCAGTGCCTCCCGCTTGCGGCGATACGCGTCGCGTGTGCGCTCGACGTGCTCTTCGTCGTTCCAGGCGACGATCGACGCGCGCTGCACGAACTCCTGGGGCGCCGTTCCCACGGAGGGCCGGTACTGCTTGAGCGCCGCGATCAACTCTGCGTCCGCCGCGACGAAGCCCGAGCGGTAGCCGGTCATCGAGGAACGCTTGCTCAACGTATTGAAGACGGCGATGTTGCCCTCTTCCCGCACCTCGAGCGCAGAGTGGGGCGGGGCGTCGAACCACAGCTCCGAGTACGCCTCGTCGCAGGCGAGCAGGAACTCGTACTCCCGCGACAGCTCCGCCGCGCGCCGCAGGAACTCGACCGGGGCGACGGCTCCTGTCGGGTTGTTCGGATAGTTCAGCCAGACGATTGCGGCCCGCTCCCAGGTTTCCTCCGGCACCGTCTCGAGGTCGATCAGGAAACCGTTCTCTTCGAGCAGCGGCAGCTGTTCGACGTCGGCGCCCGCGAACGTCGCCCCGCGGTCGGGCACGGGATAACCGGGCTGCGTCGTGACGACGAGTCGCTTCTCGCTCTCGCGGTCGACGACGATCTGCGCGAGCAGGAAGATCGCCTCCTTCGACCCGTACGTCGGAACGATCTCGGTGTCGGACTCGAGGCCGACGCCGAAGCGCCGCGCGCACCAGGCCGCGACCGCCGAGCGGAGCTCCGGCAGGCCCTCGGCGAGGGGGTACGTGGAGATCTCGGTCAGGCTCTCAGCCAGCGCGCGCCGGATCATCGGGTCGGTCGGCTCGCGCGGGTCTCCCTTGCCGAAATCGATCAGGTCGACGCCTGCCGCGGCGAGGCGGCGCTTCGCCTGCTCGAGCTTGACGAACGGATAGGTGCCGGTCGCGGCCAGGGCGGGGGAGAGCTGCACGCCGGGGACGCTATCGAGGAATGCGCTGCTCGCGTGCATAATCAAGCAGTGATCCAACGCCAGCCGGACCCCGCGCTGGAGCGTGGGTTCATCGCCGCCGTGCTGGCTCAGGGAGTCGACTCCGAGGACGAGCTGGGCGAGCTGCGGGAGCTCGCACGCACAGCGCTCGTCGAGCCGATCGGAGAGGTCGTCCAGCACCGCACGCGCCCCGAACGACGGACGTACCTGGGGAAGGGCAAGCTGGAGGAGCTCAAGCGCACGTACCGCGAGTCAGGCGCAGAGGTATTGCTCGTCGACGACGAACTCGAGCCGTCGCAGCAGCGGACGCTCGAGGACACGCTGCAGGCGCGCGTCGTCGACCGCACGCAGCTGATCCTCGACATCTTCGCGCAGCACGCGGTCAGCGCGGAGGGCAAGCTGCAGGTCGAGCTCGCCCAGCTCGAGTACAACCTCCCGCGCATGCGCGGCATGTGGCAGCACCTCGAGCGGCTCGGCGGCGGCGTCGGCACGCGCGGCCCTGGCGAGTCGCAGCTCGAGAGCGACCGCCGGATCGCCCGCCGCCGGATCACGCTCCTGCGGCGGCGCCTGAAGGAGCTGAGCAAGCAACGCGAGGTTCGGCGCCAGGAGAGGACGCGCGCCGAAGCGCCGACCGTCGCGCTGGCGGGCTACACCAACGTCGGAAAGTCCACGCTCCTGAACGCGCTCACCGCCGCCGAGGTCTCGGTCAACGACCGCTTGTTCGAGACGCTCGATCCGACGACTCGCGCGTTCGAGCATGACGGGCGGAAATACCTCGTCACCGACACGGTCGGATTCATCCGCCGGCTGCCGACACAGCTCGTCGAGGGCTTTGCCGCGACACTCGAGGAGACCCTGGTGGCGGACCTCGTCCTGCACGTCGTCGATGCCTCCGTCGCCGACGATCGCCTCGACGAGCAGACGCGCGCCGTGGCGGCGGTCCTGCGCGAGATCGGCGCGCATGAGCTCCCGCTCGAGGTCGTGATCAACAAGGTCGACGCGGTTGACTCCCTTCGCCGCCGACGTTTGTCGAACCGCTTCCCGGAGGCGTTGCAGGTCTCCGCCTTGACCGGCGAGGGGCTGGACGCGTTGCGCGAACGAATCGCGTCGCGCTTCTCCGACCGCTACGAGGCGGTTCACCTGTTCCTGCCCTACGGCGAGGGAGGCAAGCTCGCCGAGCTGTACGCGCTCGGGGCGCCGATCGAGGAGCGCGAGGACCAGGCCGAAGGCGTGTTCGTACGTGCGCGGCTGCCGCGACGGGAGCTGCGGCGGTTCGCACGCTATCTCGTCGCGGAGGCGCGCTCAGAGCCTGCGCAGCGCACGCGTTGATCGAGTTGCCGATCCAAAGGCTGCGCGCCGACGCGGTCGTGCCCGAGCGTGCCTATGCCGGCGACGCGGGCCTCGACCTGGCTGCGTGCGAACGGGTCGAGCTTGATCCCGGCCAGCGTGCGGTCGTCGGCACGGGACTCGCGGTTGCGATCCCGGAGGGATACGCCGGTTTCGTCCAACCCCGTTCGGGCCTCGCCGACCGGCACGGGATCTCGATCGTGAACGCGCCGGGCCTGATCGACTCCGGTTACCGGGGCGAGCTGAAGGTGATCCTGCTCAACACCGACGCGACGCATCCCTTCGTCGTCGAGCCGGGCATGCGCATCGCGCAGCTCGTGGTGGTGGAGGTGCCGGAGCTAGAGCTTGTCGAGGCCGACGAGCTGCCCGCGACGGAACGTGGCGTCCGCGGACACGGCTCTTCAGGGAGGTGATGGCCACGGAACCGCGGATCCGCGTCTCGGCCATCCTCCGCTGGAAGGAGCAGGTTCTCCTGTGCCGCCACGAGAAGCCCGGACGCGAGTACTGGCTGCTTCCGGGCGGCGGTGTCAACTCGGGCGAGAGCCTCGTCGACGCGCTGCACCGCGAGCTGGCGGAGGAGATCGGCATCGACGAGGACCTTCCGGTCGAGGGGCCCGTTGCGATCGTCGACTCGATCGCTCCGGTGCGCAGCTTCGCCGCAAAGCACGTCGTGCACATCATCTTCGCCGGCGATCTCGGCGCGCGCTCGCTCGAGGCCGTCACCTCGCACGACGCTGCCGTGCGCGGTCATCGCCTCTTCGGCGTCCAGGACCTCGACGGCGTCGTCCTCCATCCACCGATCCAGCGTTTCCTCAGGCGCTGGCAGCCGGGCGATCCCGCCGTCTATCTCGGCGCATTGTGGGCGCCTTGATCCCCTTCCGGCCCACACGCAGCACAGAAACGTGCATCTTTGGCCGGTAACGTCGACCGCGAGGGTGGTGGGTACGAGCCCCGCCCTTGAGGGTGGGGGTGCACTCAGACACGGCCGGCGTGGCCGCGTCGAGACGCGCTAGCGGCGGCCGCCCCGTGTTTGCGCTCGCCGCGCCGACACCTCGTGCGCTTGCTGTTCGAGGTCGTCGCCTAGGGGCGTGAGCTCCGGCGGCTCGCCGAGGCGATGCGCCAGGGCCTGCGCAAGCAGCCAGTCGGCGAACCACGGATTGCGCGGCAGCAACGGGCCGTGCAGGTACGTCCCCACGGCGCGGCCGAGGCGACAGCCTTCCCAGCCGCTCTCGCCGTCGTTGCCGAAGCCGGCCACGACGCGCCCCAGCGGCTCCGCACCGGGATCGAGGCGCGTGCGGCCGGCGTGGTTCTCGAAGCCGGCCAGCGTCCGGCTCACGCCCGGCTCCAGCTCGCACTCGAGCAGGACGTCGCCGATCATGCGCGTCTCGCCCGCCACCGTCTCCAGCGGGAAGAGCCCGATGCCGGGCAGATCGACGCCGTGGACGTCACGGTACGAGCGGCCGAGCAGCTGGTAGCCACCGCAGACCGCCAGCAGGGCGGCCCCGGCGGCGACCGCCTCGCGGACGCCCTCCGCCTTCGCGGCCAGATCCTCCGCGACGAGGGCCTGCTCGCGGTCCTGCCCGCCGCCGACATAGAGCAGGTCGTGCTCGCCCGGCCGCACCGGCTCGGCGACCGACACGGTGCGCACGTCGAGCTCGTGGCCACGCCAGGCGGCACGCCTCGCGAGCACGGCGATGTTCCCGCGGTCGGCGTAGATGTTCAGGTAATCCGGGTAGAGGTGCCCGACCACGATCTTCATGCGGCGCGCTCCCAGTACGGCCGGACGAACCCGCGCGCGGCGACGATCTTCCGCAGTGCGAGCATCGCCGTGTAGGTGGGGAGAAGGACGAGCTCGCCGCCCGCGGGCGTCAGCTCGAGGCCGCGGTCGAGCGCACGCTCGAGCGAGGGAATTACCTCGATCGCTCCCGCATCCAGCCCTCCGTACTTGAACCGGAGCGCCAGCTCGGCCGCGCGGTCGCCCGTCGCAACCAGCCGGTCGAGACCGCCGATCAGCGGCTCGAAGTCGACGTCCCAGATCCACGAGACGTCCCGGCCGTCTGCGATCGCGTCGTTCAGCGCGACGACCGCGAGCGAGGGCGCACCCCCGTCGACGATCGTGCGCACAGCCTCGTTCGCGCCCGCCGGATTCTTGATCAGGAGCATCAGGACGCGGCGATCCCCGACCGCGATCCGTTCGAAGCGACCGAACGCGGCGCTGAAACGCTCCAGCCCCGACGCGATCTCGTCCAGCGACGCGCCCAGCAAACCGGCCACGGCCGCGGCGGCCAGTGCGTTGTAGACGTTGTACAGCCCCGGCACGTTCAGCCGCACCCCGCGCGCGCCCACCGGCGTCTCGAGCCGGAACGTGACCGCATCGAGCCCGTGAAGCTCGATCCCGCGTGCGGCGACGGCGAGCGCGGGGCGTCGATGGCCGCAGGCGGGACAGCGGTAGTCGCCGAGATGACCGACGTACGCAGCGGCGTACTCGTACGGCGTCCCGCAGCGGACGCAGTACTTCGAGTCCGCCGCGTGCTGCAACGACGGTCGCGCGTACGCCGGATCGTCCACGCCGAAGACGACCGCGTCGGGGCGCGCGTACGCCAGCTCGCCGACCTGAGGATCGTCGCCGTTCAGGGCCAGCGCAGCGTCGCCCGGCAACGCACCCACGGCGGCACGCCACCGCGCGGCGACGTGCTCGAGCTCGCCGTAGCGGTCGAGCTGGTCGCGGAAGAGGTTCCCGAGACAGACGGCCCGCGGCCGCAGCCGCTCCGCTACCTCCGGAACAGCCGCCTCGTCGACCTCGAACAGACCGAGCTCCGCGCCCCGTGCGTCGAGCAGCGTCGAAGCGACGCCGGAGACGAGATTCGCCCCGGAGCTGTTGTGCGCCAGACGCACGCGCCCGCCCAGGATCTCGGCGGCCATCGCGGCCGTCGTCGTCTTGCCGTTCGTCGCCGAGATCAGCGCCGAGCCGAGCGGCAGCCGCGCCGCCAGGCGGTCGACGGCGCCAGGGTCGAGCCTCCAGAGCAGCTTGCCGGGAACGGTCGTGCCGCCGCCGGCGCCGGCCAGACGCGAAAGCCGCCCTGCGGCGCGCGCGAGCGCGATCTCGGCGGCAAGCGGAACGGGCACGCGCACGACACGAGGGAGGCTATCCGAGCCCCGCTGGTCACTCGGACGAGGGAACTTTGACGGCCCATACCGCAGAAGGGTGACGAAGGCGCACGCACGCCTCTCTACGTTCCTACCGGTCAGCTGCGGCTTTGAGAGGAGCGGGATGAGGGACGGAGAGCAACGGCGGGGCGTGCGCGCGAGCGCGCTCTGGGGCAGCGGCAAGCGAGACGACGGCTCGCGCTCGAACGCGCTCTGGGGCAGCGGTAAGCGGCGCGCGGCCGTCTTCGCCACGCTCGCGCTCGCCGTGCTGGTTCCCATCGGCGCCGCCGCGAGCCCCTCGAAGCAGGACGTCAGCGCATACGTGACGCCTTCACTGCTCTCGGCCGTCCAGGCGAATGCGACCGGGACCTTCAGCGTCATCGTGCAAGGCAAGGCCGGCAACCAGGCCGCCAAGGCCGTCGCCGACGTCCTCGGCACGCAGCTCAAGGCCGTGCGCAACCTGAATTCGATCGACGGCGTCGCCGTCGACCTCACGGGCGCCCAGGTCCTCGCGCTCGCGGCCGACAAGCATGTGAGCGCGGTCACCCTCGACGCCCGTGTGCGCCTGTCCTCGGCCTCGGCGCCCGACAGCAGCGAGAAGTGGCCGTACGTCACCGGCGTGAACAAGTACGCCGCCGCTCCCGCTGCGACGATCGCGATCGTCGACTCCGGCATCGACGCGACCCGACCGGAGTTCGCCGGCCGGATCGCGGCCAACGTCAACCTGTCGACGCTCCCGGGCAACTCGCCGGGCGACGGCCGCGGCCACGGCACGTTCGTCGCCGGCATCGCCGCCGGTCAGCTGGCCGGCAAGGACGGCGCCGCCCCGACGGCGAGGTTCGTCTCGATCGACGTGATGGACGACCAGGGGATGGCGCGCACGAGCGACGTGATCGCCGCCGCCGACTGGATCCTCGCGAACAAGACGAAGTACGGCATCCGCGTCGCGAACTTCTCGCTGCACTCGTCGGTCGCGAACAGCTTCATGTACGACCCACTCGACAAGGCGGTCGAGCGGCTGTGGTTCAACGGCGTCGTCGTGGTGGCGGCCGCCGGCAACTACGGCTACCCCGATCGCCCGAGCGGCGTGCCGTTCGCACCGGGCAACGACCCGTTCGTGATCACCGTCGGCGCCAGCGACACCGGCAAGTCGGTCGCGACGAACGACGACGTCGCCGCCCCGTGGTCGGCCTACGGCTACACGCTCGACGGCTTCGCCAAGCCCGACCTGGCCGCGCCGGGGCGCTACATCGTCGGCCCGGTCCCCGTGACCTCGACGCTCTACAGCGAGCGCCCCGAGCACATCGTCGAGCCCGGCTACATGGAGCTGTCGGGCACGTCGTTCGCCGCCCCGATGGTGAGCGGCATCGCGGCGCTGATCCTCGGCAAGCATCCCGACTTCACGCCCGACCAGGTCAAGGGGGCGCTGATGCTCGGCGCGAAGCCGCTCCCGCGCGCAAGCGACATGTCCGAAGGGGTCGGCGAGGTCAGCGCCTCCCGCTCGATCGAGTTCACCACTCCGCCGAACCCGAACAAGGGCCTGGACAGCTTCATCGCCGGCGATCCCGTCACGGGTGCCCCGGTCTTCGACTCGGCCAGCTGGGCCGAGCAGGCGAAGAGCGACGCCTCCTGGGCGAGCACCTCCTGGGATTCCGCCTCGTGGGCGGCCGCGTCGTGGTCGTCGGCCAGCTGGGCCGAGGCCTCCTGGAGCGACGTCAGCTGGGCGTCTGCGTCCTGGGCTTCGAGCGCCTCGGCGACGGCCTCCTGGGCCGACCTGAGCCTCGCGAGCGCCTCCTGGGCCGACAACGCCGAGGGCGAGTCGGCGGACGTGAACGGCGGCGCGATCGACCCGCTCGAGCTCGACGCCATCCTCGCCGGCACGCTCGACCCCTAGGCCCGTGCGACAGCTCCCGGTTTCACCCTTTCGGGGGAACCGATCGAGTGATCCCCGATCGGGGGATGCCCACGAGTGGTGGCGACCGTACTTTCCGTCCTGGGCTTCGGTCCTGCGGCCCTGCGTCGAGAAGGAGAGACCCCTGCAGTGAGTGCGGCGCCAACCGATATCTCGCTCGTCGGTGAGCCTGGTTCCGGCCGGACCGAGCGGCTGCCGCGCAATGCGCGGATCTACTTCGTGCTCGTCGCGCTCACGGCGGCGGCCGTCACGATTCCCTTCGCCGGCCGTTTGCAGACGACGCACCATTGGACCGCCTTCCTCATCCTCGCCTCGGCCGCGGCGATCGCTCGTCTCTTCGTCGTGCGGACTCCGGCCGATCAGGCCTACCACACGGACATCGTCTTCCTGATCCCCGCGGCGTTGATCCTGCCGCCGGAACTGCTCGTCCTCGTGGCCGTGGTGCAGATGGTCCCGGAGTGGCTGAAGATGCGCTACCGCTGGTACCTGCAGACGTTCAACATCTTCGACTACCTGCTGTCGGCGATGGCGGCCTGGTGCGTCGGCCGTGTCCTGCTGCTCGAGCACACGGGGATCGCGAACGGAGCACTGCGCCTGTCGATTGCCGGTGTCGCCGCCTGTGTCGTCTTCGTCGCCGTCAACCACACGCTCCTCGCGGTGATGCTCCGGCTCGCGCGCGGCTTCAGCCTCCGTGAGACCGGTCTCTTCGACGCCGAGTACCTCGCCACCGACCTCGTGCTCGCCGCGCTCGGCGTCGCCGTGTACGCCTTCTGGAACTCGAATCCGTGGCTGGTCCCGTTTGCGCTCACGCCGCTCTTCCTGATCCACCGGTCGCTCAGCGTGCCGGCGCTCCAGGCCGAGGCGCGCGTCGACCCGAAGACGGGTCTCTTCAACGCCCGCCACTTCGCCGCGGCGCTGTCGGAGGAGATCGGCCGCGCCCAGCGGTTCGAGCGCCCGATGTCGCTGATCATGGCCGACCTCGACCTGCTGCGCGACATCAACAACTCGTACGGCCATCTCGCCGGCGATGCTGTTCTGAAAGGGATCGCGGAGGTCTTCCGCGCGCAGCTGCGTCACTACGACGTCCCGGCGCGCTTCGGCGGCGAGGAGTTCTCGATCCTGCTCCCCGAGACACCGCCGGACCAGGCGCTCGAGATCGCCGAGCGGATCCGCCGCGCGGTCGCGCAGCGCACCTTCGACGTCGAGACGTCGAGCGAGCCGATCCGCGCGACGGTCTCGATCGGCGTCGCCGGCTATCCGAAGGACGGCACCGACGCGAACGAGCTGATCCACCAGGCCGACCTGGCGGTGTACCGCGCCAAGCTGCAGGGCCGCAACCGTGTGCTCGGAGCGAGCTCCGAGCCGCTGCTGGTCCCATCCGACCGCACCGCGCGGCTGATCGCCGTCCCAGACGACGGTGACCACCATGCGCCGATGGCCGGCGCGCCGCACGTGCAGCCGGCAGAAGAGCGTCGCTCGGAACCGCGCCATCCGCGGCCGCACGCGATGCACGGGCCCCGTTTTCTCTCGCTCGACCGGCGGCTCAGCCTTACTGTCGGCCTGGTCAGCACGCTCGGCGTCGGCGCCGGCGTCGTCGGGCTCGCGCTCAGCTGGACCTCGCACGACCTGCTCGGGCTGCTGACCGTCCTGCTACTCGTGGGAGTGGGGCAGGCGCTCGCGATCGAGGCGGACGAGGGCGCCGCCGTGTTGTCGGTGAGCGCCGTCGGCTGTCTGGCGGCGTCGTCGCTGTTCGGCTGGCGCGCCGCGCTGCCGCTCGCAATCACGAGCGTCGCCGTCGACTGGAGCGCGCGCCGGCATCCGCTGCACAACGTGCTCTTCAACATCGGTGCGCTCACGCTCGCGTCCCTGACCGCCGCCAGCGTCTTCAAGCTCGGCCTCTTCTTCCCGGACGGAACGACGCACCGGCTCGCGGTCGCCGGTCTCGGCCTGCTGGCGGGCGCGGGCTACTTCGTCGTCAACATGGGTCTCGTCTCACTGGCGCTCGCGCTGCAGGGGCACGAGCGCTGGTCGAGCGTCTTCAAGGAGCAGTTCGCGTGGCTGCTGCCGCACTACGTCGTGTACGGCTTCATCGGCGGCGTGATGGCGCTTGCGTACGAGGCCGTCAACCTGCTCGCGCTGGCGGTCTTCGCGGTGCCGCTGCTGTTGATGCGCAAGACGCAGGAGGCGTACCTGAAGCATACGCACCGCAGTGCGCAAAAGCTCCGCGAGGCCGCAGAGACGATCCAATCCCAGAACGTGTCGCTCGAGATGGCGAACAAGCTGCTGAAGGAACGCTCGACCGCTGCGATGGAGTCGCTCTCGGCCACGGTCGACGCGCGCGACTCCTACACCGCCGGGCACTCCCGCCGCGTGCAACAGCTCGCGCTGGCGGTCGGCCGGGAACTGGGGCTCTCGCAGGCCGAGCTCGACCTGCTCGGCCACGCTGCGCTCTTCCACGACATCGGCAAGCTCGCGATCCCCGATGCGATCCTGCTGAAGCCGGCCAGCCTCACGCCGGACGAGTGGTCGCTGATGCAACGCCATGCGGAGGAGGGCGCACGCATCATCGACCGCCTCGGCTTCCTCAACGACGCCGTGCCCGCGATCCGGCACCACCACGAGCGCTTCGACGGGACGGGCTATCCCGACCGGCTCGCGGGCGAAGAAATCCCCCTGGGCGCGCGCATCATCCACGTCGCCGACGCGCTCGACTCGATGCTGACCACCCGCATCTATCGCGCCGCACGGCCGGCCGCGGAGGCGCTGCAGGAGCTCCGCACCTCCGCCGGAAGCCAGTTCTGCCCCCGCTGCGTCACCGCCCTGGAGCGGATCCTGCCGCTCGAGGCCCTGGCGGGCGACCCCGAAGGGCCCCGGCTCTCCGCCGTCGCTTCGTAGGCCCTGCCCGCCTAGACTTGCGTTCCTTCCAGAACGCTCTATCCTTATTGCCATGGCCCGGAAACCGCCCTACCGGGCGGTCGCCAAGATCGACCCCGCTGCGCTCGCGTCGTTCCAGGCCGGAATCCGCAAGCGCTACTCGAACGATCAGATCCTGACGGAGCTGCGCGCCAGCGCGGAACGGCTGGGCCGCTCCCCGACGATGCGCGAGTTCGCGGCAGACACCGAGACGACGGTGCACCCGCAGACGGTGATCGAGCACTTCGGCAGCTGGAACGCGGCGAAGCGTGAGGCCGGGCTCGTGCCGCGGCGATTCGCGACCCGCGAGGAGCTCGTCGGCCTGCTGCGCGAGCTGGGTGCCGAGCTTGGCCGCGTGCCGACGGCGAAGGACCTCGACGCCCGGCGCGGCTCGATGCCGTCGAAGTCGCTCTACTGGCACACGTTCGGCTCGCTGGCAGGGGCGCTGCGCGAGGCCGGCTTCGACGTCCCGGTCGGCGAGGAGCGGCTGGAGCGTGCCGTCGAGCAGGGCGTGAAGCTCGCACGCAGGCTGAAGCGCCTGCCGAAGTTCGCGGACTGGGCCGCCGCGCGGCGCAAGGACGAGACGCTGATGACGGAGTGGCAGGTGTACAGGATGTTCGACGCCCGCCGCGGCGCGTGGTCGACGTTCCAGTTCCTGATCAAGGAGCGCCTCGAGGACGACGGCGTCGCCGTCAACGACGACGGTCGGTTGCCCTAGGCGCCGACTGGGCGGCGCCGCACAAAGGTCGGCCGCGCTTCGCGCGGGCGGCCGTCGGCCTTAAGCCGCTTCCTCGATCTCGTAACCGACCGTCCGGCCGGTCGACGTCATCAGCTCGATGTCGTAGGCCTCGCCGTGGATCCACGGATAGGGAATGACGATCCGCTCCGCGTCACCCGGGTCGACGGTGCCCTGGCTCGCGTGGAAGTCGACGAACGCGTCATTGAGAATGACCTGCGCCACGCGGGTCGGATCCTCCGAGCCGTTGGCGAGCACGAGGACGATCCGACCGGGCACCAGCGTCGCGTGCTCGACACCCAGCTCGCCGACCGCGTGACCGCCGTCCCACGGCCGGAGAAGCGCCAGCACCGCGGCGACGACAACGAGGACGAGGGCGACCGAGACGATCGCGGCCTTCACTCGGTCACCTCGAAGAACCCCATCCATCCGAGCGCGGCGAACTCGGTCTTGTGTGCGTGGAACATGTACCGGCCCGTGTACGGAAAGCGGAGCTCGAGCACGTCCCGCTGCCCCTGCCCCTGGATCACCGTGTCCGTGTACTCCGCAGGCTTCAGCGAGGTGCCGACCGGAAAGCGGTGAAAGAAGTTCCCGTGCACGTGGAACGAGTTGACCGGGTCGAACTCGACGATGTTGACGAGGTAGATCCGAATGAGCCTGCCTCGCCGCACGCGCACCGGTGCGTGCATGAAGTGGAACGCAACCGTGTTGACCGCGTAGACCTCGTTGTCCTCGTCGAAGTTAGGGTCGAAGGCGTTCTGCACCATCAGGAGCTCGTCGGCCGGCGGCCTCGCCTCGACCGGGTCGACGATGAAGGCGCCGTAAAGGCCCTTCGCGATGTGCCCGGCCAACGGAGACGCGTGGCAGTGGTAGAGGTGCAGGCCGAACGGGCGCGCCTCGAACTCGTAGGTGAAGTGCTCGCCGACCTGGATCAACCCGCCGCCGACGTCCTCGCCGACGCCGGGCGTTCCGTCCATCGCGGCCGGATGGATGCCGTGGAAGTGGATCGTGTGCGGATGCGTGCCCGCGTTGACGAAGTGAATGCGCAGCAGGTCGCCTTCGCGTGCGCGCAGCGTCGGGCCCGGGACACGGCCGTTATACGTCCAGGCGGCGTATTTGACGCCGGGGACGACCTCGATCTCCTTGTCGTACGCGACGAGCTGCCACTCACGCAGTGTGCGGCCGCCGGACAGCCGGCGCGTCTTGCCCCAGTCGAAGTCGCGCAGCATCGCGCTCGGGTCGAAGCCGTTGACCGTGGGGTCGACCGCGGTCTTGCCGTCGGGAGAGCCGGCGTGCGACGAGCCGTGCCCCAGCTGCGGCCGCCGGGGCGGCGCGGCTCCGCTCAGCCTGGCGGATACTCCTGCCCCGACCACGGCCGCCGCGGCGGAGAGCGCGCGGCGCCTCGTGAAGGAGCTGCGCAACACCTCGCAACGACGGTCTCACCGTCCCCTAAGAGGAACCTGAAACGGGCGTAAAGACTTCTTGAGGACTACGCGGCCGCGTGCAGCGTCGCGAGCCGCTCGAGGCAGGATCGCGCCTCGTCGGGCGTCCGCACGGCCGGGAGCGGCTCCTCGACGAACGAGAGATCTGGGCTGAACCTCTCGCGCGCGACGATCACGCCGTGCTCGACCGCGACGACGGTGCCCTCGTCGAGCTGGGACTTCTTCAGCCTCAGGGCGGCATAGCTCTCGACCAGCTCCAGCGCCAGACGCGTCGACGCGAAGAACAGCTCGCGCTTGCCGGCGCCGACCCAGAGCGGCCGTCCCATCCCGCGCGCGAGCAGCAACTCCGGGCGGTCCTCGTCGAGCCAGGCGGCGGCCATGGAGCCGTAGAGCTGCTCCAGCACGGCCGCCGTGCGGCCACGCGACCGCTCCGCGAGGGCGAAGATGATCTCGGAATCGACGGTCATGCCCGGCTCCGCCCGCGCGATGCCGTGCTCGTCGAACAGCTCGTCGTCGTTGTCGATCGTCCCGTTGTGGACGCCGACGACGGCGCCGTGGCGGATGGGGTGGTTGTTGGCGGTGCGGCTCGGATGGCCCTTGGTGTAGTCCCGGACGTGCACGAGCAGCTTCGTTGCCTCCTCGGGGACGCGAATCCGGTCGAGCAGGGCCGTGGCGCCGGAGCGTTGCTTGTGCACGGTGATCGCGGAGCCCGGGGAACGGAAGGCGTACCCGACCGCGTCGGCGCCGCGCTCGGCGATCCCCGCGAGTAGGGCGCGGGCCGCGACAGTCCGCTCGACGCGGCTGTCGAGTCCTAGGCTATATCCGGCGATTCCGCACACAGTGTTTGAGCAAATGCGGAGCGACCTTCCGGTCGCTCATCCTCCTAGACGCATCGGCTGTTCTCCTTGTTAGTTCAACCTCCGTAAGGGGATTTCGAACGCGTAACGCGCCGACCCCTCGTTTGGGGGAACCTTCTTTTGACGGCCGACGGGTGCTTGGGGGAACCTCCCGGTTCCCCCAAACCCCCTCCACTGGTCGAGCTTCGCGGACGGGCGCTACGCGCTCTTCCTTTGGGCTGACGGATGCCTGGGGGAACCTCCCGGTTCCCCCAAACCCCCTCCACTGGTCCGCTTCGCGGACGATGCCTCAAGCGTCCTCTCGGCCCGGCCGATACCACTGGCATGCGGCCGCTCCCTGACGTGCCCTCGGACCCCGCGGTCGAGCCGCGCCTCGAACTCGTACCCGAAGTCGACGACGCCGAGGAGACCGAGGCCGAGGAGGCGGAAGACGCCGAGGACGGGGAGGAAGACATTCCCGTCGCCGTCAAGGCCGAGGCGACGCAGGACCCGCTCAAGCTCTACGTCCGCGCGATCGGCGACGGGCCGCTGCTGACTCCGGCCGAGGAGCGCGAGCTCGCCCGGCGGAAGGACGAGGGGGACGAGGAGGCCAAGAAGAAGCTGATCGAGTCGAACCTCCGGCTCGTGATGTCGATCACGCGCAACTACACGAAGGCCGGCGTTCCGCTGCTGGACTTGATTCAGGAGGGCAACCTCGGCCTGATCCGCGCCGTGGAGAAATTCGACTACAAGCTCGGCTACAAGCTCTCTACGTACGCGACCTGGTGGATTCGCCAGGCAGTAACGCGCGCGCTCGCCGACCAGGGCCGGACGATCCGACTGCCGGTCCACGTCGCGGACCAGGTTCGACGGCTCATGCGCGCGCGCCGCCAGCTCGCACAGAAGCTCAATCGCGAGCCGACGCAGGATGAGCTCGCCAAGGAGAGCGGCTTCCCCGAGAAGCGCGTCCAGGAGCTGCTCGACCTCGTCGAGGACCCCGTCAGCCTCGAGACACCCGTCGGCGACGGCGAGAGCATGTACGCCGACCTGATCGAGGACATCCACTCGGAACGTCCCGACGAGTCGACGTCCCAGAAGCTTCGCCGCACGGAGCTCGTCGAGGCGATGCTCCGCCTCAACCCGCGCATGCGCCGTGTGCTCTCGCTCCGCTTCGGGTTGGACGGCGATCCGCCGCAAACCCTGGAAGAGGTCGGCTCGGGGCTCGGGATCACGCGCGAGCGCGTCCGCCAGCTCGAGTCACGTGCGCTCCGCGAGCTCCGTGCGGTCGCGCCGGACCTCGAGCTGTACCTACGCTCCTAGCTTCTCGCTACGGTGAAGTAGTGGGTCCGTTCGTCGACTGTCACTCGCACGTGGTCCCGTCAGGGGACGATGGGGCGGCGACGATCGAGGACGGGCTGGCGCTCTGCCGGAGCGCCGCCCAGCACGGGACCGCCGTGCTGTTCGCGACGCCGCACGTCTGGCCGTACTTCACGCTGACGGCGCAACGGGAGCAGGAGGTGCGTGACGCCTTCGAACGCCTGCGCCCCCGCGCCGGGCTCGAGCTACGCCTCGGCTACGAGCTGACGCCGGCCCGACCGCTGCTCGCCGAGGATCCTCACCGCTACGTGCTCGAGGGGACCGACCGCGTCCTGATGGAGGTCCCGTTCACCGGCCCGGCCGATCTCACCTTCGCGCTCGCGGAGCACATCGAGGCGGCGGGCCTGCAGCCGGTAATCGCGCACCCGGAGCGAACCGAGGCCGTGCTCGACGATCCGCTGATCGCGGCGGAACTGGCCGGGCGCGGTTGGACGCTGCAGGTGAACGCAACCTCACTGACGGGGCGGCACGGACCGGAGCCCGAGGGGCTCGGCTGGTCGTTCCTGGAGCGCGGGCTCGCGACCGTGGTCGCCTCGGACGGCCACCGCACAACGCGGCCGGCGCACCTCGACGACGCCTACCGGCTCGCCCGCGAACGGCTCGGTGAGGGCGCGATCTCCTTGTTCGACGGTAGCGCGCTCGGCGTTGACGTCACGCAGTCACAGACTGCATCTCGCGCAGCGTCGCGAGGCGCCTGAGCGACCGAGGCGTCGTCTTGCGACGCCGACCATCGAGGAGGCGCGGGCTTTGCCCGCGCTCCGCCTGGGTTTAGGCGGTGACGGACTGCATCTCGCGCAGAGTCGCCAACCGACGTAGGGACTCGAGCTCGATCTGACGCACGCGCTCTCGGGTCAGTCCTAGGCGACGCCCGATCTCCTCGAGCGTCTTCGGCTCGGAGTCGTCGAGGCCGTAGCGGAGGACCAGCACCTGCCGTTCACGCTCGTGCAGAGCGCCGAGCGCCGCCGTCAGGGCCTGCGAGCGCAGCGAGACCTCGACCTCTTCCTCGGGCAACGGATCGTCGCCGGCGACGAAGTCTCCGAACACCGCGTCCTCCTGCTCGCCGACGGGCTGGTCGAGCGACGCCGACGCGCGCGCCGCCGCGCGCACCTCGAGCGCCTGCTGGATCGGCAGGCTCGCTTCCTCGGCGATCTCATCGAGCGTCGGCTCGCGGCCGAGCTGCGTCCAGAGCGTGCGTTCGGCCCGGTTCATCTTTTGCAGGCGCTCGACGATGTGCACGGGCATCCGGATCGTGCGCGCCTTGTCCGCAAGGGCCCGCGCCACCGCCTGCCTGATCCACCACGTCGCGTACGTCGAGAACTTGTAACCGCGGCGCCAGTCGAACTTCTCCACGGCGCGGATCAGGCCGAGGGTGCCTTCCTGGATCAGGTCGAGGAAGGGGAGCCCCTGGTTGCGGTAGTTCTTGGCGATCGACACGACCAGACGCAGGTTCGACTGGATCATGTGCGTCTTCGCACCCATGTCGCCGCGTTCGATCCGCTTCGCGAGCTCGACCTCTTGAGGCGCCGTCAGCAGCGCGTGGCGGCCGGCCTCGCGCAGGAAGAGCTGCAATGCGTCGGTCGTCGTCTCGTACGAGGTCTGGAGCGGGGGGGGAGGCGGCTCTTTCTCCTTCTCCTGCTCCTCGACGATCTCGATCCCGCGGCGGTCGAGCTCGTTGTAGAGCGCGTCGGTCTCCAGCGCGTCCAGCTGGTGCAGCTCGATCAGCTCGGCCAGCTCGAGCTGCCGGATCGAGCCGGTCGCTTCAGCGTTCTCCAGCAATCCTTGGATGTCCTCGTGCTGGAGGATCGACTCGATCTCTACCGTCATCTCCCGCCTGGTTCTTGCCTGAGCGTGCGCAGTCCCAAACGCGCACGCTCTCAGGCCCGGCACCGCCAGTCAACCCCGTATGGCCGCTCGCTAGCTTCCTGGCCCGAGGTAGCTGCTGTTCTCAGCCCTGCTTACGAGGGATCGAAAGGAAGCGCCAAAAAGGGCACCAGCCCGATTGCAACGCTCACGAAGATCGCGGCCAGGGCGTACCGCCTGGGTTGTCGGAGTTGCCTTGCCCTCAAAAGACCCGAGACGCTCAACACGAGGCAGAGAGCACCGACCAGCGGTGAGATCAGGCCGAACGACCTGAACGAGTAGAAGAGCACGAACTTGTCCGTCAACGCCTCGACGAGGCCCCAGATGCCCCAGAGGGCGAAGATGCCCGGCGTGACGCCGAGCATCCACCGCGACATGCCGGCCGTTCGCATGCCACGTGGATCGGCGTGCCGTGCGGGCGTCTTGAGCCGCCGTACGCGGCGTAAGCCAATGCACGGAAACGGTCGTTATGTCAAGTTGGCGTGGATTGGCCTGCTTTCCGCGCTCGCCCTCCCCGCACCGGCCCGGGCGGAAATCGTGTCGCCCACCACAGGCCCGGGGCTGCTCGCGGTCGCCGGGGACGGATCACCGCGCGTCGCGTTTCTCTCGGGCCGCGACGTCGTCGTCGCGCGGCGGACCGCCGCCGGCTGGACGTTCGCGCGTGCCGGCCGCGCGCCCGGCCAGATCCCGGTCCTCTCCGGGCTCGTCGTCGATCCTGCCGGCCGATCGAGCACGCTGGTCGAAGCCGAGAACGGCTCCTGGCTCGCGCTCGCGGGTCGCCGCGGCAAGCTCCGGGTCGTCGCCCGCCCATCCCGAGGAACGTCGCTCGGTCCCGCTGGTCTCGCACTCGACGCGGCCGGGCGGCCCGCGTTCGCGTACGCGCTGAGACAGCACTCCGGCAAGACGTACCTGCGCCTCGTGACGACGGACGCGCGCGGACGTCTGCACACGCTCAGGATCACGAAGGGCGGCTTCCCGTCGAGCGCGATGGTGCCGGGCGCGGCGCCCGTTCTCGTCCGCCGTCGGCTCCACGTCGTCGAGACGTACACGAACGCCGCGATCGACTGGGGCCGCAAGGCCGGCGGCGGTTGGGAAGGCCAGTTCCTCTTCGCCAGCATCTCCGGCTCGCCGGCCGGGCGCGTCGGTGCCGCGGCCAGCGGCGCCAACCTCTGGTCTGCGTGGACCGAGCTGACCTCCGAGGCGATCAGCGTGCTCCTCACGCTCAGCGCCGAGACGCAGGACACGACGACGGTCGTCGATCACGGCATCTTCGTGTCGCTGTTCCTCGACGCCGGGCAACCCGAGGTCGGCGCCTACGACTGGGTGGAGCTCGACAACGCGTTCGTGTACGCCGGCCTGCTGGCCAACGCGGCGGGCCCATTCGCCGAGCTCGACGGTCGACTCGAGGGCTACGCGCCGGCTCCGGGCGGCGAACGGCAGCTGCTGCTGTCGACGGGCAGCGGCCTCGAATGGTTCGAGGCACCGGCCCGCCCCTCGACGCGTGTGTCGCTGAGCGTCGACGCGACCGGCCGGATCACCGGCAGCGTCGAGGGTGCGACGGCGGGCATCGTGGAGGTCTACCGCGAGCTCGGAAACACACAGCGCGCGCTCGTGGCGAACGCCGAACTCGGGGCCGACGGCTCCTTCAGCGCCCAGGACTCGGCGCCGGCCTCCCCCACCCTCTACCGCGCCGTCTACGTCGATCCCGTCAACGGCATTCCCTACGCCGCCCTGCTCCGCACGCCCGTCGGGCCCGGCTAACCCTCCTGTAACGTCCCGCGCGATGCGGAGCGACCGTCTGCTTGCGGCGCTGGCGGCCCTCGTCGGGCTCATCCTCGTCGCCGTCGGCGTGATCTACATCGCGCTGAACGAACACGACATCCCGTCGTTCTTTCCCGGCCACGTGTCGCATCCGGCCGGCCACCACCACGTGAAGCACGGGATCGCCGCGATTCTGCTCGGCCTCGCCTGCCTCGCGTTCGCGTGGTTCCGGACGGGCCCGCGCGAGCGCGGCGCAGCTTCGACTCCGTAGTGCTCGTCTCCGCGGCCGCCGGCGGCCATCTGATCACCTACTTCCAGGCGGTGGTGATCGGGCTGCTGCAGGGCGTGACCGAGCTCTTCCCGATCTCGAGCCTGGGACACGCGGTCATCCTCCCGAAGCTGCTCGGCTGGCACCTCAGCCAGAAAGAGCCCTACTTCCTCGCCTTCCTCGTCGCCACCCACCTCGCGACGGCGATCGTCCTCTTCCTGTTCTTCCTGCCGGAGTGGCTGCGCATCCTCCGCGGCCTCGGACGGAGCCTTCGCGACCGCGAGATCTCCCCCCGCGACCCCGACGCCCGGCTCGCCTGGCTGCTCGTCGTCGGGACGATTCCGGCCGGTCTGCTCGGACTGCTGTTCGAGCACCCGCTGCGGTCGCTGTTCGCGAACCCGAAGGCCGCTGCCGCCTTCCTCATGCTCAACGGGCTCGTGCTGTTCGCCTCGGAGCTCCTGCGCCGGCGTGCGCCCGGGGCGCCGGAGCGCGCCCGCGACCTCGAGCAGCGCGGAGAGACTCCGACGTCGCCTGACGCAGAGAAGCGGCTCGCGACTCTCGGCTTCCGTGAGGCCGTCGGAGTGGGCACGGCGCAGGCGGCCGCCCTCTTCCCCGGGATCAGCCGGGCGGGCGTGACGATGGGCGGCGGGCTGTTCGTCGGGCTGACGCACGAGGACGCCGCGCGCTACGCGTTCCTGCTCGCGACGCCGATCATCGGCGCGGCCGCGCTGCTGAAACTGCCGGATCTGCTCGGGTCGAACGGAAACGGCGTGCGCGGTCCCGCCCTCGCCGGCGCGGCCTGCGCGGGCGTCGCGGCCTGGGCGTCTGTGAGGTTCCTGATGCGCTACTTCGAGACGAACCGGTTGACGCCGTTCGCCGCGTATTGCCTGCTCGCAGGCACTGCCGCATTGCTCGTGTTCGTGTTCTAAGATCCTCCTCCACAGCCTTTTCCACACGTTGTAAGAAAGGCTGTGGAAACGTTGAAAAAAGAAATTTCCGCAAATTGCGGACACGTCTTTTTTCGATCCCTTGACCGGCTTGCTTGACGCGTTAGTGTGCTGCTTGCGCCGAGCACGGAGCGCAAGTAGGTCGAAACCGAGTCCGAGGGCAGTACCCGGAAGGGGAAGGTCAGCGGAAGCGGTGGACGAAAGCGAAACCGGCTCGGCGAATTTTTTTGGTCCAACGCGAAGCGTTCCCCAGTTCGGACCAGAGACCTCTCGAACCTCGATCAGCACAGCCCTTTTCACATTGCACGATTGGCTGGCGCGATGTTGGAAAGGGAAAACGGCGCAATTTGCGGCCCCGGGTGTTTTCACCCCTTGACCCGCTCGCCGAACACGTTAGTGTGCTGCTTGCGCCGAGCACGGAGCGCGAGTAGGACGAAGCCGGATCTGAGGGCAGTACCCGGAAGGGGAAGGTCAGCGGAAGCGGTGGACGGAAGCGAAACCGGCTCGGCGAATTTTTTTGGTCCAACGCGAAGCGTTCGTCCGCGTAGCGGACCAGTGGAGGGGGTTTGGGGGAACCGGGAGGTTCCCCCAACGCACCACGACGCGCCCCTGCCCGCCCGCGCAGCGGACCAGTGGAGGGGGTTTGGGGGAACCGGGAGGTTCCGCCGACGCATTACGATCCCGCCCTGTGCACCTGAGACCTCCGAGCATCGATCCCGGTGTCACGTCGTTCATCTGGGCGCTGCTGCTCGGCCTGTTCATCTGGGGCGGCCTGCTCGCGATCGGCGTGAGCCAGGGCACCGCGCTCGTGCTGGCGTTGCTCTCCTTCGGCGCGATCTTCCTCTTCGTCCGCCTCCGTGGCGGCGACGATCCGGTCAGATAGAAACGCGCGTCAGATAGAAACGCGCGCAGCGCGCCGCCGCGCGAGCGCGACGAGCAGCAGCCGCGTCAGGTGGCCGCCCAGCGCCTCCTCGAGGCGCTCGAAGGCAGGCGTACGGGCCGGGCTGACTCGGGTAAGAGCGGCACAGTGCTCGAGCAGCAGCGCATAGCCTCTCTCGCCCTGCGAAAGCGAGGGATCGTGCATGGCCCTCCAGGTATCGGCGCCTGAGCGCCTCGCGCGGATCCCTAGGACTGAGCTAAAGCCGCCCCCCGCTCCTGCCGAGCGCCGCGAAGCGGACCAGTGGAGGGGGCCTGGGGGAACCGGAAGGTTCCCCCAGCCCCAATTGAGAGGTCACCTGGTGGTGACTCGGTCGCGGTCTGCGACCGGAACCTCTCCGTCCGATGCAACACGATCGCGCGTCACCGGCTCGTCGGCGGCGCGGCGGCCGTCGTCAGAGGCAGCGACCGTCCGCCGGCGGCCGAGGAGGCCGCGACCGGTCGTGGTCGCCGCAGGAGCTGCGACAGCCCTGCGCGGGCCGGTCGTGTCGAAGCTGTAACCGAACGCGAGCCCGATCCCGAACGCGAAGACCGAGACGTACTCCTTCAGGTCGTTCACGAGCCCACGAATGTGCAGGTCGCCGGACCAGGAAAGCACGTGCCGGTGGAACCAGCCGTTCCCGGGCTCGGCGGCGAGCACGATCCACAGCGAGACGATTGCGATCGGAACGAAGGCCAGCAGCAAGAACGCCGTCGACAGCCGCGGCCACCCCCACTTCGTCCAGCCGCCTAGCAGCTGCGAGAGAGCCATCAGGAGGCCGGCGCCGGCGATCAGCCCGTAGACGGCCCAGAAGCCGCCCAGGTGCTGGTCGTTGATCTGGGTTGCGAACCAGATCAGCAGGCCTGCGACAGCCGCCGCGATCAGCGTCGTCGTTGCCCGCGTGAGTCCGTACATTCGATCACCTCGCTCCGTTGGTACCCCTGTAGGTACCCGTGGAGCAGAAAGCGAACACACGTCTGGCTAGAGGCCCAGCCGCCTCGTATCGAAAGACGCGGAGTACAGCTCGGCCCGGAACTCCTCCAGCGTCCGGGCGACGTCGTCGTTGAAGACATGCTCGACGACGCCCACCTCGGGGTCGTTGTGGAACGGGAGATCGACGTGCTCGTGCGAGACGAGGTTCACGGACGTCCGCTGGCAGGCCGGGCAGCGGACGGCGAGGCCGAGCGAACCGTCCCCCGGGGCCAGCAGGAAGAACGACGACGGGAACACCGGCCGGGGCTGCTCTTCCGGATAGCAGAAGAAGCTCCACGGCCACTCCCCGGCTTGGATCCGCCGTGCGGCCAGATCGGAGAGCTCGGAGTCGACCAGGTCGAGGCGTGCCGTCATCAGGTTGTAGAAGACGCCGCCCTGCAGGCCGAGCGGCGCCCAGTCGAGGTCGTCGTGCGTGACGAGCCCCTCGTGCTCCTTCCCGCACGCGCAGGCGAACAGGACCTGGAAGACCGCCGGATGCGCGGCGCCCGGCAGACGCTCGAGCTGGCGGAACGCAGACAGAGTGACGCGCGTCTCACCCCGTGCGGGGCACGGGAAGGTGAACCGTCCCGTCAACGCGTCGTACATGACTGACGTTCTTAATCGGCAGGCCGGACGCTAAACGCGAGTTCAGTATGCAATTAGCGCGTGTAAATCGTATTTCGAGAGGCGCTCGCGCCCCTTCAAGAAGGTCAGCTCGATGATGAAGCAGCAGCCGACGACCTCCCCGCCGAGCCGTTCGACCAGCTGCTCCCCGATCGCCTCCACGGTCCCGCCGGTGGCGAGCACGTCGTCGTGAATCAGGACGCGTGCGCCCTTGGGGATCATGTCCGGGTGGAGCTCGAGCGCGTTCTGGCCGTACTCGAGCGCATACGTGGCACTGATCGTCTCGGGCGGCAGCTTGCCGGGGCGCCGCGCCGGAACGAACCCGCAGCCGATCTGCCGCGCGATCGCCGCACCGAGAATGAACCCGCGCGCCTCCGCGCCGAGCACGAGGTCAGGCTGCTTCGCCTGCCCCCACTCCGCCAGCTGCTCGATCGAGTACGCGAGCGCGTCGGGATCGGCGAGCAGCGGCGTGACGTCCTTGAAGCCGACACCGGGCTGCGGCCAGTCCGGGACCTCTCGGACCTTCTCGGCGAGATTCACCTGATTATGTTGACGCAAGCCGGCGCAGCGCGCGCCAGGACAGGAGCTGCGAGAGCTCCGCGGCCAGCTCGGTGAGTGCCTCGAGATCCTCCATGCCTGCGCGGCGACGCTCGGGGTTGCGCGCTCGCAGCGCGGGCCCGACGACCTGCTCGACGAGTCCGGCTTCCCGGTCGGCCGACGTCCGGAAGGGACGAAGGTGACGCGGGGCGATCCCGTACTGCGCCAGCCGGCCGCAGGCGAGCGCGATGTCGGCCTCGAGCTCGGAGTACCGCTTCTCCCCCGCCTCCGTTCGCGAGGTCAGCAGCCCGAACTCCTCTAGCTCGCGCGCAAGCCGGGCGTCGATCCCGGCCCGCTCGCACAACCCATGCAGGTCGAGCTCAGGCTCGTCCGCGACCAGCCCGGCGCCCCGCCGCCGTTTGCGATCGCGCGCCGCGGGCGAGGCGAGCTGCTGCCGGATCACGCGGAGCGGCAGGAACTCGTCGCGCTGCAGGCGCAGGATCGTCTCGAGCCGCTCCACGTCCTCTTCGCTGAAGAGGCGATAGCCGCCCTGCGTGCGTCGAGGCGCGAGCAACCCCTGGTCTTCGAGATAACGGATCTTCGAGATCGAGATGTCGGGGAAGTCGTCCTTCAGCATCCCGCAGACCGTGCCGATCGTCAGCAGCCTGGCTTTCGACGCGGTGGCCATCAGCGCCCGAAGAACGTGAGCCGGTACTTGCCGATCTGCAGCTCGTCGCCGTCCTCGAGCTCTGCCGACTCGACCCGCTTGCGGTTGACGAACGTGCCGTTGAGGCTGCCCTGATCCTCGATCACGAACGCTCCGTCGCGCTCGACGAGGATCGCGTGCTTCCGCGAAACGGTGACGTCGTCGAGGAAGATCCCGCAGTCGGGCGAGCGGCCGATCGTCGTCTCGCCCTCCGGCTTGAACATCTCCCCCGCCCTGCCGCCGCCGGAGCGCACGACGAGAGCCGGGCCCTGCACGCCGAGGCTCTCCAGCGTCTCGGCGGGACCATCCTCGCCGTCGTCAGGCGTGAAGGTCTGCGTCGCCTCGGCGCCGCCTTCGTCTTTCACGAGCAGCGCACCACACCGTGCGCAGTAGTTCGCGGCCTCAGGATTCTGAAAGCCGCACTCCTGGCAGTAAATGTGGCTCATGCGTTGGAGATGCTGTCGCAGGACATTTGTAGCGGCGGACGTTCCGTCTCTCCCACGCGCGTAACTTGGACGCGTAGCGTGTGACTCAAGCCGGTGGTGCGGCCTTCGAGGTGAGGATCTCCGTCAGGTGGTCGACGTCGACCTGGTCGAGGACGCTCTGGCCCCCGGTCTTCTGCAGGCGGGCGACGAGCTCCGCGCGCAGGATGTCGATCTTCCCGTGCAGGAGCCGGCGCTGGTAGGAGATCTCGTTCTCCTCCTCCTTCAGATCGTCGATCAGCTTCTTGAGGTCGTCGTCGGACAGCGTGCCGAGATCGGGCAAAGGTTCCAACTGGCCGCCTTTCGGGTCGAGGGCTCGCCCGCAGTAAAGCAGCGGCCGCCTAAAGGGTCAACCTGAGCTTGAGAGTTCGGGGCCGGTTGCGGCGGGATCAGGCGGTGGCTGCGGCGCTCTCCGTCTCCATGATCTCCTCCACCATCTGCCGGTACTCCGCCTCGAGCGCCTTCGAATCCTCCTCGGTGCGCCCCTCGGCGTAGATGTGGACGAGCGGCTCGTCGGGATCAGGCAGCACCTGCCCCCAGCCGCGCTCGTCGAAGACCTTGATGCCGTCGAGCAGGTCGAGCTCGCGGTCGCGCAGCCGCTCGGTCAGGACGCGCATGACGGCGCCCTTGAGCGCCCAAGGGCACGGCAGCTGGCGGTGGAGGAGCGTGGGCGCCGGCAGGTCGGCGACGAGCTCGGAGAGCGGGCGGCGTACGGGCGCGAGCAGCTCCAGCAGCTTGCAGAGGCTGGCGATCGCGTCGTACGCGGGCAGGAACTCGGGGAACACGTAGCCGCCGCCGACAGCGCCGGCGAAGATAACGCCGTCCTCCGCGGCCGCCTTCGTCAGGTCGGCGAGGGACGCCGGCGTGCGCACGACCTCCAGCCCGCTCCCCTCGAGCAGCCGGTCGACTTGGCTCGTCACGGTGATCGGGAACGCGAGCTTGCCGCGGCGGCCGTTCGAGCCGATCAGCCGCAGGAAGAGCAGCAGGGTCTGCTCGACCGGGATCTCGCGGCCTTGCTCATCGACGAGGTACACCCGCTCCGCCGCTCGGTCGAGGACGACGCCGAGGTCGGCGCCGACCGCGGGCACGAGCTGCTTCACCTGGCCCATCGCCTCGCGCAACAGCGCCGAGCCGGGATCGCTGCGCTCGGTCGTGAACCCGTGCGCCGAGACCGCCTCCACGCCGAGCGGCCCGAGCAGCAGCGGCAGCACGAACGACGCGGCCGAGAAGCCGTAGTCGACGACGAGGCGGAAGCCGCGCGCGCGGATGGCGTCGAGGTCGAGGCTGGCGAGCAGGTCCTGTGCATAGGTCTCGCGCACGCGCGCCGGGTACGTGATCGTCCCGATGTCGGGGAAGCCCACCCGGCGAAGCTCGCCGCGGGTGAAGTTCTTCTCGATCTCCTTCTGCAGCACCGGGGAAAGCGGGCTGCCCGGCTGCTCGAAGAAGCGGATCTGCACCAGCTCCGGATCGGCCTGCCCGGTGCCGACGTGGAAGCCGGCCTCGTAGCCCTCGCTCTTGAGCAAATGGCGCGCGACGGCCGCCGGCAGCACGCGCAGGTCGGCCACCTCGAGCCCGGCCGACGTGAAGCCGGTGATCATCGCCCGCTTGATCATCCGGCACGCGGGCGGCGACTCGCGGCTGGCGACGACGCGCGCGTCGCGCTTCAGCGCCGTGCCGAGCGCCGCCGCGATGCGCACGGCCACCTCGGGCGTCAGGTCGACGTTCACGAGACCCGCGACGCCGTCACGCCCGAACAGCCTGGTCGACGCACGCGACTCCCAGATCAGGCTCTCGTGGATCAGCGAGCCGGACTCCACCTCCTTGTACGGGTAGATCCGGACGTTCGGCATGATCACGCTCTCGGAGCCGATCGTCACCTCGTCGCCGATCGCGACGCCCTCGTGGATGCGCACGTGCGCACGGATGTCGCACGAGCGCCCGAGGATCGCACCCTCGATCAACGAGCTGCGGCCGATGTGCGTCGACGCGTCGACGACCGAGCGGGTGGTCCGAGTGCGTTCTCTCAGCGTGACCGAATTCGACAGCACGGAGTACTCGCCGACGCTCGCCCCGGGCGCGATCCGGCAGTAGTTGCCGATCAGTGCCGGTCCTTCGACCTGGTCGAGGTCGGCGATCTCGACGCCCTCGCCGAGCCAGACGTTGCCGCGGATGCGGATGCCGGGAACGTTCAGGCGCACCTTCTGCTCGAGCGCGTCGAAGTTCGCCTGGCGGTACTGGTCGAGATCGCCGACGTCCTGCCAATAGCCGTCCAGCACGTAGCCGTAGAGCGGCCGGCCCATCTCGAGCAGGTACGGAAACAGCTCCTTGGAGAAGTCGTACGGGCGGTCGGTCGGGACGTGCTTGAGCACCTCCGGCTCCAACACGTAGATGCCGGTGTTGATCGTGTCGGAGAAGACCTGGCCCCACGACGGCTTCTCGAGGAAGCGCTCGATCCGTCCCTCCTCGTCCGTGACGACGATTCCGAACTCGAGCGGGTTGTCGACCGACTTCAGGCCGATCGTCACCGCTGCGCCGCGCTCCTTGTGAAACGCGACAAGCGCGCTCAGGTCGACGTCGCAGAGGGCATCGCCGGAGATGACGAGAAAGGTCTCGTCGAGCTGCTTCGCGGCCAGCCGGACGGACCCGGCGGTGCCGAGCGGTGACTCCTCGACCGAGTAGCCGATGCTCATCCCGAGCGTGTCGCCCTCGCCGAAGTAGCTGCGGATCGCCTGCGGTAGGAACGCGACCGTGACGATCACGTCCGTCATCCCGTGCTCGCGCAGCAGCTCGAGGATGTGCTCCATGCAGGGCTTCCCCACGATCGGCACCATCGGTTTCGGCTGGTTCGACGTCAGCGGTCTGAGGCGCGTGCCCTCGCCGCCCGCCATCACGACGGCCTTCATCTCTTAACTTCTTTCCATGCTCCGAAGGCGTACACCAGGCCTGCAACGACGGCCACGACAAGCCCCGCCCAGAAGATCCAGTAGGGCCAGTCGGTGGAGCGGTGCGTGACGATCAGGAAGCCGATGCCGGCGTACAGCAGCCACGTCGCCGCCTTGCCGATCAGGTTCACGTTCAGCTCGTAGCCCTGGGGGGCGATGGCCTTGTAGCCCGCCAGCAGGAGCAGGTCGCGGCCGAGGATCACGACGAGCCCCGCCCACGGCATGTGGTCGGCGACAAAGAGCAGGATCACGGCGGCATCGATCATCAGCCGATCCGCGAGCGGGTCCCAGACCCGGCCGAAGTCGGACTCGACCCGCCAGCGCCGCGCGAGAAAACCGTCGATCTGGTCTGTGACCCCGGCGATGCCGAAGATGATCCCGGCCGGCCAGCTGTGCCCACCCTCGGCGCTCAGCATCAGCGCGACGAAGACCGGGATCAGCGCCAGACGCGCGATCGTGAGCGCGTTCGGAAGCTGTTGCAGGGGCGCGGGGACGGCGCGGGTCGCCATGGTGTGGAAAGGATACGCCCGTGGCCGAGACCCTCCCTTTGCCCGGATTCGTCGACGCCCACTGCCACGCCTTCCAGCGCGCGTTGCGCGGACGCGGCGGTGGCGCGGACTTCTGGGCCTGGCGGGAGCTCATGCTCGGCGAGGCGGAGCGGCAGACGGCCGCGTCCGTGCGCCGGGAGTACGTGAACGTCTACCGCGAGCTGCGTGCCGCCGGCTATACGGCGGTCGGCGAGTTCCACTACCTCGGCTTCGATGAGGCGCTCGCAGCGGTCGAGGCCGCGGACGAGGCCGGGATCCGCATCGTCGTCCTGCTGGCCGCGTACGGCCGCGGTGGGCTGCCAAGGTTTCGCCAGGAGTCGGCCGCCGAGTATCTCCGGCAGCTCGAGGACCTCCGCGGCAGGAGGATCGCCGTCGGGCTCGCCCCTCACTCTGTGCGCGCGTGCGCGGCCGACTGGCTGGAGGAGATCGGCCGTTACGCGGCCGCGGAGCGGCTGCCGCTGCACGTGCACGCGGACGAGCAGCCGCGCGAGATCGAGGAGTGCCTGGCGGAGCACGGCGTCCGGCCGATCGAGCTGCTCGACCGGACGGGTTGTCTGAGCGAGCGCACGACGGTCGTGCATGCCACGCATGCCGACGGCGCCGAGCTCGACCTGGTCGCGCGCGCGGGCGCGCGCATTTGCGCCTGTCCGACGACGGAGGCGAACCTCGGTGACGGATTCCTGCCGGTCGAGCGGGTCTGCAAGCGCAGCATCGGCATCTGCATCGGCTCGGACTCGAACGTGCGCGTCGATCCGCTCGAGGAGTTGCGGGAGCTCGAAGGCATCGCGCGTCGCCAGAGCGGACGCCGCAACGTGATCTCGACCGAGACCCTGCTCTGCTTCGGCGCGGACGAGGGCGCCGGCGCGCTCGGGCTCGAGCAGTGGGACGACGTCGAGGTCGACCTCGCCCACCCGTCGCTCCGCGGTGTCGAGGACGTGTTCGAGGGTTTGGTCGCCGGCTGCAGCGCCGACGTGTTCGTCTGATGCCGCAGGTCAAGGTCTTCGGGAAACCCGAGCCGCGTGCACTCGAGCAGCTCGAGCGCTGCCTGGTCGAAGCCGACTACGGCGTGCTGTGCGCGGACAACCATGTCGGCTACTCGATGCCGATCGGCGGTGCCGCCGCGTACGAGCATCACATCTCGCCGAGCGGAGTCGGCTTCGATCAGGGGTGCGGCAATAAAGCTGCTCGGACGCCGCTGAAGGCCGCGGACGTCGACGTTGCGCACGTGATGGACGAGATCGCGCGCCAGATCTCCTTCGGCGTCGGACGGTCGAGCGGCTGGTCCGTCGACCATCCGGTGCTCGACAAGATCGAGCACGCCGAGTTCACGCCGCAGCGGAAGCTGGCTAAGCTCGCTCACGACCAGCTCGGGACGGTCGGCGGCGGCAACCATTACGTCGATCTGCTCGCCGACGAGGAGGGCCTCCTCTGGGTCGGCGTCCATTTCGGTTCGCGCGGTTTCGGCCACAAGACCGCGACCGGCTTCTTCGCCCTCGCGCAGGGCCTGCAGTTCGAGGACCGTGCGAGGGAAGCGCCGATGGATTCGCCGCCTGTCCTGTTCGACACACGCGGCGAGCTCGGTAAGGCGTACATCGAGGCGATGAGCCTCGCGCTCGAATACGCATACGCCGGACGCGACCTCGTGGTCGAGCGTGTGCTTCGGATCCTCGAGACACACGCAACGGACGAGATCCACAACAACCACAACTTCGCCGCCCGCGAAACGCACTTCGGCAGCCAGTACTGGGTCGTCCGGAAGGGCTGCACGCCCGCCTTTCCCGGACAGCGCGGGTTCGTCGGCGGCTCGATGGGCGATATCTCGGTCATCCTCGAGGGCGTCGACGGTCAGGAGGCGAAGGAGGCGCTGTACAGCACCGTGCACGGCGCCGGACGGGTGCTCAGCCGCCGTCAGGCGGCCGGCAAGCGGCGCTGGGTCCGCGACAAGAGGACGGGGCGGCGCGTCGCGAAGACGATCTCACCCGGCGTGATCGACTGGGACGCCGCGAAGGGTGAGCTTCAGGAGCGCGGCATCGAGCTGCGCGGCGGCGGCGCCGACGAAGCACCCGGCGTCTACAAACGGCTGGACGACGTGCTCGCCGCGCACGAGGGCTCGATCCGGATCCGCCACACGCTGCGACCGCTCGGCGTCGCGATGGCCGGCGAAGACATCCTCGATCCGTACCGCGACTAGCGGCCGGTCAGGTCGTAGCGGCCGCCGTGGCCGGCAGGCTCGATCTGCGTGCCCTCTCCCCACTCGTTGTAGCTCGTGATCGTGACGAGATCCGCTCCCGCGTCTTGGGCGGCCCGCCACATCGAGTCGTAGGTCGAACCGTCGAGACGCGGCTTCACGCGGGTGTCGCCGGTGGCCGCGGTCGCCTCGTACCCGGGGCCGACCGACGGCGCACAGAGGATCCCCGCCTCGCGCGCCTGCGCACACAGCCGCCCGAACTTCGCTCCGTCGTAGAGGAGGATGTCGTACGTGTAGAACCCGGCGAACCCGGCGCGCGCCGCGAAGCCGACATGGTTCGTCTGCGCGAAGAGCCGCATCCCGTTCGGCTGCCTCGTCATCGGCCACCAGTCCTCCGGGGCGAAGTCACCGGCGCGATAGACGTAGACATCGTGGATGCCGAGGCCGCGCAGGTAGACGATGTCCGCACCGATCGATTCGACCGTGCGCCCCGGGTAGGGCTCGAGCTGCACGGCGACCCGCAGATGAAATCTCCTGGCCGCACGAGCCACCGCCGTCAGGCGCAGGTCCTCAGGCGAGCCCTGTCCCCACCACGAGCTGACCACCTCGTCCACCCCGGCCGACGCGATCTCCCGCATCTGCCCGTGCAGGACGCGCGGGTCGTCGCTCGAGTACGGTCCGCGGGCTGGGTAGAACTGCGACGCGAGATCGAAGGGCGGCTGGTGCCCGCCCTGCGTCCAGTGCGCATAGCCCCCGTCGTGGCGCATGTTCGAGTACCAGGGGTAGAAGAAGACGGCGCTGTGAGGCGTGCCCGCGGAGGCGAGCGCAGGCAGGCAGACGAAGAGTGCAAGGGCCAGGAGGGGGAGCCGCAACGGGCGAATCATCCCATCCTCGTCGGATTTCGCGAAGGACCGTCGGATCACCAGGACGAGGCATGCGGAACCCCCCGAAATGGGCCGATCTGCCGGATATGTCTCGCTTTGGCTGGATCGACCCTATTCGCTCCTGCCGGCGTCGCGAGGAAGCTCAGACGATGGCCGAGTACGTCGTCGTCCTGGCCGTGATCACGCCGGCCGTCATCCTTGCGTTCGGCCTCTTCGGCAGCGCGATCGTTCCCGCGATCGACGCGGTCCGCGGCTTCCTCTAGACACCGTCCGGCGGCGGCAGTCGGCTAGGCGGCGCGCTCCAGCGCGGGCACCAGCTCGGCCTTGCTCATGTGTACAGCCGCACGGGGACGTTGACGAGGCCGAACGAGATCGAGCCCGACCAAAATGAGCCTGGCATGCTGCTGGTGCTTGCCGCTCGCCCGGGAGGAGAAACGTTGGACGAGATCGATCAGCTGTTCGCGCTCCCGCTGGACGAATTCACGGCAGCGCGGAACGAGCTGGCGCGTCGCCTGAAGCAGGAGGGCGACGCGGAGGTGGCGGAAGCGGTGCGCGGCCTCGCGAAACCGACCGTCGCCGCGTGGGCCGTGAATCAACTGGCGCGGCGTGAGCCGGAGGCGGTTCGTGCGCTGTTGAACGTCGCGGCGCGCCTGCGTAGTGCGCAGGAGCGCGCGCTCGGCGGCGAGCGTGCCGCAGACGCCTTACGTGCGGCGCAGTCGGAGGAGCGCGAGGTCATTCGCGACCTGACGCGCCGCGCGGAGGAGATCTTGCTCGAGGACGGCCGCCCGGCGAGCGGGCAGACTCTCGAACGCGTGTCGTCGACCCTGCGTGCCGCAGCCGTTGCGGATCCAGGCCGCGAGGTGTTGCGCGAAGGTCGGCTCAGTGGTGACGTCGAGGTGTCGGGGTTCGAGGCCTTCGCCGACCTCGAAGTTCCGAGGGGCGGCGGCCGCCGGGCCGCGCGTGCGGGCGGCGACGATCTCGCGGAGCGCCGGCGTGAAAAGCGTGAGGTAGAACGGCGGCGCAAAGAGCTCGAGAAGCGTGTGCGTGACCTTTCCGCCCGCGCCGACGCAGCCGAGCGCGATGCGGAGCGGACGCGCAAGGCCGCCGACGAAGCGGACGCGATCGCCGCAGAGCGTCGGCGCGAAGCCGAGGAGGCAGCTACGGAGCTGGCTGAGCTCAGTGATTGACGAGCCGTTCTCGAACAACCGGATCAAACAACTGGGGTCAGGTCTTGCAAACAGTCAGCTCGCGGACTGAGTAGATGCAAGACCTGACCCATGCCGTCAGCGACGGTCAGCCCGGGGCGAAGAGCAATGCAATCGAGAAACGCCGTAGCGCCGCGTTGTCGGAGACCCACGTGAGATAGGCCGTCCGGCCTATTGCCGGTCCGTGTGTCGGGCCACAGGATGTGGGGCGGCGGGCCTTTCGGTCACCGCCCTCGATCTATGCCCGACTTCGACCTCCATCAGTGGTTCGACCGTGATGAGCTCGAGCCCTGTCCCGCGTGCGGCGAACGTGCCGGGATTCGACTGCCTGCGAGCCACTCGTTGATGTGCGTGAGCTGCGGCCACATCAGTGCTGCCGACGTCGCTCCAACGGGAGCGGACGGGCCGAACGAGCCGGGCGTGCCGACGCAGTGACGTCCTAGAGCGGTACCGCGCGCTGCTCTGAGGGGATGGCCCTCGTGGGAAAAGCGCGCGCGGCGACTGCGGCGACGCCACGCGCCTGACACGAGGGACCACCCCGGGTCTGGAGGATCGCACCTGCGTCGGCTGTTACCCATGCGAAAACCCGCCGTCTCCAGCGGGTCTCCCGATCGGGGCGCCGAGATTTGAACTCGGGACCTCTAGTCCCCCAGACTCATTCCACCAGGAGGCGAACGATGGCGGGAGTTGGCGGAATGTGTCGGTCTGCACGGGACACGCTCCAGCTTGGACACAGCTCGCCAGCATCGGACAACTCTGTTTGTGACTTCTTTTGTGACACCCAATCGGCGCGTTTTCGGGGGAATCAGGTTGCGCGCGTGTCAGGCAGAATGAGAGCGTGAAGACCATCTGGACCGGGCGCATGGCTCAGGCTGCTGGCAAGTACGGTGAGCACGCGCCGATGGCGACCGTCTGCTGTAACGCGTGTCGGACGTGCGTGACGACCAACATCTTCGGGATTGCGACGGCAGGCATTTCAGGCGCCGCGTACGCCGTCGCACGCTTCGCGCGTCGCCGTCTGCGACTTTCCTAACCTAGATCGGCAAGCTCCCTAGCGATCGAAGTCGTCAGTCGGCATCTGCGGGCGCCACGTTGAAGCTGAACATCATCCCGCTCTCGTGGTGCTCGGCGATGTGGCAGTGCGCCATCCAGCGGCCCGGGTTGGTGACGTCGAGGAGGATGTCGACGGTCTCCCCGGTCCGGACGAGCACGGTGTCCTTCCAGACGAGGTTGGGCTCGACGACCTCATTGCGAGCGAGGATCAGGAAGCGACCAGCCCCGTGAACGTGGAAGGGATGCGGCATGGGATGGTCTGAATCCATCTCGTTCACGAGGCGGATCTTCACCTGGTCGCCGACGTGGAACGCCCAGTCGATCTGGGCGTTCTCCGCGCCCGTCTCCCGGTCGACGAGCTTCCACCTCATGTTGGCCGGAGTAGTCATCCGATTGACCTCGACCATGTCGTCTTCCCACTCGATTCCCTGGGCGGTGTCGTTACCGCTCTCCGGCTCGCCGTGCTGATGGTGGTGCCCGTGATGTTGCCCGTGTCCTTGGGCCTCGTGGCCTGCGCGCGCGCCGTGATGTTCGTGGCCTTCGCCGTGGTGCCCGCCGCGCTCCTCGTCTACCTCGCCTTCGTCCTCATGGCCGCCGTGGTGTCCGTGGTCGTGGTGACCTTCGTGCTCGTGGTGGCCGTGTCCGTGGTGGTGCTCCTGGCCGTGACCACTCCCGGTTGCGACCATGTTCGCCGGAAGGAGCTTCATGCCGCACCTTGGGCAGCGGTCAGGCTTCTCGCTCGTCACCTCCGGATGCATGGGGCACACGTACGTCGTCTCTTCTGCCGCTTGGGCGAGTAGCTTCATCCCGCACTTCGGGCAGCTGCCGGGCTCGTCGCTCACAACTTCGGGGTGCATCGGGCAGGCGTAAACAACCGGGACGCCTTCGGGCACGCCCATATCCATCTCGGCGACGAACGAGAGCGATTTGTCGGGAGGCGCCTTCAGAAACGGCTCGATTCGCTTGCGTAGCTCGGCCATGTCGCGATTGGTGCGCAAGCGTGCGAAGTCGTCGGCGAACGCACGTTCTGGCGACTCGTCGCCGACCGTGATTGACGCGAGTCGGTAGGTGCGCTCAGGCGTTCGATGCTCGAGCTCCAGCTCGCGGGCATCTGCGAAGAGCACGTCGACGACGACACGCTCAGACGGGGCAAGCAGCACCTCCTCGACGAACTCCTCGTGTTCGTAGTGGCCTGCGTCGGCGCCGACCAGCTTCACTTGAGCGCCGGGCAGTGCCACGTTGAAGACGCGCGTGTTCGCGGTGTTCGTGAAGTAGAAACGCAGGACCTCGCCGCGTCTCGCCCGCAGCGAGAGGTCGGGCTCGCCCGCGACGAGCATCACGTTGCCGAAGCGGCCCATCGCGACGTGCGTCGTCTCGGCCTCCCTGAATGCGGCTATCTGTCCGTCCTCGATCAGGATGTCGTCGAGGGTGAGCGGCAGCTCGCGGTTGGCGGGCGGCCAGTAGTCCGGATCGCTCGCCGTGACGAGGATGTTCCCGTACAGGCCCATCTCCTGGCCGTAGTCCTCCCGGATGTGCGGGTGGTACCAGTAGGCGCCTGGGTCAGGCATGTGCACCTGGTAGGTGAAGGTCTCGCCGACCGGGATCGGCGCCTGGGTGTCGTGCGTACCGTCGTAGCGGTTCTCAAGACGAAGGCCATGCCAGTGGACGGTCGCCTCAAGGTCTCCGTGGTTGGTCACGAGGACGGTGATCGTCGCACCCTGCTGGGCCTTCAGCGTCGGGCCGGGGACGGAGCCGTTGTACGCGAGCATGCGCACGGTCGCATCGCCGATCCGCTTCCTGACGGGAATGATCTCGAGCTCGAACTCGTCGCCGTCGGCGAGCTCGACAAGCTCCGCCTTACGTGCCTCGGGCAACCCCTCGGTCTCGCGCGGGAACTCGATCGTTTGGGCGTGGCTTTCCGAGCTCGAATCGTGCATGGCTAGGTCCTCTCGTCTGGTCGAGCTTGAGCAGACGCACCGACGCCGACCGGCCTGCGCGCGGACCGGCGCGTCTTCGACTCCTGATACGCCGCGATCTGCCCGGCGATGAACTCCGCATCATCTCGCACCCAGCCGATCAGCGCGGAGCCGCGCGTGTGCTGCCAGGTCAGGCCAAGGAAATACAGCCCGCGCACGTCGGTCACGCCGCGGCGGTGGCGCAGCCGCCCGCCTTCGTCGAACACGGGCAGCTTGATCCACGAGTAGTCAGGGCGATAGCCGGTCGCCCAGATGACGGCGTCGACGTCGAGCTCGCTGCTGTTCTCGAAGCGAACCGTGTGGCCGTCGGCGTCAACGACGCGCGGTTTGAGCTCAACCCCGTAGCGCCGCTTGAGCTCGCGCGGGCTCGAGCCGATCAGGGTGTCGCGGGTGCTCAGCTTCCTGCCAAGACGCGACTCGACGCTCTTGTCGAGAATTCGCGTTTTCGTAAGCCACCAGAAGAGGTCGCGGCCGAGCGGGCGCTGCGGGAGCGGCGTTTGGCGCGATCCGACCGAGAGCACCACCTTGTGCGTCGCCGAGAGCTCCTTCGCGATCTGGAAACCGGTGTTGCCGCCACCGACCACGAGCACGGTCCCCAGTGGCACCTCGTCTGGCCTGCGATAGCCAACGGCGTGCGCCTGAAAGACATCGTCCGGGAGCCGTTCGGCCAGCTTCGGCACATACGGTGTCTGGAACGGGCCGGTCGCGACCACGACCTGGTCGGCGGTGATCGTCCGTCCATCAACCTCGAGGCGGAAGCGCCCGTCGTTGCCGAGGCCGAGCGTCTTGACCTCGCTCTTGAGCTCGATCGAGAGCTCGAAGGTCTCGGCGTAACGCTCGAGGTAGACGATCACCTCGTCCCGGGTCGGGTAGCCGTCCAGCTCGCCAGGAAAAGGAAGCCCGGGCAGTCCGCTGTAGCGCCGCGGCGTGAAGAGCGTCAGAGAGTCCCAGCGCTCGCGCCAGGCAGGCGCGATCTCATCGGCGCGCTCGAGGATCACAAAGCGGCGGCCTTGGCGCCGGAGGAAATAGCCCATCGCCAAGCCGGCCTGCCCTGCTCCGACTACGACGACCTCGTGGCTCGAAGTCGGCTCGGCCGTCACTCCCCGTTCGGCCGACCACTCTCTCATCTGACATCTCGCCTTCCCGACACATGCGCGTCCAAACCGCCCTGACAACGGAACCTCCCGCCCTCCAGCTCCACGGCGACGTCTTGTAACTCCTCCTCAGACCGCTAGCGGTGGAAGTGCACGCCGGCCACGATTTCGACGGCGATGACCGTCGCCGCCACCCAGTCGACGACGAGGCAGAACGGCGGCCACCAACGCGTGTTGGCGACGAACTGACGGCGGTGCTGCCACAGGTCCTTCAACCCATGGCCAGCGAGGCCGGCGACGAGCAGCCAAGGCGACCCCGTAACGGCTGCGGCGGCGACAATGACGAAGACCGTCGCGACACTGGTCTCGACGACGAGCACGCTTCGGCGCCCGTCGGCGATCGCGAAGCCGATGTAGACCGACGCGATCAGGACGAGACCGAGTGCGTAGACCGTGGCCGTGTTGAGCCACCAGAAGGCCAGCGGCGATGCCGCCTGGCCCGCTCCAACGACGAGTCCCCACAGCACCGGCAGTCGGGAGCCGACGGGTAACACCCGCAAAGAGTAGGGGCAACCGTAGTGACGGCGGTGGAGCGGCGGGACAGACTCTTGCCATGAACTCTTTGCGCCGATTTTGGCATTACCTGGTCGACCGGCCGCTCGTTTAGAGAAGCAGCTCGAGTCGCGCGCAGGCGACCCGAAGAATCACGCTCTCGCGTGCGGCGGCCTTATCGCGCTCCGCTCAAGTGCCGCGAGCGCGCGCATGATTAGATCCCTGCCTGAGACTTGCCTTGCCCGCAGCAGTAGCCTGATCAGGAGCGGGGCCCCGCTCCACTGCCTTACGACGAGGGCAAGGCAAAGCAAAAGGCCGCGCACTAGCAGGGCTTTCGTTGATCGGGGCGCCGAGATTTGAACTCGGGACCTCTAGTCCCCCAGACTAGCGCGCTAACCAGGCTGCGCCACGCCCCGTAAGGCTTGGATAGTAGCGTCGTCAACCTCGGTACGTTCGGACCGAAGAGATCGGCCGCCGGCAATGCCGCAGCGTCGCCGGCGGCAGTCGCAGCATCCGCGTGAAAAGCGCGCACAGCTACTGAGCGAAAGGCCAGATCAGCCAGCCTTTTGGAGGCTCCCACCTGGCGGCTGCGCGGCTACCGCCTACGTGCCGTAGCGCCTGTAGAGCTTGTCGATCAGATCCGGCATGCGCTCGAGCCGGTCGGTGATGACGCGCAGCCGGTACTCGCGGAAGTGTTCGGCCTCGACGCCCAGCGCCCGCGCGAGCGTCTCGATTACGTCGTCCGACGGGACCGGGCGGTTGCCGTGCACGAGGTGGTTCAGATAGCCCGCCGAGAGCTTCGTCTTCTCCGCGAGCGAGCGATACGTCAGGCCGGCCTCGTTCATCAGCCGCTCGACGGTCGGGCCGAACCCGTCCTCGCTGAAACGCCGCTTCCGTGCCATCAGCTCAGCTTCCCGCGCACTGCCGAGACGAGCTCGCTCACCTTCACCGCATCGTCCTCCCCTCTCGCGCGCTCCCGCAGGTCCACCGTACCGTCTTCCGCCGCCTTTCGCCCGACCGTCACGCGGAAGGGACAGCCGATCAGATCCGCGTCCGCGAACTTCTCGCCGGCGCGCGCGTCGCGGTCGTCGAGGATGACCGCGAACCCGGCGTGGTCGAGCTCGGCGGCCGCCTCGTCTGCGTGCGACTCCATCTCCGGCAGCACGACGATGTGGACGTCGTACGGCGCGACCGAGCGCGGCCACGCAATGCCACGCTCGTCGTTGTGCTGCTCGACGATCGCCGCGATCGTCCGCCCCGGCCCGATCCCGTAGCTGCCCATCACGATCGGATGTTCCGTGCCGTCCTCGGCGAGGTAGTTGGCGCCGAACGGCTCGGAGTAAAACGTCCCGAGCTTGAAGATGTGACCGAGCTCGATCGCGGGCTGGGTGACGAGCTTGCCGCCGCAGTGCGGGCAGGCGTCGCCGGCATTCGTCTGGCGGATGTCTGCGAACCTCGGGTTGTAGTCGCGTCCCGCCTGGACGCCGCGGAGATGCCAGCCGTCCCGGTTGGCGCCGGCGACGAACTGGCCTTCACGCAAGGCCTCATCCGCGACGATCTCGACGGTGACGGCCACCGGCCCGAGCGAGCCGCCGCCGGCGCCGAAGACGGCGCGGATCTCCTCGTCGCTGGCGGGTCGAAACGTTGCACCCAGCGTCGTCGTCAGCTTCTCCTCGCTCAACCGGTCGTCCCCGCGCACGAGCGCGAGCACGAGCCGCTCGCCCACCACGACGGGCATCGCCTTCGACGTCGCCGCCTCGTCGATGCCGAGAAACTCTGCAAGAGCCTCGATCGTCGCCACGTCCGGCGTCTCGACCTCTTCGGGCGCCTCCAGGGGCGGCGGGAACTCCGCCGGCCGCGGCACGCCCTGCGCCGCCTCGATGTCGGCCGCGTAGTCGCCGTTCTCGCAGCGGACGAGTTCGTTCTCGCCGGAGCCGGTCGGTGCCAGGTAGTCCCAGGACTCCTTCCCGCCCATGATCCCGGACTCCGCCTCGACCTCGAAGTACTCCACCCCGCAGCGCTCGAAGATCCTCCGATACGCCTCCGCGTGGCGCGTGAAGCTCGCGTCGAGACCGGCCTCGTCCCGGTCGAACGAGTACGAGTCCTTCATGATGAACTCACGCACGCGCAACAGGCCCGCGCGCGGGCGCGGCTCATCGCGCTCCTTCGTGCTGAAGTGGTACCAGGCCTGTGGCAGTTGCTTGTACGACTGCAGCTCGCGCGCGTGGAACGTCATCGTCTCCTCGTGGGAGAGCGGCAGGACGAAAGCGCGGCCGCCGCGATCCTGCAGCCTGAAGAGCTCGGGGATGACGATGCGGCCCGACGTCTCCCACAGCTCGGCGGGCGTCAAGACCGGGCAGAGCATCTCCTGCGAGCCGATCGCATCCATCTCCTCCCGGATGATCTGAACGACCTTCTGGTGCACGCGCCAGCCGAGCGGCAGGTACGTCCAGAGGCCGGCGCCGACCTGGCGGATGAACCCGCCGCGCACGAGCAGCTTGTGACTCGCAGCCTCGGCATCCGCCGGCGGCTCGCGCAGGGTCGGCAAGAACAGCTGTGAAGCCCGGACGATCACGTTGTCCGGGCAGACTATTCGGACAGCGGGATGAGTGAAGCCTCAGCCATCGCCAGCGCTGCGGGCTTCGCCATCTTCAATCGCTTGGGGCGCTTCATGCCCTCCGCGATCCACTCGTCGATCTCGTGGAACAGCTCGTCGATCAGGATGTCGGACGAAACCTTCTTGAGTACACGGCCGTGTGCGTAGACGAAGCCGGTGTCGCGTCCGCCAGCGATGCCGAAGTCCGCGTCCCCGGCCTCACCCGGACCGTTGACGGCGCAGCCGAGCACCGCCACCTCGAAGTGCTGAGGGTACGCGTGCAGCCTCTCCTCGACCTTCTCGGCCAGCGTCTGCACGCCGACGTTGTCGCGGCCGCATGATGGGCACGCGATCATCACCGGCCCGCGCTCGCGCAGGCCGAGCGACTTGAGGATCTCCCACGCGACGCGCACCTCCTCGACCGGATCGGCGGTGAGCGAGACGCGCATCGTGTCGCCGATGCCGTCGACGAGCAGCGCTCCCATCCCGACCGCGCTCTTGATCGAGCCGGAGTACGGCGTGCCCGCCTCCGTCACCCCGAGATGCAGCGGATAGGGCACCTTCGCCGACAGCATCCGATAGGCGCGGATCATCGTCGGGACGTGACTCGACTTGACGGAGATCTTGAAGTCGCGGAAGTCGAGGCTCTCGAGCAGCCTCACCTCCTCGAGCGCCGCCTCGACGAGCGCCTCCGCCTGGTCGCGGTGCGCCAGGTCCGCCAGATGCTTCGGCAGCGAGCCGGAGTTGGCGCCGATCCGCATCGGGATCCCTGCACCCTGCGCGGCGCGCACGACCTGCGCGACCTTGTCCGATCCGCCGATGTTGCCGGGATTGATCCGCACGGCCGCCACGCCCTGCTCGATCGCCTTCAACGCCAGGCTGGCGTTGAAGTGGATGTCCGCGATCACCGGGATCGGCGACAGCCGCACCAGCTTTCCGAGCGCCTCCGCGTCCTCGGTCTTCGGCACGGCGACCCGGACGATCTCGCAGCCGGCCGAGGCCAGCGCCGCGATCTGCGCCGTCGTCGCCTCGACGTCGTGCGTCTTTGTGAGCGTCATCGACTGGACGACGACGGGCGCCCCGCCGCCGATCTTCACGCCGCCGACGCTGATCTGCCGCTCTGAAGCCATCCGCGGTTCGAGTCTAGTGGCCGTGCCAGTGATGCTGGCGAGCTTCTGGGTCGCGATCACGCTGCCGCGGCCACTAACCGCCTCCGAGCCGGTTGATGTCGTTCGAAAGCCCGATGAACATCAGCACCAGGAACAGGGCGATACCTACGGCGGAAACGCGCTCGTAGACCTCCCGGCCGACGGCCCGGCCGCGCAGTCCCTCGACGATCGAGAACAGGATGTGGCCGCCGTCGAGCGGCAGGAGCGGGAGCAGGTTCAGGATCGCCAGCGAGAGGCTGATCAGCCCGAGCATCTCCAGATAGAGCGTGAAGCTGAAGGAAACCGCCTGGCTCGAGTACTGGACGATCCCGACCGTGCTCGACACGTCCTTGCGGCCGGAGCGCGTGACCAGGCGTGGCAGGAAGGTGACGATGCCCTTCGTTCCTTCCCACGTCCGCGTCAGACTCAGCGACAGCGCCCCGGCGAAGCCGTATCGCTGGGTGTCCCAGCCGGGCTCGAACCCCAGCGCGTAGTGGCCGTCCAGCCTCGTCGGCTTGACCGGGCCGAGTGTCTTCGAGTTCGCGCCGCGGACGATCGTGACCGTGATCGGCTTGCCTCCCGAGCCGCGGATGCGGTGCGAGACGGCGTCGAAGTTGGGCGTCGGATGCTGGTTGACCGCCACGATCGTGTCGCCTGCATGCAGGCCGATCGCCTGCGCCGGCGTCTGGGTCTCGACCTTCTTGACCGTGCGGTTCGGGTCCCCGGGCGCGCCGATCATGTATGCGACCAGCGGAATGGCGATGGCGAGCAGGATGTTGGTGCCCGGGCCGGCGAAGATGACGGCGATGCGCTTCCAGGTCGCCTGCCGCCAGTACGCGTCGTCGGCGAGGCCGTCGCGAAGCTCCGTCAGGCACCGCTGCGCGGCACGCTCGGCAGCAGGCGTCAGCTGGGCAGCTGCGACGGCCTGCTCGAGCTCGGGGAGATGCTCGCGCGCGGCCGCCAGGTCATCCGCCTCGAGCGCGCGCTGGATCCTGGCGGCTTTCGGATAGAGGCTGGGATCCTCCTTGAGCGCCGCGCCGAGCTGCACGTCGACATCGGACGGCGCCGGACGGTGCATGCCGGGGATCTTCACGTAGCCGCCGAGCGGGATCGCCCCGATCCCGTACTCGATTCCCTTGCGGCGCACCTTCACGAGCGCCGGTGGGAACCCGAGATAGAAGCGGCGCGGACTCATACCCACCGCCCGCGCGACGAAGAAATGCCCTGCCTCGTGGAGGAGGATCAGGAAGGCGAGGCCGAGGATGGCGATCGTGATGCTCATGCGACCTTCGTTGCCGCCTCCGCGTGCCGTCGTGCCTCGGCATCCGCCGTGACAAGGTCGTCGATGTCGCGCGCGGGTGCGCCGTCACACGCGTCGAGCGCTTCCGCGACGACCTCGGCGATGCCGAGGAACGGAAGCGTTCCGGCGAGAAACGCGGCGACGGCCACCTCGTTCGCAGCGTTGAACGCGCACGGAAAGGTTCCTCCCTCCTCGCCTGCACGGCGCGCGTGCGCGAGCAACGGGAACGTTTCGAGGTCGGGGGCGTGAAACTCGAGTGTCAACCCCGACGCGAGCTCGAGCGGCGCGAGCGGTGTCGCCGCACGCTCGGGGTACGTGAGCGCGAAGGAGATCGGCACGCGCATGTCGGGATAGCCAAGATGCGCGAGCACCGCGCCGTCACGCAAGCGCACGAGCGCGTGCACGACCGACGTCGGGTGCACGACGACCTCGATGCGGTCGTACGGCAGCGCGAAGAGGAAGTGCGCCTCGATCAGCTCGAGCCCCTTGTTCGCGAGCGTCGCCGAGTCGACCGTGATCTTCGGGCCCATGTTCCAGGTCGGGTGCGCAAGCGCCTCTGCGGGCGTGACGTCGGTGAGCTCGTCACGAACGCGGTTGCGGAACGGGCCGCCCGATGCGGTCAGCACGAGCGAATGCACCTGGTCCGGAGCCCGGCCCTCCAGGCACTGGAACGCCGCGGAGTGCTCGCTGTCGACCGGGATCAGCCTCCCTCCCCCACGACGCTGCGCGTCGAGCGCGAGCTCGCCGGCGGCTACGAGGCTCTCCTTGTTCGCGAGCGCGAGGTCGATGCCGTGCTCGAGCGCCCACAGCGTCGCGGGCAGGCCGGCGAACCCGACGACGGCGTTGAGGACGAGGTCCGGCTGCGCGCGGTCGAGCAGCTCGGTCAGGTCGCCTCCGACCTGGGTCAGCGGAGCCAGTCCCTCGACTGCCTGGGAGCCCGAAGCGGCGGCGCAGAGCTCCAGCCCGGGATGGGCGTCGATGATCTCCAGCGCCTGGCGGCCGATCGAGCCCGTTGCCCCGAGGAGAGCGATCCGTTTCACGACTGAAGTGTAGGTTCGGCCGGGTGATCCGTCCCGCCAGACCCGAGGAGGCCACGGCAGTCGCCCTGGTTCACATCGAGACCTGGCGCGTGGCCTATGCGCACGTGTTTCCGTCCGAGGAGCTCGAGCGCATGTCGGACGAGCGCGTCGAGCGGCGGGCGGAGATGCACCGCAGGTCGCTGCCGATCGTCGCCGAGGTGGACGGCGAGATCGTCGGCTTCGTCTCCGTCGGCCCAGCCAACGACGACGACGCGGACGGCGAACTGTACGCGATCTACGTCCTGCCCACGCACTGGGGGACGGGCGTCGGCCGCGCGCTCATCCAGGCAGGCGAAGATCGCCTGCGCGAACTCGGGCACCGCGAGGCGGTGCTCTGGGTCCTCGAGGACAACCCGCGAGCGCGCCGCTTCTACGAGCGCGCCGGCTGGACGAGGGACGGTACGAAACGTCCGATCGAGGTCTTCGGCGTGTCCGTGCCCGAGATCCGTTACGTGAAGACGCTCTAGCGCGTGCTCTTCAACAGCTTCGTCTTCCTGTTCGTCTTCCTGCCGCTCGTCGTGGTCGCGTATTTCGCGGCGCCCGCGCACCGCCTGCGGCTCGGCCTGATCGTCCTCGCGAGCTACGTCTTCTACGCCTACGCGAAGTGGTGGTTCGCGCCGCTGATGGCGGCCTCGACGTTCGTCGGCTTCGTCGGCGGTCAGCTGATCGAGGAGACGTCCACGCGAAGGCGCCGCAAGCTCGTCCTCGGCCTCACGGTCGCGTTGCTGCTCGCCCTGCTCGGCGCGTTCAAGTACGCCGCGTTCGTCGGCGGGAACCTGACGAGCTTCGTCGGCGTGATCACCGCGCACGGCTTCCCCGGACTGCACGCGTTCCTGAACGGGATCGTGCTGCCGATCGGAATCAGCTTCTACACCTTCGAGGGGATCTCCTATGCGGCGGACGTGTTCCGAGGCAAGCTGCCGGCCGAGCGCAACCTGCTGCGGTACGCGTTCTTCATCTCCTTCTTCCCGCACCTGATCGCGGGGCCGATCGTCAGATACGGGAACCTTCAGCCGCAGCTGCTGCAGAAACACCGATTCGACGTCGACCGCGTGCGCGCCGGGCTGCTGCTGTTCGCGCTGGGCCTCGCGAAGAAGACGCTCGTCGCGGACGGGTTTGCGACCTGGGTGAACCGCTACCTCGATCATCCCGCGTCGCTGCATGCCTTCGAAGCGTGGGCTGCGATCGTCGGCTTCGGCTTCCAGATCTACTTCGACTTCAGCGCCTATTCGGACATGGCGCTCGGGCTCGCGCGCATCTTCGGGATCGAGCTCCCGTGGAACTTCAACCGTCCGTACCGGGCGACGAGCCCGATCGAGTTCTGGCGGCGATGGCACGTGACGCTCTCGACCTGGCTGCGTGACTACCTGTACATCCCGCTCGGCGGGAACCGGAAAGGCGAGCGGCGACGCGACGCGAACCTGCTCGCGACCATGGGACTGGGCGGCCTCTGGCACGGCGCGTCGCTCAACTTCGTCGTCTGGGGCCTCTACCAGGGGCTGCTCCTGCTCGCCACCCATCGCCTGCGCAAGTTGGCGCTCCGGATCCCGCCCGCAGTCGCGGTCGGCGTGACGTTCGTCGCCGTGATGTTCGGCTGGGTCTTCTTCCGCCTCCACTCGGCCGCGGCGATCGGCCACGCGACACGGGCGCTGGCGTTCGCGCACGGCCTCGGACAGTTTCCCGGTCACCTCGCGCTGCTGATCCTGGCGGCGTGCGCGTACACGGCCGTCGTGCCCGAGGAGTGGACCTGGGACGTCAAGAGCTTCGGCCTCGTGCGTGTCGCCACGGTCGGCGCCGTGCTCGCGGTCGCTGTTGCGTCGATCTACACCAGCCATCCGTTCATCTACTTCCGCTTCTGATGGGGCGGCTGCTCGTCTTCCTCGGAACCGCGGCCGTCCTGCTCGGCGCCAACGCGGCGCTGAACTGGTGGGTCGATCCGTTCGGGGAGTTCTGGAAGCCCGCCGCCGTGCGCGACGCGCGCGCGGCCCGGCCGCCGTGCCTGGTGTCGCACGAGGTGATCGGCGGCGAGTACCTCCCGTTCAAGCTCGACGTGTTCCGCTCGCGTCCCACCCGGACGTTCGTCGTCGGTTCGAGCCGCGTGCTCAAGATCGGCTCGTGGCCGGGCGAGCGGACGTTCGCCAACCTCGGCATGCCGGTGATCTCGCCGGAGATCGTCCTGAGGGAACTGCGGGCACTTCCCGCGAACGCACCGCCCCAGACCATGTACCTGGGAGTCGAGGCGTTCTGGCTCAACCCGAGCTTCAAAGGCTTCGACGTTGCGCCGCGCTTCGAGACCCGGGCCCGCTACGTCCTCAGCCGGTCGGCCTTCCAGGAGACCGTGCGCATCCTCCGCCGCGCGCCGTACGTATTCCTCCACCGCTGGCGGAAAGAGCGGGTCGGTGCGGCCTGTGTGATCGGACGCTCGCGCCCGGCGCTCGCCTGGAGGCTCGACGGGTCACGCGTCTGGAGCTTCGAGCTCGACCCGAGCGCGTACCACCCGGCGATCGACCCGTTCACGACCGATCTGCACAAGCTGCGCACCGGCATCTATGCCGACTGGCACGAGCTCTCCCCGAAGCGGATTCGCGTGCTCGGACAGGTGCTCGCCTTTGCGCGTTCGCGCGGCTGGACGGTCGTCGGCTTCACGCCGCCGGACGGCGCCCGCTACCTCCGCTTCTTCGCGTCGCAGCCGGAGATCGGACCGCAGTGGCGGGCGTTCGCGGGGCTGATGCCGAGGTTGTTCCGGCGCTACGGTTATCGCTGGCTGGACTTCCGCGACGCGCGCTCGATCCCGTGCAGCCAGTCGGCCTTCGTCGACGGCGGTTACCACACCGACGCTGCCTGCTCGATGCGGATGCGCCGCCGGCTCGATCAGGCGGCGTCGAAGGCGCGCAGCAGGTAGTACGCGGCGACGAACGCGAACAGTGGCGCGTCGAGACGGTCGAGCACACCGCCGTGCCCGCCGAGCAGGCGCCCGGAGTCCTTGACCTGCATGTCGCGCTTCACGCCTGACTCGAACAGGTCACCGAGCGGGCCGGCGACTGCGATCACGAGCCCGAGCAGGATCGATTTGCCGATCGAGATGTAGTCCTGCCGGTACAGCGTCACGAAGGTCACGAACACGGTCGCGACCGTGCCGAAGACGAAGCCCTCCCAGGTCTTGCCGGGCGACAGGCGCGGCGCCAGCTTGTGCCGGCCGATCAGCCGCCCGGCGAAGAATGCGCCGATGTCGCCTGCCCACACGGCGAGCAGGACGGCGAACGTCGCAAGGCGTCCCTTGTCCGGGATGTCGCGCAGCAGGAGCAGGTGCCCGAGACAGAGCCCGATCCACCCGGCGCCGAGGACGGTTGCCGCGACCGCGACCGTCGCCGACTGCCGCGTCTGCCCGATCCAGTGGAGGATGAACGCCAGCACCATCGTGGTCAGGAATCCCGCGACGATCCACTGCAGACCTCCGAGCTCCGCGCCGAGCAGCGAGAGCAGTGCGCCGGCGTACGCGGCCAGCGTGACCGGCCGCAGCGCGCGAGTCATCAGCGCGTACTCGTGCAACGCCAGCACGGCCGCGATCGCGGCAAGTGCGAAGAGCCACCAGCCACCGGCAGAGACGAGAGCGAGCACGGCCGGCAGGCCGACCACCGCGACCACGACGCGCGAGACCAGCGGGGTCATGAGTGGCCCTGCCGGCTCGGCTGGTGGATGCTGGGGGCGTCAGCACCAAGCGAGGGAAGGTCGCAGGGAGCGCGCGTGCTGGTGCGCACGCGCGCGACTGAGGACGCCCCCTCGCGCAGCGTGCTGGCGCGCCCAGCGCCGCCAAGTCGGGCCGGTAGGGCCACTAACGCCCGCCGAAGCGGCGCCTGCGGCTGGCGTAGTCGTCGAGGGCGGCGCGGAGCTGCTCCTCGCCGAAGTCGGGCCAGAGCGTGTTCACGAAGACGAGCTCGGCGTAGGCGAGTTGCCACAGGAGGAAGTTCGAGATCCTCAGCTCGCCGGAGGTACGGATCAACAGATCGGGATCGGGCATCTCGGGCGCGTTCAGGTACGACGCGAACGTCTCCTCGTCGACCTCGCGGCCGGCGGCGACTGCGCGGTTCGCGGCGTCGACGAGCTCCGCTCGCCCGCCGTAGTCGAACGCGATCCACAGGTTCAGCCGCCGGTTTCCCTCGGTCTCGCGCTCGAGCGCCGCCATCCGTGCCCGCAGCTCGTCCGGCGCGCGGTCGCGGCGCCCGATGAAGCGCGTGCGCACGCCCTGCCGCACGAGATCGGGCAGCTCGCGCTCGATCGTCTCGGTGAAGATCTCCATCAGGAGCTCCACCTCCTCGGGCGGTCTCGTCCAGTTCTCGGTCGAGAAGGCGTAGACGGCCAGGGACTCGACGCCGAGATCGATCGCCGCCTCGACGGTGCGGCGGAGCGCCTTCGTGCCGGCGCGGTGTCCGGCCGCGATCGGCAGCCCGCGCTTGCGGGCCCAGCGCGCGTTGCCGTCCATGATGATCGCCACGGCGCGCGCGACGTCCGGCAGCTGCGGCTCGGGCGCGGGACGCACGTGCCGCAGCGTCTTGATCTTCGTTAGGAGGCTCAATGCTCTTCCTTCTTTTCTACCGAGCGAAGCGAAGGTACTAGCCTGACCCGCGAAAAATGCGAAGCATTTTTCGCGGCTAAACCTCCATGATCTCGGCTTCTTTGTGGCGGAGGAGATCGTCGATCGTCTTCGTGTGATCGTCCGTCAGCTTCTGCACGCTCTCCTCCGCACGATGTTCGTCGTCGGTGCCCACGTCTTTGAGCTCCTTCAGGTGATGCACCGCGTCTCGACGAACGTTTCGCACCGCGACCTTCCCCTCCTCCGCGATCTTGCGCACGACCTTGACGAGCTCCTTGCGCCGCTCCTCCGTCGGCTGGGGCATCGGCAGGCGGATCAGCTTGCCGTCGTTCGACGGCGTCAGGCCCAGATCCGACTCCTGGATCGCCTTCTCGATCGACTTGATCGAGGACGGGTCGAACGGCTGAATCGTCAGCATGCGCGGCTCCGGCACGTTGATCGTTGCGAGCTGCTTCAGCGGCGTCGGCTGATCGTAGTAGTCGATCTGGATGCGGTCGAGCAAAGCCGCCGACGCGCGGCCGGTGCGCACGGTGTTGAACTCGGTGCGCGTGTGCTCGACGCTCGCGTCCATGCGCTTCTGTGCGTCCTGAACCAGCTCGTCAACAGTCGCCATCAGCTCTCCTTCTCCGCAGGCGTCGAGATGATCGTGCCGACCCGCTCACCGGCGATCACGCGCCGAATGTTGCCGTCCGCGAGCGCGAACACGTAGATGGGCAGGTTGTTGTCCATGCAGAGCGAGAGCGCGGTCGTGTCCATCACCTTCAGCCCACGCTCGATCGCCTGGCGGTGGGTCAGCTCGGGCAGGAACTCGGCGTCAGGATCGAGGCGCGGGTCGTCGTCGTAGACACCCGCCGTGCCGTGTTTCGCCATCAGGATCGCGTCGGCGTTGATCTCGAGCGCCCGCAGCGCCGCGGCGGTGTCGGTCGTGAAGAACGGGTTGCCCGTCCCAGCGGCGAAGATGACGATGCGCCCCTTCTCGAGGTGGCGGATCGCACGCCGGCGGATGTACGGCTCGGCAACCTCCTTCAGCTCCAGCGCCGAGAGGAGGCGCGTGTACGCACCGCGATCCTCGAGCGCGTCCTGCAGCGCGAGCGCGTTGAGCACGGTCGCGAGCATCCCCGCATAGTCCGCGGTCGCCCGGTCCATGCCCTCCGCAGCCGCAGCCATGCCGCGGTAGATGTTCCCGGCGCCCACGACGAGCGCCGTCTCGACGCCCGAGGTCTGCACCTCGACGATCTCCTCCGCGACCGAGTCGATCGTCTCTCGGTCCATCCCGTACTCGCGGTCGCCCATCAGCGACTCGCCCGACAGCTTGAGCAGGACGCGGCGGAACACCGGCCGCAGCTCGGCCGCGGCGGTGACCGCGTCTTCGGATTCGACGTGCACTAGCCGCTCAGCTCGAACCGCTCGAACTCGAGCACCTGGGCGCCTTCGCCTTCCAGCGCGTCGCCGACCTTCTGCGAGGAATCGTGGATCCACTCCTGGTCGAGCAGGACGTTGGCGCCGAAGAAACGCTTGTTCAGCATCCCGTCGACGATCTTGTCGCGCGCCTGCTCCGGCTTCGACTGCACCTCGTCGGTGCTCGCGTAGATCTCGCGTTCCTGCGTCACGGTCTCCTCGGGCACATCGTCCCGTCCGATCCAGCTCGGCTTCATGGCGGCGATGTGCATCGCGAGCTTGCGCGCCAGATCGTCCGACCCGCCGCGGACCTGCAGCAGGACTCCGATCTTGTTGCGCGGCGGATGAGCGTACGCGGCGATGCGCGCGCCGTCGACGGCCTCGAAGCGGGCCGTCCCGGCGACGACGACGTTCTCACCCAGCTTGCCGGCGAGCTGGGCACGCTCCTCCTCGAGCTCGGACTCGGCGCCCGGGCCCTGCGCCTCGACGGTCTCCAGCACCTTCTTCGCGAATGCGAGGAACTCATCGTTGTTCGAGACGGGCTCGGTCTCACAACCCACCGCGACCATCGTCCCGCGCCGCGCGTCTTCGGCGAGCCGGTAGCCGACCTTCCCTTCGGGCGTCGCGCGGTCGGAGCGCTTCGCGGCGCCGGCCATGCCCTTCTCGCGCAGGACGCGCACGGCCGCTTCCAGGTCGCCGTTCGTCTCCTGCAGCGCACGCTTGCAGTCCATCATCGGCGCGCCGGTCCGGTCGCGCAGCTCCTTGACGAGCGCCGCAGAGATCTCAGCCATCGGCCTTGACCTCTTCCGCGACCGGTTCCTCCCCCGGTGACACCTGCTCGTAGTCGCCCTCGGGGACGGTCTCCTCCTCGGCCGGCGCCCCGTTCGTGGCCGCTGCCGCCTTTGTGAAGTCGGCCGGCGTCGCCTTCTGCTGCCCGGCCGCGATGCCGTCCGCGATCACGCGCACGATCAGATCGCACGAGCGGATTGCGTCGTCGTTGCCGGGGATGACGTAGTCGGCCTCGTCCGGATCGCAGTTGGTGTCGACCACGGCGATCACCGGCAGCCCAAGCCGGCGCGCCTCGCGCACCGCGAGCTGCTCCTTGCGCAGGTCGACGATGAAGATGGCATCCGGCTGGCGCTTCATGTCCGCCACACCGCCGAGGTTCTCGTCCAGCTTCTCGAGCTCGCCGAGCATCGAGATGCGCTCCTTGGCAGGGAGGAGCTCGAGCTGGCCCTCCTCCTTCAGCCGGCGTAGCTCGTGCAGGCGATCGATGCGGTCCGAGATCGTCCGCCAGTTGGTCAGCAGGCCGCCGAGCCAGCGGTGGTTGACGTACGGCATGCCGACGCGCTTCGCCTGCTCCTCGACGGCGGTCTGGCTCTGCTTCTTCGTGCCGACGAACAGCACCGAGCCGCCGCGCTCGGCGAGGTTCCGGGCGAAGGCGTGCGCCTCTTCGAGCAGCTGCAAGGTCTGCTGGAGGTCGATGATGTAGATGCCGCCCCGCTCCGTGAAGATGAAGCGGCGCATCTTGGGATTCCAGCGTCGCGTCTGGTGGCCGAAATGAACGCCGGCCTCCAAAAGCTCGCGCATAGAAACGACGGACATCGGGATCAGTTCCCCTTTCTGGTTGTTGTCACTGCTACCGGCGGGCCTGGCTGGAACCGGCATCCGTCGAACGCCGGCACCACCACCCAGGTCAATCCACCGGGTCGGGTAGTAGACCGGCCGCTAGTTTAGCGGCCGCTCGCCCGGGCCTGCGCGAGCGCCGCGTTCAGATCCGCCGGCAACGGGGACTCGACCTCGATGCGCTCTTCGCTGAACGGGTGCGTGAACGCGAGGCGTGCGGCATGCAGGAATTGGCGCTCCAGGCCGAGCTCATGGGGGCGGCCGTAGACGGGATCGCCCGCCACCGGCAGGCCGATCGCCGACAGATGCACGCGAATCTGATGCGTCCTCCCCGTCTCGAGCCGCACGTCGAGGAGCGCGTGCCTCGGCAGTAACTCGACCAGCTCGAAGTGGGTCACCGCTTCCCGCGGCGTCTCCGTGTCGAGCGAGTGGCGCATCGGGTCGCGGCGGTCGCGCCCGATCGGCGCCTCGATGCGGCCGCTGCGGGAACGCGGGCGGCCGACGACGAGTGCGAGATAGCTGCGCTCGAGCTTGCGGCGCCGGACGAGGGCCTGAAGCCGCCGATGCGCTTCCTCCGAGCGTGCGACGACCATCAGGCCGGACGTATCGCGGTCGAGCCGGTGCACGATGCCGGGCCGGTCCGCGTCGCCGCCCGCGACGTCGTGCGCGAGCAGCCCGTGCACCAGCGTGCCGGTTGCGTGCCCCGGCGCCGGATGGACGACGAGACCGGCGGGCTTGTCGACGACGACCAGCTGGTCGTCTTCGTACGCGATCCGGAGGTCCATCTCCTCGGCCGACAGCGTCGGCTGGGCCCGCTCCGGCGGCTCGAACTCCACCTCCTCGCCGCCGGTCAGGCGATGACTCTTGACCTCCCGCAGACCATCGACGAGCACGCCCTCCGCCAGGACACGTTCCGCGCTGCCCCGCGAGCCGACCTCGGGTAGCGAGGCCAGGAAGCGGTCCAGCCGCTCACCGGCGGCTTCGTCAGGAACGCGTTGCTTCACGCACGCGCTGCGGGCGGGCGGCGCTGCGGTCGGCGGCCACCAGCGCCAGCAGCAGGGCTGCCACGCCGACGACGATGAAGCTGTCGGCCAGGTTGAAAGCCGGCCAGTACTTCAGATCGAGGAAGTCCGTCACGTGGCCGAGCCGCACCCGGTCGATCAAGTTCGACAGGCTGCCGCCGATCACCAGCCCGAGCGCGACGGGAAGCACAGGGTGCCTAGACCCGGAGCGCGCGAAGAAGTAGAGCATCCACGTCACGGCGACCGCGGTCAGCAGGATCACGATCGGCGTCGCGCTCGCGAACAGGCCGAACGCGATCCCGGAGTTCGTCACATGGTGGATCGAGAACGGGCCGACGACGTGCACCTCGTCGTTCAGGTCGAGCCGGTTGGTGACGATCGCCTTCGTCAGCTGGTCCGCGCCGAGGGCCGCAAGCGCGACCGCGATCAGGCTCAGCCACTGAGCGAACGTCGCACCGAACGGACGGACGGCGGCGGAAATGGGCGTGAGACCGTCGGTCGTCGAACCGACGCGGACGTCCGCGGCCCGCGAGGCACGTTCAGTCAACGACGTTCCCGCTCGCGCTGGCAGCCGATGCAGAGCGTCGCCCACGGACGCGCCTCGAGCCGTTCCTCCGGAATCGGCTTGCCGCAATTCGTGCAGGTGCCGTACGTCCCGTCCTGGATGCGCTTCAGCGCCGCGTCGATGTCGCCGAGGACGTGCTCGGCATTCTCCTCGAGCGTGTAGTCCAGCTCCCGGTCGTACGTCTCGGTTGCCGTGTCGGCCAGGTGATTGTCGAAGACGGCCTCTTCGCCTGATTCGTCCGTCATCGAGCCGGGATGATCGTCGTGCAGGTTCTCGATCGCGGCAGCGACGCGCTGGCGCTCCTCGAGGAGCGCATCGCGGAAGCGGCTCGTGTCGATCGCGCTCACGTGCGGCGCTCCTTTCCCGCTGCCGACGACAGGCGCCGGTCGATCTCCACAGGGTCGATCCCGGCCAGCTCCACGACCTTGTCCCGTGCGCCGTGTCCGGAAACGACCGTCACCGAGGTGCGGGGCACCGACAGTGTCTCGGCGAGCAGGCGCACGACGGCGTCGTTCGCGCGGCCTGCCTCCGCAGGCGCAGCGACCCTCACCTTCCATGCCTCACCGTGGCGGCCGACGACCCCTGCGCGCGCCGCCCCCGGTGCGACACGCAGCCGGAGGCGCGTCGAAACCGCTTCCATGCAGGCAGTCTAGCTTCAGGCCGCTTTCTCTTCGGACACCTCGTCGTCGACGAGCGCGAGCGCCGAGCGGAGCAGCGAGCGCATCCGCCGCACCTCTCCGAGCAGGCGGTCGTGGTCGCCGCGCGCGCGCCGCGTGATCGAGCGCGCCTCCGCGCGTGCTTCCTCGACGATCAGCTCGGCCTCCTTGCGGGCCTGCTCCTTGAGCGTGACCGCGGCTTTCTCGGCCGACACGAGCGTCGTGCGCAGGAGCCCTTCGATCTCGCGGTAGCGGACGAGGTCGCTCTCGAGCTGCTCGACCTTGTCGGCCATGTCGGCACGCTCGCGCCACACGTCTTCGAAGCTGGCGACGATCTCGTCGAGCAGGCGGTCGATCGCGTCCCGGTCGTAGCCGCCGACGAACGTCTTGGCCGGTTTGACGTGTCTGATCTCGACTGGGGTGAGCGTCATCGTTCTCCCCTTTCAGTGCAGGCGGTCGAGGATGTTGATGAGGACCGCACGAAGGATGTAAAGGAACACCACGCCGATGACCGGTGAGAGGTCCACCGGACCGAGCGTCGGCAGAAAGCGGCGCCACAACCGGAGGTAGGGATCGCAGACGTCGTAGAGGAAGCGCTGGATCCGGTTCAGCCACACCGAGTACGGCAGCCGGACCCAGGAGGTGATGATGAAGGCGAGGATCAACAGCGCGTAGACGTAGATGAAGACGGACAGGAAGCTTTCGACGTTGTCGATCACGTCGTAGAGCAAGCCGAGCATGGCGCCGCCGCCCATACGGCTCAGTTCGGGGTCACGCGCGCTTGTCCTTGCTAAGTGCCTAGGCCTGGTTGAAGAAGCCGCCGCGCTCCAACAGGCGCGCCCGTTCCTCGGCAGAGACCTCGACGTTTCGCGGCGTGAGCAGGAACACCTTGTCGGCGACGCGCTGCATACCGCCGTCGAGGGCGTAGCTGAGACCGCTGGCGAAGTCGATCAGACGCTTGGACAGATCCTGATCGGTGCTCTGCAGGTTGAGGATCACCGGGATCGACTCCTTGAACTTGTCGGCGATCTGCTGGGCGTCGTTGAAGCTGCGCGGCACGACGAGGTGGACACGGACGGAGGCCGGCCCGGGGACTGCGGCAACTCGGGGCCGCAGGACAGCCGTGCGATCGGAGGTCGGCTCCGGATCGGTCCAGTCGTCGAACTCGCGGTCACGGCGGCGGGGGGCCAGCCGACGGACGTTCGGCCGCTCCGCATAGCTGCGCTGGATGTCCTCGTCCGTGACGTAGCCGTCCTCGTCCCAGTCCTCCTCCTCGGCGATGCCGAAGTAGACCAGGGTCTTGTTCCAGACATCCGCGAAGCCCATGAGAGGCGAATGTTACGCAGGACGTCGGCCAGGCTCCAGCCTCTCTAGACGCCACGAGAACGGAGCGCAGGCTCATGCAAACGACCAGAGCCTGTGGCTAACCCGTCGGTTAGGCACAGGCGGACTGACGCGGGCGGTGAGGCCGAAGCTCCACCGCCCGCGCCGCGCGAGCCTTCGCCCATTTACCGTAGGAGTGCGCGGGCTCGGCCCGCGCACGTTCCCCGCGAAGCGGCGATCCTCATTTCCGGGCGAAAGCGCAGCTTTCGCCCGGCGTCAGTCGGCGTAGAGGACTGAGCCCACGCGGATCAAGGTCGCGCCCTCTTCCACGGCAACGCGGTAATCCTGGCTCGTGCCCATGGAGAGCTCGCGCAATCCGTGCTGCTGGGCCAGCTGGCGCAAGCGCGCGAAGTACTGCCGCGACGCCTCCGGGTCAGCTGTCTCCGGGGGCATCGTCATCAGGCCGCGGACGTCAGAGAAGAGCTGCAGGAGACGCGGCAGGTCGTCCGGATCGATGCCGGACTTCGACGCCTCGCCCGAGAGGTTGATCTCCACGAGCGCCGGCACGGTCAACTTGCGCGCGGCGGACTCCGAATCGAGCGAGTGCACGAGCTCGCAGATCCGGTTCACGACCTTCGCCTTGTTCGACTGCAAATGGCCGATGAAGTGCCACCGGAACGTGTCGCCGTACTCCGCGTGCTTGCGCTCGAGATCCTGGGCGCGGTTCTCGCCGACGACCTCCACGCCGGCCTCGGCGAGCATAGACAGGTCGCCAACGGAGACGTACTTGGTGGCCGCGACGATCGTGACACGGTCGCCGACCTCCTTGCGGATCCGTGCGTAGTTCTCGCGCACGCGCTCAGTCGACGTAGCCGATCACCCCCTGCCGGCCCGTCGTGCCGCCGTCGCGGCGATGGGAGAAGAACTCTGCGTTGCACGCCGTGCAGACGTCGATGCGTTCGACGACAGGAACGCCGGCGTCGCGCAGGACTCGTTCCACGACCGTCCAGAGATCGAGGTTGCGTCCGCGCACCGCTGCGGCGCCAAAGCGCGAGCGGTACTCGGTGGCGATCTCCTCGCCCACCTCGTAGCAACAAGGCCCGATCCCGGGCCCGACGGCTGCGGCGAGGTTCCCGTCGCCGAGTGCCGCGACACCCGCTTCGAGGATGCCCTCGAGCAATCCGAGGCGGCCCGCGTGCAGCAGCGCGAGCGCGGGCTGTGCGTCCCGGCGTGCAAGCGCGACGGGCAGGCAATCCGCGGTCACCTTCAACATCGGAACGCCGCGCTCGTCGGTCCAGAGGCCGTCTCCCTCCTCGCCCCGCGCGCCCGCCTCCGCCCGGTTCACCGTCGCGGCGTGCACCTGCCGGTTCATCGCAAGTCGCGACGGATCCGCGCCGACCGCGTCGCAGAGCCGGCGACGGTTCTCCTCGACGTTCTCTGCCGCGTCGTCCGTGAGAAGCCCCAGGTTGAGCGACTCGAACGCTCCCTCGCTGACGCCGCCTCGCCGGGTCGAGAACGCAACCTCGTACGGCCCCGGCGCATCCCACCACAGGAGCGGGACGCTCATCCGACATGCGCCCGAGCCAGCTCCAGGAGCTGCTCGCGCGTGTTCAGCGCCGGCTCGTCGACGACCGCGTCGAGCAGCGAGTCCAGCGTGCGGCCGAGCTCCGGGCCTTCCGCGAACCCGAGCTCCAGCAGATCGCTCCCGTCGACAGCGAGGTCCTCGAGCCGGTGCGGCTGGGCGCGTTCCTGCTCGAGCAGCCGCCGGAGCCGAGCCGCCCCGTCGAGCTCGGCCTGCGAGACCCGCTTGCCGCGCAGGTCGGCTTCCTTGTGTGCGACGAGATCGAAGGCGAGCTCGTCGCCATGCTCACGCAGGAACCGGCGCGCCAAGCGCTCGTCGAAGTCTTCGAGCGGGAACGCATGCGCCCGCACGAGGCGCGTCACGTACGTGCGCAGCCGCGCGGGATAGCGCAGGCGGCCGAGCGCCTGGTGGGCGAGGCGCGCGCCACGCTCGGCATGGTCGCCCTGGGCGCCGGGTTTCCCGGCGTCGTGGAAGAGGGCACCGAGTCGAACCGGAAGACTCGCACCCGCGTCGGCGGCCGCCTGTACGACCGCGAAGAGGTGCTCGTCCAGTGGGAGATTCTGCCGCTTGCTGTCCTGCTCGAACCCGATCGCGTCCTCCAGCTCGGGCAGCAGGGCGGTGAGCACGCCGGTATCGCGCGCGAGACGGAGCGCCTTGGCTGGTTCCCGCCCGAGCAGCAGCTTCGAGAGCTCGCCCAGGCCGTCTGCGTTTAGGCCCCCGCCGACGCGCTCCCCCGAGACGAGCCGCACGCTCTCGGCCTCGTCGCGCATCTGCTGCAGGGTCGCGTCGTCCGGGATCAGGCCGAGCTGCGAGACGAGTCGCAGCCCGCGCACGATCCGAAGCGGGTCCTCGGCGAAGCTGCGCGGGCCGACCGTGCGCAACACCCCTCGTTCGAGGTCGCCGGCGCCGCCGAAGGGGTCGACGAGATCACCGGTGTCGAGCCTGCGGGCGATCGCGTTGACGGTGAAGTCGCGGCGTGCCATGTCGTCGTCGATCGAGAGGCCGGGATCGGCGACGATCTCGAAGTCGTGGCGGCCCGGCCCGGTGCTGCGCTCCGCACGCGGCGGCGCGAACTCGATTCCCGCCGGCGCGGCCGCTCTGACCTTCGGGTCACGCGGGTAGAGCCGTGCGCCGACCCTGCGGCCCGCGACCTCGAGGTCCTCGACGCGCCCGTGTGGCTCGAGCGCCCGCCGCAGCCCGTCGTAGTCGACACCGGGGACGACGAAGTCGGCGTCCTTCGAGTCGAGGCCGAGCAGCTCGTCGCGGACGGCGCCGCCGACGAGGTACGCGTCGAGCCCGAGGCCGCGGACGAAGTCCTCGATTATCCGGTCCATCCGCTAGTGCCCCTTCCAGGACTAGGCCAGTGCGACGGCCTCGATCTCGACGAGAGCGCCGGACGGAAGCTTGGCGACCTCGACGGTCGAGCGGGCGGGCGGCTGGTCGCCCACGTGCTGCTTGTACACCTCGTTCATGCCCGGGAAGTCGTCCAGGTTCTGCAGGAAGACGGTCGTCTTGACGAGGCGGTCGAGCCCGGTGCCGGCTGCTTCGAGAATCGCGCGGACGTTCCTGAGCGCCTGCTCCGTCTGCTCCTGAATCGTGTCGCCGACGATCTCACCGTGGTCGGGCCTCAACGAGACCTGGCCGGCGACGAAGACGAGCCCCGCCGCCTTGATTGCCTGTGAGTACGGCGCCCCTTGGAACGGGGCGGGCGCGGCCTCGGTGCGGATGACCTCCTTCATTCGTCCTCCCTTCTGCGAGGCCTGAGCGCCTGGGCAAGCGCGACGCCGAGCGCCTTGAAGATCGCCTCCAGCACGTGCTGTGTCTCGCTGCCCTCGACGAGCCGCACATGGAGAGTCAGTCCGGCACCCTGCGCCAGCTCTTCGAGGAACCGCGCGGCGAGATCGCCTGCCAGACCGGCGATGCGCGCCTGCGAGAGGTCGACGTTGGAGACGAGCAGCGGCCGGCCCGACGCCTCGAGCGCGACATGCGCCAGCGCCTCGTCGACCGGGATCACGGCTGAACCGTGTCCGCGCACTCTCTCCGCGCGCAATGGCTCGGCCAGCGCCTCGGCGAGCGAGCGTGCGGCCGCCGTGATCTCGACCTCCGGGCTGCCCGGCTCGACCTCGAGCGCGAGATCGAAAGACGCATAGACGGCAAGCAGGGACAGAAGATGGTCGAGGACGGGCAAGCCGGTCGCGACATTCGTCTCGCCGCGTCCCGCGACGTTTACACGCGCGCTCGCACGCCCTTGCCCAGTCGCCGCCATCGGCGGAGACTAGCTCTCGACTCGTTCGATCTGCGCCCCGAGTGCGCGCAGCCGCTCGTCGATGCGCTCGTAGCCCTTGTCGATCTGGTAGACGGCGCCGATCGTCGAGGGCCCGTCCGCGCAGAGGCTCGCAAGCAGCATCGCCATGCCCGCGCGGATGTCGGGGCTCTCCATGCGCTGGCCGCGCAGTTTCGATGGGCCCGTGACAACGGCGCGATGCGGGTCGCAGAGGATGATCCGCGCGCCCATGCTGACGAGCTTGTCGGTGAAGAAGAGGCGGTTCTCGAACATCTTCTCGAACATCAGGATCGTCCCGTCGGCCTGGGTCGCGACGGTGAGCGCGACCGAGGTGAGGTCGGACGGAAAGGCCGGCCACGGTCCGTCCTCGATCTTCGGCACGTGGCCCCCGAGATCGTCCTGCACGACCAGCTCCTGCCGCGGCGGCACGCGCGCGAAGCCGTCACCCTGCTCGACCTGGACGCCGAGCTTGTCAAACGCGTGCAGGATCGAGACGAGATCCGCGTCGTTGACGCCGTCGATCGTGACGTCGCTGCCGGTGATCGCGGCGAGGCCGATGAAGCTCCCGACCTCGATGTGATCTGCGCCGATCTCCCAGTCGCCGCCCCCCAGCGAGCTGACGCCCTCGATGCGGAGCACGTTCGACTCGATCCCTTGAATTCGCGCGCCGAGCGAGCCAAGGAAGCGGCACAGGTCCTGGACGTGCGGTTCGCAGGCCGCGTTTCCGATCACGGTCTCGCCGGGTGTGAGAGTGGCGACCATGACCGCGTTTTCGGTCGCCATCACGCTCGCCTCGTCGAGGAAGACGTGCTTGCCATGCAGGGCGCCGCCGCGCATCTCGTAGCGCCGGCCGATCTCGATCTGGGCTCCGAGCTCGGCGAGAGCGTGAATGTGCGGATCGAGCCGCCGTCGTCCGATCACATCGCCGCCCGGCGGCGGAGCGCTGACGGCGCCGAGGCGCGCGAGCAGCGGCCCCGCGAGCAGGAACGACGCGCGCATCCGGCTGCAGAGCTCCTCGTCGAGGTCCTGCTTCGTCACGTCGGCGGCATGGACGTGCACCTCGTTCGGCCCGGTCCAGTCCGCCTCGGCTCCGACGTCGTTGAGCAGCTCGATCATCGTCTCGACATCCGCGATTCGCGGCACGTTGCGGAGCGTGACCGGCTCGGTCGTCAGCAGGCAGGCGGCCAGGATCGGGAGCGCGCCGTTCTTGTTGCCCGCCGCCTGAATGCGCCCGTGAAGCGGTCGTCCGCCCTCGATCACGAACGACTCGGCGGCGTGTCCGATGACGGCTGTCTGGGACATCGCGGTAGCCTACCCACGCCGTGGAAGTCACTCGCGAGCGCGCCTGGGAGACGCTGACGACGCACACGAAGAGCGAGGCGCTGCTGCGTCACGCGCTCGGCGTCGAGGCGTGCCTCGGGTGGTATGCGCGGCACTTCGGCGAGGACGAGGAGCTCTGGCGTGCCGTCGGCCTGCTGCACGATTTCGACTACGAGATCCACCCCACGCTCGACAAGCATCCGCAGGACGGGGCGGCGATCCTCCGCGACGAGGGGTACCCGGAGGAGGTGATCGACGCGGTGCTGTCGCACGCCGAGCATCTGGCGATGCCGCGCGACACGCTGCTGAAGAAGACGCTGTTCGCCTGCGACGAGCTGTCCGGCTTCGTGCACGCGGTCGGCCTCGTACGTCCGACGGGGCTCGAGGGCTTGGAGCCGAAGTCGGTGAAGAAGAAGCTGAAGCAGCCGTCGTTCGCCGCCGGCGTCCACCGTGACGAGGTCTACGCGGGCGCCGAGGGGCTGGGGCTCGAGCTCGACGAGCACATTCGGAACGTCGTCGCGGCGTTGCAGCCGATCGCGGGTGAGCTCGGCCTGCCGGCGGCGGCGGAGGCCGCGCCGTGAGCCCGCGCTTCGAGGCGTTCGGGATCGTGGTGAGCGACATGGCGCGCTCGCTCGCGTTCTACCGAAGGCTCGGGCTCGAGTTCCCCGAGGGCGCCGAGACGGAGGGTCACGTCGAGGCACAGCTACCGGGCGGCCTGCGCTACATGCTCGACACCGAGGAAGTGATGCGCATGTTCGATCCCGACTGGACGCGTCCCGCGGGCGGCCACGCCGTCGGCGGAGCGTTCAAGTGCGAATCGCCCGAGGACGTCGACCGTGTGTATGCCGAGCTCCTCGGAGCCGGCGGATCGCCACACAAGGAACCATGGGACGCGTTCTGGGACCACCGCTACGCCCAGCTGAAAGACCCTGACGGCACGGTCGTCGACCTGTTCGCCCCGCTGCCCGACCAGCAGCAGACATAACTGGTACACGCGCGTAGCCGGGGCCCACCACTCCCGCCCACCGACAGCCTAGGGCGCAGAACGTGACGTGTCGGTGACGCGGTTGGGCCGAGACCGTGGCGACTACGTCGCCGGGCCGGCGATCAGGCGGTCGATGTCGTTCTCGTTCGTCCACCAGCCGCAGGACGCGCGCAGCCAGCCGGTGCCCGGCAGGTCGCGCACGATCACTCCCTGCTCGTAGAGCTCCCGCACGCTCTCCGCGGGATCTGCGCGCGGGACCCACGACACGAGCGTGCCCTGCCCCGGTTCTCCGATCAGGTCGTACTCGGCCTCCAGCACCTCTCGGCAGTACGCGGTCACTTCCGCTGCGCGCTCGTAGCGCCAGTCCGGCGCCGTGTCGAGCGCCGCCTCGAGGCCTGCGAGCATCGGCGGGGCGAGCCAGCCGGAGTCGAAACGCGCGGCACCGTCCTTGGAGATGAAGCTTCCGTCACGTTCGATCGATGTCTGCGCGAAGTACGTCGGGAAGGCGATCCGCAACGACTCGGCATCGCGCACGTACAGCGCACCGAGCGGCTCCGGCCCGCACAACCACTTCTGGCTCGAGACGGTGTAGTAGTCGAGCTCGCCGACGTCGACGGGAATGGCGCCGACGGACTGCGCACCGTCGACCAGCAGCGGCAATCCCGTCTCGCGCTTCAGCTCGTGCACCGGCATCACCTGGCCCGTCGTCCACAGCACGTGCGAGAGGGCGAGCAGGCGCGTGCGCGGGCCGACACAGGAGACGATCCGTTCGAGCGCCTCTGCGGTCGGACGGCCGGCAACCTCGGCGACGCGAACATGGGCGCCGGAGACGTGCAACGGCAGCAGCAGGCCCGGATGCTCGGAATCCGTCGTGACGACCTCGTCGCCGCTGCCGAGCGCGAGCCCGGCGACCGCGATGTTGCAACTGTCTGTTGTCGAGCTCGTCAGCGCGAGCTGCTCCGCGGTGCCCCCGATCAGGCCCGCGATCCGTTCGCGCACACGCGCGCGCAGCGAAAGCACGCTCTCGAACCACACGTGGCCGCCGCGGCCTTGCTCCTGGTCGTAGCGCGAGCGGGCCTCCATCGCGTCGAGCGTCGAGCGCGTGAGCGGCCCGAGGGAACCGGCGTTGAGATAGGCGAACCGCTCGAGCACCGGAAACAACGAACGAGCCTCGTCGTAGGTCATGCGACCTCGACCTCCACCGGGGCGTGGTCGGAGAGCAGCCGTTCGCCCCGCGCCCGCCGCGACGACGGCCACACACGCGGCGCGGCCGCGCGCAGACCGCGCACGAGGATCTGGTCGATCCCGGCCGGCCTCGCTCCCGTGAAGCCCCACTCGCTCGTCATCAGCTCGGCGAGCGTATGGGAAGCCCGGAGGCTGACATTGAAGTCGCCGCAGAGGAGGACCGGTTCCCCCGGGAAGGCGAGGCCGTCGACGAAGACCGCGGCCCGCAGGAGCTCGACGTCCGGCAGCCGCGTGTCCGGCGAACTGGTCGCGTGCAGGTTGCCCACGAGGAGCGTTTGCTCGTCTCGCCGGATCCGGACTGCCTGGCAAACGCGGCGCTCTCGGCCCCACGCGCGCTGTCCGGATCGGCCCAAGCCGAGCGGGCGCGCCTGTGCACGCCGGAATCGAAACGGGTTGAGCACGACCTGGCGGTGCTCGACGAGCGCATAGGCACGACCGACGAGGACCGCATTGGCTTGTCCCGTGAACGCGGAGCGCAGCAGACCGTGGTTCAGCTCGGTCAGCACGCGCCCGATCTCCGCCGTCGAGGGGAGCGGGCCGAGCGAGGGCCGCCGGGCGACGTCACCGATCGCGTTCATGCCACTCCATTGCTCGAGGTGGCCGAGCGCCCAGACCGGCAGCTCCTGCAGGCACAGCACGCCCGGCGCATCCGCGCTCGCGAGCCGCACCATCTCCTCGAGGAACGCTTTCCGGCCCGGCGGCTGCGTGTTCCCGTGGAACAGATTCCAGGTCCGGACGAGCAGGCGTTCTACTGTACTGCTCATGCGCGTCGTGCTCGCCGACCCGCCCGCCTTTACGCCGGCCTACGACAACGCACTCGCGGCCGCGCTCGCACACGCGGGCGCCGACGTCGAGCTCGTGACGTCGCACTTCCGCTTTGGAGAGGTGCCTCGGGCGGACGGGTACCGCCGCAGCGAACCCTTCTACCCGGTCTCGTCGCGACTCTTCCGCCGGTCGCAGCTGCGGCTGCCGCTCAAAGCCGCCGAGCACGTACCGGGGACCGTGGCGCTGCTGCGGCGGCGACCCGACGTCCTCCATCTCCAGTGGCTGGCCGCGCCCGAGCTCGACCGCTTCGTGCTGCGGCCGCGCGTGCCGGCGGTCTTCACGGCACACGACCTACTGCCGCGCAGAACTGCACACAAGCGCGAGCTCTGGCGAACGCTGCTCGCGCGCTTCGACCGCATCGTCGTGCACAGCGAGCGCGGACGCGAGCTGCTGAGCAGCCTCGGCATGGACGCGACGGTGATCCCCCACCCGGTCTTCCCGAGCGACCCGCCGCGCGCCGACGACGGCCGCACGCTTCTGTGTCTCGGCACGATTCGCCCGTACAAGGGCCTGGGTGATGCGATCGCGGCGGCGAAGCAGATCGAGGGAGCGCGGCTGCTAGTCGCCGGCGATCCGCTGGAGCCGCTGAACGGCTACCGCGTGCAGGCGGGCGACGTCGCAGAATGGCGGCTGGGTTATCTGCCACTGCACGAGGTCGAGCGGACGCTCGGCGAGGCGACCGTGGCGCTCTTCCCGTACCGGCCCGAGCTCGACCAGAGCGGAGCCTTGTTGCAAGCCCTCGGCGCCGGCGTTCCCGCCGTGGCGTACGACGTCGGCGGCATCGGGGAGCCCGTCAAACGCTTCGGCGCCGGCCGGGTCGTGGCGGCGGGAGACGTGACCGCACTCGCCGCGGCCGCGCGTGAGCTGCTCGAGAGCCCCGCAGCGCTCGAAGCGGCCCGTGCCGGCGCGCGGCTCGCACGGGCATCACTCACCTGGGACGCGGCGGCGGCGGCACACCTCGAGCTCTACCGTCAACTCGTATGAGACTGAGGCGCATGCGCTTCGGCGATCTGATCGACCGGCAGCTCGAGCTCTTCGAACGCGAGCAGCGCGGTCTGATCGACGACTGCATCGCGGCGGAGCAGTCGTACACCAAGGCCGACCGCGACGAAGCCGAGGAACGCTACGGCGACTACGTCGACCTCGTCGAGACCGGAACCGAGCTGCTCGCCGATCTGCGGGACAATTTCGCGGCCACGCTCGACGAAGATGTCGCCGAGGAGTACAACTCCGCGTTCAACCGTGCCGTCCTGAAGCGCTTCCGCCGCTTCGCGCTCGAGATCGAGGACCGCTGATGACCCGCATCGAGGACTACGGACTGATCGGCGACCTCCAGACGGCGGCCCTGGTCGGGCGCGACGGCTCGATCGACTGGGCCTGCTTTCCCAGGTTCGACTCGGGCGCCTGCTTCGCCGCGCTGCTCGGGACGCCTGAGCACGGCCGGTGGGTGGTCACGCCGCGCGGAGATTCGTGGGAAACCGGCCGCCGCTACCGGCCACGCACGCTCATCCTCGAGAGCGATTGGGAGACAGACAGCGGCGCGGTCCGCCTGATCGACTTCATGCCGCCCCGCGGCAAGGCGCCGGACATCGTGCGCATCGTCGAAGGCTTGCGGGGCGAGGTGGACATGAGCTCTGAGCTCGTCATCCGCTTCGACTACGGTTCGACGATCCCGTGGGTCCGGCGCGTCGACGACGGGCGGATCGCCGTCGCCGGTCCCGACGGCCTCTCCTTCAGGACACCGGTCGAGCATCGCGGCGAGAACATGCGCACGATCGGAGAATTCACCGTGCGCGAAGGCGAGCGCGTTCCGTTCACGCTCACGTGGTACCCGTCGAACGAGCGTCCTCCGGACGCCATCGACGCGGAGGCCGCGCTGCAGGACACGGTCGATTACTGGACCGACTGGGCGGATCGCTGCACCTACAGAGGCAAGTGGCAGGAGGATGTGCACCAGTCACTCGTCGTCCTGAAGAGCCTGAGCTACGCCCCGACGGGCGGCATCGTCGCCGCCCCGACGACGTCGCTGCCGGAGAGGATCGGCGGCGAGCGCAACTGGGACTATCGCTACTGCTGGCTGCGCGACGCGACGCTGACGCTGCTCGCCTTCGTCAACGCCGGCTACCTGGAGGAGGCGCGGGCGTGGCGTGTGTGGCTGCTGCGCGCCGCGGCCGGTGACCCGGCGGCGTTGCAGATCATGTACGGCGTCGCCGGCGAACGCCGCCTCTCCGAGTTGACGCTCGACTGGCTACCGGGCTACGAAAGGTCGAAGCCGGTGCGCGTGGGCAACGCAGCGAGTGCCCAGTTCCAGCTCGACGTCTACGGCGAGGTCCTCGACGCCCTCCATCAGGCGCGTGTTCGCGAGCTCGAACTGTCGAAGGAAGCGTGGTCGCTCCAGCGGCGGCTCCTCCGGTATCTGGAGCACGCCTGGAACGAGCCGGACGAAGGCATCTGGGAGGTGCGCGGGCCCCGCCGCCACTTCACGCACTCGAAGGTGATGGCCTGGGTCGCGTTCGACCGCGGCGTGCAAGCGGTCGAACGGTTCGGCCGCTCGGGGCCGGCCGACCGGTGGCGAGAGGTGCGCAGCGAGATCCACCGCGAGGTGCTCGAGCGCGGCTTCGACGTGAAGCTGAACTCCTTCACGCAGTCATACGGCTCGAAGCGCCTCGACGCGAGCCTGCTGGTGATCCCACTCGTCGGCTTCCTCCCCGCCGACGACCCGCGCATGATCGGGACGGTCGCGGCGATCGAGCGCGACCTCGTCCACGACGGCCTCGTCTACCGCTACGCGCACGACGACGAGGGCCAGATCGTCGACGGCCTCCCTCCGGGCGAGGGCGCCTTCCTGCCGTGCACGTTCTGGCTCGTCGACAACCTCGCGCTGCAGGGGCGGCTCGAGGAGGCCGAGGCGCTCTTCGAGCGGCTCCTCGACCTCCGCAGCGACCTGGGCTTGCTCGCGGAGGAGTGGGATCCCTCGACGCACCGTCAGCTCGGGAACTTCCCGCAGGCGTTCACACATGTCGCGCTCGTCAACACGGCGTTCAACCTCGACCGGCAGGAAGAAGCGAGCCCGATGGAGCAGCGTGCGCCGTACGAAGAGCCGACGGGCTATTGAACGCCTTGTATCCGTCGTGCGCCCGTTCTGGCTAGCGATGACCGAAGTGGTGGGCGCCGGGGAGGCTGGCGCCCACCTCGGTCTCCTGTGAGATCTCGCGCGCGAGCGGGCCGAGCGTCTCGAGCGAGCGCACGAGCACGTTCTGGTTCCGCTCGACCCGCTCGAAGCGGCCGCGCGCGAGGATGAGCGGCTCGCTGCGCACGATCGCACGGTGCCGGTCGTAGACCGTCGGCGGGATGATCAGGTTGACGGCGCCGAACTCGTCCTCGATCAGCATGAACACGACGCCGTTCGCCGTCGCCGGTCGCTGCCGCGCCACGGCCATCCCCGCGACTGCGACTTGCATGCGGTCGCAGGCCGTCTCGAGATCGCGCGACGAGAGCACACCGGCCGGCAGGTGTGCGCGCAGCAGCTCCATCGGGTGCACGCCGACGGAGAGGCTCGTCGTGCGGTAGTCGGCAAGCATGCGCTCCCATACGGTCGGCTCGGGCAGCTCCGGCGTCGCAGCGGTCGGCTCCAGCGGTAGCGCCAGTTGCTTCTCGTCTCCGCCGGACCCGGGCACCGTCTGGGCGCGCGGCACGAGACCGAGTTGCCAGAGCAGCCTGCGGCGCAAGGATCCGCTTGACGGATCTGTCTTGCTTCCGCCGAAGCAGTCGCAGGCGCCGGAAACGATGAGCGTCTCGAGGCCGTGCTCGGAAAGCTGCGTTCGCTGCGCCAGGTCACGGACGCTTGGGAACCGCCCGCCGCGGTCGCGCTCCCCGATCACCGCGTGCGCGTCGTCCTCGCCGATGCCGTTGACGTAGTCGATCCCGATTCGGACGGCGCCGTCCTCGACCGAGCACTTGGCGCAGCTCACGTTGACGTCGGGCGGGCGCGTCTCCACCCCACGCCGCTGGCCGTCGCGGACGAGCGTCGCCGGCGGATAGAAGCCCATCGGCTGCGCGTTGAGCAGCGCGCAGAGGAACTCCGCCGCATAGTGATGCCGCAGCCACGCGGACTGGTACGCGAGCAGCCCGAAGGCGGCCGCGTGCGATTTCGGAAAGCCGAAGCCGGAGAAGCCGACGAGCTTGTCGAAGACGTTGTCCGCGGTCTCGGCGTCGACGCCCTTGCGGAGCGCGCCTGCGACGAAGCGCCCGCGGTACGCCTCCAACGCGTCGTGCGACCGCTTGCGGCTCATCGCCCGGCGCAGACCTTCTGCCTCCCCCACGCTGAAGCCGGCGAGCGCGATCGCAACGTCCAGCACCTGGTCCTGGAAGACGACGACGCCGAGCGTCGAGCGCAGGCACTCCGCGAGCAGGGGATGGTCGACGGGCGGCACGAACGACGGGTTCTCGCGCAGGTGCTGCCGGTGCTCGATGTACGGATGGACGGCCTTGCCCTGAATCGGCCCCGGGCGGACGAGCGCAACCTGCACGGTGAGGTCGTCGAGGTTCTCCGGTTGCGTACGTAGCAGGCTCTGCATCTGCGCACGGCTCTCGATCTGGAAGTCGCCGACCGTGTCTGCGCGCTGGATGTCGTCGTAGACGGCCTGGTCGTCGAGCGGGATGCGGGAGAGGTCGATCGGCTGTCCGCGCAGCTTGGCGATCTGCTCGACGCAGTCCTCGACCGCCGACAGCATTCCCAGCCCGAGCAGGTCGATCTTCAGGAAACCGGCGTCGGCGCAGGAGTCCTTGTCCCACTGGCACATCTGCCGTCCCGCCATCGCGGCCGGCTGGACCGGCACGAGCTCGACGAGCGGCCGGGAGGAGATCACCATCCCGCCCGGGTGCTGCGAGATGTGCCGTGGCAGGCCGGCGATCTCGTCGCAGAGCTCCGCGAAGGCGCGCCAGCGCGGGGACAGCAGCTTGCGGTCGGCGTCGGGGAGCAGCTGCAGCTCCTCGGCGACGCGCTTCGCGTTCCAGCCTTCGGAGACACGTGCGATCCGCTCGAGCTCTGCGTAGGGCAGGCCGAGCGCCTTGCCGACGTCGCGGATCGCCCCGCGTGACCGGTATGTCGCGAACGAGGCGACGAGCGCGGCGTGCTCTCGGCCGTAGCGCTCGGTGACTGCGACGATCAGCTTCTCGCGGATGTCCCTCGGGAAGTCGAGGTCGATGTCGGGCACCGCGTCGAGCTCACGGTTGAGGAACCGCCCGAGAGAGAGCTCGGCGCCGACGGGGTCGACGTGCGAGAGGCCGGTGAGGTAACAGACGAGCGAGCCGACGGACGAGCCGCGCCCGCGGCCCGGCGGCAGCGCGTGGCGCGGCGAGTCGCGGCCGCGCACCTCGAGCGCACATTCGCGTGCGAGCTCGAGCACGTCCCAGTGGAGCAGGAAGAAACCGGCCAGGCCGAGCTCGTCGATCAGCTTCAGCTCTTCGTCGAGCCGCACGCGTGCCTCGTCGCGAAGCTTGTGGCCCTGGGGGTAGCGCTCTCGAAACGCACGCTTGCAGACCTGCGCGAGCTGGACGATCGCCGGCTCGGGACTGTCGGAGAAATCCGGATAGCGGTAGCCGAGCTCTTCCGTGAGGTCGAACCGAAGACGGTCGGCGAGCTCGACCGTGCGCGCGACGGCTGCACGGTCTTCCGGGAAGCGCTCGACGATCTCGGCCGGCGAGAGCAGGACACACTCGTGGTTGCCGCGTCGCTCCGCTTCGCAGCCGTCGAGCGCGCTGCGGTTGCGGACGGCGACGAGGACGTCCTGCAAGCGTGCGCGGCGCGGATGGTGCGCGTGGACGTCACCGGTGACGAGCGTGGGCGCACCGACCGACTCCGCGAACTGGCGCAGAGCCGCATTGCGGTGCGCGTCACCACGTTCGTACGGCCGTTGCAGCTCGACGAAGAACCGGTCCGGGCCGAACGCCCGGGCCAGCCGCGCGGCAGCGTTCGGGTTGCGGACGGCCAGCCCGTGCCGTGCACAGCCGGAAAGGCAGACCAGCCCTTCGTTGAGCTCCTCCAGCAGTGCCTGGTCGAGCGAAGGATCGGCAGGAGGTTGCGACTCCTTCCCCGGCGTTCGCGTGTGCGCATGCGCAGCGGTGATGAGGCGGCAAAGGTTGGAGTAACCCTGTTGCGTCTCGACGAGCAGCGTCACGTGCGAGCGGTCGGCAAGCGTCAGCTCGGCGCCGGTGATCGGACGGACGCCGAGGTACTTCGCCGCGTGCGCGAACTCGAGCGAGCCGTAGACGCCGTCGTGGTCGGTGAGAGCGAGCGCCGGGTAGCCGAGCTCGGCCGCCTGCACCGCCAGTTCCTCCGGCAGCGAGGCGCCGTCCAGGAACGAATACGACGAGTGCGCGTGCAGCTCGACGTACGGCACCTGGGTCTGACCCCGAACGGGGTCAGACCCCAGCCCTCCCGCGAGGGGAAAGCGCTTGTTCTTCCGCGTACGGTGGGGAAATTCGGGTTCGAGCTCGATCGTCATACTCGCCCGCAGTGGACGGTGTCGTGCTCAGGCCAGGCGAAGGCGAAGCGCTCTTCGACGGCAGAATCGTGCTGAAGGCGACCCTCGAGCAGCTCTGCATCACGGAGTCGCATTTCCCGGACGCTCGAGACGGCGCCGACCCGCACTACCACCGCCGCCATGCGGATTCGTTCTACGTGCTCGAGGGCGGGCTCGCGGTCCTCGTCCACGACGAGGAGAAGCAACTCGGACCGGGTGCGTTCGTCTGCGCGCCGCCCGAGGTCGTGCACGGCTTCCGGAGCACGTCGCCTGCGATTTTCCTCAACTTCCATACGCCGGACGGCGGTTTCGCCGACAACTTGCGAGCGCGCAACCGCGGCGAGGAGGGCGGCTTCGACAGCGTCGATGCACCACCGGGGAGCGGCAAGCTGCCGACCGAAGCCGTCTTCCTTCAGCCCGGACAGGGAGAACGCTCGGCCGCCAACAACCGGATCGCGACTATCAAGGTCGGGCGAGAGGAGCTCGCGCTGATCGAGTTCGAGCTTCACTCCGGCTTCGAAGGCCCCGACCCGCACGCGCACGACGACCACGTCGACTCCTTCTACGTCCTCGACGGCGAGGTCGACTTCCTCGTCGGCGACGAGCGGCTCCGGCTCGGTGCCGGCTCGTTCGTCGCCGCACCTATCGGTGTCGTCCATGCGTTCGGCAATCACGACGGCCAGCGCGCGCGACTGCTCAACATCCACGCGCCGAGCACGGGCTTCCACGGGCGCCTGCGCGAAATGAGCCAATCGGCCCGCAGCACGGCCAAAGCCGGACGCTAAGCCAGGCGAAGCCGGCTTAGCGGTAGGCGAACTCATGCGCCGGCGCGAAGGACGGGCTTTGCCCGGCCTTCGCGCCGTACCAAAAACGCCGAGCGGCGCAGCCGCTCGGCGTTTAGGCCCCGCGCTGTGTGAACCAGCAGCTGCGAGTCTCGTCGCGAAAGACAACGGCGTTCTCCCCTGACTGCAGCACGACCTCGAAGTAGCGTCGCGCGACCGGCTCCTCCGTCCACCAGCGATCGACCACGCGCCACTCCTCACGCAGGAGCGCGACCGGCTGGCGGTTCACCCGCACCGGCGTGCCGTCGATTCGAGCCTCGACGACCGCCGGACGAGGCTGGTTCAGTCGTCCCGCGGAACGAACAACGCCCGTGTTTCCGGAATGCGTGACCACGGCGCGACCTCCACCACCTGATTGACCGAGCCCGAGCCGGTGCTCGCACGCACCTGGCGCAGGCCTTCGCTGAGACGGCTGCGATCCTCGGCTCCCGCGGCGAGCAGCTCGAGCTGGTGGCCTGCGGGGGCCGTGAGCTCGACGAGCTCGAGGCGCAGCTCGAGCACGGGTGCAGGCAGCTCCGCGAGTCGCGGCGCGAGCGCGATGCGGATGCGATCGGCGTCGGCGCTCGGCTCGCGCAGCGTGAGTGTACGGCGCCATGAGCCACCGCCCACGAGCCGCGCTCCGAGCGCGACCTTGCGGACGAAACGGTCGCGCCGCTCGGGCCGCGCGAGTGCGGTGTCGACGATCGCGCCGAGCGCGCGCCGCAGCGTCAGCTCGTTCCCGATCGCCTCCGGAAACTCGAGCGACTCCGCGAGCTCCGCGGGTGGGCGGCGCCCGCGCACGCGCGCGGACGCTCCGCCTCTCGCCAGGCTCCAGGCGCGCCGGCCGTCCGGCCCCAATCGTTCGGCGACGGCGCCACCCGGGAGCCCGGCAAGCTGTCCGAGCTTTCGCACTCCAAGTGCTTCCAGCTCGTCGTAGCGCTGCCGCTCGAGCGGCAGCAAGGTCAGCGGCAGCGGAGCGAGGAACTGCCCGACCTCGTCGTCGCGGACGACGAGCAGCTGTCCCGGCTTTGCGACCGAGGCGGCGGCGAGCGCCGCGAAGCGCCGCCCCGCCGCGCCGATACGTGCGTCCCAAAGCGGCCCGACCGCGGCGAGCGCCCGCTTCAGCGCGGGCTCGAGGCCGCCGTAGAGGCGCTCGACCCCTCGCGTCTCGAAGTACGCGGCGCCGAGCGCAGCGGACTCGACCGAGAACCCGGCGTCCTCGAGCGAGCGGACGATCTCCTCCCACGCGAGCTCCGCCTCTCCCGGGTCGGGCTC
>WNGD01000091.1_pt1 | contig 78178 bp, 68 predicted proteins | sample 5400671 | NCBI WGS metagenome assembly WNGD01 (sample SAMN13153369, study PRJNA577476) | soil metagenome | isolation source: 40 cm soil or saprolite under grassland replicate 2 | place: USA:California | collected 2016-06-15
CAACGTGCATGGTGGCCCACCGGCAACGGTGGTGACTGTGAAGGTCTTGTTGAGCGCACACGTGGAAGAAGCGCCGCAAGGAAACAGGGGCTGAAACACTGGCGTGGCTCGCGTGGAGCGATCCTCCTCACATGGACGAGGTCTTCTGTGGATGGGCCGCGGGGACGTTCGATGGCGCGTGCGTCTTCAGCCAGGGCGCGGCGGAAACATTGCTGCAAGCAAACACGAGAACGAGTAGGGCGAGAAGAGCACTGATGATGAGGATGGGCTTCCGCCGTGAAGGATGGATAGGTGTGTTTGGTAGTTGCTTGTCGAGTATGGACATTGGAATGTTCCTTACCGTTCCGACGGTCTGACGCGCCACCGGCAGATTCGTGAGAAATCGCTTCATGTACAACGACAATTGAACCGAAGGAGACCCTATGTCAATCCCTGAGGCTCCCGTCATCACCCGTTACTTCGAGGCCGACGCTCGTCGCGACATCGACGCCATTGTTGCGCTGTTCACCGGCGAGGCTGTTGTCGTCGATGAAGGTCAGACCTACCACGGCACCGCCGAGATCCGGGGCTGGCAGGAAGGTGCAGCGTCTAAGTACCAGTACACCACCGAGGTGATCAGCACCAGGCGCACCGGCGAGGATAGCTACCTCGTTACTGGCCGCCTTACCGGCAACTTCCCCGGTGGGACCGCCGAGCTGAAATGGCGCTTTATAGTACATGGTGACCTGATCAGTCGCCTGGAGATCGCGCCCTGAGTGGTGACTGCTCATGCGTGCTCGATGATGCCACCCATTTGGTGCCCCGTGTATACTATCTATAAGAGGCAAGCCCTCCCCGGCTCGCCCCCTGACCTCTCGTCTTATCACACCAACCGGGGCGCTCAACCAGCCCCTTCGTATCGTCCCCTTTAGTCCCCTGGTAGGAACGACCTCACGTTCCTCCCCATTCTCCCTTCCTCGAAAGGATTCTACCCATGGACCCCAAAAAAATTGAAAAATTTCTCCGTCAGGAACAAGAGCATGAGCAACAAGGAGAATTCCTCGCCACCGCCCGCGCTGAAATGGAAAAAAAAGGCGCCAGCGAGCGTTCCATCCGTTTCGCCCTGACCGGCCTGTTCGAATACATGCAGGCCACGGCTACCTACCCTGAGCCCCCCCGTCCCGACTCCAAGCACACCCCCGTCGGAGGCTACTTCCTCAACGACTTCCCCTCGCGACCCGTCGACTGGCTCTGGCAGGACCGCATCCCCCTGGCTGCCCTCACCCTCCTGGAAGGCGACCCCGGCATCGGCAAGTCCCTGCTTGCCCTTGACCTGGCCGCCCGCGTCTCCAGTGGCCGCTCTATGCCCGACGACACTCCTGGCAAGGAGGGTAGAGTTGTCCTGGTCGCTCCCCACGATAGCGCCACCCGTAGCATCATACCACGCCTCCGGGCCGCTGGCGGCGACCCCTTCCAAGTCTTTCTCCTCACCACCGTCCTGGATGTCGATCCCAAAAACGGCCAGCTGTTCTACCATCCCTTCTCACTCTTGCACGACGAGCATCTGTTAGATAAGATCATTACCCGGACCAAAGCCGTCCTCGTCATCATCGACTCCCTCGACATCTGCCAGCCGCACCAGCGTCATCGGGGCCTCCCCCTGCTGGCCCACCTCGCCGAGCGCACCGGCTGCGCCATCGTGCTCACCCGTCCACGCACCACCTCCAAACCGGGTCAGGACACCCCTATTCACAGCACCGCCCCCCTCGACCTGCGCGCCTTCGTCAGCAGCAGCTTGCTCATCGCCCCCGACCCCAGAGACAACCAACAGCGTTTCCTCATCACCACCAGGCACCCGCTCGCCCCACGGCCCAAAACCCTCTCCTACGAGCTCCTCGGGCCTCCCGGCGGTGCCCCCGTCATCAACTGGCTGGGAGCAGAAGAGCACCCCGACAGCACGACGTCCGAGGAACCTTCCGGCAAGCTCGGCATCATCCGCATCTTGACCCTGGCGTCGCTGAAAGATGCCTCCAGAGCCCTGAGTGCCCGAGATTTGAGCAGAAGCGCTGAGGAATACGAGAACGTCCGCAAATTGCTGAACCGCATGTTCCATGCCGGCCAGGTCGTCTCCCCGGCTCGCGGCCTCTACACCCTCCCGGGCCACCCCTGCCTGGCCCAGTACCCCGTGCTCGATACCTCCACCGCAGCAGCACACCCTGACCCAAATGTCCCAAATGTCTCAATTATCCCAACTACCCCGGTAGCCCCCGATCCCGCAAATGATCAGGATACCGATTCACAAACAGCACCTGACCCAGGCGTCTCAATTGTCCCAAATGTCTCAATTACCCAGATAACCCCTGATCCCGCAAACAACCAGGACACCAACTCACAGGCAACGTCTGTCCCAACTGCCACCCCAACGCCACCCACAACCCATCAGGCCCACCTTACCACCCCTGATGAATCGACTGAGGCATGGGAAAACGATCCCGACCAGCAGCCAGGGAACCCATATACATCAACCTGACACAAAGCCCATCACCACCCGTAGGGGCGGGAGCGGTGTGGAGTGGTGTGGGGACCTTTATGGCCGCCCGCATTGGGACAGTGTGGCCGTGCCAAAGGACAGTGGAGCCCGCCGTACCCCAATCTCGTGCCCTCTTGCATGCGGCCTCACCAAAAAAACCTATCCATGTAAAACTCTGCTGGCAAAAGCGACTGGAAGGTGAATAGGGTTGGGAACACGGATGGCAGGACAACAGCGGGTTGGGCACCCACGAGTGGGCGGCCATAAAGGCTCCCACTCCCCTACGATCACAAAACCTGTTTCATGCCATCCCCTAACTTACGCTCGCTTGACGTAAAGCTCAAGGGCGATGTATGCTCAACAAAAAGTAAGAGAGAGGTTTCATGGATCAGCAGATCGAGCGCATTCTGAGCCGGGTACCCGGGTGGAGCGGCGCTGATGCTGTGGTCACGCCACTGCTCGGCGGCATCACGAACCAGAACTATCGCGTGGATATCGCAGGCGAAACTTTCGTGTTACGCGTCGGGGGCAAGGGAACACACCTGCTTGGCATCGACCGGGGACGCGAACGTACCTGTACCCAGATCGCGGCTCAGCTCGGAGTTGGAGCCGAGGTTGTCCATTTCCTCGCTTCTGCAAGCGACGAGGTGCTCATCACGCGCTTCATTCCCGGCGAGGGTATCTCTCCAGAAACCGCTGCTCGACCTGAGATGCTGCGGCGCATTATAGACGCCGTGCGCCGCTACCACGCCGGGCCGGATTTTCCCGGCACCTTCTCCCCTTTCCAGACAGTCCGCAGCTATCACAGGCTGGCACTGGAGTACAACGTTGCTTTTCCTGGTACACTACCCCAGGTTTTTAGCCTGATGGCGCGGATCGAAGAGGCCATCGGCCCGCTGCAGCAGCCGGAGCCCTGCCACAACGACCTGCTCGCCAGCAACTTCATTGATGATGGGCACACCATCTGGATACTTGACTGGGAGTACGCTGCCATGGGCGATCCTTTCTTCGACCTGGGGAACTTTGCCGTCAACCAATCGCTGGACGAAGAACAGTGCGAGCTTTTGCTGCGCTACTATTTCGGCGAGGTGCGACCGGTAGAGCAGGCGCACCTGCACCTGATGCGCCTGGCTTCCGACCTGCGAGAATCCTTCTGGGGCTTTCTCCAGATAGGCATATCCGGGCTTGACTTTGATTATGCTGGATATGCCCATCACCACCTCGAGCGCTTTCTAAGCAACGCGGCAGCGCCCCGCTTTGAGCAGTGGCTGCAGGATGTCAGAGCATGATAGGAGACCAATCTATGCACGATTCCGCCAGGGTTATTATCATCGGGAGCGGCATCGCCGGTTCCAGCATTGCCTACCACCTGACCGAACGAGGGTGGCGCGACATTGTTGTGCTCGAACAGGGATCACTGATCAGCGGCACGACAGCGCACGCGCCAGGTCTTGTAGGGCAACTGCGTTCAACCGTCAGCCTGACGAAAATGCTGGTGTACAGCGTTGAGCTCTATAAGAAGCTTCAAGTCGATGGTACCCCTGGCTATACCGCTGTGGGAAGCCTGCGGCTGGCCTCTTCCAGGGAGCGCATGCAAGAACTGAGGCGCCAGGCCGGGTTTGCTAAGAGCGTGGGACTGGCGGCTGAACTGCTCAGCCCGGGCGAAGCCAGGCGCCTGTTTCCTCTGATGAGCCTGGACGACGTGGAAGGAGCGCTCTACCTGCCCACCGACGGCACCGCTCGCGCTCCCATCCTGGCACAGGCGCTGGCAAATGCAGCGCGACAACATGGCGCGACTTTCTATGCTGATACCCGCGTCACGGGCATAGAGGTCAGTAATGGACGTGTGCAGGCCGTTAACACCTCGCGAGGTCGCATTCGCAGCGAGGTTGTAGTTGCCGCCACGGGCATCTGGTCTCCACGTACCGGTCGTATGGTTGGTACGGCTATTCCACTGATTCCAATGCAGCATCAATATGTCATCACAGGTCCACTGCCGGACCTGGCAGGTCATATTAACGTGCCCAACCTGCGCGACCCCGATAAGCTGGTGTATTTCCGCCAGGAAGGCCAGGCCATGGTGCTCGGCGGGTACGAGCGTGACCCGCTGCCGTTCGCCGTGGACGCCATTCCCGGCAGCGCCAATCCCACTGTGCAGGGGTTCGATGATGCCCGCTTCGCCAGCCTGCTCAGCGGGTGCATCGAACGCGTGCCCGGCCTGCGTGACGCTGAGCTGGTCAGGCGAGTCAACGGGCTGGAGTCGTTCACGCCGGACGGGGAGTTTATCCTGGGGGAGTCGCCGGATGTACGCGGCTTCTGGGTCGCCTGCGGCTTCTGCGCGCATGGTATCTCTGGCTCGGGCGGCGCCGGCAGGGTGATGGCGGACTGGATCGTAGATGGCGAGCCAGGGCTGGATGTGTGGCACATGGATATGCGGCGCTTCGGGGCCTACACGGCCAGCCGCCGCTATATCGCTACGCGCGTGGATGAAATCTACAGCACCTACTACGACATCAGCTATCCGATGAAGGAGCGCAGCAGCGCGCGCAACCTGCGCCTGAGTCCCGTCTACAGCCGCCTGGAGGAGCTTGGAGCAGTTTTCGGCGAAAAGGCGGGCTGGGAGCGACCCAACTGGTTCTCGTGCAACGAGCCTATGGCCGGAGGCCAGGGATGGCCTATACCTCGCGGCTGGGCAAGCCGCTACTGGTCGCCCGCTATCGGCGTCGAACACCAGGCCACGCGGGAACGCGTTGCAATGTTCGATGAAACCTCTTTCAGCAAACTGGAGGTGCACGGTACTGGCTCCCTGGCCTTCTTACAGCATATAACAGATAACCAGATGGATCAGCCTGTGGGGGCTATTACCTACACGCAGATGCTGAACGCGCACGGCGGCATCGAGTGCGACCTGACGGTTACGCGCCTTGCCGGAGATCGTTTTCAGATCATTACCGGCACGGCCTTTGGCCTGCACGACCTCTCGTGGATGCGCGGCCAGGTGCCCGGCGATGGCTCGGTCTACATCCACGATGTGACCTCCAGCCGCTGCTGCATCGGCGTATGGGGACCACGGGCACGCGACCTGCTGCAGCAGGTGAGCGAGAACGACTTCTCCAACGCGGCCTTCCCCTACCTGACCGCGCAGCAGGTGACGATTGGTGATATTCCGGCGCTGGCGCTGCGCGTCACCTACGTGGGCGAGCTGGGCTGGGAGATTTACGCCCCGGTGGAGTACGGCCTCAAATTGTGGGATACGTTGTGGCGGGCAGGTCAGGCGCTCGGCATCATCGCGGCCGGCTACCGGGCCATCGACTCGCTGCGCCTGGAGAAAGGCTACCGCTACTGGAGCGCAGACATACACTCGGAATACAACCCGTACGAGGCGGGACTGGGCTTTGCCGTCAAGCTCCAGAAGGGCGATTTCCTGGGCAAAGCAGCCATAGAGCGCGTGAAGGCCCGGGGAGTGACACGCAAATTGTGCTGCCTGGTCCTGGCCGACCCGAGCGCCATCGCGCTGGGCGGCGAACCATTCCTTGACGGCGAGCGCGTTTTAGGTTATGTCACCAGCGCCGGCTACGGCTACACAGTGCGGCAGAGCATCGCCTACGGTTACCTGCCAACAGCGTATGCTGCACCGGGCACACACATCGAGGTACAATTATTCGGTGTACGCTACGGCGCGACGGTGATGAAAGAGCCGCTCTACGATCCAAAGAACGACAAGATCAAAGCGTAGTGCCCTGTCAAAGTTCATGTGACGCATGACATGTAGGGGCGACCCCATAGGTGTTCACTTCATGTCCAGGGCGACCGAGACGGTCGCCCCTCCCAACCTATCATGTCATCCTGAGCGCATGAGCCGAAGCCCTGAGTGCAGCGAAGGGGAAGGATCTCTGTGCCCGACGAGTCAGACCCTTCGCGGAGTTTACCCTGAGCGAAGCGAATGGGCTCAGGGTGACAATTGTAATTTGACACATATCTTTGCCGAAAAGTTCTTTTGGGGAGATATTCGTCAGAAGAATAAATTGGCGAAGATATGTGTCAAAATCTAAAGATGGGTTCGCTGCCAAGCGCGTTCTCGCTCATGTGGGGGTCAGCGTTTGGGGCCACTATCCATGATGCTTCCATGACGATGCTCGTTGCGCTTTCATGACACTTCCTTCTTACACTAGGACCAGAGAGGACGAGGTGCGTCACCTGAGTAGTAGCCCGCAATCCTGCCGGGTGGGCCTTTGAGTTAGGAAGCGCGATGTCCGTGTCGGACAGGGAAGCGGATGAAAATGCGCTATTTACAGGCGAAATGCCCTCTCCAAAGAGCGTAGAGACGCTCATGTCGTTTTGAAGAAAAGGGAAACATACCGATGGCACAAACAATGCTTGTCACTGGCAGTAGCAGTGGCTTCGGTCGTCTGACGGTTGAAACCCTGGCACGCCAGAGATACACCGTTTTTGCGGGCATGCGCGCTGTGGCAGGGAAAAATGCCCCTGCGGCAGAAGAACTACGCGCTCTGGCGCAACGAGAACATCTTGCCTTGCATATCATCGAAATCGATATCACGGACGACGCTTCCGTGGAGCAGGCCATCGCGTCTCTTGTAGGGATCACAGGTCGTCTTGACGTGGTGGTCAACAATGCCGGGATAGCGTATAGTGGCCCACTGGAAGCGTTCACCCTGAAGCAAGTCCAACAGCAATTCGATACCAATGTCTTCGGTGTGTTGCGTGTGAACCGCGCGGCTCTGCCACACATGCGGAGGCTCGGCAGTGGTTTGCTGCTGCAAATTGGGTCCATTGCCGGGCGTCTGGCCTTGCCGTTTCAGGGACTGTACGCAGCGACGAAGTTTGCCCTGGAGGGACTCACCGAGTCCTATCGCTACGAACTCGCTCCTTTTGGCATCGACGCCGCCATTATTGAGCCTGGAACCTACCCGACCCCAATTGCTGCGAAACATCAGAGCGCGGCAGATACCGAGCGTACTGCCTTGTATCAGGCTGCTATGGATGCGTTTATGACGCCGTTTTACGCGGAGAACCTCTCTGCCACACCTCCTGATCCCCAGGAGGTGGCCGACGCGGTGGCACGAGTCATCGCCCAACCAGCGGGAGAGCGGCCACTGCACACGGTTGTTGCGCCGACTGCACAACGCCAGGCTCCCCTGGCAATAAACGATGTCGTCACACAAGCAACCCAATCTTTTTTCGAGGCGCTTGATATCCCCCTGGCAACTGATCGCCGGCAACTCTTTCAAGCATTACGAGGACCATATGCCCTCTCTCCGCGAGTGGCTGGCGAAGAAGAAATAGGAAACGAATAAACGTGAATACCCACCCGACGACCTGCAAGCATCGATGAGTGTTGTCATCCGGGCTCTTCCATAGGCTCGCTGATGCAGATGAGAAGACTGGTGTTTTGAACGAGAAGCAAGTATGAGTGAAGAAAATACCTCATCATAGCCGTCTAGAAGAAGCCATCGCGGCCTTCTCGCATCGAAAAGCGGCAAAGGAGCGCTCCTGAACCATAACTTCGCCACTTTGACGCAATTGCTCGCCTAAAAAGGCGTGATACTTCGGTTTTTGGAGACAAGTTCGTCAGTTTTTATGCGCACCTTTTTAAGGCAAGGTTTTGCATCAATTGCAAGTTCGGGCGAAGTTATGCGTCAGTAAAATGACAAACAAATATTCTAATGAAGCTCGATTAGCTGGCAATTTTATGCGTCAGAACGGGCGAGGTTATGGTATTTCTGACAACAATCGACGGCATGCCGCCTGGCGATCGAGGCGGTCGCCCGGTTCACCGCGCCCATCGCCGATTATGAACTTTAGGCGAGATTCTTCACTCTCTCAACCCGGCCACGATCATCTGCCGATGCTCGGCATAGTGATTGCAGGTATTATTGGCAAGGTGGGTGTAGAATTCCTCGTTGGCGAGTTCCGCTTCGTCGAGATGCTCCACTACCTGGAGCATCTGCTGGTAAGAGTCGTGAAAGGCTGCCAGGATATCGGCCAGCGGCGTACCGCGCTTGGCCTCGACCATGAGCGCGTTGGCACGCTCGGTCGACCACGGCTCGCCATTCAAGCCAGGATCAAGCTCCACGCCGTGTACGATTTCACTGATCATGGCCTGTTCCCACCAGGTGAGGTGCGCCAGGACATCCTTCACCGACCAGGTGCCAACCACATCCGGGCGCAGCATTTGCTCTTCGCTTAACGAGTTCAGCAGGGCTTCAAGCTGGGAATGCTCAGTGCGCATCAAACCGAGCAGGTGGGATTTGCAGTTGGTATATTCCATTGAAGTGCTCCAATCTTTTTGGCACATTTTCAAGCGTGCCAGGATACACGCCCGGGCTGAGCCGCACGGGCGCCTCAACGCGCGCTCTGAGCCGCGTAGTCGTTCGGGACCGGGTTGGCGTTGCCCCGGGCGTGCTGCATCACCTGGTGAACCTGCGCACCGGCCAGAAAGCGTCTCCGCAGTGACTCATCCCTGATGCCTTCCGCTAGCCCCTGGATGATCCTCGCCGCCTCAGCAAAGGCAGTACGCGCTCGCGCACGCTCGCCCCTTGCCTCATACAACGTCCCCAACGCCGCCTGGATCTGCCAGCGTTCCACTGGTAAGCCGAGGTCGGCTGCCAGCCCTGCCGCCTCGCGTAGGTAGCCGATGGCCTGCTCGCTCTGCCCTTTCCACGCTGCGAGGGTCGCCAATGAGCGCAGATAGGGCAGGCGGAAGCGCCGATTGGACCCCAGTCCTTCTCCCAGTCGCTGCACTTCCTCTCTCGCCCGCTTCTCATCCCCCCCACGCAGCAAAGCCTCCGTTTCATAGTGACGATAGAAATCCAGCGCGATCAATGCCACATCATGGCTCTTGCGTATGGCGGTGGCCTTCATGGCATAGCGGTAGGCCGCTTCCCACTCCCCTGCCTGGGCACAGTTCATGCACAGCTGCGATAAGGCGGGCACGCGCAAGGGGCCGAGGTCTAACATTTCTGCTACGGCTTCTTCCTCTTCAAGGCTTCTGCGCGCCTCTTCCCACTGCTGCACGGCGTGATAGGTACTCCCCAGGGCAATGAGAAGACTCTGCTCCATCAGAGGAAAGGACTGCACAAGTGGAATGGTTTGTTGCGTGAGCACGAGCGCCTCTTCATAGGCTCCCGCGTCCAGCAATCCATGCGTGAGACAGATCGTACTGGTGACTTGCACCCAGACATTTTTGATCTCTTTGGAGAGTGCGAGCGCCCTGTAGCCACTGCGAATGCCGTGCTGCACCTGCCCGCAATGCACTTGCGCGATAGCCAGTTCCCCCCAGCACAAGGCTTCTGACGCACGATTCGTCAAGTGTTGTGTGAGAGGAGCGCCAATTGCAAGGGAGGGAAGGGAAAGCTCCCGCGAAGCGGCCGGCTCGTCGCCCAGGGCCGCGTACAGCGCCAGGGACGCTTGCGAAGCATGCATGGCCTCCTCAAAGTCTCCCCTAAGCAGATGTATCAATCCAAGTGAGCAGAGGCTTCTGGCTTCTAGTTCCTGGTCGTGTGTTCCTCGTGCCAGGGAGAGCGCCTGCTCTCCATACGCTAAGGCGCTCGTTGGGTCCTCCCACATGACGCCCGTGATCTGTGCCAGGTTCCACGCCGTTTCCGCCAGCGCCCGCTGATCGTGACTGCTCTCGGCTATCCGCCAGGCTTCGTCCAGCAGTGATTGCACCCTGGGCTTGTCCTTCGACTGCTGGACCGCCAGGATCGCCAGGCGGTTGAGGGTCATGTTGACCAGCCTGGGCTCATGCTGCTGGCGCTGCGCATAGGTTAACAGCTCTTCATAGGCCTCCTGGGCCGGCTGCAAGGCATTCTGATTGGCATAGGCAAGACCCAGGTAGGCGTAGAGGTGGTCGATCTCCCAGGCCTCCAACACGGTCTGCAGCAGTTGGTGGGCATGGAGCAAGGAACACGCCTGTTCGTAGTGCATGATGGCATCGTGGACGGCAAAGACGGCCACCGCCTCATCCCCGGCCTGCACGCTGTAACGGTAGGCAGTCCTGGCCTCTCCACAAGCCCGCGCGTGATAGGCCAGCGCGCTGGCCTCCGCTCCTTCGGTCTCGAGCAGTGACAGGGCGCGCCGGTGCAAGAGGTACCGCCTCGCCTCGCCCAGTTCAGTGTAGACCACTTCCCGCATGAGTTGATGCGCGAAGTAATAGCTGCCTGGGCGGCCTGCTCCGGCGTCTTCTTCGCGCAAGATGCCACTGCCGACGGCCTCCTCCAGGGCCTCCACGCCCGTCTGCACCCCCACTTCGGCCACCTGCCACAGCAGCTTCGCGGTCGCCCCGGTCCCCAGCACAGCACTGGCCATTACCAGCTGGCGCGCGGCCTGCGACAGCTTCGAGAGGTGTGCCAGGATCATCGCGCGCACCGAGGGCGGTAACAGCGCGTGCCGGGACCCCTCCTGGGCGACGGCCGCGGCCATTTCCACAGTCGGCACCAGCCTCCAGGTACCATCAGCGCCCAGTCGTGGTACCAGCCACCGCCGATCCCGCAACAGCTCGAGCGTCTCCAGCAAGTAGAATGGCTGCCCTCCGGTGTGCGCAAACAGGAAGTCACCCAGCCCAACCAGAGACTTCTTCGCCTCCTGTGAAGATGAGGCCCCGGGCGCGGAAGGCAGAGCCGTGCCAGGCGTTCCCTGGCCTGTAATGGCCCTGACGAGGTGGATGGTTTCTGCCTGGCTCAGCGTCTGCAATGACACCTGACTGACGGGTAAGTCCCGTCCCAGGTCGGCCAGCTCTGCGGCAAGCTGCGGGTTCAGTTCCAGCCCTTCACTGCGCACCGTGCCCAGCAGCAGCACCCGGCTGCCATGCTCCTTCCAATCGTGTGCCAGGTAGCGCAGCAGGTCAAGTGAGGCCCCATCTATCCAGTGCAGGTCATCCAGCAGCACCACTAGCGGCGCGCGCCGTGCCAGGGCATCCACCAGGCGTGCCACCGCTTCAAACAGCCGAATCCTGGCGGTTAGTTCATCCTGGGTGGGAGTGGGTAGATCGGGGTAGCGCACGCGCAGCTCCGGCAGCAGGCGTGACAGTTCGGAGAGCCACAGGTCCTCCAGCAGGTCCTCTGGCGCGTTTTCTGCCTCTAGCCGCCTCCGCAGGGCCTCAACCAGCGGCTGATAGGGCAGTCGTCCTCCTGTCTCGAAGGCATGCCCGCTCAGCACCCCTGCGCCCTGGGCCTGGGCCCATGCCACAAATTCGCTGGCCAGCCGTGTTTTGCCGATGCCGGCCTCGCCCACCAGGAGGACAGTGTGCGGCTGCCCCTGCCGGGTCTGCTGGTAGCCAGCGACGAGCTGGCTGAAGGAGGCTTGCCGTCCGACGAACGGGGCGACCAGTTCGCTGGGCGGCCGGCTCTCCACCGCGGTGATGGAAGGACGGCCAGAAGGGCTCCCTGGGCTTCGCGCCTGGGAGGCGCGAATGCGCGCCGCGAGGGCGACGGTTTCCGCTGAGGGCTTGACCTGCAGCGCCTCGGCCAGGCGCGCCCGGCCGGCAGCGTAGACCTGCAAGGCGGCGGTCGCATCACCTTGCGCCAGGTGCACGCGCATGAGACGCCGGTACGCCTCCTCCTCAAGCGGATCGAGTGCCAGCCAGCGAGTGAGGGTGGCCTGAGCCTGCTCCAGTTCCCCGGCTTCCTCCTGCCAGGCGGAGAGCTGCTCTGCGATCAGTTGCAGGCGCATCTGCCATTGGCGCTGCTGCTGCACGTGCCACTCGTCAAAAGGCGCTTCCTCGCGCAGCCAGAAACCGTCGAGGAAGGGGCCGCGCACCAGGGAGAGGGCATGCTGGAACTTTGCAACCAAGGAGGTGCGCTGCTCAAATGGCGGGACCGTGGCGAACAGCTGGGCCTGCTGGTAGGCCTGCTGCACCACATCCAGGTCCAGTTCGAGGGGGGCTTGCGGGTCCAGGCCGAGCAGATCGTGCCAACTCAGCAGATGGGCATGCTGAGCAGGAGCGGCATCGGAGTCGCTGAGCAGACTGCGCAGTAGCGCGAGGGCATTGCGCAAGGCCGTGCGCGCGTCGTGGGGCTCACTGTCGGGCCATAAGAAGGCGGCCAGCTTGCTGCGGGGATACATACCCCTTTCGACCGCCAGGTAGATCAGCAAGGCCAGCGCTTTGCGCAAGGAAAACGTAAGGCGGTTGCTGTCATGAAACGCTTCGGGATAGCCGAGCACGGCCAGACGTAATAGACCCATGGCATGTTCTCTCATATGAGACAACCGAATAGTTCTTCACCAGTAGAGCAGCGCCTCCCCAGGTACGTTGCTGAAGCGTCGTCAAGCAAGCGACCTCTCTTAGGTATCGTATCATGTGAGATCATTCCAGGTCAAACACAACCATGGTTTCCCTTTGGGACTTCACACAGCCCCGTACCCACTTTGAACATACGAAATAAGAATGTTATAGAGTTAGGGGCTGGACAATTTGTCAAATCACTTCATCTTGTGAGATCCACTCATAACATGGGGATGCAGGGGGCATAGCCCCTTGCCGGGCGCGCGGGGGTGACCCCCGACCTCTCCTCTTGTTCGCCTCCGAAGGAGGCCAGTTATGAGGGGATGTCAGCATCTTCAGTTTACAGTTAGGGCGGAATACGGTATACTAAGCGGGAAATTGTTGTAGGATGCTTCTGGAGGTAGAAGACTCGTGAAAATCACATGCAAGCAGCAGGACCTGAGCCGTGGCCTTTCCACCGTGAGCCACGCGGTTTCAAATCGCACCACACTGCCTATCCTGGCCAATATTTTGATGGCAACAGAGCACGATCGTTTGAAGTTGTCCGCGACGAACCTGGAGATCGGCATTAATTGCTGGATCGATGCCCAGGTGCTGGAAGACGGGACGACGACGGTGCCGGCAAAGTTCCTCACCGAGTTCGTAGGCAGTCTACCGCCGGGCAGCGTCGAGATGAGCGTGCCGGAGGAGTCTCATACACTCAATATCAAGGCTCCCGGCAGGAGCGCGAACATCAAAGGCATGGATGCCTCCGAGTTCCCAACGATTCCCACCGGGGAGGGCGGGGAGCCACCTGTGCTGCTGGATGCCGGGCAGTTGAAAGAGTTGATCGAGGAGGTGGCCTTTGCCGCGGCCGACGAGGATTCGCGCCCGGTCTTCACCGGTGTACTGGTACAGGTGGGTGAAGAGAAACTCACGTTTGCCGCAGCCGATTCCTTCCGGCTGGCCGTACGCAGCGCGCCTCTGCCCGGTGACGATCATCCACGCGGCGATATCCTCGTCCCGGCACGCACGTTGATTGAACTGGCGCGCATCTTGCCCGCGGAAGGCCCGGTGCAGATGATCGTGACGCCTAACCGCAGCCAGGTATTGTTCCATACAGAGCAGGTCGACCTGGTTTCTCGCCTGATCGAGGGCACCTTCCCCAACTACCGCCAGATTATCCCGAAAGAACATACCACGCGGGCTGTGGTCGAGACGAAAGAGTTCGCGGGCGTGGTCAAATCGGCGGCGTTGTTTGCCCGCGACAGCTCCAACATCACGCGCGTCAAGGTCAACCCTGGTGGCAGCGATGGCCTGGAACCGGGCGCGGTGACTGTCGAGGCTACTGCGGAGGACCTGGGCGATAACGTTGGCACGATCAACGCGGCCGTTGACGGACCCGAGCTGCAGATCATCTTCAACGTGAAGTATCTCGCGGATGTCCTGGCGGTTATCGACACGCCCGAGGTGGCTCTTGAGGTCACGTCCGCCACCAGGCCCGGCGTGATCAGGCCCGTTGGCCCGGCCGATTATACCTACGTGATTATGCCCATGCATATCAATCCCTAAGAATATAGGGGCGCGCTTGCAGCGCGCTCCATCTCCAACGGACACCTGGATGTATCTTGCTCACCTCTCCCTAAACGATTTTCGCAACTACAGGCAACTTGATCTTGCGCTGGGTCCAGGTCTTTTTCTGTTTTCGGGAGAAAACGCCCAGGGTAAGACGAACCTGCTCGAAGCTGTGGCCATGCTAGCCACGAGCAATTCCTTTCATGCCGGGTCCGACCGCGAGGTGATCAACTGGGATGCACAGGACCACCTGGCACGGGTTTCCGCCGGGGTCAGGCGGCAGGAAGACGAGGTGAAGATCGAGATCGTGGTCATCGACCCCGCTTACTACGGGCGACCACAGGGAGCTTCGCCTGCCCAGCAGAACACACACAGGCCAATTGAGTTGCCGGCCAGCGCGCAGCGCAAGCGTATCAAAGTCAACGGTGTGCCGAAGAAGGCCGTGGACCTGGTGGGGCAGATGAAGGTAGTGTTGTTCGCTCCTACCGATCTGCACCTGGTCGACGGTTCGCCCGAGGATCGGCGGCGTTTTCTCGACCGCAGCCTCTGCCAGATGCAGCCGCGCTACTACCAGGCATGGCAGAAGTACCGCAAGGTGATCACGCAGCGTGCAGCCCTACTTAAGCGCATCCGCGAAAACCAGGAAGATCCGTCCATGCTGAGCTACCTGGATGAACAACTGGTGACGCAGGCCAATTTGATCATGTTTGAACGGCGGCGCATGACTGCCGCGCTCAACGAGCAGGCATACATATTTCAGGAAACCATCAGCGGCGGGCGCGAACATCTCCAGATCGCCTATCGTCCATCGTTCAGCGTCGACCCGGGCCGGGATATTCTACAGGCGCAGCAGGACTACCGCGAGCAGTTGCACGAGGTGCGGCGCAGGGAGATCCACCAGGGCGTGTGCCTGTTGGGTCCTCATCGTGATGATATGGAATTCCTGGTCGATGGCGTGAGCATGCTCACCTACGGGTCGCGCGGCCAGCAGCGGACTGTGGCGCTTTCTGCCAAACTGGCAGAGCTGGCATATATGCGTGCCAGCACAGGAGATGAGCCCGTCCTGCTGCTCGATGACGTGTTCAGCGAACTTGACCACCTGCGCCGTGAGTACCTGCTGCACCAGGTTCTACAGCACGAGCAGGTGCTGCTTACAGCCACCGATTTTATGAGCTTCCCGGAGGAAATCCTGGCCAAGGCTCATCGTCATCAAGTGGTTAATGGGCAAATAGCCTGATCTGTAGGGGCGATCCTTGCAGACGCCATCTGGGGAACGGCGTGGCCCTGGCAAACTACGCGAAGAACTGTTCGACACGCGCCATAAAACCTGGCAGAGTGTGCGAAGGCAAGACCGCTTTCCCCCGATAAACACCTAGTGAATAATACTCGCCCGCTTGCAGCACCAATACCTCAACCGTATGCGATTCGGGATCAGCGATCCAATATTCTGGTACTCCGGCCTGAGTATAGAGATTCAACTTGTCGTGCCGATCATAGATTGCAGTGCCAGGTGACGCAACCTCAACGACCAGGTCAGGAGCACCAATAATGCATTCATCTGTGATTTTCTCATAGTTTGCGTTCAGGACGATAAGCACATCGGGCTGAACTACTCTATTAGGCGCCAATCTAACATCGAATGGAGCTAGACGTACTTTTCCTAAGCCAGCAGCTTCGACATGGGTAAACAGGTGGAGGGAAAACCTGAAGACGGCATCTTGATGCGCGCCACTGGGCGAAGGTGTCATATACAAGACTCCATTCACAATTTCATAGCGCTTCCCATCGTCTGGAAGGGCAACATAGTCATCATACGTCCACTGCCCTTGCCTGGGTCCAGGAACCCGGTCAGCACGAGTAACCATAGGCAGTTTCTCCGTTGTTGTCATATCAACTTTGCCTTTCGTAGAAGGGAAGGTGCCTTTATCACACAAATCGCAATATAGCTATGAGGAACCACATCATCGACTACTTGTCAATCCTCCCCTCCACTGCTGCTCGATCTCTGCCCACGCACCCCGCACCTGTGCCACCTCTGACTCGTCCGGTTCCAGGCCGCCATAGCGGGTGGCGGCATATACCCCGGTGATAACCTCCAGGCGCGGCTGCGCGAGAGGTGTCTTTTCATCGAGGCGCTTCCTGAACTCGTAGGGCGTCTCGTCCTTCTTGCGTGGATAGCCGCGATCAGCCGCTCGCCTCAGCAGCAGGCGATAGATCTCACGAACGCTGCGCGCGGCCTGCCCTCCTGCATTTGTCTCCAGTACAGTCTGCTCACCAGTCGCCGCTGCTTTACGAGCAAAGAAACGTCCAAACAGTCCGCGCAGGAATGCCTTGAGCTGCGTCCAGAAAAGCGCCCAGGACCAGAGGCTTTCATACACATCTTCATCTTTGTTCGCCACCATACGCAAACGGCGGCGGCGTAACGCCCAACGGATAAGCAGAAGAACTCCCACGATAAACAAAATGGGGAGAGCGATTCTAAGGATGGGTATAAGAACAAGAATGAGGTCTGGTGTGGCCTGAGGTTTGTGCGTTTTTGTGTTGCTCAAACCACCCAGAGGATTCAGATGAATACTGGGTGATTGGAACTTACGGCCTGCAAAGATCAGATTGATAAGCCAGAAGATGGGAGTGACCAGGATAACTATCACATATGCAATAATCCCAACCAACCAATTATATGCCGCACTCAGGGGAACCTGAAGTTCCTGTAAGAAGGTAGGGTTAGCGGCGCTACCCACTACTAAGGCAATGAGCAGGATAGCCGCGCTAAATATCCCCGACACGAGTAGAATAGAACGCTCCTGAGCAACTGAACTTCCTTGCAGGCCAACTGGATGAGAGCGCCGCACATACGCAGCTCGCGCTAGCGAATGCGCGATGAGTGAAAGGAAGAGGAAAACCGGAATGAGCAGAAAGAGTACCGGTCCATCAGAGAAGGTCACACCAGCGCTTTCTTGCCCGGCTCGTACAATGATCACCGCAATGAAGGTCATCAAGCCCAGGCGCAGCACACTAAAGACATTGGCTGGTTCAATCAGGCGGCGGGAAAGACGCACACCGCGCCAGGATAGATAGACGCAGAGCGCAGCAATACTTACAACAAGGTAAATATTCGAGTTGAGTAGCAAAATATCATCGAGCAGGCTCAGCAGCCAGCGAGGATCAAGCACAAAGGCTGCCTGGGTATAGAGATGCAGCCAGATGATAAAGAGTGTGACAACGCCTACCAGAGCGAAAACAAGCCAAGAACCAGGCGTCAGAGTACTTATATTATCGTCCTTATCTGGGGAAGACGTCGCGCTCACCGCACGCCGCTCCAGATAAGTTACCAACCATTGGGAGCCCGCGATGAATATAAAAGGGGCCCATAAGGGGATGATGGGGATAGGTGATTGCATGAAGGCTCGATGTGACTGAAAGAGGCCGAGGCCTGCCAGCCCGATGAAGATGGCATCCACCCAGCACGCTTCCATAGCTGCCATGAGGAACGGTAAGAGGCGCTCGCCCAGGCTTGGGTTTGCTGCTATCTGGGTGGTAGCCACTGACAGCAGATCGCGCCTGCGTCGTTGTGCCGCGTCTGAGAGAGGCTTGGTCGTGTTATCGTCTGGTTCCATTATTCTTCCTCTTCGCCGCGTAGTTCTCCCCATAATGTACGTACGGTGCGGGCGGAAATCTCATAACTGAAACCCCTGCGTTGTAAAAATGAGCCGAGGCGTTTGCGAAATGTGGCGTAGTCCATGGTGGGAATGCGAACCAGCGGCAATGCCTTTTTGCGGCCAGCCTGCAAAGCTCGCTCCTCGTCTTTTTCTTCATCGATGACCTCGTCGGCCACGTCGCGCGCCACGCCTTTCATACGCAGCTCGTTTTTCAGTACATGTGCTCCGCGCGGGTTGAACTGTTCGCGTGTCTCGACCCAGAATGAGGCGAAATCGCGGTCATTTATCAGGTTCAGACGATCCAGGCGAGCCAGTACGGTATCGATCATCTCTGGCGGCGTTTCTTTACGGCGCAGGTAGCGGCGGACCTCTTCGCGACTACGGGGGCGAAATGAGAGGTAGTTGAAGGAGAGGTCCACGGCCCGCTGCAGGATCTCTTCATGGCGCAGCTGCTCCAATTGAGCCGGCTCGAGTTCCTGGTCCAGTTTTAATCCCATTTGAAACACTACTTCCGCTGCGACACCCAGCAGGAAGCGTCCATCAACATAGAGGTTGATGCGTTCAGCATTGTTAACCTGTGGTTCAAGGGCAGTAATGCGCATACACACACTATAGCACATGGAGGTTATAGACGTGTTTTTGGGCTACTTCTCCGCTTCTTTCCCATTTATGAATGGATCTCAGCTTTACAGTGCTAACCCAAAACAGCCAGTAGTCCCAGGGTGTACGCTTCCGCCGCACTCTGCGCATCGTACATTGTATCGCCTATCAACAAGCGGTAACGGCACTTCCAGCGCCTGGCGGGCCAGGGAGCCAATTTGATCAGGGTGTAGGTCTCGACGCGCGCTTCCAGCGCCTCGCGGAGGGCTACCTCATCGAACTTGGTAATGCCATATCCGGCAAGCCGGGATTGTAGTACTTCTGGTATCATGATCCTGCCTGCTTATTGGCCTGGACGGCAGCGCTCATTGCTGCTCGTATCTTTTCCACGCTCAATGCTTGCCAATCAGTGCGCGGCAAATGTTCTGGTATAACGGCAAACGGTCCCGTCCAGTGCCTGGCGTGTTCCTCGAGCCAGTCCAGCACCTCAAATGCTTTCTGGCGGGACTGTTCGACGATAGGGTAGCGCAACGCGGCGCGGTCAAAGATTTCTTGATCCTTGGTGTAGACGCTGCGGTCCTCGCGGATCACCACGTCGATATAGAGGTCTGTATAGATGAGTTCACGGGATGTGCTGGTATAAGAGGGTGTTGGCAATATGACGTCACAGTAACCATCATTGAAACTACCGTCATCATGGTAGCCAACATGGATGGTATACCAGGCCCCGGGCCAGAAATAGGAGAGAGAATGGTTTTTTGAGAAAAAGAAATCTGGTTTCCAGTGGTGAGGTTTCCAGTGTCTCGGTGTGCCAAGTGGCGTCCAGATACATATATATTCGTCGCTGATCGGTAACTGATACCCCTTCCAGGCACCCCACTCATCGCCGTTGACGAGCATTTTAAAAATGTCAGCTTCCAACAGCATACGGCAGCCTCTCTTTTGCTAAAAATCGCTTACGTCCATTTCTACGGATTATAGCGGATGGAGGTTCCGTATTCCACTAAGAGCGAGGGACGCCCATTGTGGTCGTCCCCTCTTTACCGCGAGCATCACAGCGCGTTTAATGGACGCTCATCAATCACCTTCAAAGCCGGCCAGGTTGACACCCAGCTCAGGCATGACATCACTCGAGGAGTCCTCAACGAACTGTATCGTTTGATCGTCATCGTTGAGAATATCAACGTTGATGCCCAGGCTCTGCAGCTCCTTCACCAGCACTTTGAAGGCCACGGGAACCCCTGGCTCGATCATATTCTCGCCCTTCACGATGGCCTCGTAGGTCTTCACACGCCCCACGTCGTCGTCTGACTTCACTGTCAGGATCTCCTGGAGGATGTGAGCCGCACCGTAGGCCTCCAGTGCCCATACCTCCATCTCACCGAAGCGCTGCCCACCGAACTGTGCCCTGCCGCCCAGTGGCTGCTGCGTAATCAAGCTGTATGGGCCGGTCGAGCGGGCGTGGATCTTGTCCTCGACCAGGTGGGCCAGCTTCAGCATGTAGGTATAGCCGACGGTGATGGGCTGATCAAAAGGCTCGCCTGTGCGTCCATCATAGAGCACGGTCTTGCCCGTCTCCGGCAGTTCTGCGCGGCGCAGCAGACCTTCGATGTCCTCTTCCGTGGCTCCATCAAAGACAGGCGTGGCGATCTTAGACCCCAGTGAGCCAGCGGCCCAACCCAGGTGGGTCTCCATGATCTGCCCGATATTCATGCGGTGCGGCACGCCTAATGGGTTGAGAATGATGTCCACCGATGTACCATCGGGCAGGAATGGCATATCTTCAACGGGCAGTACGCGCGAAATGACGCCCTTGTTCCCGTGGCGACCCGCCATTTTATCGCCAACACCGATCTTGCGCTTTTGCACAACGCTGACACGCACGCGCTGGTGTACGCCGGGCGGCAACTCGTCACCGGCATCGCGCGAGAAGACCTTTACCTCGATCACTTTGCCACGCTCGCCATGCGGCATGCGCAGCGACGAATCTTTCACCTCGCGCGCTTTCTCGCCAAAGATGGCACGCAGCAGCTTCTCCTCGGCAGTCAGTTCCGTTTCGCCTTTCGGTGTGATTTTGCCCACCAGGATATCCTGGGGTCCCACTTCGGCGCCCACATAGATGATGCCGTGCTCGTCCAGGTTACGCAGCCCCTCCTCACCGACATTAGGGATATCACGCGTAATTTCCTCTGGTCCCAGCTTGGTGTCGCGTGCCTCCAGGTCATATCTCTCAATATGGATGGAGGTAAAGAGGTCTTCGCGCACAAGGCGCTCGCTGATCACAATAGCATCCTCGAAGTTACCACCCTCCCAGCTCATGAATGCCACAAGGATGTTCTGTCCCAGCGCCAGCTCGCCATTTTCGGTCGATGAGCTATCCGCGACCACCTGCCCGGAGCTGACACTCTGGCCTTTACGCACAATCGGCCGCTGGTTGATGCAGGTACTGGCATTGGAGCGCACAAACTTGCGCAGGCGGTAGTTGTGAACCTCGCCCTGCTCATCCAACACATCGATGCTGCCCGCCGTCACCGAAATTACTTCGCCGTCCGTACGGCTGAGAACGACCTGACCCGAGTCCAGGGCCACACGGCGCTCCATACCGGTACCGCATACTGGCGACTGCGGGCGCAGCAACGGCACCGCCTGGCGCTGCATGCCTGCGCCCATCAACGCGCGGTTCACGTCATCATGCTCCAAGAAGGGGATGAGCGCGCTCGCCACGCTTACCGTCTGCTGGGGCGACACGTCCATGTAGTCCAGATCATCTGAACTCTCCAGGAAGAACTCGCCCTGGTAACGCGCCAGGACGCGATCCTCCATGAATTCGTTGATCTCCGAGAGCTTGGCGTTCGCCTGGGCAATCCAGAAATTCTCTTCATCATCGGCGCTGTGATACACTACCTCTTCACTCACGAAGGGCTTTATGCGGACCTCGGTATTGCCCAGCGCACGGGAAAGCTGAGCGAAGAGCGCACCATCTACACGTACGCGCATACCTTTTTTGAAGAGGAGTTCGCCATCCAGCGTCTTAATGTCCTCGCGCTCGCGCCCGAACACGCCCCGCAACTCGCGTCCAAGCAGGCGCCGGTCCTGGGCTGGCAGGCGCTTGTAGACCTTGCGGTAGGGCGTCTCAATGAAACCATAGGGATTGATGCGCGCATAGGTCGCCAGGTTCCCGATCAGGCCGATATTTTGACCATCGGGCGTTTCGATTGGACAGATGCGGCCATAGTGGGATTGATGGACATCACGGACCTCGAAGCTCGCGCGTTCGCGTGAGAGCCCTCCCGGACCCAGCGCCGAGAGACGTCGCTTGAGCCCAACCTCGGCCAGGGCGTTTGTCTGCTCCATGAACTGGGAGAGCTGGCTGCCGCCAAAGAACTCACGCATCGCCGCTACCACGGGACGAATATTGATCAAGGCATTGGGCGTCGCCTGACCCGGCTCCTGGATGCTCATGCGCTCCTTCACGACACGCTCCATACGCAGCAGCCCAACACGAAACTGTGATTGGATCAGTTCCCCAACGCAACGCACGCGGCGATTGCCCAGGTGATCGATGTCATCTTTACGCCCATGCCCATTGTTCAGCGCAATGAGGCGGCGAACGATATTGACAAAATCATCCAGGGTCAGGGTACGGTGATGCAGGGGAATAGAGAGATCAAGCTTTTTATTGAGCTTATAGCGCCCTACATTGCCGAGGTCGTAGCGGCGACCATTGAAGAACAGGTTTTTGACGAGGGAGCGCGCGTTATCAATAGTGGCCGGGTCGCCGGGTCGCAGCTTTTTATAGACTTCCAGCAGGGCCTCGTCTTCGCGCTTCACCGGGTCGCGTTCCAGCGTCGCCTGGATATAGCGAATATTTGCATCGTTATCGACGCCTGCGAAGGCAGCGAGCAAACCCTGGTCCGTCGATAGATCCAGGTCTTCAATATGATAGTGGTCGCGCGCAAGGGCGGATATGGCTCGCAACAGCGTTGTTACTGGAAGCTTGCGCTTGCGATCGATTTTTACCGTGAGCAGGTTTTTATTGCTAGTCTCGAACTCTAGCCACGCGCCACGATTGGGGATAAGCTTGCCCGAAAAGAGGCTCCGGCCGGAGGTAGCATCCTCGCCTGTCGTAAAGTAGACGCCGGGAGAGCGCACGAGCTGGCTCACGACCACGCGCTCGGTGCCGTTGACAATGAATGTGCCTTCACCGGTCATCAATGGGAAATCACCCATGAAGATTTCCTTCTCGATGATTTCGCCTGTTTCTTTATTGGTGAGCTGCACCTGTACATTTAGCGGTGCCGAGTAAGTGAGATCCTTGTCGCGGCACTCGTCCTCGCTGTACTTCGGTGTACCAAAGGGTTCCAGCGGCACGATGAATTCAAGACTGAGACTTTTCCCGGTAAAATCCTCAATGGGAGAGATTTCTGCAAAAACTTCGCGCAGACCTTCTTTCTTAAACCATTCAAAAGAGTCGAGCTGGACCTGAATAAGGCCCGGCATAGGCACTACGTCCGGCATACGTGCGAACGAGATACGCTCAGGGAGAGCAACATCACGTGTGCTTACTTCCATAGGGGGTATGCTCCTTTCACCTGGTCACCCGGTCAATTTGACAACTGCAAACGGTAATACGCCAAAAACAATGATATTCCCACAGGACCGACTTACCGCGTCCGCAGGAGATGTTGGACAAACCTTCGCTATTGATTACCGTCCTTAATTGCCAAAATTTGACGTAGATTCTGCAAAGTTTGAGGTCCTTTGCAAGGATACCTGAAAAACCGTGAAAACACATCGGTCCTTTGGCCGATGTATTTTCCATACAAGTGCGGTATAATTGTAGTGTGATTATTTAGACGTTCAGCGAGGCACCTTGTGAATAAAACAGCGGAGACTCGCGTCGAGCGCGACTCGATGGGCGAGATGCAAGTACCGGCAGATGCCTACTACGGCGCCAGCACCCAGCGCGCCGTACTGAATTTCCCGATCAGCGACCTGCGCTTCCCGCGCCAGTTTATTCGCGCGCTAGGACAGATCAAACAGGCGGCGGCACAGACGAACGCAGCCCTGGGCACCCTCAATCCACAGATTGCCGGGGCCATTGTGCAAGCGGCGCAAGAGGTCATCGATGGCAAGCTCGACAGTCACTTCATCCTCGATATTTTTCAGACCGGCTCGGGTACATCGACCAACATGAACGCCAACGAAGTGATCGCCAATCGCGCCAGCGAGCTGCTGGGAGGCTCTCGCGGGTCGCGCAGGGTACACCCTAACGACCACGTGAACTTCGGGCAATCGTCGAACGATGTGATTCCCACAGCAATCCACCTCTCCGCTCTGGTCAGCATCGAGCATGATCTCACCCCCGCTCTACAAGCGTTACAGCGGGCCTTACAGGAGAAGGCAGACGCTTTCATGCCGATCGTGAAGACCGGGCGCACCCACCTGCAGGATGCCACGCCCATTCGCCTGGGGCAGGAGTTCCTGGGCTATGCTGGGCAGATCGAGCGCGCTATCGCGCGCATGCGCCACGCACAGGGCGAGCTGTCCGAAGTGGCACTTGGCGGCACAGCGGTGGGCACAGGTGTGAACACACACCCGGAGTTTGCCGCGCGCGTGTGCAGGCTGCTCTCGCAGATGAACAACGTCACGGTGCGCGAGACGAGCAACCACTTCCAGGCGCAGAGCAGCCTGGATAACATTGTCGAGGCGAGTGGCGAACTCAATACGCTGGCGGTGAGCCTGATGAAGATCGCTAACGATATTCGCTGGCTCGGCTCCGGTCCACGCGCCGGCATCGGCGAGATCGAACTGCCTTCCGTGCAGCCCGGAAGTTCAATTATGCCCGGAAAGGTCAACCCGGTGATCGCCGAATCGGTGTGTATGGTCTGCGCCCAGGTCATGGGCAACCACACGACGATTACTATCGCGGGACAATCCGGCAACTTCGAGATCAACGTGATGATGCCTGTGGCAGCCTACAATCTGCTGCAATCGATTAGCCTGCTGGCAGCGGCCGCGCGCAACTTCACTGAGCAGTGCATCAAGGGCCTGCAGGCGACGACGAAGGGGCCGGAGATGGTTGAGCGCGGTTTGGCGATCTGCACGGCGCTGGCTCCCATTATCGGCTACGACGCGGCCGCCGACATTGCAAAGGTGGCCCACAAAACGGGCAAGACGGTGCGCGAGGTGGCACGCGAGAAAACCTCGCTTTCCGAGGAGGAACTCGAGCGCATCCTCGACCCCGAGAATATGACGAAACCCGGACTGGAAGGCGGCCCTGCAGGGGGCTAACCCAACACATTATCGAGCCGCTGGGTTAGTTTGCGCGTCTTATTGCCAATCGATTTGACCTGTTCCTCGGAGATGTGTTGGCCCTGGGTGATCTGCTCAAGGGCAGCCTGCGTCTCCGCGTCCAGCACGCGTGTCACGTTGGGCGCCAGGCGCGTTGTTGCCTTGCCGCTGCGCTTATATTCGTCCAGGACTTTACTGACCAGGCGGTGCGCGTTGACCTTCTCGACAAAGTTCATCACGGTCGCGTTGACTTGCCCGGACTGCATCGCGTCGCTCCTGAAGGTAATTTTGATGTCGTCGCGCACCTTCTCACCCATCAGGCCAGCAACGGGAACATCGTAGGAGAGCTCGGCCTGGGCGATGCGGAAGAGGCCAGCCGCACGCGGCTCAATGAGTAGTTCGACCAGTACCGCGGGGGGATTGTTTTTCTCCAGGTCGCCCAGAGGAAGCACAATCCTGCGGTCCGAGAGCACCCCTGGACCAGGATCGCTGATGGCCGGCAGGACTTTGACCGCTCGTTTGGGCGAGACGCCCATGGGAAGCTGGACCGCCAGGACGGCATTGCGCACTACGATAGCCATGGCGCTCTGGACCTGCTGCCGGAAGATGGTCATGGCATCGGTGGGGTAGCGGATAAATTCCGCCTCCGCGCCGCCACTGAGCAGGCCTATTTCATCTAGCAAGCGTTCATCCCAGTTGGCGCCGATACCAAGGGGATAAATGACAATGCCCATCTCGCGGGCCTGCTGGGCAAGCTGTCGGCACTCCTTGCTCTTGATGGTACGCCCATCGGTCAGCAGGATCATGCGATTGATGGCATTGGGGATTTGCCAGCGGCGCAGCTCATCCATGCCCTGCTTCATGCCACGCGCCATGTTCGTGCCACCACCGGCGCGAATGGTATCGATGAACGACTTCATGCCCCAGGGGTCCCTGGCCGGCATGGCGGAGATCACGGTACGGGCGCTGCCGGTGAAGGTCACTACCGAGATATAGTCGTCCGGCGACAGGTTATCGATGACCATCTTGACGGCCTCTTTGACGCTGGCGATTTTGTTGCCGTGCATGGAACCGGAACAATCAAGTACCAGGGAAAAATTCAAGGGCAGGCGTACCTGCGCCATCAACTCCGTCGGAACGGCTTCCAATAGTACGTACCCAACCTGGCTCCTGTCGGTCACCGGCATGGGGTCTCTGCCTACTTGATAGGATAATGCAACCTCACCGGGCATAAGAGAATAACTCCTTTGTTCTTTTGCTGCGTGTTTTTCTTGTGTGTTTACCATTAACGGCTTTGTATCGCTTCAGTATACAGCATATCTTCTATGTCTGACTGACATCCACTGATCATGCTTCTGGCGGGTCTGCGGCCCGCTTGGGGAGGAGAGAGTGAGCGAGGATTACCTGCCCCCCAGGCAGGGTCCCACGCGCTCCGGCAAGGCACACCGTCCCCCAGACGGCGTCTGCGTCCCCTGCACCCCTATTAGGAGTGGGTCTAAATGTCTGAACCTTGACAACTCCATCAGCAATGATTATAATTAGACTAGTTGGTTAGACTGAATAGTCTAATTGTTTTGATATAGAGATATGACAGATATGTTGACAGGAGCAGAGAGCGATGCCGTTTGCGCGATTTTATAAACTGCCGCCAGAGAAACGCGAGGGGCTGCTTGAAGTGGCGGCACAGGAATTCGTTCAGCACGGATTCGAGGAAGCCTCGATCAACCGCATCCTTGAACGTGCTCAAATGAGCAAAGGGGCGGCTTATTACTACTTTGAGGATAAGGTCGACCTGTTCTGCACGGTTGTGCAACACGCTAGCGAACGCCTGCAGCTTGTTGACCAGGAACTGGATATTGCCGCGCTCACAGCGGAAAATTTCTGGCCGACCTTTGCGGACCTGCACCGCCTGCCACTGCTGCGCTCCTACGAACAGCCCTGGTTGTTTGCGTCTCTTCGAGTCGCGGGACGCCTGTCACCTGCCACGCTGGAGCGCGGACCGCTGGCGACCCTTGCAAAGCAGCTCAGGACATGGGTGATGGCTATTGTGAAGCGGGGGCAGGAGGTGGGCGTCATCCGCAGCGATATCCCTGATGAGCTTATCTTCGCATGGCTCCGGGCGCTTGACGAGGCGAGCGACCAGTGGCTGCTAGTGCAGTGGAAGGACCTGGATCGCGCGGCGATTGCCCAGATTTCTGATCAAACGGTCGATGCTATGCAGCGTGCGATGGTTCCGTAAGACGGGCGACGGCAAGCGTCGCCCCTACTCGGACGATGGGTTGTTCCCCGGAGAGGGAGAGACGAACTTTAGCTAACAAACATTGTACGTTTGATCACATATTCATACATGGTCTCCAACAGCATATTAAGGAGAGGAGAAAAACAATGGACTCTCGTGAAAAGCAACTCTACCACCAGATTCACCCGGCCAAACTGTTTACGGATTGGAGCACCGGATTTATCGCGCTCTACTTCCTCTGGCAGCACAACCTGGTCGTTGCGCTTATAATAATGTTCGTTCCCGCGATTACCGTTTCTTTGCTCATGGTGCGGTATCTCGACCTGGAAAAATACAAGCAATCGCCCTTCGGGCGCTACGTCCGCGTATACATGTCGCGCTTCATAGAGATTGTGCGCCTGGCGGGCTATCTCATTATGGCGCTTGGGGCATGGTATCATGTTTTCTGGCTCATTCCACTTGGCGTGGGGATTGTCCTCCTGGGCTGGTTGCGCGGTGTGCTGCTGCCTAAAGAGGTTTTTCCGCATATGATCAATACATGGTGATAGAACTTGATGGATTAATAAGGGCCTCATTGTGCGAGAGTACCCACATGTATCGTGCCATCCTGCGCATCCAGACACAGGCAAGTTGTTTCCTTTCATCGCGCTGTTCGAGACGAATCTCTATAGCGCTCTCCTGCACTATAATCCTGCCGCGATCCGCTTCGTCTTCGCCTTGCCAGTGCGTCTCGCCATTAAGTAGGTAGCCCCATGGAGTCAAGAAGTGATCCATAAGGTACTGCAACCAAGTGTGACAGCGGTAGAGGTTCCAAGCATCGACATACTTGAGTGTCAGGCCATCGGGATCCAGCCGCCAGTGACACCAGAGATATGGTTGCGCCTGTGGTGGTTTGTTGATCTTGAGCACAATTGGCTGTCGAATATTTTCTTTATCGAAATTGATGCCTACAAAGTAGGCCCCCTCAGGTCCTAGAGGAAGACCAACCGCCTCCCGCAGGGGATCGGGAACATCTTGCAGGTGTTCGACGGAGCACGTGACGTATCTGAACGAAGCGGTTCAAGTAGGCAAAATGCTGTGGCAGCAATGGCCTATCCAGCGTCAGGCTTCCAGTGAACTGAATCTCATACCCGGTATACATTTGCCAGCCTTTCATATTAGACCTGTATTAGCATCCTCGGTGTCCCATGCCCCTGGAATCCGTTTTTCGGCTTCGATCCAGATCGTATACTTCTGCCGTTCTTTTTTTCATGCTTGTATGCTTCCTTCTTGTAAGAAAGCTATACCAGGGATATAGTAGATATTGTACCCTGTGGGAGTGCACAACCGTTACTATCTAACGTCTTACAAGAAGGAGAGATACGATGCTTGCTCTTGTGAATACGCCATCGGCACCCATTCCAGTCGAATTACACGAGGTTGCCGAACCGGAACCAGCCGACGACGAAGCTATCGTGGAAGTTCACGCTTTTTCCTTAAACCGTGGCGAACTGCCGTTACTGGCTGGTCGGCCTGAAGGATGGCGTCCCGGCCAGGATATTGCCGGTGTCGTTGTAAAAGCCGCCGCAGACGGCAGTGGACCAAAGGAAGGAACTCGAGTGGTTGCACTCGTTGACAGCGCAGGTTGGGCACAGCGCGTGGCTGCACCCACGGCACGTATGGCCGCGCTGCCAGGTAACGTCAGCTTCGCCAGCGCTGCTACGCTGCCCGTCTCGGGATTGACGGCGCTGCGGACTCTACGCTATGGCGGCTTGCTGCTGGGACAGCGCGTGCTGATCACTGGAGCCGCAGGGGGCGTTGGTCACTTCGCCGTTCAACTGGCTGCTCTAGCGGGAGCGGAGGTGACAGGAGTCGCCGGGCGCCCCGAACGTGCCGCAGGTCTATCTGAGCTGGGAGCGGCCGCGGTGGTCACGAATGTACAGGAGGCGGAGGGATTGTTTGATCTAATATTAGAATCGGTTGGAGGGCCTTCACTCGCGGGGGCAATCAGCAAAGTGGCTCCCAACGGAACCATCGTCATGTTTGGCTATTCTTCCAGAGAGGAGACGCCCATCAGTTTTCCCAACTTCGCTGAGCACGCGGGCGCGCGCTTGATAGCATTCTTCGTCTATCGGTCAGGAACGCCAGCTTCAATGGGGGAAGACCTGGCAAGACTTGTCTCGCTAGTTGCCGCGGGAAAGCTGACCCCTGAGATCGGTCTGGAGGACAGCTGGCATAATGTGTACCGGGCTACAACAGCCCTGCGCGACAGGAAGGTCAACGGGAAGGCTGTGTTTCACGTTGGTTAAACGATGACCTCACCTGTAGATGAATCACATCCAGATGCGCCACCTGTCAGGAGAAGCGACGCCTGAATCTTCGGAGAGGTCTGCGCCATTAGGCCATATCACGGCGCGAGGATCGAGGGCCTTTACAGCGATAGCAACGGCTCCCAGCCACGTTTCATCCATCGTCAGCGCTTCCAGTTCCTCCCTGGAAAAGAAGCGTGCATCATCGATTTCGGCCAGATTTGGGCGCAGGTCGCCGGGGGGCGAGAGCAGCCTGGCACGGAACATGAAAAAGTAGTTGTGCTCGCCATCTTCCATCACCCAGAGGCGCACCCCCAGCAGGCCTTCGATCTCGACGCGCAGGTGCGTCTCTTCGAACGTCTCGCGGGCGGCGGCGTGATCGGGCAGTTCGCCTGTATTGACGCGCCCGGCCGGCAGCAAATATCGCCCACTAGTGACTCCGCGTATGTTGCGCACGAGCAGCACGCGCCTTTCGTGGATGACAACAGCGCCAGCGCCCAGAGTAATTGGTCGTTTGGGGCGAAGGCCCGCTGCGGAATCGCTGGGAGGATCGATCTGTGGCATGAAGATGGACTCCTGTTACTACTGTTCATTTCGCCTGCCACACCTGTACAGTGGTATCGGTTGCATCACGCTACAAATTACCAGGAGGTGCTCCAGGCAGGTACATGATGTAGTTATCCAGTGTAAAACGCTCGTAGTGCTTGCCAGAGCGCTCTACGCTTTGTTCAAAAGTAGTTAGCTGTGGTGAGTCAAGCGGCCATAGATAGGCCGCCTGCATATCCCCCTCTACTATTGAACGATAGGGAGAGTATCTATTTAGACCCGGTTTGAGATCCGCATTGATAACGCTGCAGATGATCCGCTCGTTACTCTGGAAGATGGTGCGATTGCACGTCCAGTAATCCGCATAGATGCGCGTGATGTGCAGGCGCAAGAGGTCATTGACCGTGACGTACTGTTGTTGAGTGATGGTCCGATCAAGAGGAGCCCGTGCAAAGACACTGAAAGTTCCAAAGAGAAAGATGACAGCTACGCAGAGGAGTATACCGCGTTTCAAGATATTTGCTAAGGTAGCCAGGGAAAGAGACATGGGCCAGGTAGTGCGAGCGCTCCTCCACAGGGGCCAGAAGATAGCGGGAAAAGCGATGAGCAGCCCGACGAGATAGCGTGTCGAGGTGATCGGTACCAGCGCGGGCGCAGGACTGGAAACATAAGAAAGTAAGGTCAGACCTGCGCCGGCCAGGATTACCAGGCGAGCAGCGCGCATTATGACGCTGCGTTTCTCTTCGAGCGAGCTAGAAGATGTGTACTGCTGCCGCCATCCACGCAGCTCTCTCACAGCAAGAAAGGTGGCCAGGGCCCATAGAAGAACAAAGCCAATGCCCCAGAAAGCCTGAAGGTGTGAGAGCATGCACGGTATTTGCTGTCTCCAGGCCCCAGGCACAGTTGAAGCAATGCAAAGAGGACTGGCGCCCGTTGCCATGGGAATACCGACCAGCAGGGTGCCTAAGACCTGGTCGACAAAAGTGTGGCTTATTTGTGCTGCCGGACCCAGCCCGCCGTCGCTGTGGATCTGCCAGAGTGTAACCAGAGAATTTTGCTGGGGAAATTCCACGTTATAGACAATCAATGGCAACAGACCAACAAAGAGCCCCGCGAGGAGCAGAGCAATGACGGAGCGCGTACGCAATTCGCTGCGGCAAAACAACACGAGCAACAGTAATGAGACGAAAATGAAGGGGATGACCAGCATGTGGCTCCACAGGCCCAGACCCATAGCCAGGCCAAGGCCCGCGTAAGCAGCAGAGCGTCGTCGCTTATCAATAGTCGGAGTATCATGGCTATACGAGAGCGCGAGCCAGGATGCTAGCAGCAACATGAGTGAGCCGAAGAGCATGGTCTCAACAGCTCCGCCAACGGCCTTGATCTGCCGGGTGAAGGTCTCGGTCGAGCCAAAGCACAACAAGAAGACGGTGGCGAATGCCAGTCTTTTCGTATAGAGGAGGCGTGTCAACAGGTACATGACCAGCAGAAACAGGTCAAACAGGAATACGAGTCCAAGGCGAAGCGAGAACAAGGAAGGTCCCAGCAGATGAAACAGCAGCGCTCCAATATATGCTTCAAGCGCGCCCATGTAGTTCTGGCCGTAAAAAAAGACGGGGTATTCACCACGGTAGGCGATGTGCAGAGCCATCAGGCCCATGGTGTCCTCGTCGCTGTTCGTTGTCTGCCAGCCCAGGCTGATCAAGGCCACGCGGATGGCGGTAGCCAGCGCGATGACGATAAGGACTCCGAGCACCTCTGGGCTAAGCCCGAGATACTTCCTCTTCTGGTCGAATGCTGATATCTGTTCGTCCAGGCGCTGCTGTCCGAGTCTTTTACCCTCCTCGGCCTTTTCTTGCTTCTGGATCATGCTTTTATTCGCTTCCTCTCTGCCCAGAAGCTTACCATGTCTCTATCCTTACAGCAACCCCTCTTAGCAGTATCGAGCCACGTGATTTTGCCATTTTTCAAGATCATGGGTACATGGGCTTGTATGGCGGGCTCAGGGAAAGCGATATTTTGAGTGGGCTAGTCTATACGAGGCGGCCCCTGCTGGATGCGGGTGCGCACTTCGTCCGGCGCGGAGGACCACCTGGCTTCCGTCCACCAGGTAATACCCGCGTCGGCGTACGGGCGGATGATCTCGCCGGATCGCTCAGGATTATCTCCTGGCGTTTCTCCCTCCATCACGATATCAAAGGGCGTCGTCAGGGTGCGATGTTCAACAATATACGCTTTCATCGCCTGGATATCGGCAGGCGTGATCTCCGCGTCCGACCCATCAGCGTTCTTTTTCGCAGGTAATAACCCGTCGTAGCGCAGGACGCGCTGCATGGATTTCGTGCGCGGCCAGACGCCTACCACCCAGATAGGAATGCGGGGGGATTGGACGGGAGGAGGCAAGAATGTCATTTCATCGACGTGATAGTGTTCGCCATGGAAACTGAACGGTCTCCCGCTCCACAGACCAGTCAGGATTTCTAAGCTCTCGTCTAGCAGTTGAGCTCGCACCTTGCGGTCCGTTACCTCACCCACTTTCTTGAAGCCGCCATCGTCGAGCGTTCCCAGCCCGATCGGCAAGACGAGCCGCCCATTGGACAGGTGGTCAAGCGTCACCGTCTCGCGGGCAACCTTCCATGGGCGCCGCCGCGAGAGCGGCGTCAACACGGCTCCGATGCGTACGCGTTTAGTGCGCATGGCTATGGCAGCCAGCACAAGCCATGGATCGTACATGGGTCCCATAGACTCGATATAAATCCCATCCCAGTAAAAGACGCCATCCCACCCAGCTTTCTCTGCTTCACAGGCGAGTTCAATGATGGTCTGGATATCGCCACCGGGGATGATAAAACCATACTGCATATGCATTTCCTCCTAATGAAACGACTTGTTTTATCCAGTCAGGAAGTATCATACACGATGCTTCTTGACAACATATGTCATATTTATATCATTGTTTCCTCGAACTTTGATTGAAAGGGAACTTGACTCTGACGTTACGTCACTCCTTATACTTCTAAGCAGAAAGGAGGCAATACCCTAGATCAACATTTCTACACCACCGGTCAATTTGCACAGAAAGCTTCGGTGTCGATACGCACCTTGCGCTACTATGACAAGGTGGGCCTGCTGTTGCCTTCGCTGCATACTGAGGCAGGGTACCGCCTGTATAGCGACGAGGACCTGTTGAGTCTTCAGCAAATTCTGGTTCTCAAGTTTCTGGGCTTTTCGCTGGAGGAAATAAAAGTATGCCTGCAAACTGAATCGAAAGGTCTTTCAGAAGGCGATCCGGGTATAGAGGCTGGCCTGAAGAGGTGGTGGCAAAACTTCAATGAGCTGCCCACAGAGGAGAAGCCTCTACAACAGCCATATGGTGAAGAGGAAGCGAAATTTTTGCAGCAAGCAGTGGCGATTTATAAGTATGAGCAGAAGTAGTTAACGCATTTTCGCTACCCTTCTCTTATGCGACGGGCCAGATCAATTGCCTGCTCTACCGTCAGCGCTCGCCCGGCTGCATACGCTGCTTCCCAGCTTCGTTCATCCACCCGGGAGCGAATATACTGGCGTACCATCTGATAGAGTGGGTTGTCTTTTGTCCAGTCTTTCAAACCGATCGTGTCCATTAAGCCGTTGGCTGCACCTTCCAGTTGCGCTGAATAGACGCTCGCCTGAGGTGGGTCCGGCTTCTCCCACATGCCAACGGCTGTGCTTAAAAAGCACATGCCTGTCGTAATGTATTGTTTTTGGTCCAGTTTGTAGCACAACTGAATACTCTTCAACAGGCAATCAATGGACTCCTCGTACCTGCTTTCCAGGATTAACATGCCACCCTGATCCTTCAACGCATCGGCGACGGCACTCCTGTCACCCACCTGCTCAAATAGTTCCCTGCTTTGTGTAGAAAAAGACCGTACTTGCTCAAAGTCGCCTGTGAACCCTGCCGCATCAGCCAGGTGTAAGAGCAACTGGCCACGTAACCAGATGTAATCCGCTGCGGAGAGGTGTTGCAGGCCCTCACTGTACGCACGCTTTGCCGTTTCATACTCACCCATGGCATGGGCGGCCCAACCGCGGTGGAGGAGCGCGGCAGCCCACCCAACCGGGTCATCCAGTTGCCGGCAGAGGGCGATGCTTTCTTCAGCCAGCTCTACCGCCCGGGGCTGATCATTTTGCAAGCACGCCAGGCGAGAGAACTCGCTCAATGCTTTGGCTTGCGCGGCCAGCACCGTCTCCCCTGCCTCATGTCCAAGTGGTATCTCCAGGGCCGCTGCCAACCAGCGACGTGCTTCAGTCAGGTCGCCCTGCCACTCCCAGTAGTGCCTGAAGGCCGAAGCCAGGCGCAGGGACAGTTCAACAGCAAGCAATCCTGCGCCGGGATCACCTTGCGTGGATAATATCTTGCTCCCAGCAACCACTCTACTCTCTGCGGCCAACCCCTGCCCTAAGAAGGAGAAGGCGCTGATTCTCATATGATCTCTGGCTCGCTGCAGCGACCACTCCAGGGCCGCGGAGAAATTATCGCGATCCGCCGTCAGTCGCGCCAGCCATTCAAGTTGTTGTGGACCTTTCAAGCCCAGCTCGGCTGCTTCCGCTTTCTTCAGGTAATAGCACGCATGCCAGTCTCGCAGCCGCTCAAACTCTCCCTCGGCTGCCAGCCGTTCCAGCGCGTATTCACGGAGTGTTTCCAGCATGCTAAAGCGCGCCTGCCCATCCGCAGACGGCAAGCGTACCAACAAACTGTTATCTACCAACTGTTCCAGTATGTCCACCGGAGAGCGGGAAACAGGTGTGTCCTGCTGGTCTGCTGCTACAGCCTGCATCATCGCTTCTGCCGCCTGAAGCGACCAGCCTCCAGTAAATACTCCCAGGCGGCGAAACCACGCTTGCTCGGCAGAGGAGAGCAAGTCGTAACTCCACGTAATGGTATCGCGCAGGGTTTGCTGCCTGCCGGGTAGATTCCTGGCTCCTCCGGTCAGCATGGGCAGTCGTGCTTGCGAAAGACGTTCTAAAAGCACCGCCAGCGGCAGCACCCTGACCCGCGCGGCTGCCAGTTCCAATGCCAGCGGTAAACCATCGACCCTGGCACAGATCTGCGTAATGGCTGCCGCGTTTTCGTCGGTGAAAGCAAAGTCGGGTTGTACGGCCTGCGCACGTTCAACAAAGAGCTGTATGGCTCCATAGTGCGAAAGCTGCGTCGCCTTCAACGCGATGGCGGGACCGGGAAGGTCCAGAGGTGGGACGCTGAACTTGTGTTCACCATACAGGCGCAATACTGAACGGCTCGTGACCAGTACCTTCAGACCAGGCACCGCTGCCAGCAGTTCACTCACAGTGGTTGCCGCTTCATCGATCTGCTCAAAATTATCAAGCACTAGCAGTAATTGTTTGTTTCGTAGGTAGGTGATCAGGCTTTGGAGCGGGGATAAGCTAGGCGAGGACTTCATATTCAAGGCCTGGATGATACTTATAGGCACCTGGGCAGGATCGCTGACCCCGGCTAAAGGCACAAACCACACCCCCTGGGCAAACGTGTCGACCCGTTCGCCTGCTACATGCAACGCGAGGCGTGTTTTGCCACTGCCGCCTGCACCGATGAGCGTCACAAGGCGCACATCGTCACGTCCAAGTAGTTGCGAGAGTAGTGTCACAGCCCATTCTCGTCCAATGAGCCGCGTGGTTGGGGTTGGCAGGTTGTGCTGGAGGGTGTACCCAGAAGGGCTGAAGCCTGTGGAGGAAATAGGTTGAGCTTGTTTTTTTGTGAGGGTAGCGAGAGGAGGTGTTTGCCATTCTTCGGAGCTAAAGATGCCAGGCTCCAACTGTGCCATTTCGAGCAGGTGGAGCGCTTCGTCCTGGGTGGTGATGGCATGCCAGCGTGCCAATGTGGTGATGATCTCCCGCACCTCCAGATGAGTGAGATAGGCGTTTCCACTGCCGTGCAGTTTGCGGCTCAGCACCTTTGGATGCAGGCTTAGCTCATCGGCCAGCTCCTTCTGGAAATAGCCACTCCTACGAAGGTATTCCTGTACGCTGTGATTAAATGCCTCAAAATTCATGCGTATGCCACTTTTCACACTTGCTCCTCTTAGACGGTGCTACGTCCTTTTAATTTTTGAGTGGACTTCGGGTAGACTTTGAGTTACCAGCACTATGGAAGGCTGAAATCTTAATAAGTATACTTAAATCTAGATGGCAAATCAATACAATTCCTTCTCAGGTTTCTTTTCACTATGCCGTCTTCGGCAGTGGGAAGAGGTGATATGAGCGGAGACACCTCGCGCCCCGGCAGGGGGACAGAAGTCCCCCTGCATCCCATGCTGAACAGTTACTAAATACACAAGAAAAGGAATTTGGCTATGTGTTTTCTCCAGATTCATGTGCAGTGCTATGACAAGTTCTTTGAAGTCTCACCAGACGAAGTAGAGAATGCTGAACTCGTAGTAGAAGATGTGGTGAGCCAGGTATTGCTTGAGCTTTTTGGTGAGGGGACAGTGGATGAGGTTACTATTTGTTTCTCTCCTAACTTGCGCATGGGCCTACAACATTGTTCTATCCAAATTCGTGCCCAGTGCCCTTGCGAGTCCTTCTCATTGTTTCCACGCACAAATGAGCATATAAAGAGTGCAGTAGAAAAAAGAATGGGTTCTCTTCTGAAGGAGCTTTTTGTATCGGTGAATATAGAAAGTGTGATGTTGAGTCCCCTGCCACAGTATTATGGGGGGGATCCTGCACCCTCCCTTTACCTATAAAGAGAGGAGTGGAGATCTTCTTGATTAAGATGAACGTCAAGCAGAGTATTGTCATCGACCTGCCCGCCGGGGAAATTTTTGCCTACATGAGCGACATCGAGAACATGGCTGACTGGTCAAGTGCCATCATCGCGGTCAGGAAAATCTCTCCAGGAGAGCTACATGTAGGAGCGACGGTACGGAGCACGATACGGTTTTTGGGAAAGTGGTTGGATATTACGTTTGAGATAGTTGAGTATGAACCCAGTCACTACCTGACCCTCAAAAGTATCTACGGCGTTACGCCCTGCCTCTTCTGCTACCAGTTCGAGCCTACCGAAGATGGCAGGACCACTGTCTCCCAGGGAACGATAATCCATCTCACAGGGGGGGTTTTAGACCTGGCCGAGCCCGTGGTGACAAGCGTGGTTCGTCGCCAGCTTGAGCATGACCTGCTGACGCTAAAGGACATATTAGAAGCCAGGGCTCCCGCTGGCAGCACTACTGGCTGACGAATGTATGCTTATGTAGCCATCGCATATCCCTAGAGGGAGACTTGGGACTACAGGTATAACGGTAGTAGGATCAACATCGTGTTAGAAGCTAGAGAGACGTGTTTAGCTAAAAGGAGGAAACACTATGGCGACTCACGAAAGCAAAATCTACCGTAAAACCGAACTGGTGGGGACCTCGACAACCGGCTTCGATGACGCAGTGCGGCGTGCTGTCGCCCGCGCGCAGAAAACCCTGCGCAACGTGCAGTGGTTCGAGATAAAAGAGCAGCGCGGGCGCATCGACGAAGGCAGCATCGAGTACCAGGTCACGCTTGAGATTGGCTTTGCGCTGGAGGATAAGACGGCTTAGGCTTCTTAGTCAACTGCCGTCAGCGAGAGCCAGAACGTTCTCGCCACTCCCAGACGCGAAATAAAGAGAGCGCCCACGGCCGAGCCTACTATGAGCCTCATACCGCTCGCGGTTCCTAATGAGGCCATAGAGGCTCGGCGCATTTTCTAGATAAAATATATTTTCGTTTCGTAGAAATAGTTGATGAGATAACACAAATACTTGACAAATCATCACATACGACATATACTTTGCACCATGCACGACTCCCTGTCTAAATAAAAAAGAAGGAGAGAACAATGGCAGTCAATCCGAAAGAAGTGGAGAAATTTCTCAGGGGGGTTGATTATCCCGCAACGAAAGAAGATCTGGTCAAGCATGCTCAGCAGACACTAGAAGCTCTCCCACGGGTGATTGAGGCTCTCAAGCAGTTACCTGATCAGACTTATGATGGACCAATCGCCGTTAGCAAGGCCGTTGGTGAGATTGCCCGTAGGTCAAGGACCTAGAAGCTCGCGCCAGGAATCGACTACGCAAATGCTAAGGATACAGCCCTATTGGGCACAATGTGGGCGATCTATCCCAAGGCATCGAGGATGAGCAAGTCGCTGATATAGAAGACATCACTATGCCGGTGTGAAGAAGGTGCCGACCGCGAGGATCAGGTAGAAGGCGCAGAGCAGCAGCCCCTCGAGCCAGGTGGACTCGCCGTCCAGGCTGATGAGGGCATAGAGTCCGGTCACCAGGCCGAACAGCGCCACCTCGAGCAGCGAGAAGTTGAGGTCGAGCGGCACGCCGACGATGGGGCCTGCGAGCACCAGGATTGGCGCGGCGAGCAGCGCGATCTGGATCGACGACCCGGCGGTAATGGCCATCGAAATCTCCATATGATTGCGGGTGGCCGAGGTGATGGCGGAGAAGTGCTCGGCGGCATTGCCCACGATGGGCAGGACTATAAGGCCGACGAAGAGAGGATTCAAGCCGATCTGGTGGGTTAGCGGTTCGATTGTGCTCACCAGCACCTCGCTCACCACAGCGGTGACTGCTGTGGCAGTAGCCAGGACGACAATGGGAAGCCAGAGGGTGGTGCTCCACCAGGTTGCGAGTGAAGCGAGCAGCCCGGTGCTTGTTGCCTTCGGCTTTGTGGTGGCTTCTGCCGCAGGCGCTGTTGTAGGCACAAGGTCGAAATGTACATCCGCAGCGTTACTTGTCGCTGTGGGTGCCGCGGTGGGGAGCGCATCCAAGCGGTACGCTCGCACGCCGAAGACCGAGTAGGCGATATACGCAGCGTAGCACACCAGCAGGATGATGGCGATGCCGATGCTGAGCTGGTGCAGTTCATTGCCGCGCACGACCTCGGCTCCTGGGCGCGTGCTCTCGCCGACAGTAGCGAGCAGTGAAGGGATTGCCATACCGATCACCACCAGGGCGAGCATGGCCGCATACTGGCCCGCCGCGCGTGGATCAAATTGCTGCTGCCGGTAACGCCAACCGCCCAGCAGCATTGCTGAGCCCAGTACGAGCAGCACATTGCCGATAATTGAGCCAGCCAGCGATGCCCGCACCACCTCGGGCAGGCCCGCTGCCAGGGCGGTCAGGCCGATAATGATCTCCGCCGCGTTACCGAAGGTCGCATTGAGCAGACCCCCGATCCTATGCCCGAGGCGCTCCGCCAGGGCTTCGGTGGCGATGCCAATCAATCCTGCAAGCGGGACGAGCCCCAGCGCTGCCAGCACAAACGACGTGAGTGGTGGCGCATGGAGCGCTTCGGCGAGTACCGCCGCCGGGGCTGCAAGTAAGAGTAGGTAGAGCCAGCGATTCATACAGAAATCTCTCTCCTCTCGCTGGTGTTGTTATCCGTCATTCCTGTGATGATCCGCCTGGTCACCGGGGAAGAGAGTACGATCGAGGTTGTGAGCTGGCCGTGCGCCGACAACTGGTCTATGAGTTCTTCCAGATGCTCAACCGATGAAGCTACGACTTTCATGACGAGTGAGTCGCTGCCAGTCACGCGATGGCATTCAAGTACCTCGGGGATATCTTGAACAGAAGCAGTAAAGCGGGTACATCGCTCTCCAGGCGAAGGGCTCATGCGGATAACAGCAGTGATGGGAAAACCGATCTTTGCTACATTTATTTCGGCATGATAACCGCTAATAATGCCCGCGTCTTCCATTCTTCGCACACGCTCCGCTACCGCGGGTGAAGAGAGCCCAACGCGCTGTCCCAGCTCGCTGTAGGATAGCCGGGCATTTTGTTGTAACGCTTGCAGAATCTGCCAGCCCGTGCCATCGAGCAACTTCTCAATTTCTAAAGTCATTCTGCACCTTTACCTTACTATTTTAACTATCTGTGGGAAAACACCTGCCGTTTCCTCTTCATTATACCAGGTTTTAACGGTATTATTGAACTATGCAAGCCGACTTATATCAAACGCACGGCACCTGGCGAGAAATAACGATCTAGAACAAGGAGAAAGATATGCTCACTATTATCACTTTACTAAGCCTGTTTATTATATTGGATATAGCAGCCCTGCGTTGGGGGTTTGACAGTACCGATAACGCCGCCAGTTGCGAGTGGGGACGAAGATGGCACTGGCACGATCATGGTGATGACCGGGCGGAGATGTGTTAACCTTCCTGGTCACTGGCCAGCGGTTTCGTAGGAGACCACAGGCCAGTGACTGGTGCTCTTTCGATTGATTATTCTCCGTATTATTGAGCTGCATATGTAATATATATTAAGAACATCTAGGAGATGAGGAATGAGCAACTTGCTGCGAGAGGTTCTACATTCAACCGGACTTACGCATGTGAGTACAGAGATCGAGCGCATCGCACTATCATCAATCCGTTTCGACTTTTGGGACATGCTGATTTGGTGTAATGGGATATGCATGATGAGCTTGGAGGAGTGCCTACAGACTGGCAACTTCTCTTGCAGGTAGATAGCGACGGTGCTCCCGATACTAAATGGGGAGATACAGGACGTATCTACTACTGGATTCGCAAACAAGACCTCAAGAGAGGTGATTTCGGCCAGGTACGCTTGATACTCCAATGCACTAAAGATTCTCTTCTCACCTGCCTTCCTCTACTCGCTTGAAGGTAAAAACCTCCCTCAGTACAAGCGAGTCTACTGTGTCATCTTCAGCTATACGAAATTCGACAACTCCTACCTCGCATATAAAGCGTGTCCGGTCGAGCGGTTTGCAAGGGAACTCAACGCCGTTTTCCTGGCTATGCAGGTGTAGTTGATTGTCTTTGATTTGGATGTTCAAGGTATCGAAATCGCTGTATGTTCCGGCGTACGCGGGCCAAGTCACGGAATCGGGCGGAGATAATGTTTCACGATCAATACGCTTGCAGTAGAAGCTATCAATCAAAATGTACTGGGTCGGACCTGTTTCTTCCGGCAGGAAGCCTACCGACGCAATCTTTTCGCTTCCTTGCTTTTGATAATAATAGAGATCTTTCCTGAACTTGCCCGGTGGAGCGACGAGTGAGTACAGTGGGACTTCTTCCCGCACGTGTGCTTCCAACGCCTCTGGAGCCGGGCTATGCGACCCAAAGGGTTGATACCGCGTGGGCAGTCCTGCTGTGTGGCTCAGGAGCATACGCAGGGCCACGCGTTCGGCAGCTCCCTTTTCGCTGAGCGTAAACCAGTCGATGTAGTCTTTCACCGGCTGGTCCAGATCGAGCTTGCCATGCTCAACTAGCCACATGATGGCGGTGCCGGTCATTGGCTTGTTCGTGGAGCCAATGCGGAAGAGCGTCTGCGGAGTGACGGGCAGTCCACCGTCCTCTACGCTTGTGACGCCGAAACCGCGAGCGTAGATGACTTCCTGGTCCCGCACGATGGCTATGGCAAGGCCGGGAACGCGGCTGGCTTTCATTTGCGCTTCGATTTGCTGTTCCAGCGAGTAAATATTAAGCATGTACTGTTCTCTACTATTATGTTAGATGACAGACTCGATACCTTACGCCGATTTTAACCATTTATTCTTCGTGTGGTAAATTCGCCCCGCGCACACGAGCATTCGCCAGTATGCCAATAGAGAACAGGATCAACCCGGCCCACAATATGCCGACCGTGACCGGCACGCCGAACTGCTGCAGACACACTCCGATCAAGGCCTGTCCCAGTGCTAAAGAGCCAAAGATGACCAGGCGGTAGACGCTGCCCACGCGGCCCTGGAGGTCGTCAGGAGTTGTTGTCAGACGGTAGCTCGCCATCAGGACGCTGGTGATAGAATCGACCAGCGCCAGTCCTGCCACTACGATTCCCAGGAAGGCAGGAGTACCGGCAATGCTATAGAGAGGCAAGAGCAGCACAAAGACGATGAGCATGCCGTTGAGCGCCCGGCCGAAGCGAACGCGGCGCTGGATGGGCGTACTGAGGATAGTGCCGATAATGTTGCCGGCGCCGCCCAAGGCAAAGATCAGGCCGATGATGCCAGGGGTTATCTGGTGCTGCTGGGCCACCACCAGGACAATCAGAACGCTGCCGTTCATCAAGACATAGAAATAGCCGGTCAGGAAGGCCAGGGAACGCAGGACGGGCTGGGACCACAGCCAGCGTATCCCTTCCCGTACCTGCGCCAGCAGGTGACGCTCGGCCGCAGCGCGTTCCCGCTGCAGGGGATTGCGAATCTTGAGTAGCGAAACGAGCAGGACCAGGTACGAAATTACGTCAGCCACGAACGGAAATAGTCGCCTCATACTAAACAGCAGGCCGCTCAGCGAAGGTGCCAGCAGCGAAACGGTGCTGTAGACGGCCTCGTTCTGCGCGACGGCGGCTGGCAGTTGCTCCTTCGATGCCACGTGAGCCAGCGCGCCGAGTTCGGCCAGTTCATAGAAGATGCCGAACGTTCCTATACATAACGAGACCAGGTAGAGTTGGAGGAGGGTGAGGCGGCCGATGGCCAGGGCTACTACGATGCTGGCTATGCTAAGACCGAGCCCAAGTGTGCAGATAATCATGATACGCTTGCGATCCCAGCGATCCACCAGGGCTCCGGCAGGCAGGCTGAAAAGCACGTAAGGGACGCGCTCCAGAGCTGCGGCAAACCCGGCAGTAGCAGGGGAGCGCGTCAGCGCCAGGATGAGCAGAGGGAATGCCAGTTGTGAAATGCCTGTTCCCAGCGAGGAGACGGCCTGTCCTAGCCACAGCAGGAGGTAATCATGGTTGTGCCAAAGGGGGATAGGTTTCTGGGAGACAACTTCCTCTCCCATGCTTCAGGGCCCTTTCTTAGAAACAGATCGATGGGTAGCCCGTCATCGCCTGTCTGCGTGAGGTCTTTATCGACTCCTCCAGTATATAAGGCGAAGCTTTCAGCCGTCAATGTTCTCTGATGGGAGTTCATCCATACCGGCGTGGTGGCACTCACCAACACTGGCCAAAAGATCATCCCACACGTGCATGCACTGCTGGCACATGCAGAAACCATTCAGCAGGAAGCAAAGGCCGCACGTGGGCTGGCCAAGGGCAAACTCCGGCTGGGAAGTATTCCACCCATCGCTCCCCGGTTGCTTGCTGGTGTGCTCACCCATTTTCACCAGCAGTATCCCGACATCGACGTGGCGCTCTTTGAAGGCACACTCCAAGAAGTTCATGAGTGGATTGGCAGCAACATGATTGATGTCGGATTCGTGCATCATCCTGCGAAAGAAGTGGAGAGTACCCTGATTATGACCGATGAAATGCAGGTGTTCGTTGCGAGAGGACACCATCTGCATGCTCGAACGTCCGTCACTGTCAATGAGCTGCGTGAAGAACGCTGGATTATGCCAAGGACGGAATGTGAAGTTCCAGAGATCTTCGATCAGAAACGCGGGAAGCATGGACCACCCATTCGCTATCAAGCCAGTGATGGCGCCACCATTCTCACGATGGTCCGTGAAGGACTCGGCATCACGATCCTGCCGCGCATGATGCTCCCTGAAAAGCTGGAAGGAATCGCTGGCATTCCGCTTGATCCGCCACGACAGTTGCAGATCGGACTCGTTGTCAGGTCGCAAGAGACGGCATCCCCCGGAGCAACGTTGTTTGTGCAAACGGCATTAGCGTGGGTCCAAGAGCAGGCAGTTCTGCTTCCTCGCGCTCGTTGAGTTGCCTGGAAAGAGTTCCACGAGAAAACTGTGCCGCACTTATCTACTTTGCGGCTACCAGGCTTCTTCCTTAACGCAAGGCCGTATGGAGAAATGAAAACGACACAACGGCTCCAAAGGCGCGAAGAGCAGGGAGGCTTACAAGGGCCCCCAATAGGCATCAAGTTTTCGATGCCTATGGGGGGGCTGCCAGGAGGCAAGAGCACTGGTTCTTGAAAATCCCGGGTGGGACTAAGTCATTTCAGGCTCTATACCAGTTCCTTGTTCTTCGCCTGGCTTGCCTGCCGCTCCAACATTGACCCCGCGCAACATCAACAGCGCGACTACGCCGGCCAGCGCAAAGAGCGCACCAGCGATATCCAGCGCCCCCACCACACCCAGCAATCCCCCCAGAACGCTGCCGCAGCCTATGCCGGTGATATAAAAGAGCGAACTCGTTGTACCATATGCCCCCAGGGCGCGCCCGCGATACTCGTCAGCGACGGTGCTCTGGAGGAGGGTTTGTTCGGTGATAAAGAAACTAACGACCAGTATGCCCACCACGGTAAGAAGCACGAGCGTCAAAATAATATCAGGAACATTGACAATGACCAGCACCGCTATCCCCGCGGGAACGGTCCCCAGGGCGAGCAGGGAGGTTGGTTTCAAGCGCTTCCCCATCTGCCCCACGAGTACTGTACCAGCCAGCATGCCAATGCCCTGGAAAGTGATCATCAGGCCAAAAGTCGATGCATCTCCATGCAATATGGACTTCACAAAGACGACGATCAGCACGTTGATAATACCCTGACTGAGCATAATGAGCGCTCCTGCGACGAAGAGCGTTAGTAAAATGCGTTCGTGTATCACCAGCCGCAGCCCGTCCAGCCATTCGTGCCAGACGCCCGCCAGGGTCGCTGCCATGTTCGTTTCCGTTTTCTGCGCTGGCTCTTCTATCTGGCTGGCCACCATGGACTTGCCGGCAACAACTGGGCCAGCAGGTATAGCGATCAGCAGGATCATCAAGGCGGAGACCAGGTAGGAGGCTGAGTCGATGAAAACCGTGCTGCTCAAGCCCAGCAGCGCCAGCAATGCACCGCCCAGCGGCGGACCAACCAGGCGGGTAATGGCGTCGCTTGTCGAATTCAACGAGTTGGCAGCCATCAGGTGCTGCTCTTCGACGAGGTTGGGGATGACCGCTCCCTTCGCCGGAATGAAGAACAGGGAGATGACCTGCTCGGTAAACGCCACGGCATAAATAATCCAGACCAGGTCGCGGGAGCGGACAAGGAGTAAAAAGAGAAGCACCCCCGCCCGCAGCAGGTCGGAGGCGATCATCGTCCAGCGGCGGTCCCAGCGATCCACGAACACGCCTGCCAGGGAGCCGAGAAACAGGCCGGGTAACGCCTGTACTAGAAACATGACGCCGGTAGCAAGCACAGAACCTGTAAGCTGATAGGTGTAAAATGGGAGAGCAACGATGAGTACGTAGTCACCCGTCAGCGAGATTAATTGCCCGAACCACAACAGAGCAAAGTTGCGCTGGCGCAAGACTGAGAGCATGTCAAGGTTCCTTTCCCATCGTTTGCAGAGTCACAATCGCTATGGTATCACATACTGATGAGAAAGGCAGGGCGAAGGCACAAAAATAAGGGCGGGAGCTTATCTCCGCCCTGTAAGATTGCACAGCCTGCTGCAAGATCTGCAGTTATCGCTGCTTCGGCAGTTTATTCATAGTGCGCATGCAGCGCGTGCAGATATTGACCCTGCGCATCTGACCATCTATGTGGATATGGCGCTTCTGCACATTTAACACAAAACGGCGGCGGGTGCGGCGCTGCGAGTGGCTCACATTATTCCCATGCAGCGGCTTGCGCTCGCATATTTCGCATCGACCTGACATATCCGGCTCTCCTCCCTATTTCAACAGGCCTTCCAAAGCCCGGTTCTCTTGATTATCAGCAGTGGCTTTGATATACTCTTCTCAATCTCAATTATGCGTTATTGTTCCCATCCCTTCATACGGGACAAAAACCATTTCATTGTAACGAGAACCTGAGCGTGCCATGCGAGTATACCATGGGTCACTCGTTTTGGCAAGAGCGGGAGAAAATAAAGGCATATGACAAAAACATCTGCCATCCAGCCACGGCAAGGATCACGATCCCTTGGCAAAATCGAAGTGCTGCCCAATGCCATTCATACTATCGCCACGCGGGCAACCAGCGAGTGTTACGGGGTGGTAGGGATGGCTGCCCCACGCCTGCGGAATGGGCAAGCTATACTATTGCCGCCTGAGAAGAGCAGCCAGGGGGTACAGGTACACCTGGTCAACGATCAGATCGTCGTGGAGGTCTACGTTGCCCTGGAATATGGCCTGCGCATGTCAGAAATTGCGCATAATATTATGAGCAGCGTCAAGTTTTCTATAGAGAAGATGCTTGGTGTCCCTGTGCTACAGGTGAACGTCAATATACAGGGGCTGGCTCACAGCACAGCCCCGGAAACACGTTAGCAGAGTCATTATGCAGGAACAGTCGCAACGTTCATCAATACGGTTCCATCGCCCCCGGCGTATCAGCGTCTTCGACGGGCAGGATCTCAAGAAGGCGCTCCTGGTAGCAGCTCAGTGGTTAGAGGAACACCGCGAAGCTATAAACGCCCTCAATGTCTTTCCCGTCCCTGATGGGGATACTGGCTCCAACATGTCAGCCACCATGCAGGCTGCCATTCGCCAGATTGTCGACAGCGAGGAAACTTCGGCAGGAGTGATCGCCGCCAAACTGGCCCATGGCGCATTACTCGGTGCACGTGGCAACTCCGGTGTCATTCTCTCGCAAACCCTACGAGGGCTGGCGCAGGGACTGGACAAGAAGGACACGTTCAGTGCACCCGATCTTGCCGCCGCGCTGCAAGAAGCATCGCGCCTCGCCTATCGCGCCGTCATCAAACCCGTAGAAGGGACCATCCTTACCGTGGTACGCGAGAGTGCCGAGGCTGCGCAGAGAAGTGCAGAACGCGGCGATGACCTGGTTGGCATGCTCCAGGAGGTTGTCACTACCGCTCGTCAATCCGTGGCCAATACGCCCGATCTCCTGCCTGCGCTCAAGCAAGCAGGAGTAGTAGATTCAGGCGGCCAGGGATTTTGCACCATCCTCGAGGGTGTTTGGCGCTATGTGCGAGGCGAGACGAGCACCCCAGATACGACGGTAGCAGCCGGGTCGAACAACGCAACCGGCAGCGTATCGCCGGCAGTTCAGCCAGGCGCTATGCCTCAGCAGGCTGCGCCAGGTGCTCAACCCAAAAAAGGCCGTGTGACGATTGAGGAAGAGTTTGGTTATGAAGTAGTCTTCCTGCTGCGCGGCGAGGGACTCGATGTCGAGCGTATTCGCCAGAGGATCATCGATATGGGCGGCGTCTCCACTGTCGTCGCCGGAGATGAGAAAATGCTCAAGGTGCATACCCATATCCAGACCCCGGGCAAAATTCTCGACTACGGTGTGGGTCTTGGCAGCCTGCTGGATATCAACATCGAGAACCTGCAAGAGCAAAGCCTTACATACGCGGCGGAAAGCGAAGCCGAACATGCCGCTGAGGAGGAGACGCCAGGTCCTGCCTTGCATGCCGAGATTGCCACGGTCGCTGTCATCGCAGGGGCGGGCTTCGAGAAAGTTTTTCGCGGTCTGAGGGTCAGCGCCATCATCCCGGGCGGGCAGACTATGAATCCCAGCACTGAGGAAATACTGGCGGCAGTCGAGGCTGTAGATGCGGACAGGGTAATCATCCTTCCCAACAATGGAAATGTTATCCTGAGTGCACAGCAGGTACCTCACCTGACGAGCAAAGAAATCTATATTGTCCCTACCGACACCATGCCACAGGGGATCGCCGCTTTGCTCGGCTTCAATTTCGATGCCGACTTCACCACTAATTGCGAGGCGATGACCGAGGCAGCAAAGAATATTCAGACGGCCGAGATCACCACTGCTGTACGCTCCGCACATATCGGAGGAGTGCGCGTGCGCGAAGGCGATTTCATTGGTCTCATCAATGGGAACCTGGCCGTCGCAGGTCAGAACATGGAACTTGTCATCCAGGACACCCTGCAGCGCATGGATATTGATCGCTACGAGATCGTGACGCTCTACTACGGCGAGGATGTGACCTCACAGCAAGCACAGGAGACGGCCAAGCGTATCAAAGGGCGGCATTCGCATCTCGAAATCGAGGTTGTCGATGGAGGACAGCCTTATTACGCCTATATCTTCTCGGCAGAGTAGGGGCTCGATCGTGGATTACAATACATTCATCCGGTCACGGCCGGAATATATAGGGGCGCCCCTGTCGCCCGGATATGATTTTTGAAAGGCAGGTGAGCCATGGCTGTTCGTATCGTGACAGACAGCACAGCAGACATCCCGCCGGAGCGGGCCGAGGCTCTGGGTATCACCGTAGTACCACTCACCGTTTTCTTTGGCGATGAAGCTTACCTGGACGGGGTGGAGTTGGACAACCCCAGCTTCTATAGGAAACTCCAGGCAAGTAAGGTATCGCCTCGCACATCACAACCACCGCCAGGCTTATTTCAGGAAGCTTTCACCCGGCTGATCAATGAAGGCGCTGATGCCATCTTGTCGGTTCATCTCTCTGCGAAACTGAGCGGCACGTACCAATCCGCCTGTACGGGCCGTGACTCGCTGCCGGAGGAGCTGAAGAAGATTCCTATCGATATTGTAGATTCGCGGAGCGTCAGCCTGGGTATGTCAGCGGCTATTATGCGAGCCGCGGAGGAGGCGCGCCAGGGATTGGGGCTTGAAGAGATCAAGGCGCACCTGCTCGACCAGATTGCGCGCACGCACATCCTGTTCGCACTTGATACCCTGGAATATTTGAAACGGGGCGGGCGTATTGGCGCCGCCTCGGCGCTAATGGGCGGCATGCTCAGTTTCAAACCCATCCTCTCGTTGAAAGAAGGCCAGGTCGTGGCGGTCGAGCGACCGCGTACCCGCAGCAAAGCATTTGAACGTATAGCGCAACTGGTCAGCGGCATGGGCGACCTGGAAGAGGTTATAATTGTCGAGTCTGACGATGAAGTAGGCCAGCAACTGGCGCAGGTATTGAGAACCACCTACCAGGGAGCCATGTCCAGTTACAAACTCGGCGCAGTCATTGGAACCTATACCGGGCCTAACACGGCCGGCGTCGCGGTTATTACCGCGAAATAAGAAACGAGGTCATATGTCACAATATTACGTCGTTCCAAGCATTTACGAGGATATGAGCAATCAATCGCAGGGGTATTTCGCCTTCCGGTTCAGGTGCCAGGAATGCGGTTGGTCCATAGACTCGAGACCCATTCGCTCAACGGTCAGCACGGTGAGCAATGTGATGGACATTGGAGTGGGTCTACTTGGTGGATTCTGGGGACGCGCAGCCGAGGCGGGCGAGCAAATTTACGGTTCCAAGTGGCACCAGGAGCAAGTCGATGCCTTACAAAAATCCTGGGGCGAGGTTCAGCACCAGTTCCATCTCTGCCCCAAGTGTCACCGGACGGTCTGTATGCGCTGCTTCAACGTTCAACTGAATCTCTGCACCAGTGCTGGCTGTGCACCCGACCTGCGGGCGGATGGCACACAGTTCCAGCACCAGATGAACATTGAGGCGCAGCACCAGCAAATCCAACAGAATTACCAGGCACCACAATTCAACATCAACGCTATTCCTTCTGCCGCCACCCCGGATATAGTTATGCAGCCAGCTCGCATCCCCCAGCAGCCACCACTGCAAGCCGTCACGACGGGCGCGATAGCGGGTTTCCCCAGTTATCCACAAACAGTGATGTGTCCTACCTGTCGCCGCATGGGACCCCCGGGAAAATTCTGCCAGGACTGTGGAACGAAGTTACCGATGCCTGACCTGTTCTGCCCGCAGTGCTCGGCCCAATTAGACGACAATCCCCGTTTCTGCCCCGATTGCGGCACCAGGTTGCAGCAGGCAACGTGAAGTAATTCCCGCCCAGTGCTGCTTGCGCAAGCCATTGACGTATGACTATCTGTCACGTACAATAGAACATATAGGAAATAGGTTCGTATGTACCTTCTGGTAAACGGGCTGGTGAAACAACCCGCTAGAACGATACGTTATCTACGTAGGGACCTTCCGGGGTACCCACTTCTCTGTAACTGGCTGTACCATGTAGTTCGTTTTTGTAACGACCGGTGTTCGTATTCGTTGAAAGCTGCTCTTCAAGAGCTGTCTAGATTACGAAGGAGGAACGACTGTGGGAATGTTACGGGTGATGTCGCGGCGCGGTGACGACCGTGTCACCTGGGATGTGCAGAAAGTTCTAGAGGGAGATCCTGAAGCCACTGCCGCCGTTCGTGAAGCAGAGCGTATCTTCGCGCAAGAGCGCGCGAGAGGAGCTACAGCCTTCCGCGTCGATCCTGGGAAGCCGTCACAGCGCATCGAGCAGTTCGACAAAACAGCCGAGCAGATTGTTCTCGTCCCGCGAGTCGTTGGCGGATGAGCCTGGTCACTCAGGTGTTAACTACCCTGGGTTGGATCGTCATCGCTCTTGTTATCACACCCATGGTATGGTTGATCTTTCAGCCATACTTAAAGGGACTATTGCGCGCGGAGCGCAGGGCGGCTGATCTCTTACGAGATGTGCTCACCCCTGAACAATTTCGTCAACTTACCTGGTCTGGCTATCTAGAGATCCCAAGCTCTACCGAACCACAACGCGTGTATCGTGTACCGCTGGCGAAGGGATATGTTCAGGTTGTAGAGCATGGCAGAATAGTCATGCGCATCTGTGTGCAACCAATCGAATACCTGCCTGATGCTGACGTTGTTGTGCTGCACAAGCTGATGATTGAAGCAGATGAAGAGAACTATCTTCTAAGGGCAAATAAATATGTGTGTGTAGATTAGCCGCATTGACCTGGCACCCTTCTGGAGTTTAGATTATTAGCTGAGTATAGACATGCGCCATACGTACCCTACTAACATTCTAAAGTTTATGGGGATGCCAGTTTTCATTCCTCTTCGTCATCTTCTATCACCGGCACTATCTCGCGGTGACCATTCTGCCTTACGCATGCATGCGGGCTGCCATCAAGAGGTGCTCCACATAGCGGGCATACCGGGCGCCCCGCGGGCACAATGGCGGCAATGGTGCTCGTCAATGCCTGTGCCTGCTGCTGTGTGAAGAGAAGCAAGATGGCATTTTCCTCGTCTAGCAACGCCATTGGTTCCTGACCATGCTCCATAACAATTTCTAGTGGAATGGCAATCAGCAGGAACAGGGAACGGCGGTCGTCGTAACCGATTCTCAGTTCCGCAATCTGAAAATCCCGGTCAGGGGACGTGGGAAAATCAGCAGGCAATTTCAACGCCTGCGCTTGTAATCCACCGGCCTGCGCCTCCGTACGTAGCACCTGCCCTTGCGTCAGTTGCGCCAGGAAGCGGTCCACCTTCAGCGAGAGATCATTAAGCTGCTCCTTTTCTATCCACATGATAGCAGAGCCCCGCTTGCTACGAGCAAAAAGGCGAAAACGGCGTTGGCCCGGTTGACCGACGGCCTCGGCCCCAAGGACCTCCACCGGCCCTAAGTCTGTACTCATCTTAATCCTGCCTTCCCAATTTCTTGACCTTATTGCAAAGTGCTCTAGTACCCGCGTTCGGGGTCATACCGATTAAGGAGCTCCTCGCCAGCGCGATAGCGCCGCAGGTTCTCAGCAAAAAGCGCGGTGAGGCGCTGGTCGTAGTTGTCGGTCGCACCCGAAATATGTGGTGTCAGGATCACATTCGGCATTGAGAAGAGTGGGCTATCAGCAGGCAGCGGTTCTTCCAGCGCGACATCCAGTCCCGCACCCGCAATCCATCTCTCTTTTAAAGCGCGAACCAGCACCGGTTCATCAACTACACCTCCGCGCGCAATATTTACAAGGTAGGCATTAGAGCGCATAGCTCGTAGTTCAGGCTCACCGATCATCTTCTCAGTTTCCCCGGTCAGCGGCACAGCAAGCACAACATAATCACTACGTCTCAACAGGTCGTGCAACTGATCCAGCGCATAGATTTCATCCACGTCCGGGTCTTTCTCTCCACTCGCTGCAGAATGTCGCGTGCCCAGCACAGTCATGCCAAAGGCATGACCCAATTGCGCGATGCGCCTGCCGATATTCCCCAGGCCGACAATGCCGAGTGTCTGGCCCGCCAGTTCGCGAGCTCGCAAATTGTACCAGTTCGGGTTGCGTGGCCATATGTGACGATCTTGCAGGCGTACCATTTCCGGCCAGGCTCGATTAAACATCAGCATACTGCCAAAGACATACTCACTAATGTTTATTGCGTGGATACCCGCCGCGGTAGTTACGATCACACTACTATCGACCTCAAGCAGTCCAGTACTCTTCAGCGAGTCAACACCGGCGCCCGGGTATTGCAGCCAGCGCAGCTTTGGCGCTAAATCACGCACGTTGTTGGGCACTCCATAAGCGCAGAGGACCTCGGCCTCCTGCAAATGAGAGAGGAACTCGTCCGTGCTTGTCATACACAGTATCTGCCTATCGGCCGCTTCGCTCAAGATCGCCTGCGATGCAGGCGAAAACGCAAACGTAGTTACCACTATTGGACTATCAGTCACGATCAATCACTCCTTACCTGGAAGCGTGAGCGCTATTGCCTGTATTTTTCCCTCCTCAGTCTATCGCAACCACACTCTATGTGGCAAGACCAGCGCATTGCATCCGTTTGTTGCAAAGTTTTTCTCATATATGCTATAATCCTGAGTGTAACTAGGAGAGACAGCAGATGGGATTTAAAGGATGAGTAGAAAGCCGCCGCCCACTGTTTGGGAATCTCTGGGGGCTTTGGCTGGAATTGGCTTTACCATAGTCATTCCGATTGCCCTGGGGGCTGGCGTGGGATACTACGTCGATGGCCTGACGCACACACGACCATTATTTTTACTGCTCGGGCTGCTGCTTGGCCTGATCTCGGGGATATATGGAGCGTACCGTTTATTATCACGAGTATTCTAGAGGGGATAGACGAGACGAGACCATCGAAGACGAAACAGACCTGGCAGGGCTCGGCTTGTAGGGAGGACGCCGAGTGTACCCTTTTTGGAAACTTCCTGAGATAAAACTTGCGCCGGACGTAATTTTCAACATCGGTCCGCTTCCGGTCACCAACACACTACTCTGTACCTGGATAACGATCATAATATTGGTGGTGCTCACCTTTTTCGCCACACGTCGACAAGACCTGATCCCGCGCGGCATGCAGAACTTTGCTGAATGGGCTGTTGAGTCGCTGCTGGGGTTGGTCGAGAGCGTAGCTGGCAAAGAGAGAGGGAGAAAATTCTTCCCGCTGGTGGCTACCTTTTTCATTTTCATTCTCTTCGCCAATCTGCTCGATATCTTTCCTGGCGTCGATACCATAGGGTGGGTTAACTTGACCGCGATCCAGCAAGCGCACCTGCCCCTGCCGACAGGCATCTTTCTGTTCGGGGATTACTCTAACAAGATCGTTCCATGGTTTCGACCGGCTACTACCGATCTCAATCTAACGATCGGGATGGCACTTGTCTCGGTGATTGTGACCCAGTTCTTTGGCTTCTCTATGCTCGGGGCAAAACGATACCTGGGCAGGTTTTTCAAATTCACAAGCCCTATAAACTTCTATGTTGGGCTGTTGGAACTCGTCAGCGAGATGGCACGTATAATCTCGCTCTCTTTCCGACTCTTCGGCAATATCTTTGCGGGCACTATTGTGCTGGCCATATTCGCCTTACTGCTGCCGGTAGTCGGCGGTGTTGTCTTTATCCCCTTTGAATTGTTTGTCGCATTCCTACAAGCGTTCATCTTCGCACTGCTCACGCTTGTCTTCCTGCAAATCGCTACCAGCGAAGAAGAGCACCAGGCTTCTAGCGAGCGCGAGGCACGGGAGGAATTTGTGGAGAATGTGGAGAAAGAGGAGAATCTGGCAGGGTAACAGACCGATCATACACACGCGATGCATATACTCACTTGGTTTACAGCAAATGCTACTCGCAGGTACTTTTACTGCGATTGCATAAATTGAAACGCACAAATACCAAGCTCGTATTTGAGGAGGATTTTCATCATGATTCCAACACAACTCGCTGCGGCATTGGCAATTGGCCTGGGAGCCATCGGCCCGGGCATCGGCATTGGACTTCTTGCCGGCCGCGCATTCGAGGCCATTGGTCGTAATCCCGAGGCCGAACCATTGATCCGCATAAACTTTATTATCGGTATCGCTCTTGCCGAGGCCGTCGCTATCTATGCTCTGGTGATCGGTATACTGATTCTGTTCAAAGTTGGCGGCTAACATCCCTGTCAAAGAGATGCTGAGATCAGGACTGGAGGCCCCCGATTAATCGCGGGGCCAGGGCCATACAGGGAGTGATCTCCCTGCAATGCGCGGAGTTTTCACCGCAATCAACACAGGTAAGTATGTTTTGAAAGGCAGGAGCACATTGTGGTGCACACACTAATTTTTGCCGATCTCTTTGGCGGGCTTGGCATTAATACCTGGAACTTCCTCTCGCAACTGATCAGCTTTGCCATTATCTTCCTGATCCTGTGGAGGTGGGGATTTCCCGCTATGCTCAGGATGCTCGAAAGGCGGCAGGCCGTTATTCGCGAAGGCGTAGAAAGTGCAGAACAAGCGAAGCGTGACCTTGCCGAGGCAACAGCACGAGCCGAGCAGGTGATCGCAGAAGCGCGCAGGCAGGGGCAGGAAGTTATCGCTCAGGCGACAAGGGCCGCCGAGCGCGAAGCCGACCGCATCCAGGCCGAGGCTGAGGCTCGCGCCTCGCAGTTTGAACAACAGCAGATTGAGCGTATTCGACAGGAAGCGGCCCGCGCACGCGCGGAAATCAGCCGCATGGTTGTCACCCTCTCCATTAATGCGGCCAGCAAAGTAATTAGTAAATCGGTAGATAGCAACGACAACCGCCGCCTGGTGGAAGAGTTCGTTAGTGCCAGCCAGATAAAGGATGAGTAATGCTTAAGGGAGCGATTGCACGTCGCTACGCTCAAGCGATCTTCGAGATTGGTCGCAAGCAGAATACGCTGGACCGCACGCTCGAGGACGTACGCGAGATCGCCAGGTTGTTCGCCAACCGCAAGCTGGCCTATCTCCTGCGCGAGCCGAAGATCCCTGCGCAGCGCAAAGAGACAGCTATACGCCAGGCGCTGGCATCTAAGGTGCTGCCGACATCACTCAATCTTGCACTGCTGGTTGTCCAGCGAGAACTGGTCGACCTCATGCAGAATATTGCGCGTGAACTCGAACATCTTGTGCTCGATGACAAGAATCAGGCCATAGCGCAAGTTACCACGGCAACGAAGATGGATGAAGCGCAGCTCGCCCTGGTCAAGAAAGCGCTAGAACGGAAAACCGGCAAAACGATTCTCATGCAGACGAAAGTTGAACCAGACATCCTGGGCGGAGTAATCGCTCGCGTCGGAGACCAGATCATCGACGGCAGCGTGCGATATCGCCTGACCGCCTTGCAGCAGCAGTTGCTGACGGGTGTCGCCAGTAGCAGTGCTGACCTTCTCCCTGCTAGAGATACCATGGAGCAACCAACCAGTGTAGTAAGCAATGGACGCGATGCTACCGCTGGTACGCCGGTACTGAGCAGTCAGGAGCCTGAGACAGATAACGTAAAGCCAAAACGGCGGGCTAAACCGCGTAGGAAACAGAAAAAATAATTCCATTGCATCTTGCAACGCACCTGCAAAACAAGATGCGGGTTAGACAAATCAGGAGGAACAGCGATGGCATCTTGGGCTGATGAAATCAGCGCCATCATAGAAAAAAACATCGCAGGCTTTGGCGAAACCGGCGCATCAACGGCCAGCGTCGGTACCGTGATCGCGGTACAGGATGGCATCGCCCGCGTCTACGGCCTGCAAGATGTGAAATATCTTGAGCTGGTAGAATTTACTCGCACCGGGCTGATGGGCATGGCCTTCAACCTTGAAGAGGAGACGGTCAGCTGCACAATCCTGGGCGATTATACACATATACGAGAAGACGATGAGGTGCGTACCACCGGGCGCATTATCGAGGTGCCTGTTGGCGATGCATTGATTGGTCGCGTAGTGAACCCTCTGGGTGATCCACTGGACGACAGGGGCCCTATCGTTACCGACAAACACCGCCCTATCGAGCGAGTTGCTCCTGGCGTCATTATGCGCCAGCCGGTGGATACGCCGGTGCAGACCGGTTTGAAGGCTATTGATAGCATGATCCCCATCGGGCGCGGCCAGCGCGAATTGATCATTGGCGATCGCCAGACCGGTAAGACGGCTGTTGCTATCGATACCATCATCAACCAGAAGGGCAAAGACCTGATCTGTATCTATGTTGCGATTGGGCAGAAGAACTTTTCGATTGCACGCACCCAGGCCGTCCTGGAACAGCATAGTGCGATGGACTACACCATCATCGTTGCTGCAAGCGCTTCTGAACCGGCTCCTCTGAAGTACCTGGCCCCGTATGCCGGCTGCGCCATGGGCGAGGAGTTCATGGAATCCGGTCGTGATGCTTTAATCATTTACGATGACCTGACAAAACATGCTGAAGCCTACCGCAACATTTCGCTGATCATTCGCCGCCCACCTGGACGCGAAGCGTATCCCGGCGATGTCTTTTACTTGCATTCGCGCCTGTTGGAACGTGCAGCTCGCTTGAGCGACGAGTATGGTGGAGGATCACTCACCGCCTTACCCATCATCGAAACGAAAGCGAACGACATTTCAGCATATATTCCGACCAATGTCATCTCGATCACTGATGGGCAGATCTTCCTTGAGACCGACCTGTTTAATGCAGGCATCAGGCCAGCTATGAACGTGGGCATCTCGGTTTCCCGCGTAGGTAGCAATGCTCAGACGCCGGCAATGAAACAGGTCGCAAAATCGCTGCGCCTTGACCTGGCACAGTTCCGTGAGCTGGCTGCATTTGCCCAGTTCTCCTCGGACCTGGATAAGGCTACAAAGAGCCGTATCGAGCGTGGCCAGCGCCTGACCGAAATCTTGAAGCAGCCACAGTACCAGCCCGTGCCCGTCGAGAAGCAGGTTATGATTATCTACGCCGCCACTAACGGGTACCTGGATGATGTGCCAGTAGATGTAGTTTCTACCTGGGAGGCAGAGTTCTACCGCTATATAGACGCCAATCACCCGGAGATCGGCGAGGCCATCGTCGAGAAATCTGTTAAGGGCAAAGAGAAGATGACCGATGATCTGTTGAAGCAGTTGCGAGCCGCCATCGAAGAGTACAAGCAGACAGCAGCGCCAAGCGGGAACGAGAAGGCGTTTGCGACAGTGAGTACTACTACAGTTACTCCAGTTCAGACGGCTGATACAGGCAGCCCGGCAAGGCATGCCGACGAGACAGCCGAAGCGCGTTAGGAGGTGGGGCTATGCCATCAACTCGAGAGATCAGGCGGCGCATACGCTCGGTCAAAAATATAGCTCAGATCACTAAAGCCATGCAGATGGTGGCGAGCAGCAGGATGCGACGAGCACAGGAGCGCGTTCAACAGTCGCGTCCCTATGCAGAGCAACTACGAGAGCTCGTTTCACGCCTTGCTAATTCAGCGGAAGCCGACATCGGCGAGGAAGCAGCATTGCTGAAGCAGCGCCCGGTGCATAATATCGGTATTGTGTTGATCACCCCGGATCGTGGTCTCTGTGGAGCACTGCCCAGCAATATTAATCGTAAAGCTGCCGCTACTGCATTGGAACTGCAACAAAATTTGGTGGAACAAGGCAAACGGCCAGGTATAGATTACATCGCAGTAGGTCGCAAAGGACGCGACTTCATTGTACGCAATCGCTTGCAAATGATGGCTGAGTTCACCAACTATGGCGATAGGCCGTCGCTAAATGATGCCACAGCTATCGCCCAGGTTGCGACCGAGGCCTTCCTGAAAGGAGAGGTCGACGTAGTCTACCTGGTCTACGCCAGGTTTATCAACACGGTGACGCAACAGCCAACTGCAATACAGCTTTTGCCTGTACAGCCACCTGAAGACCAGAGCAGCGAACGCATAGACTATATCTATGAGCCGGATGCCAGGAGCATCTTCGAGGCCCTCCTACCGCGCTATGTAGACGTGCTGGTCTACCAATCGATGCTCGAGTCCGTGGCAAGCGAACAGTCTGCAAAGTACGTGGCCATGAAAAATGCCACCGACAACGCAAACGACCTTCTTCACGATCTCACTCTCACATACAACAAAGCTCGCCAGAGTAGCATCACCAACGAGATTCTCGAGGTTGTATCCGGTGCCAATGCATTAGGGTCGTGACGACTCCCCACGCATAAATGCGGAGGCTTCTCAGAGGCGCATCCTCTGAAGGCTCCGTCCGAGCCTGGGTCGTTTGGTTGCATTCACGTAAGCGAGTGTGACCTCGAAGCAACTTACGTCTCGAATGGCACATCGAACGGTTGGTTCGCTAGTGCTTTTACCCAAGGGAGCTTACCTTGGAACCGGCAAACACTATTCGGTTGTCAGTGTGCAACAAACGTGAGTGGAGTATAGCACAAATGTACAAAATATGCAGGGTTTTCTCTGCCTCCCCCGGCTGTGCGGCATCTGACCCTATCGCTAAAGCGAAGGGTTTTATGGCGCAGTCTGATAAATGTTAGTGGTGGGGCTTCCCCCACCCTGTCCATCACGCCTAACCTTAAGGAGAAATACATGGCAACAGAAATAGGCACGAAGGGTACAGTCGTGCAAGTGCTGGGGGCCGTCGTAGACGTCGAGTTTCCCCAAGGCAAATTACCAGAAATTTATAATGCAGTTCTCACCCGTCCCTCTGGCGCAGAGCAGGATCTCACGTTAGAGGTCGAACAGCACCTCGGCAATAACTGGGTGCGCTGCGTCGCAATGGGGCCGACCGATGGCCTCCAGCGAGGTGTAGAGGCCATTGATACTGGCAAGGCGATAGCAGTCCCCGTTGGCCCAGAAACGCTAGGACGTATCTTCGACGTTCTCGGCAAGCCAATTGACCATAAGCCCGATGTTCCCAATGCTCCGCGCATGCCCATCCACAGACCTGCTCCCACCCTGGAAGATCAGGCCACGACTATCGAGGTCTTCGAGACAGGATTGAAAGTCATCGACTTGATCTGTCCCTTCATGCGTGGCGGAAAAGTTGGCACCTTTGGTGGCGCCGGTGTAGGTAAGACCGTCATCATCCAGGAACTGATCAACAACATCGCCAAGGCGCATGGTGGCTACAGCGTTTTTGCAGGTGTGGGCGAGCGCACCCGTGAAGGCAATGACCTTTATGAAGAAATGATCAAAGCCGGTGTTATTGACCGCTTAGCAATGGTGTTTGGTCAGATGAACGAGCCGCCCGGCGCGCGCCTGCGCGTGGGACTCAGTGGGCTGACTATTGCGGAATACTTCCGCGATGAAGAAGGCAAAGACGTGTTGCTCTTCATCGATAACATCTTCCGCTTCACCCAGGCAGGCGCTGAAGTATCGGCACTGCTGGGCCGCATGCCGTCTGCGGTGGGTTACCAGCCAAACCTGGCGGAGGAGATGGGCGAACTGCAAGAGCGCATCACCTCGACCAAGAAGGGCTCGATCACCTCGATGCAGGCTGTATATGTCCCTGCTGATGACCTCACCGACCCGGCACCGGCTACCACGTTTGCGCACCTGGACTCGACGATTGTGTTGGAGCGCTCCATCTTTGAGCAGGGCCTCTTCCCAGCCGTTGATCCACTGGCCTCCACCAGTCGCCTGCTCGACCCACAGATCGTCGGTGAGGAGCACTACACGGTTGCGCGTAATGTGCAGAAGGTGCTGCAGCGCTATAAAGACCTGCAGGACATCATCGCTATCCTGGGCGTTGATGAGCTGTCAGACGACGACAAGCTCACCGTTGCTCGAGCCCGCAAGATACAGCGCTTCTTCTCGCAGCCAATGACGGTTGCGGAGGTATTCACAGGTAAAGAAGGAAGGTATGTCCCTGTGAAGGAAACCATCCGTGGCTTCAAGGAGATTCTGGAAGGGAAGTACGACCACATCCCCGAACAGTACTTCTACCTGATTGGCCCAATCGATGAGGTTGTGCAAGGGTATGAAGCAGAGCAGCAGAAGGGCTAAATGATGGCAACGCACAACACATTGCATGTTGAGGTGGTGACCGCCGAACGCGAGATATATAGCGGTGAGGCCGACATGGTAGTTGCCAAGGGAACAGAGGGTATGCTCGGCATCCTGCCGCGCCATGCCGCACTGCTTACGACTCTGGCCATCGGCGAGATGCGCATCAAGCTCGGTGGCGCAGAGGAGCCTCTGTTTGTCGCCGGCGGTTTCCTCGAGGTGCGCGATAACGTCGTAACCGTGCTGGCCGATACAGCGGAACACGCCGAGGAGATCGATGAAGCTCGCGCAGAGGAGGCTCGCCGCCGCGCTCAAGAACGGCTGGAGCAGGCAACTTCCGATGTAGAGCGCGCCGAGATGCTGGGTGCTCTCGAACGAGCAATCAACCGCATCAAGGTCGCGGAGCTGGCCCGCCGGCGCGGTGGACGCCGCATCGAGATGCCACGCTCTGAGCAATAAACGTCACTGTTCATAAGACTGCCTCGCCCAGCTTGCAGGGCGCCCAATAGGCATCAAGTTAAGATATGTAGGCGAAGACCTTATCCTGTAGGGGCGAGGGTGGCGTGGTGCGGGGTGGGGAGGGCCTTTATGGCCGCCCGCCTTCCCCCGATGGTCTCTTGCTGTCCAGCAGAATCACACACCAGCAACGGGCGGCCATAAAGGCCCTCCCCGCGCCGCTCCACCACCCTCGCCCCTACGGATGGTGATGGACTTTTCTTAGGTTGATGCGTCTTGGGCGCCCGCAAGGGGCGCCCCTACCGTGCTACGGTCTCGTTTGTTCTCCCTTATATTGATGCCAAGAGGGCGACTATGAGGCCGCTCTTGCTTTGTATGGCGTTAGAAATCGCCGCTACTTCCGCCACCGAAATCTCCGCCGCCTCCACCGCCACCGAAGTCACCGCCTGAACCGCCACCGAAGTCGCCTCCACCACCGCCAAAGTCGCCGCCCTGGCCTTGCTCACCAGCCTCTCGTTCACCTGCTTCTTTCCCTAACTCGTAGCCAAGTAAGCCACCTCCTGCCGCGCCCAGGCCACCGGCTACCCAGGGATTCATGCCCTGTCCCTGATTGTAACCGGGGCCATAGTTGGGCGGATAGCCCTGATTATAAGGCCCTTGATAAGGCTGCTGGTAGGGAACTCCTCGAGGGCGTCTGCCAAAGCCTCGCCTTGCGGCAAAGATTACACCTACTATGACCAGGACCAAGATTACCAGGCCGACGCAGCACAGTGTGCCAGTCAGGCCAGAGAAGAGACCGCCTCCTGACGCACCAGGTATAGGGCTACTCCCTCCTCCCAGCGAACTCTTCAGCGAGTCAATAGCGGCGATGGTCGAGGTGGTATAGTCACCATTGCTACTACGATAACTGCTTACAAAAGCGTCACGCGCGCTGCTATACTGGCTCGACGAGAGCGGCACGCTTTTACCGCCGACAATTGTCAGGTGCTTATTCTGTGTATCAATGGCTATCACGATCAAGCGCGAACTGGTAAGATGCCCAGACGTGCGCTGGTCGAAGGCCGAGGTCGAGCCGTTAAAGGTTTTCGTGGTGTAGATATCCACGGGGTCTGGCAACGTTGACGCTTCACTCTGCACCTGTGAGTGATTGAGAACGTTAGCGGCATCGTAGATGTGCACTGTGTCGGCCCGTGCCACCGTCGCGGTGACAAGCAGCAGCGCCAGCGCAGCAACCACGGCCAGCAGACCTATGGTAGATCGCCGCGCAAGCGAGCGTGAAGATGTACAGGTCATGTTATTGTTCCTCTCTTCATAGGGTAATCCAAGGTTTTGTCTGCCTCTATAGAATACGTGTACCCCCTATCATAAGGTACATACGTCTAAAAACGTTACTGAGTATTGAATATCAAATATCAGAACCTCATGACCTCACAAATAGCCTTGACCAGATTCTGTCGCTTAAGTTCCTTCGCAAGGAAAGGAGCTTCCCGTTCTAAATATGAGAATGTATAGCCACATACACAATAATCTTGTAGATATTCTTGACGCTCCTCAATGAAATCTTCACCATTTAACTTAAGGCGTTTAATAGTTTGCATTACTTGAGCTGCATCTTCTACCGAAAGCTGTGGATTGGGAGCAGCCTGAAGTGAAGGGAACTTGATGATAAACCAATCCCCTTGTAGTGTGAAAGGATCTAGAACATCCTCATAATTCCCTTTTCTACCATTGAGCTTGCCACATACAAGCCTATAGTTCGTCCAGGTATAGGCAAGGTAGAGGTGCTTACTCTTTGGTTTGAAATGCTCAACTGTGCTTGATCCAGTGGTACGTTTTATCCGATGGCATGAGTAGGCATAGATACCGGAATACGCTTCGTAAAGCTCTTTTTGTATTGCTCGCCAATATTCATGGTCCTTCCAACTTTTAGGCTGCGGCGCCTTAACAAGGAAAGCCTCACCCGGTTGTTGCACCTTCTCAAAGAACCTGGCAGGCGCTGGCTGAGGCTTAACAGGGATCACAGTACAACACCCCGTTGCTCAGCAAAATAGGTCCAGCGGTGCCAAAAATCATCATCATCTGCCAATGTTTTAGCAAGTTTCTCAGAAACGGCTTTCACTTCCTCTGTGGTTGGTTCCTGCATTAATTGCAATTCCTTTGCTTCCTCAATAGCTCCTTCCGCGTCTTTTGAGCGCGCCTGAGTCAACCCGAATACATCAGATATGAGCCAGCGATCTATACGTCCTCTTTTCACAAACGGCACATCGTCCAGGTTGACCGATCCATTCTCCAGGTAGAGGTGAAACAGTTTGTCCTGATCTTCGTCGAAGATCGACTCCACTGAGGCCAGCACCAAAGGAGAATGTGTAGCTATAAACATTTGCGTTTGAGCATTGCTGGCAAGTTTTTGGACTACATTCATCAGAGCTGGAACGATGACTCTCTGCCAGAAGGGATGTAAGTGTGCCTCCATCTCATCGACCAACAGAACGACACTGCGTTGCGGGTCTTTACGGATGAATCCTGATGTAATGACGTGTCGGTTCCATGCCCAAACCAGTAAGTAGGCGAGTGCAGCTATACGTTGAATGCCAGCCGAGCAGAGGAGAATCGGGACCTCCCCATATGAAAATCTGAGTGTAGGTATATACCTCGTATCACCTGGCAGATTGGTGGGTTGCCCTGGTATAAGTGGTTCTGCAGATTCAGGAGGCGAGAGTTCATTGATAGCTGTACTAAAGGCATCAAAGAGGGCCTTGTTGGCACTTTGCCAATAAGACACATCATATAGTAGCCCATTACACTTCTTTTTTCCTTTTTGACCATCCTCTGCGCCATCCCAAACTTCGGAACGAGTAAGATGTATAAATTCCTCTGAACCTTGCCCAGCATAACGAGGGTCTTGTTCTGAGAGGAGATAGCTGGCCGGGTCCCATACTGCAAACGAGCCATCAGATAGGGCATAAATTGATAGGCCTGGTAGCACATTACGATAAGCATTGGTAAGCCACATCTGGCGTTCCCAGTTGTATTTCACTATTTGCACCTTACCAGCTTGTGGTTCTCTGCTAATCTGAAACGTAATGCTGGGGAAATCTTTTGCTGCATCAAAACGAGGATATGCTTGATACTGTCCTGCCCATGTTCCTGTCAATGCCCACCAGGCACAATCTAGTAAAAAAGTCTTGCCCAAGCCGTTGTCACCAGTAATCAAGTTCAGTCTTGGAGCTGGTTCGAGTTCGAGCTGCTGGGCAGGGCCAGTCCCTGTTAACTTGAGCCGCCGCAGTATCGCTTCCTCCTCGGCTGGCTGAAATAGAGGAAGTATTAATTGAGGCATAGGTTCTCGTAATGTTACATCCTCCACTTTACTCTGACCCGGCAAGCCTATTATCTCAGTCAAAGAGTGTATGTCTACTACCTGCGCTTGCAACCATGGCCTTGCAAGAAAGGGAATAGAGCGGTCAAACAGCGTACGTTCCTGCTCCGAGATATGAAATTCTGCAAAAAAGAATCCAATGACATCAGAAGCTTGTACTTTACTATCCCATCCGTGAGAACGGAAGAGCCACACAGCGAGATCGAAGGCGGGGATCAAACCCTCCCTCAAGTGTTTTTTTCTGAGCGCCTCGACATAGTCAGGTTTCCACCCCCAAAAACCTCCTCCTGGATGCTCAAGTGCATCGTTAAAGGTATCATCAGCGATACGGCGTAGCGTACCTGCATAGTGATACTTATTCCAACGATCGCTCTTGTTAGAGGTCTTGAATGGAGTATAAATTTTTCTATCCTCACGCTTGCCATCAGGAGGATAGTAGGGATAATAGGTCTGGAGAAAATCATTGATTAATTGCGAAAATTGTATATACTTAGTCTCGCCAACAGGAAGACTCACTTTCTTGAATGCCAGAAAAACAGTACCAAAAAATGGGTTCAGCTTACCTAATCGGGCAACGGATTGTTCAATTTGTTCGTAGCTGAAAAACACAGCTTCTGACTCCTCATGGCTTCCTGAATATCCTTGTGATACGCTTAATTATCTCTGAAAGAGCTAACATTTACAATAGCTCTGGACTTTCTGCCTAAAGTTTGATACACTCTACCCTAACATAGCGTGTGCTGAAAAGCAATGAGAGGGAGAGTAGGCGGACTGGGAACGCATAGGCAGAGAGAAAGGGCCACCGGCTGCAAGCCCTTGCGCGGGAACAATCGCTGAAGTTCACCCTTGAGCTGGCTGTTGAAACTGCTTCACCAGGAAGAGGTAGACAGCCCCGGGTCGTCTCCGTTACCAGGCGAACCGAGTGGAATCGTGGCTCGTGGATGCAAGTGATGAATAGTGCATCCACAGCGTGCCCTTGCTTGCAGTATGAAAACGATTCAATACGGGTGGTACCACGGAGCTTGCTGACAACTTCGTCCCTGTTGACGAAAGTGTCAGCTTTTTTGATTCTATGCGATGTATGGGCTGGTTTTCTGCGCCCATCCAATATTGCTATCACAGAGGAAAGGTCAAGTTCACATGGGTACGAATACGGTGCAACCGGACATATTGCAACAATTGGAGCAACTACGACAGGAAGCTGAAGCAGCCCTGGCACAGGTTAATAGCACTGAAGCAACCAGGACGTGGCACAGCGAATACCTGGGGCGCAAGGGCCGCCTGACCGCCATTTTGCGCAATCTCGGCAGCCTGCCAAATGAGGAGCGCCGGTTGGTGGGGAAGGTTGCAAATGAGGTGAAGATGGACCTGGAGCATGCACTGCAAGAACGACAGGAGGCAATCGCCCAGGCTGAATTGGAGGCCGCACGAAGTGCTGAAAACGTCGATGTGACTCTGCCTGGTCGACCTCAGACACTGGGGAGGCTCCATCCCACTACTGCTACCTTGCGAGAAATTTACGCAATCTTCGCCGCCATGGGCTTCCAGGTCTACAATAGCCCAGAGGTGGAGACGGACGAGTACAACTTCCAGTTGCTCAACATGCCTCCAGGTCACCCAGCCAGGGATATGTGGGACACATTCTATACTGCATCACCCGATTTGCTCCTGCGGACCCATACAAGCCCAGGCCAGATTCATGCTATGCGAGCCTACGCGCCGGAACCGCTGCGGGTTATCCTCCCTGGCAAGGTCTACCGCTACGAGCAGGTGACGGCACGTTCTGAGTCGATGTTCTATCAGGTAGAGGGCATAGCCGTCGGCAGGAAAATCACGTTCAGCGACCTCAAGGGTGTACTGACAAATTTTGCGAATCAGATGTTTGGCGAAGGACGGCAGATGCGGTTCCGTAAGAGTTACTTCCCATTCACCGAGCCGAGCGTGGAGGTGGATATGGATTGCGTGATCTGTGGCGGCAAGGGTTGTCCCATCTGCAAGTATACAGGGTGGCTAGAAATCCTGGGCGCGGGCATGGTTCATCCTATCGTGCTGCAAAATGGTGGCTATGATCCAGCCGAGTTCAGCGGGTTCGCTTTCGGCATGGGGCCAGAGCGCATTACGCTGCTCAAACGCAGCATCGACGATATTCGCTACTTCTATGCGAACGATGTGCGCTTTTTGGAGAGAGTGTAGGGAAGGAGATAGAAAAAGATGCTAGTTCCCATTTCATGGTTAAAAGAATATGTAGGCCTGAACATGCCGGTGAAGCAACTGGCCGAGCGCATTACACTGGCGGGTCTGGAGGTAGAAGGCATTCAACATACAGGGGAGTGGTGGGACCCGGAGACGATTGTAGTTGGCCAGGTGGTCGCGGTACGGTCACATCCGAATGCTGACAGGCTGGTGCTCGTTGATGTTGATTATGGCGCTTCCCAGCCAGATCAGGTGGTGACCGGCGCCCCCAATTTGATTCAATATAAAGACCTGGAAAAGCTGCCCGTTCTCAAAGTGGCCTTTGCCCGTGCAGGCGCGGTGTTGATAGACGCATATAGCGATGAACGGCCGCGACCGAAAAAGAAGCTGAAGCCATCAAAGATTCGCGGCATTTCTTCCAACGGTATGGTCTGTTCAGAACGGGAGCTTGGCCTGAGCGACGAACACGAAGGTATTCTTTTGCTGCCGGAAGAGGCACCCGTGGGTAAGCCCCTGCGGGACTACTATGGTGATGAAGTGCTGGAACTCGGGCTAACGCCGGATATGGCACGCTGCCTCAGCATGATTGGAGTAGCGCGGGAAGTAGCAGCATTGACGAATGCGACGCTGCACCTGCCAGCAGATACGGTTTCCAGCGGTAATGGAAGCGCGGCGGATTACGTGGGCGTAAAGATCGAGGATCCTGAACTCTGCAATCGCTATATTGGCATGCTTATCAGAGATGTACAAATCGGCGAAGCGCCTGATTGGGTGCAGGAGCGACTCAGCAAGGCAGGGATGCGCCCTATCAGCAATGTCGTAGACATTACCAATTACGTGATGCTGGAATGGGGACAGCCACTGCACGCATTCGACTATGATTTACTTGTCGAGCGTGCTGAGAAAACAGGACACAGCAAGCCAACCATTATCGTACGCAGGGCTAAACCCGGCGAGAAGATGACTACCCTGGACGGGGTTGAGCGCGAACTCGACGCTTCTATGCTGATGATCACTGACACGGCCGGTCCTATTGCAATCGCGGGCGTAATGGGCGGCATGGAAACGGAAGTGCACCCGGGGACGCGCAATATCCTGTTGGAGTCGGCGACGTTCGATGGCATCAACAACCGGCGCACATCGCAGAAGCTGAAGTTGCACAGCGAGGCAAGCCAGCGTTTTACAAAAGGTGTGCCGGCCACGCTCAATGCAATCGCTGCCCGGCGAGCGGCATTGCTGATGCAGGACTATGCAGGTGGCGCGGTTGTGCCAGGCATGGTCGACAACTATCCTGTACCACAGGCCCAACGTGTTGTCTACACTACTGAAAGCGAAGTGCGCCGCCAGCTGGGGATGGACGTAGCGCTGCCTGAAATTGCCGCCAGCTTGCAAAGGCTGGATATTGCTACCGAAAAACTGGAAGGGCGACCGCAAGGGTCCCCACTCCACATCCACTCCACCCCCGCCCCTACAGATCTAGGGAATGCCGTCTTCGGCTTGCATGTAGAAGCCGATGAGCCTTTGCTGCGCTGCATAGCTCCCTGGCATCGACTGGATATCCAGGTACCGGCCGATCTCACCGAGGAGGTGGCCCGCGTCATCGGCTACGAACATATCAAGACAACACTGATAGATGATGTTCTGCCAACACAGCATCGCAATCTTTCACTGGAGACCGAGGAGAGCATTCGTGATATTCTCGTAGGCTGCGGCTTGCAGGAGACCATTAACTACGCCTTGACGGTACCAGAAAATCACGACAAGATCAATCGCGATCCGATTGGCACCGCTGAACAAAATACGCCTTTCATCACTCTCGTCAATCCGCTGTCGGCAAAACGGCGGGTCATGCGGCGTTCGATGCTGGTGAGCGCCCTGGAAAACCTGGAGTATAACTATCGCTATACGCAGCGTATGGCAGTCTTCGAGATAGGCCGCGTCTATCTGCCGGAGCAGGGTGATGGCATACGACCCTACGAAGAGCCAAGGCTGAGTATCTTGCTGGTGGGTCCACGACGGGTGAGCAGCGTCCATCCTGATCCAGCGGGAGATGAAGATTTTGACTTCTTCGATCTGAAGGGTATCGTGGAAACGCTGCTCAGCCGGCTCGGACTCAAAGCCCAGGAATACGAATTCGTTGCCAAGCGCAATAGCCCGACGTTCACTCCAACGTGCGCCCAACTGAAAATCTATGGCGAGGTCCAGGGTATCCTGGGCGAACTCCGCCCGCAGATACAGGCAGACTTTGATGTACCAACCGCTGCTCGAGTCTATGCAGCCGATATACGTATAGCGCCGTTGATGAGGCCCAGTTGGGAACTGCGGCCAATGGAGAAGATCAGTAACTACCCGCCGGTTGTGGAGGACCTGGCCTTCGTGGTACCGGACGAGGTCACGGCGTATCGCTTGCAGGAGGCCATTCGCAAGGCTGGAGGTTCCCTGCTCACGAAGGTGGAACTCTTTGACATCTACCGGGGTCAGCCTGTTCCAGCAGATCACAAGTCCATGGCCTACAAGCTTACCTATGAAAGCCTGGAGGGAAACATGCGCGATGAGCAGGTAGTCTCGATACGCAACCGCATTATCCGGCAGGTGGCCGAGTCGGTAGGCGGCACTTTGCGCGAGTGATGTCGCGAGACTCGGGATAGATAAGGAGGTGGACCGTGGGTACGCTTAATGAGACCCTGAGTACATTTACTGCTGAACTACAATCGCTGACGAGCCTTGACCAGGTACGGGAAAAGAGACGCGAGCTGCAGGCCTGGGTCCGGCAGCAATTTCAGGAGCTGAGTGCTCTAGAACTAGATGAGAAACGCCGGGTCGGCCAGGAACTGAACCGTGTCAAAGCAGAGATGGAGCAACTCGTCTCGGAGCGGATGCGGGAACTGGAGGGAGCTGCAAAGCGCCAGGAAGGCGACGCGTTCGATCCGGCGCTGCCCGTGCCACCGCTGCGGCTGGGTCGAGTTCATCCCACTATTGTTGTTCTGCGACAAATGAACTCCTTTTTCCGCTCGCTGGGCTTCGAGGTAGTAGAGGGACCAGAAATCGAGACCGACCGCTACAACTATGGTGCATTGAATATCCCGGCTGATCACCCGGCGCGAGAGATGCAGGATACGATTTACCTGCTGGAGCCGGATATCATGCTGCGCAGCCATACTTCGGCGGTGGAGACACGCGTCATGGAACGACAAAAGCCGCCAATCAGGATGGTTGCTCCGGGTAAGGCGTATCGCAACGAAGCGATCAACGCCACCAATAACTACATGTTTTTCCAGTACGAAGGGCTGGCCATCGACCGCGATATAAAAATGAGCCACCTTCACTATGTCCTGGCAGAATTCTTGAAATTCATGTTTGGCGCTGACTGCAAAAGCCGGTTTCGTGCCAAGTACTATCCCCAGGTCGAGCCAGGCCTGGGAGTCGACCTGGCATGCGAATTTTGCAGTGGGTCAGGCTGCGCCATCTGCAAGCAGAAGGGCTGGATTGAAATCCTGGGAGCAGGCATGGTGCATCCCAATGTGCTCGCCTTGATGGGTATTGATTGGAGCGAGTACTCGGGGTTCGCCTTTGGCATGGGCCTGGATCGATTGGTAATGAGCGCGGCGGGAATCTCGGACATCCGCGAGTTATATGGCCCGCGCATGTCCTACATACCGGAGGTGTAAAACGTGAAAGTACCACTCTCCTGGCTTGGACAATACGTAAGCCTTCCGCCGGAGCATGAACTATTGCCCCGGTTGACGGAGATTGGTCACATGGTGGACGGTTCCGCTACACTGGCCGGAGGGCAGCGGGTCATTTCCCTGGAGATACGCCAGAATCGGCCTGACTGCCTCTCCATCTTTGGCATAGCACGCGAGGTTGGCGCTGCCTTCTCTACTTCCATAAGAGAGGTGCCGCTGGCCGATCTGCCACGTGAGATCCAACATTCAGACTACGATACACCTGATTACATTTGTTTCTTGCATGTCAAAGGTGCCAGGCTTGATCACCTGCCGCGCGAGATGCTGGCAGCGCTCGAACAGTATGGTCAAGGTCCCGTGAATCCATTTGTCGACCTCTCAAATTACGTCATGATCGAGTTGGGGCAACCGGTCCATGTCTATGCTGCTTCCGCTGTGGATGTCGCGTCCACTCACAGCAGGCTGGTGCAGCAGGGTGAGACATTAAAACTATTGAACGGTGAAACAATCGCGCTGGATGAGCAGGACCTGATAATTGCTGACCGCACAAAGCCTCTATCACTGGCCGGCGTGATGGGCGGAGATGCAACAAAAATCGGAGCGACAAGAGGGGACATTATCGTAGAGGCGGGCAATTTCCGCCCGGCACTGGTGCGCCGGACCGCTCGCAGGCACGGATTGATGACCGAAGCATCCCAGCGCAGCAGCAAACTACTCGCACCTGGACTCGTCCCCATAGCTCTCCGTCGTTTCCTCGAGCTCCTCGTACAACATGGAACGGCTGGCGAGGTCACGTTATGGCAGGCCGGCTCCACACCATTGAGCAAGAGCGAACCCATTTTGCTCGATCACCGGGATATCGAGCGCATCAGTGGAGTACGCATTTCAATCGAGCGGGCCAGGAGTATTCTCGCTTCTCTGGGTTTCAAAGCGGAGGTCGTTCAAGATCACAAGATAGCCGCTATCCCGCCCTGGTGGCGTACAGATGTGGAGCACCCGGCTGACCTGATCGAGGAGGTGCTGCGCATCGACGGCTATAGTCACATCCCGCTGCAGCGCCTCAAGAGCCTGCCCGCTACCAATACCTCCGGCAGCGCCTGGGAGCAGGAAGAAGCGGTACGCAACATGCTCTGTGCCTGGGGCTACGACGAAGCCATCCTGGATGCATTCCTGGTCGATCATGTTGGCGGCTTTGCAGAGAGGTCGGACGTAGTGCGGGCTGAGAATCCACCCTCGATTGATCTGAATATCCTGCGTCCATCTCTGGTCCCAAATCTGTTGAGCAGTGCTCGCTTCTTGCCTTTCCTGCTGCCGCAACGGCGCCTCTTCGAGGTTGGCCGGACATTTCATTCTCAAGATGGACAGCCCATAGAAAGGCGTACAACGACGTGGGTACTCATGCTCGGCAACGGACCGGCAAGCTGGCGTAACCTGGCGCTTCAGCCCGATTTCTACTCTGTCAAAGCCGAGGCCGAAGCGATGTTAGAGGCGCTGGGGGTACACGTATCTACAGATATCCCAGGTTCAATACCTTTCCCTTTTCTACGGGGAAAGAGCTGCTGCCTGGTGGAGCAATCAGGGGCTGTAGCCGGATACGTGGGCGAAGTCGACCACAGGGCTTACGACGTCAAGCCCGTACGTGTGAGCTTTGCCGCGGAGATCTACCTGCCTTGGCCTTCGTTAAGGCAAATACTGCGCGCGAGTAAGCCCCGGCGGGAGGCGGATAGTTTTGACATCTCCATGCTGGTGCACGAGGATACGCGGGCAACCATGATTCAGGAGCAAATCGAGCAGATGCTGGGGCAAGACCTGGTAGCTGTCCGTCTGATCGATGTCTATGGGGGTAAACAGATCAACGATGGTACACGCAGCTATACTTTCCGCATTGTATATGATCGCCGCAGGGGCGAACCCACTGCCATCTGGCGAGAAGTAGGCAGCGTTATCACACAACGCCTGCATGCTGAAATCCGCGGGGGCACCCAATAGCAAGCCTGCTACGACAATTCTTGCGCTTTTCACGTTCTTTCTTGCATAGGTAGTGGCTCTTGTAGGTAAAGAGCCAGGATGTTGAGAGCGTGAAAAGAGTTGGACATGAGTCTATGTTTGCGTTGTAGCAAGCCTTGTGCAGCAACGTCTGTCTTCTGCGACGAATGTAGGTTGTTATTAAATTACCGGCTTCAACAAGGCGAGAGCGTTGTCACAGCAGCACCTTTTGAAGCGCTTCCCCTGGCAACTACATCTTCTGAACGCGAAGAAGGCGGAGTGAGCATTAGTGATGACCCCTTTGGACACATTACTGGCGCTCATTCCACCACCGATGATTCTCCAGCGCAGCCTGTGATATACCCCAACACTGTTGAGCAGGCTGTAAACAAGCTCAACGCCGCGGCCCATGCTATTACAGAAGTAGAACAACCAACTCGCCGACCGCTGCACCCTTCGCGGCTTGCGCCCATCTATGATGTTTCCACTGATATTCAACGCGAGAGCACTCCCTGTCCAACTATAACAAAGGGTGGGAGAGGCAATCAAAAAATGCCAGGCCGCTTGCGGTCCCTGGCAGACCGTTGGTCCTCGCTGCATGATATAGATACTGACGAGACCGCCGAGGCGGATATCTGGGCTAATCACACAGATCCGCTGGCACGACGCCATCTTCCCAGTAGAGCTGAAGCCGAGCGTATCGAGAAAGACTATTTGCGACGTAGCAGGGTGCGCAGACTAAGCCCGCCGGCACTTCTACATCTCAGGTCCCGCTCTCGTATCTTTTTCACCATACTGGCAGCCATAGCACTGCTGGTCATGGCAGCAAATGCCTTGCTTATTTCTGTCATCTTCGGTCAGCCCCATCCTCGCGCGCTCGCACCGGTTGGCTTACCTACCCTGGCCATCTCCCCAAACAGGGCCAGTATTGGTCAGACCGTGTCGCTGCATGTCGCTAACTTCGCGCCATTGACGCACGTACTCCTGACACACGATATAGAGGAAGCAGTGCAAACTAGCGCCGCTTCACCGCTGCTCCAGGTCGACACCAACGGAACAGCCAGTGTATCATTCCAGATAGACGGCACCTGGGGTCCAGGGTTCCATACCATTGGAGCTGAAGATGTCATAACGCGCTACACTGCCAGCACTACCCTGCAAATTACCGGCGCTGGCCCGACCCGTCCATCGCACCTGCTCATTGACAACACTTTCCTGGATATGGGTGCAGATATGCAGGGGGCAAACACCATCCAATCGCTGGTTTTGCACAACTCTGGTGGTGGCAGCATCTTATGGACAGCAAGCAGCAGTGAACCCTGGTTGATGGTCTCTCCTTCCACGGGCATGTTTAGCAGCAGCCAGGTCATCTTTGTTGCCGTTGAACGCAAGAATCTGAAACCTGGCGACTACACGGGCAAGCTCACCATCTCATCCAACATCGGCGCTCCCGAGCACATGCGCGTTGAGATGACCGTCCGTCCCCTACCCGCTAATGCCGGACCTGTGCTGGTGGTCTCCCCGGCCCTGCTTTCATTCGTCGCCATTGACGGCGGCCCTTCCCCGGCAAGCCAACCTTTAACGATCAACAATCCTGGCTCACAAACATTAAATTGGTCGCTGAGCAGCAATACTTTGAGCGGCTCGGGTTCGTTCTTCCCCACGCCGGGGGCTAAGACACGCTGGTTGAGCGCGAACCAGCGCTCAGGAGTTGTGTCTCCAGGCTCGACCAGTTCTATAGCTATCAGAATAGCTAGTGAAGATTTGCTGCCAGGTGTATATTCCGGCGTGCTGATATTCACAGCCAGACATGGAGCGCTTGACAGTCCACAAGAGGTAGGTGTCTCCCTCACTGTTTTGCGGCGCTGTGGGCTGATGACGAGCGTGGGAAACCTATCCTTTACAGCCGTTTCAGGCCAGGCGAATCCGGCGAACCAGGCCTTAGGCCTGAGTGGCACTTCCAGTTGTAGCGGAAGGATTAGCTGGCATGCTGCATCTACGGCCAGGTGGCTCACGCTCACACCTGCCAGGGGCCAGTTGAATGGGACGAACGGTGCTGCCACGGCAGTAGGGGTAAATATAGAAAACCTTGACCCTGGCACTTATAGCAGCGCCATTGCATTCTCAGCCGGGTACAGCACACAGATCGTCACGATACAACTGGTCGTCCAGAGTCCACCTGCTCGTACCGCGCCCATACTGGGCATTTCAGCATCCAACCTTAACTTCAGCAATGTGCAAGGTCAGGAGAATCCCCCTGGTCAGGTAGTAACCATTACTAACAATGGTGGCGGTTCGTTGTACTGGCACACTACCGTAAACATCCTGGGGTCTTCCTGGCTCGGCGCTGCACCGTCGGGAGGAGTAGTCGTCGCAGGAAAAACCGGCCAGGTCACAATCAACGTTGATACATCGCAACTGATACCTGGAGCATACATGGGGCAAATTTCGCTGATTGGGACAGATGCTCATGGCGTGGCAGCGGCAGGAAGTCCGCAGACGATCATGGTCAATCTCCTCGTGCAGTCTCCATGTATACTAGCGCAGCCCTCATCGGGAGCACTGGCCTTCAGCGCTGTCCTGGGCAACCCTGATCCAGGGCCGCAGCCGGTGACAATGACTGCCTCAGGTAACTGCGCATGGCCGCTCAGTGTGCATACTAGCATCAGCAATTCTGCTTCCTGGCTGAACCTGGCACTCTCCCCGAACTCAATTACGGCCAGTGGGCAAGCGGTAACTATCCAGGTTGCCCCCTCACTCGCCGGCCTGGGACCCGGCACCTATACCGCGCAAGTCTCTGTAACTGCCATAGATCACTCTGGCATGCAGGCGCAGGCAAGCCCGCAAACGTTCTCCGTCACGCTGACTGTCTCGGAGCCCTGCGTGCTGCACGTCTTGTCACCTCCACCCGCGCTTTCCTTTACCGTGGAGCAGGGACAACCAGCACCACCAGCACAGAATTTGAGCTTTAGCGAGACAGGAGGCTGCGCCCATCCGACCTCATGGAAGGCTATGGGGGATACAGGCAGTAATTCATGGCTCGTGCTCTCCTCTACGACGGGCACTGACAGCGGTAACAATAGCACGGTGAGTGTAAGTATCAACACGTCAAATCTGGCGCCAGGGACCTACAGCGGGCAGATCACGCTGTCAGCCAACGATAGTGATGGAAACGCCTTACAGGGTAGTCCACAGACGGTTAGCGTGACGCTAGTTGTCACAGGTTCGTAGTAGCCAGATGCCTTTACATTAATAAAGAAGGGCGATTAGCGATACGCCTCTGCTTGAAGATTGAATAATTCCGCATAGCGACCTCCAAGGACGATGAGTTCCTGATGCGAGCCGCTCTCTATGAGGGTGCCGTTCTCCAGTACAAGAATGCGGTCAGCCAGGCGTACGGTACTGAAGCGGTGGCTGATAAAAACAGCGGTTTTCCCCTCGGTCAGGGCACGAAAATGCTTGAACACCTCGTACTCGGCCTGGGCATCAAGTGAACTGGTCGGCTCGTCCAGCACGAGAATAGAGGCATCGCGCATAAAAGCTCGCGCCAGGGCGATCTTCTGCCACTCGCCGCCGCTCAACTGAGTGCTATCCTTGAGATCCTTAAACCAGCGCCCAAGCATTGTCTCATAACCCTGGGGGAGTCGCTCAATTACCACATCTGCTCCGCTCTTGCGTGCAGCACTGATAACCAGTTCCTCGTGCTCGATCTTGTCCACGCGCCCTACGCCGATATTCTCGCGTGCAGTCATATAGTAGTTCACATAATCCTGGAAGATCACGCCAACCTGTTCGCGCAATTCCTTCAGATCATATTCCTTGATATTGCGCCCACCGATCAGGATTTCACCTTCGTCCGGGTCATACAGGCGCGTCAACAGCTTTACCACGGTCGTCTTTCCCGCACCGTTGCGCCCAACCAGAGCAATGGCTTCACCCGCATGCATGGTGAAACTGACATTTTTCAGGGCCGCTTGCGTCTCAGGGTCCTTCCCCGGGTAGGTGAAACTGACGTTGCGAAACTCTATATCGGGCCCTTTGATGTCAAGGGGAGGATCTAGCGGCTGCGGGCTCGGCGGCGACACAATCCTGGGTTGGTATTCGAGGAACTCGAAAAGTGTGTTCACATACAACGTGTTCTCGTAGGTATTGGAGATACCACCTAACAAGCCCTGGAAGCTCTGACCAACTTGCACTGCCGCCTGAGTGTACAATGTCAGCCCACCCAGAGTGATACGACCCGCTACAGCTTGCAGTGCAACATAGAGGTAGATAGCACTATTTGCGACACCGGTTAGACTTGCCCAGCCAAAGTTGGTCAAATAACGGCGTATGAGCAACTTTTTGTCCTGCTTATAGAGTTTTGTAGCAATATCCCAAAATTTGTCGATGAAAAAGCCGCCCAGATTGAAGAGTTTTACCTCTTTGTTGTAGGTATCAGTGGTCATCAAAGAAACGAAGTAGGCCATGATGCGGCGCTCTGGCGATTGACGACGCATCAGTTGATAGCCTCGCCAGCCATAGCGCGTGCTGGAGAAGAAGGCCGGAATAGGCACGATCAGCGCAACGAGAGCCAGCCACCACACCAGGTGCAGCAGCAGGAAGATCATTGAGAACAGAGTTACCAGGGTACGGCCCAGGTCGAAGGTCTGAGAGATCATCGAGACAGGTTGATAGGTGGACTGATTGGCGGCCTGGCGCATCTTATCATAAGACTCGGGATTCTCAAAAAAGGCCAGGTCCAGCGTGTTGGCTTTCTTGAGGATATTCAGCTGCACGCGGTTTGATACCTGCTCCTGCAAAAGCTGCTGCACGGTATTGCTGAGTGTACTGAGCAGGCTGGATAGCAGTGTGATCCCTAATTGCAAACCGATAGGCAACCAGATATAAGTCGTATTATGAAAGCGAATCGCTCTCACAACGCTGTCGATTACCAGGGCAGTAATTGTGACGCTGATAGCAGGAGTGAAACCCTGTAAGAGACTCAGGAATCCTAGCAGCGTAGTCAGTATCGCGCTGGTCGACCACACCAGGCGCAACACACGTGGTAGACTCGCAAGGGCGCCTGGAACTTTCCTGATGCTGAACTTCTCATCTGCTCGCGACCCTGGGCCTCCTGAGGAGAAAAAAATCTGTTGTTTCATATCTGCCCTTTAAATGACGATAACTCTTCGGCTTTCTCAAAGTATACGCTAAAACACGATACTATACGTTGTCCTTACTAACAGTTTTCCAGGCAGGTAAAACCGCCGGGTGCAAACTGTCAATTTCTACAGGTGGCGAAGGTGGTTGGGTGGATGTGGTGGATCGCCCGGCATGTATGCATTTTCTTCAGGTTGATAGCAACTGACTCATAGTTTACATTAATGGGCAGCTTACCTGGCTCTGTATGAGGATTGGTAAGAAAAAGGTTGCAGATAGATTGCAGAATGGTAGTAAAAAGAATGACCTCAGCAGGTATCTTTTCGAGGTAAGAATACGGAAGCCTTCCATATTCCTAATTACTATTATACCTCGGCAATGAAATGGCTATGGGAAGCGCTTTCTGTTTCATTAAAGTGTCATTGATTTGGTGGTAAATTGGGTCAAACTTCGACCGATTTTGAGGTGAAACAGAGGAATCGACCAGGAAGACGCCTGGGCAAACCGCTCCCCATCTGGTATACTTCTTCTAGAAGTGTAAATTACGTTCTTTGTCGCGAGACTGATTGACCGTTGGAACGTGCAGCTCATGTTCCTCTTCCTCATTTTTTGCCACAGAACCTCCACATTCATTGAGAATGCCTCTGCGTACTCTGCGTTCCGTCGTTTCCCTGTTCCCAGTTTTCCAATGTTTTTACCATGCGTACATAGGGACGTTGATAGAGAAAGGTCTGCTGGGTGACAACATAGTGCAGATGCGCATACAGATCCAATGCCTGTTTGTTCCCTTGAGCGACATGCAGAGCGATTTTGGGATAGTGGTGCTGGCGCGCCTGCCGCTCCGCAGTTTGCAGCAGGCACGCGCCGATCCCCTTGCGGCCCCAATTGCTGAACACAGCGAGCGCATCGACATACCATTCATCGTCCTTCGCCTCCCGTTCGAGCCAGCTTCCAATGGCGGCGTTGAGCCGGGCCTCATCTCGACCCCCAAAGCTCAAAACCAATCCGACCACCTCTGAGCTCTGCTCAGCGACCTGGATGTTTTGATAGCTAAAACGATTGCCGTCCTGGCGGAAGAAGTGCTGTAAACGCTCGATAAACCCGCTCTCGTGTTCTTCTCGCAGAGGATAGGTGACTTGTGTATGCATATACGCTGAGTAAAGCAGGACCGCCGCTACCTCAGCGTCGAGTGGCTGTGCTGGTCTGATCTGTATCGAATCTCGCATCGTTTCTCATAGAGATGGTTGCCATCGCTGTGTTTGATGGCCGGACGGTCTGTACCTGGTCACTATACCACATTGCTCCACCTTGCACCTCCCCACGGCACTTGAGCATGCGCAAGCGAGCCTGCGCCAGGCTTGTGCTAGTCCTGGCTTGTATCCTGTGGCTGGGAGCGTTCAATGGCCATATAGGTCACGACATCCCACGCATTGCGGATCCCCATGAACAGGAGCAGCATCGTCACCGCCGCGATGATGAACAGGACCGGTCCGGGGTAGATTGGAAGCAGAATCGCCGCTACGACGAGGGCGGTGTAGGAGATGAGTGGCAAGAGCGTGTACCACAGCCAGTC